>Ga0137463_1000704_pt1 | contig 11185 bp, 9 predicted proteins | sample EasRivERMGT800_2_FD_102333 | JGI IMG/M metagenome (GOLD analysis project Ga0137463, IMG submission 102333) | Soil microbial communities from meander-bound floodplain in the East River, Colorado, USA - East River MetaG ERMGT800_2 | ecosystem: Environmental > Terrestrial > Soil > Floodplain ...
CGCAAAGCATCTTGTCGAATGGCTCGAGCATATCGAGCGCATTCACCCCAAGACCATCCAGCTCGGGCTTGAGCGCGTAGCGAAAGTGCGCGACTCCCTCGGCCTGTCGATCCACGCCGCGCTCTTCACTGTCGCGGGCACTAACGGCAAAGGCTCGACCTGCGCCATGATCGAGGCAATTCTGCTCGCGGCCGGTTACCGCGTCGGTCTGTACACCTCACCTCACCTGGTCCGCTACAACGAGCGCGTAAGGCTGAATGGCGCGCCAGTCGGTGACGCTCGTCTGTGCGCGGCGTTCGAGGGGATTGAATCGGCCCGCGGAGATACCAAGCTTACATACTTTGAGTTTGGCACGCTTGCCGCGTGCCAGATATTTGCGACTGAACCGCTGGATGCGGCAATCCTGGAAGTGGGGCTGGGCGGGCGGCTGGATGCGGTCAACATCTTCGATTGCGATTGCGCCATCCTGACCGGCGTCGCCCTGGACCACATGGATTATCTCGGGGATACGCGCGAGAGCATCGGCGCGGAGAAAGCCGGAATTTTCCGCGCCGGAAGGACGGCGATCGTCGCCGATCCGGACCCGCCGCGAAGCGTGTTGGCCCATGGCGATGCGATCGGCGCCGACCTGCAGGTGATCGGCCGTGATTTCGGCTATGTGCTTGAGCCGCGGCAGTGGATGTTCTGGGGGCGCGGCGGCCGCCGCCCGGGATTGGCTCACCCAGCGCTGCGGGGACGGCATCAGTTCGCGAATGCGAGCGCTGCCATCGCCGCGCTTGACGCAGTCCGCGAACGGTTGCCCGTGGGGTCGCAGGACATCCGTGCCGCTCTGGCGAAAGTGGCACTGCCGGGAAGATTCCAGGTGCTGCCCGGCAGGCCGGCGGTGGTGCTGGATGTCGCGCACAATCCGAATGCGGCCGCTGCCCTGGCCGATAACCTTTCCGATATGGGGTACTACCCGGACACCCATGCCGTCTTCGGAATGCTGCGGGACAAAGACATCGCCGGAGTGTGCCGCGCGATGAAAGGGCGGATTGCTTCGTGGTTTGCCGCGAGTCTGCCGGTGCCGCGGGGCGCCGACGCCGGAATGCTGGCCGAGGCCATTGCCCGCGCGCAATCCGGAGGAGAGATACAGTGCTTTAGCAATCCGCGCGACGCTTACGTTGCGGCGAGGAGCCGGGCGACTGAAAATGATAGAATTGTCGTCTTCGGATCGTTCCACACCGTGGCCGATGTCATGACGGCGATCGAGGCCGACGGGGGCGAGAACCGCGGTGCGCGGCGCGGGATTTGAGGAACTTGAATCGAGGTTTTTCGGAAGCACTGCTTGGACCGACCGGCATTGAAGTTTCCGGTACGCGATGAATTCGCGAGTCGAAGTTCGCGACGGCGTGACGCAACTCGCACTTTCTCAGGAATTGCCTGATTGGTAAACAGCCTGGACACCGCACTCCTTAAACGCCGCGCGCGCCGGCGCCTGGTGGGCGCGATCGCCCTGGTGTTGTTCTTCGTCATTCTTCTTCCCATCGTCCTGGACCAGGAGCCAAGGTCCGTGACGCAAACCCTGACAGTGCAAATTCCGAGTCAGGATGCAGGCCGCTTCAATACGCGAGTTCTTCCTCCCCTTGCACCTCCTGCAGCGCCGCAGCGAGAGCCTACACAGTCGTCGAAGTCGGCGCCCGAGAAACAATCGGAACCCGCAAGCCCCGAACCGAAACCGGCCAAGGCGACGGCACGATCCGGATCGCGAGCCACCGGTGTGAAGAATGACGCCAGGGCGGAAAGCAGGGAAGTCGCAAAAGCTGGCAATGCCGAGAGCAGGCGTGCCGGTTCGCTGCTGAATGATGATGCTTATGTTGTTCCGCTGGGCGCCTATGCCAATCCTGAAAACGTCAAGAACGTCCAGGAGAAGGCAGCTTCGGCCGGCATAAAGAGTTACACCGAGCAGATCAAAGGCGCGCAAGGCGACCAAACCCGGGTGCGCGCCGGCCCGTTCAAGAGCAGGGAAGCCGCGGAAATCGCGCGGGATCAACTCAAGTCGCTAGGTCTCGCCACCGGCGAGGTCGCGCAACGCTGAAGGTGGAGAATCCCTTATGACCTGGTTTGACTACGGCGTCCTCACGGTGCTGGTGCTGTCGGTGATGCTGAGCCTTGTCCACGGGTTGATACGCGAACTCGTGTCGCTCATCGGTTGGGTGGCGGCATTCGTGCTCGCCACATTATTCGGCGGTCTTGTCGCAAAGCAATTGCCGATTAGCCTGGGTCCAATGCTGGGCGCGCTGCTCGGATTCCTGCTACTGTTCGTGGGCGTGCTTGTGATTACCGCGTTTGTCCGCTATGCGTTGTCCGTGACGGCGCGTGCAGCGGGATTCAGCACGGCGGACCGGGCGCTCGGAGCCGTATTCGGACTGGTAAGGGGAATCGTGGTCGTGCTCGTGCTCGTGATGCTCGCGGGGTTGACGTCTCTGCCTCAGGAGCCCTTCTGGAGAAACGCAGTGATCTCGGGGCCGCTGGAGACCGTGGTGCTCGCACTGCGCCCTTTCCTTCCTGAAGGCCTGGCGCAGCAAGTAAAGTATCGCTAAGAATGGATTCGGCGCCTTGCGCACCGTGCTTGCGCAGAAGTCGGATCGTTCGGCGTCATTTACTGGGATGAGCTGAAATGTGCGGCATTCTCGGAGTGGTCGCAAAGACGCCGGTCAATCAGCTGCTCTACGACGGACTGCTGCTGTTGCAGCACCGTGGCCAGGACGCCGCTGGCATCGTCACCGTGGAGCACAAAGCGTTTCACATGCACAAGGGCCCGGGCATGGTGCGCGACGTTTTCCGGACGCGGAATATGCGCCTGCTCCCCGGCGGGACCGGAATCGCCCATTGCCGCTATCCTACTGCGGGCTCGGCGTTCAGTGCCGGAGAGGCACAGCCTTTCTATGTCAACTCTCCGTTTGGAATCGTACTGGGTCATAACGGCAACCTGACCAATTCCGAGATACTGAAGCAGGAGATGTTCCGGCAGGACCTGCGCCACATCAACACGAATTCCGATTCTGAAGTGCTGCTCAACGTGCTGGCGCACGAGCTGGAGCTCGCCGCGAAGGGCCAGAAGCTCGACCCCGAAACTATCTTTACCGCCGTTGCCAACGTGCATCGGCGCTGCCGCGGCGCCTATGCCGTGGTGGCTTTGATCGCCGGATACGGCCTGCTCGCTTTCCGCGATCCGTTCGGCATCCGGCCGCTGGTGTTTGGCCGCAACAACACCGCCGAAGGACCCGAGTATCTCGTCGCCTCCGAAAGCGTCGCGCTCACCGCGTTCGGCTTCGATCTGGTGCGCGACATCGCCCCTGGGGAGGCCATCTTCATCGAAGAAGGCGGAACCTTTCACAACCGGCAGTGCGCCGCGAAGCCGGTGCTTGCGCCCTGCATCTTTGAATACGTCTATCTCGCCCGGCCCGACTCGGTGATGGACGGAGTCTCGGTGTACGAGAGCCGCTTGCACATGGGGCGGCAGCTTGCAGAGAAGATCAAGCGGACTGCGCCACACCTCGATGTGGACGTGGTGATTCCGGTCCCCGACACGAGCCGCCCCAGCGCGCTGGAACTCGCCAACGGTCTGGGCGTGACTTATCGCGAGGGTTTCATCCGCAACCGCTACATCGGCCGCACCTTCATCATGCCGGGCCAGACGATTCGCAAGAAATCGGTGCGCCAGAAGCTGAGCGTTGTGTCCTTGGAATTCAAGGGCAAGAACGTGATGATCGTGGACGATTCGATCGTGCGCGGAACGACCAGCCGCGAGATCGTGCAGATGGCGCGCGATGCAGGCGCGAGCAAGGTGTTTTTTGCGTCGGCGGCGCCGCCGGTGCGGTTTGCCAACGTCTACGGCATCGACATGCCGACACGCTCGGAGTTGATCGCCACGGGCCGCAACGAAGAGCAGATCGCGCGCGAGATCGGCGCAGACGCGGTGATCTACCAGGATCTCGATGCGCTCAAGGCTTCGGTACGGGCCGTCAATCCCAGGCTGACCCAATTCGAGACGTCGTGCTTCGACGGGGTATATGTCACCGGGGACGTCACCAGCGAATACCTCGCATTGGTCGAGCGGCAGCGCGATGCCGGGCGTCAGGAAAGCGAAGAGGAAGCGGAAAGCAACCAGCTCGACCTGAATGCCGCCTAGCGAATTGCGCATTGTGTTACAGCGGTTGGATTTGACATTTCGTTGCCGAAATAGTAGTTTGCACTCTGCGCCGATTTGATAGACAGCTTGCGGGCGCCGCCGGTGACAAGCCGGATGTGAAAAAAATACGGCTAAAGCGTGGCCAAGACCCGTCTTAGCGAAAGCTCGACGGGTTTTTTATTTACTGGATGGGGATCATGCAGGACTACGATATCGAAACGCTGGCGCTCCGGGCCGGGATCGAGCGCAGCCAGTTCAACGAGCACTCGGAGGCGCTCTATCTGACCTCGAGCTTTGTCTTCAAGAATGCCGCGCAGGCCGCGGCCCGGTTCCAGGGCGGCGAGCCCGGATACATCTACTCGCGCTTCACCAATCCCACGGTAAGCGCGTTTCAGGAACGGCTGGCGGCGCTCGAAGGCGCGGAGGCATGCGTGGCCACGGCATCGGGGATGTCGGCCATCCTCGCGACCTCCATGGCGCTGCTGAAGGCGGGAGACCAGATTGTGTCGTCTTCGGGTGTTTTCGGCGCCACGGTACAGTTGTTCAGCACGATTCTGTCCAAATTCGGCGTTGAGACTGCCTATGTGGACGGAACCGATCCCGCGGCGTGGAAAGCCGCGTTGCGGCCGAATACGCGGCTGCTGTTTCTCGAATCTCCGTCCAACCCGCTCACCGAGGTGTTCGATATCGCCGCGCTGGCGCGCCTGGCGCACAACTCCGGCGCGCTGCTTGTTGTCGATAACTGCCTGTGCACGCCCGCGCTGCAGCGGCCACTCGAACTGGGCGCAGACTTGGTGATTCACTCGGCCACCAAGTACCTGGACGGCCAGGGACGGGTGCTGGGGGGCGCGGTTCTCGGCAAGCGCGAACTCGTCATGGACGGAATCTTCGGGTTTCTGCGCACTGCAGGTCCGTGCCTCTCACCCTTCAATGCATGGGTGCTGCTGAAAGGTCTGGAGACGCTGAGGATCAGGATGGAAGCGCAGTCGCAGGGCGCGCTTGAACTGGCGCGCTGGCTGGAGCCGCATCCCCGCGTCGAGAGGGTCTACTACCCGGGGCTGCCCTCGCACGCGCAGCACCGGCTTGCGCTGAGCCAGCAGCGTTCCGGCGGGGCCGTGGTGTCGTTCGAAGTGAAGGGCGGCCGCGAGGCGGCCTGGCGCGTAATCGATTCGACCCGCATGATCTCCATTACCGCCAATCTCGGCGATACCAAGACCACCATCACGCACCCGGCGACGACCACCCACGGCCGCATATCCGCCGAGGCACGCGCCCGCGCCGGGATCACCGAGGGATTGCTGCGCGTAGCCGTCGGGCTCGAGTCTGCGAAGGATATCCGCGCCGATCTCGAGCGCGGGCTGGGACGGTAGCTGGCCTCAGGACAAGCGGACCGGCGTGAGACCGCGCTCGTCGCAGCACAGGTAGCTGCCGGCTCGATACCAGTCGGCGAGCACCCAGCGCTCGCATTGCCTGCCGTCGAGGAAGTGCTCGTGACGCGCCGGACGGTGGGTGTGCCCGTGTATGAGGCGCGGATAACCATGTCGGCGCAGCAACGCCTCGACCGCACCGACGTTGACGTCCATGAGCGCCGGCGCCTTCTTCCTTTTCTCGGATTCACTGCGGCGTCGCAGTTCCTCGATCTGCTGTTTTCGCTTGGCGAGCGGCCGTAGCAGGAATTCGTTCCTCCAGGCCGGAGTGCGCACCTCGGCGCGAAATTTCTGGTAGTCCCGGTCGTCGGTGCACAGCGTGTCGCCGTGCATCAGGAGGGTGGCCACGCCCCGGAGTTCGACGGAGAACGGATCCGCGATCAGGCGACCGCGGCAGGCCGCGGCAAAGGCATCGCCCAGCAGAAAATCCCGGTTTCCGTGCATGAAGTACAGTCGGGTTCCGGCGCGCGCGCATTCCGAAAACGCCGAAGCGACCACGGCGTTGAACGAATCATCAAGATCATCGTCCCCCGCCCAGTACTCGAACAAATCGCCCAGGACGTAGAGCGTTTCCGCGCCGCGCGCCGGTCCACGGAGAAATTCGAAAAATATCTGATTGATTTCGGGCCGGGACGCGCACAGATGCAGGTCGGAGATGAAAAAGACTGTCATGGGAAACGGGATCCGGGTTTCAGGATTCGGTGAAATTCGGCTGCGCCATGGCGCTTGCCCGCCGCATTCTGAATACTTGCCCCGAGTCCTAGGCCACTTCCGCCCGCTCGATGATTACATCCTCGAGCGGAACGTCGCCGTGCATTCCCTTCTTGCCGGTCTTGACCTGCTTGATCTTGTCGACGATTTCCCGGCCCTCGACCACCTTGCCGAAGACGCAATATCCCCAACCCTGCTGCGTAGGTGCAGTGTGGTTGAGAGACTTGTTGTCATTGACATTGATGAAGAACTGGCTGGATGCCGAATGGGGCGCAGATGTCCTCGCCATGGCGATGGTATACGAGGCATTGGCCAGGCCGTTGTCGGCTTCGTTCCGAATCTCCGGCCGGGCCGACTTCTGGCGCATCCCCGGCTCGAACCCGCCGCCCTGGATCATGAAGCCGTCTATGACCCGGTGAAACAAGGTGTTCGAGTAGAATCCCGATTCGACGTAGCCGAGGAAATTCTTGACTGTTTCCGGGGCGCCCTCGGCATCGAGATCCAGCGCGATCACGCCAAAGTTGGTGTGCAGCTTGACCATGGAATCTCCGTTACTTGCGGGGTTTTAGAGCTATTGATTCGATCGTTACTGGCTGTTGCGGCACGTTCTGGTGCGGTCCTGCCGTTGAAGTGGGCACCTTGGAGATGCGAAGCACGGTGTCCATGCCCTCCGTCACCCGGCCGAACACCGCATAGCCGTATCCCTGCGCAGACGAATCGCGGTAGTTCAGGAAATCGTTGTTCGCGACGTTGATGAAAAACTGCGCGGTCGCCGAATGCGGATCGGGTGTGCGCGCCATGGCGATCGTGCCGATGTCGTTTTTCAGCCCCGCGTTCAGCGCTGCGCCGGCTTCGTTCTCGATCGGAGCGCGGGGCGGTTTCTCGCGCATGCCCCGGTCAAAGCCGCCGCCCTGGATCATGAAGCCACCGATGGTCCGGTGGAAGATCGTTCCGCTGTAGAACCCGTCCCCCGCATACTTGAGAAAATTTGCCACCGACTTCGGGGCCTTGTCCGGATAGAGCTCGAGCACGAAGCTGCCCATGCTTGTCCTGACTTCGACGCGGGGATTTTGCGCCCACGCAAACGGTGTTGCGAGCAGAAAAACAGCCAGTGCAGAAATGCGCTTCGCGGCGGATATCCTTGGGCCGCCGGCCGTGCGCGATATTTTGTGTCCTGCCGACGCGGCAACCGCGACGGCGAACGGCGATCCTGAGAACCGCGGAGCGGGACGGATGAGGATATTCATTGTGCTATACTTTCTTCGGGTGAACGACCGGGCAATTCTATCAAGAAGCCCGCAAAGCCCACAATTTTCAGCCCCTTGCAGGATTCTCTCCGGTTTGGGTGTTTTTCGTCCCGCCGTCCCGAGACGCGCAGCCTGGCGATACCCATGAGACGCGATCTGTCCGCGGTGAGTGATGCCGGTGTACCGACCCTTCAATGAGTAGCGAAGCGCAAGGGCCTCCATTTTTCATTTGGCCATGCTGAAAATCTACAACAGTCTCACCCGCGCCAAGGAGCCGTTCGTGCCGCTCGATCCGCCGCGGGTGAGAATGTACGTCTGCGGCATGACGGTGTACGACTTCTGCCATCTCGGGCATGCGCGGGTGATGATCGTTTTCGACATGGTGCAGCGCTGGCTTCGCGCAAGCGGCTACCAGCTGACCTATGCGCGCAATATTACCGATATTGACGACAAGATAATCCGCCGGGCTTTCGAGAACGGCGAATCCACCGGCGCTTTGACCGAGCGCTTCATCCGTCACATGGAAGAAGACGCCACCGCCCTCGGCGTGCAGAGGCCGGACCTCGAACCCCGCGCCACCCGGCACGTGGGCGACATGCTGGAGATGATCAAGAAGCTGGAAGAACGCGGCATCGCCTATCGGGCGGCGAGCGGGGATGTAAATTTTTCAGTGAGGAAGTTTCCCGGCTACGGCAAGCTTTCTGGAAAGTCGCTCGAAGATCTGCGCGCCGGTGAGCGCGTCGAAGTTGACCCCGCGAAGCTGGATCCGCTTGATTTTGTGCTGTGGAAGCGCGCCAAGGAGGGCGAGCCGTTCTGGCAGTCGCCCTGGGGCGCCGGCCGCCCCGGATGGCATATCGAGTGCTCGGCGATGAGCACGAAATTGCTGGGAGCGCATTTCGACATTCACGGCGGCGGCCAGGACCTGCAGTTTCCCCATCACGAGAACGAGATCGCGCAGTCCGAAGGTGCGCTGAACGAAAATGGGCAGCAACGCTTCGTCAGTTACTGGATGCACAATGGATTCGTTCGCGTGGACGAGGAAAAAATGTCCAAGTCGCTCGGCAACTTCTTCACCGTCCGTGAATTGCTCAAGCGCTATGATTCAGAAGTGTTGCGCTTCTTCATTGCGCGCGCGCATTACCGCAGTCCCATCAGTTATTCTGACCAACACCTGGAAGACGCCCGGCATGCGCTGACGGGGCTCTACACCGCGCTGAAAGCAGGGCCGCTCAAGGCTGATGCGCCCGATTGGGACGAATCGCACGCGCGACGGTTCCGCGAAGCGATGAACGATGATTTCAATACCCCCGAAGCCGTGGCGGTCCTGTTCGATCTCGCAAATGAGACCAACCGCACGCATTCCCGGGCTCTGGCGCAACAACTGCGCGCGCTTGGAGGCCTGCTCGGATTGCTATCCCGCGACAGTGATGTCTTTCTCCACGCGGGCGCGAGCCACGGGATCGAAGTCTCCGACGCGGAAATCGCCGCGATGATCGCCGAGCGCAACGATGCACGCCGGGAAAAGAACTACAGGCGCGCCGATGAAATCCGCGTTGGTCTGCTGCAAAGAGGAGTTGCGCTCGAAGACGGCCCCGAAGGCACCACCTGGCGCCGCGAGTAAGCCGACAGCGCCGCGTGTCTGTCAGTACGCGAAGCGGCCTTGCTGGCTGATCGCGGTCAATTCCACGAATTTCGATCCGTTGTGTTTCGTAGCGCTGAAATCGATGACAAAACCGCCAACGTCGTAATCCTGGATCGAATTGAGCGCCTTGAGCAGGCTTTCGCGGGTCAGATTGGCGCCGGCTCGGCGAATTCCCTCCACCAGCACTTTTGCGCCGATGTATGCTTCGAGGGAGGTGAATGAAAGGTCCTTCTTGCCGAGCTGCTTTTCGATCGCAGCCTGGTATTCCCTGACGACGGGTATCGAGGCCTTGGAATACGGCGGCACCACCTGCGCCACAACGACGCCGATGCCCTGTGTGCCCAGCTCGTCGGCCAGCGCGCTTGCACCTACAAACGAAGTGCTGGCGAACTGAGCGCCGGACCCTGCCTTCTTTGCCTGCTTGATAAAATCCGCGGTGGTCTTGTATAGCGTCGTCGCAATAACTATGTCCGGCGAAGACTTAATGACGTCGGAAATGGCACTGCCGAGTTCGGTCTGGTTGCGTTTCAGGGTACCGATCGATACCGGTTTTAACCCGCGCCTCGTAAGGGCCACCTGCACTGCCGCGAGATTTTCTTTGCCGATCGCATCGTCGTAGTGGATGACCGAAAAGTTCTTCATGCCAGTCGCTGAATAGAATTCGACGATCTTCTCCAGCTCGTCGGCGTAGCTCGCGCGAATGTTGAACACATTGGGACGGAAACTACGCATGGGCTCCGCGCCCGTAAACGGGCCGACAAACGGAACTTTGTTTTTCTCCACAAACGGGAGCGCGGGCAGACTCAAGGTTGCGCTGGCATAGCCGAATAGCGCTACCACTCCCCGTTCTTCGATCAGGATCCTGCCATTCTCCCCGGAGCGCTTGGCGTCATTGGCGTCGTCGAGCGTGACCAGCTCGAGTTTGCGGCCGTTCACGCCGCCGGCCGCGTTGACCTTGCTGAAGTAGGCAAGCACTCCGTCGCGAATATCGATGCCGAATTCCTTGTTGGCTCCCGAAAGCGGGCCCGACTGTCCGATCAGGACCGTTGTCTTGGTAACGCCCTGGGCCTGCGCGGGGCCGGCCGTGACCAAGCCGGCGACCAGCCCGGCCGCGATGGAAAATCTGCGGATCTTCATCATGGTTCCTCCTCCTTCCGAGGACAAACTGCACATGCCCGAATTTCTTTTCCCGGGTCTCGTTCGATCAGCTTCTCATTTTATTCTACTCCGCATTAGACCTGTTTCTTGCCTACTCTGCAAAAAACTCCTTGACCTTGTCCAGCCACGACTTGGCCCGGGGATTGTGGCGATCGCGGTCCTTCTGGCTGATGGCCTCGAACTCTTGCAGCAACTCCTTCTGGCGCTCGGTCAGCTTGACCGGCGTTTCGATGACGACATGGCAGAGCAAGTCGCCCTGCTCGTGGCTGCGTACGCCGCGTATACCCTTACCTCGCAGCCGGAAAACCCTGCCCGATTGGGTCTCCGGCGGAACCTTGATTCTTGCCGAGCCGTCCAGCGTCGGAATCTCGATCTCGCTGCCCAGAGCCGCCGCGGCGAAGCTGATTGGCATTTCGCAGTGCAGGTCGTCGTGGTCGCGCTGGAGCACGGCGTGCGGCTTGACCTGGATCTGCACGTAAAGGTCGCCCGGCGGACCTCCGTTCACCCCGGCCTCGCCCTCGCCCGAGAGGCGAATTCGGTCACCGATATCGACGCCCGCGGGAATCTTCACCGAAAGAGTTTTCTGTTTCTTGACGCGCCCGGTGCCGTGGCAGACCGGGCAAGGCTCAGGGATGATCTTGCCCGTGCCGTGACACTTGGGGCAGGTCTGTTGGATTGAAAAGAATCCCTGCTGCATGCGCACCTGGCCATGCCCCTCGCAGGTCGGGCAGATTTTCGGTTTCGTGCCGGTTTTTGCCCCGGAGCCCTGGCAAGTGTCGCAGTTTTCGTAAGTCGGAATGCGAATCTTGGTCTCGGTGCCGTGCGC
>Ga0137463_1000705_pt1 | contig 11185 bp, 9 predicted proteins | sample EasRivERMGT800_2_FD_102333 | JGI IMG/M metagenome (GOLD analysis project Ga0137463, IMG submission 102333) | Soil microbial communities from meander-bound floodplain in the East River, Colorado, USA - East River MetaG ERMGT800_2 | ecosystem: Environmental > Terrestrial > Soil > Floodplain ...
GGATCCTTCCTCTTCTCGGGTCCTACGGGAGTCGGAAAGACGGAGGTGGCCCGCCAGCTCGCCTACTGCATGGGAATCGAGCTGCACCGCTTCGACATGTCCGAGTACATGGAGCGCCACGCGGTATCGCGCCTGATCGGCGCGCCGCCGGGGTACGTCGGCTTCGACCAGGGTGGCCTGCTCACCGAAGCAGTCACCAAGAAGCCTTACGCGGTTCTGCTCCTCGACGAGATCGAAAAAGCGCACCCGGACATCTTCAACATCCTGCTGCAGGTGATGGACCACGGCACCCTGACCGACAACAACGGCAGGAAGGCCGATTTCAGGAACATCATCATCGTCATGACGACCAACGCCGGCGCCGAGGGGCTCAACAAGCCGGTGATGGGCTTCACGGGCAAGAAGGAGCCCGGGGACGAAAGCGCGGAAATCAAGCGCATCTTCTCGCCTGAGTTCAGGAACCGGCTGGACGCGACGATTTCGTTCGGCTCGCTCGACCATGACATCATCCTGCGCGTGGTGGACAAGTTCCTGATGCAGCTGGAGGCCCAGCTTCAGGAGAAGAAGGTCGAGGCGATATTCACCGACACCTTGCGCGAATACCTCGCCAAGCGCGGCTTCGACCCGCTCATGGGCGCGCGGCCCATGGCGCGCCTCATTCAGGACACGATCCGGCGCGGTCTCGCCGACGAGCTTCTCTTCGGCAAACTCGCGAACGGCGGCAAAGTCACCGTGGACGTCGACGACACCGGCAAGATCACGCTGAAGTTCCTGGAAGAAAAAGTCCCCGAAACCACCCCGGAAGCCTGAACCGCGGGCCGCGGGGGCGGTTCCTCGACCGGATGATCCGACCGCAGTTTCTCGTCGCGCTCGCCCTAGCCATCGGGCTCGCCTCGCCTGCCAGGGCGCAGGATTCAGGATCCGCGCCGGGACGCAATCTCGCAGCAGCCTGCGCCAACTGCCACGGAACGAACGGCAAGAGCCAGCCCGGCATGCCGAGCCTCGCAGCGCGGGAACCCTCGTCCCTGTTCCAGCAGATGCAAGATTTCAGGACGGGCAAGCGCCCCGCCACCGTCATGCACCAGATCGCCCGGGGCTACACCGACGCACAGCTCCAGGCGATCGCCGCGTACTTCTCCGCGCAGAAACCGAGGTAAGCGGTGGCGCGCACGAGTCGACGCGAATTCCTCAAATCCTCGGGCGCCGCGGCCGCCGTGTCCCTCCTGCCCGGATGCATCAGCTCACCCGGGCCGCAGCAGAAAACCGCCGGCCGCGTCGTCGTGATCGGCGGCGGCTACGGTGGGGCCACCGCGGCCAAGTACCTGCGCATGTGGAGCGGCGGAGCGATCGAGGTGATTCTGGTCGAGCGCGAGGCCGAGTTCGTTTCCTGCCCAGCCTCGAACCTGATACTCGGGGGCACGCGAACGCTCGCGGACATCACGCGCAGCTACGGGAAGCTGGGCGACTACGGCATTCAGGTGATCCACGACGAGGCCACGCGCATCGATGCCGACGGCAAGAAAGTCTCGCTGAGGCGCGGCGCGGATCTGCCGTACGACCGGCTCGTCCTCTCGCCCGCGGTCGATCTCATGTTCGGGGAGATCGAAGGCTACGACGCGGACGCGCGCAAGACGGTGCTCACCGCCTGGAAAGCGGGCCCCGAGACCGTCGCGCTCAGGCGGCAGCTCGAGTCGATGCGCGATGGCGGCGTGTTCATCATCACGGTGCCGCTCGCTCCCTTCCGCTGCCCCCCGGGCCCCTACGAGCGCGCCTGCCAGGCGGCCTTCTACTTCAAGCAAGCGAAACCGCGCTCCAAGGTGCTCGTGCTCGACGCGAACGAAGACCTGGTCTCCAAGCCGACGCTTTTCAAGGCCGCCTGGAGCGATCTCTACAAGGGCTCCATCGAGTACAGCAACAATACCGAGGTCAGGGGGCTCGATGCGCGCACCCTGGCGGTGAAGACCGATTTCGACACGATCAGGGGCGACGTGCTCAATGTGCTGCCCCCGATGCGCGCCGCCGACATCGCGCGCAACGCCGGCCTGATGACGGGCGGCACGCGCTGGTGCGGCGTCGACTGGCTCAGCATGGAATCGCTCGCGCACAAGGGCATTCACGTCTTGGGCGATGCCACGCTCTCCGCGCCCGCCATGCCCAAGTCGGGACATATGGCCAACAACCACGCCAAGCTCGCCGCCGCGGCGATCATCGAGCTCATGAACGGGCGCGAGCCCGATCCGCAGCCGGTAATCGCGAACACCTGCTACAGCTACGTGAGCGACAAGGAGGTGATCCACGTCGCTTCGGTCCATCGCTACGATCCCGCACAGAAGACCATGGTGGTCGTGCCAGGGACGGCAGGGGTGTCGGCCTCACGCAGCGAACTCGAAGGCGCTTACGCGCAGGCCTGGGCGCAGAATATTTGGGCGGACATGCTGGGCTAAGGCCCAGCGTCCGCCCAAATACGCTCTGCGCAAGCTGAAAGTTACGAACGGAGGGAGAGGGAGAACCCTCTCCCTCCGTTACCTCCCCTCTCCCCTAGCAAGATCTGCTACCGCGCGGCATCAGGAGCCCCGCGCAGCGCCGTCGTACAGCTCTGGACTCCGGAACTACCAGGGAAAAGCGCTGCGGGGAAAGTGCCGCGCGGTAGCAGACCTATCCATCACCCAGGCATCGGCACCCGCACTCTGCGCTCGATCCAGCGCTTTCGCGCGGCTTGAGACAGGGGACGAAGATCGGGCCCGGCCGCTCTCGAGCGCGGCCAGAACAGCGACTTCAGTGTCGCATCGTCGAACTCCGATGCCACGAGGCGGCGCACCTCGCCGCCTTCGAGCGCCGCGATCGCGAGCCCGTCGCGGAACAGCACACGGTTGGGGGTGATCGCCGCGACACGCGCTTCCGGCGTGACGATACCGACGAGGTTGAGGGGATCGGCGCCGGAGAGCGCAACCCACTCGCCGTTCTTGTCCTGCTTGCGCACAGCGCGCAACCGTCCGACCGCGTCGGCGAGCGCGAACTGCTCACCGCCGAACCCCGAGACAAAGCGCCCTCCGCGGATTTCACCCCGGGCTTCCAGGCGCCGATACACCGCTGCGAGCTCCCGCCAGGTCGGCAGCCGGGGCTCGCGCGCAAGCAGCGCGCGGAACACCACGCCGTAACGCTGGAGCAGCGTGCGCGCGATGGTCTCCACGCGCTTGCCCTCCTCGATCGCGTTGCCCCCCAGGAGCAGCGCCCAGCGCCCCGCCGTGTCGACCTGGCTGCCCATGCCACGGCGGCGCGAGCGCTTCTTGTGCTTCTCCGAGGGCGCGAGCAGGGCGCGCAATCCGCTGAAGCTGTCGGCGGTGACGAGACCTGCGCCGGCGAGCTCGCCGAGGGCGCGTTCCACCTGCGTGCGTAGGAGTCCGGTCGCTGCGACGAGCTCGTGAAAGAAAGAGGCGCCGCGGACGCGCAAGGCTTCGTAAACCGCGCGGGCTTCCGAGCTCCATTCACCCGCTTCGGGCTCGGCCGCAGCGCGCCACAGGGGGGCGTGCTCGCGTGGCATCAGGGCGATCGGCGAGCTGCGGAGCGGCGCCTTGCCCGATCCGCTGGCGGGGGTAATCCGTCCCCAGGCCATGCGCCCGGAGAGGCACAGCCGGTCGATGAAATCGGGCTCGTAGTCCTGCACGCGCGCCGCGAGCACGTCCTTTTCCCAGGCCCCCGCCGGAAGCTCGAAGCCGTCGAGCTGCTCGATCACCGCGGCGAGGCCCTCGGCGCCTTTTACGCGCATCTCGCCCGCGGCGTGCTGCCAATGGAGGAGGAAGCGCATGAAGTCTGCGGCGCCGACCGGCTCGATCTCGGCGCGCAGCCGGTTGAGCGTGTAGCGATGGATGCGCGCGAGCAGCCGCCGGTCGCACCACTCCAGACCTTCGATCCCCGGCGTGAAGCGGCCCCGCAGGAGCTTGCCCTCGCCTTCGAGCGCGAGGAGCGCGCCGTCGACGGGCGCGGTCTCCGGCAAGCTGAACGAATCGGCGAGCCCGCGCGCCGTCATCGGACCGAGCACCTCCATCCGCCCGCGAATCAGCTCGCGCAACGCGTCTTCGGGGGTCCACGCCTTGCGCAAGCGCTCCGGGATCTCCGGCGCCGCCCTCTGCGGGAGGACGGCATTCAGCTCGTCGAAGCGCTCGACCGGGATCCAGAACCCGCTCGCGTCGAAGGCACGTCCGGCCGAGACCAGCTGCTCGAAAAGCGTCCGCCAGTGCGGCGCCGCTTCCTCGGCGCGGATAAATCCGGCAAGCAGCAAGGCGTCGTGCAGCTCATCGGCGGTGTTCGCGGCCGGCCAGACTTCTTCGCGCACGCGCTCGATCGCCTGGGCATCCAGCGCGCCGAGATCGTCCGCGCTGCGCGGCTCGCCCGTGCGACGCGTGTAGACCGCGCGCGCGCGCCGCTCCTCGAGCGGTGCATCGTCGAGGAAGGTGTAGGCGGCCGAGTTCAGAATCTCGTGGCAGAACACCGAGGGCTCGGGCGTATCGCGGGCGACGCACTTCAGCTCGCCGGCGAAGATCCGTTGCAAGTAGCCGACGAGCCGCGGCAGGTCCATCGCCTGCTCGAGGCAGTCGCGCATGGCCTGGTCGACCAGCGGGTGCGCGGGAACCTCGCGCGCGCCCTGGATGTTGTCGAGACAAGCCGCGGCGTCGGGAAAGATCGCGGCGAGCAGCTCCTCCGCGATCATGCGCTGTATCTGCGCCGGGACGCGCGCGCCGTTGCGGTTGCGCGGGACGGCCAGGGCGAGCGTCGTGGTCCAGCGCCAGCGCGTCTCGAAAATCGGCGAGGCGAGCACCGCCTGGACCAGCGTCTCGCGCACCGTCTTGGGATTGAGATAGCGGAACACCTCGTCGAGGGCGAACGAGTGCGCGGGCCCGAGTGAGAGCACCAGCGCCTCCTCGGTCGCGGCCGCCTGCAGTTCGAAGTTGAAGCTCTGGCAGAACTTCTTCCTCAGCGCCAGGCCCCAGGCCTTGTTGACGCGACTGCCAAGCGGCGCGTGCAGAACCAGCTGCATGCCGCCCGCTTCGTCGAAGAAGCGCTCGAACACCGGCGTGTCCGCGGTGGGTACGACGCCGAGCGCGCGCTTCCCCTCGGCGAGATACGCGGCGATCTGCTCCGCGGCCGGGCGGGACAGCGCATAGTCCTCCTCGAGCCACGCCGTCGCCGCCGCCAGCTCGTCGGGCCTGCGGGCCTGCTCCGGCCCCGGAAGGCGCGCATCGGCGGCGGCGCGCAGCTTGGAGACCGCCGCGCTCATCTCGTCGCTGCGCGAAGGCGCCTCGCCCAGCCAGAAAGGCATCGAGGGCGGCTGTCCCCGGGCATCCGCGACCCGCACCACGCCGTTGCCGATCTGCAGGATCCTCCACGAGGTGTTGCCGAGCTGGAAGATGTCGCCGGGCAGCGATTCAATGGCGAAATCCTCGTTCAACGTCCCGATGAACATTCCCTCGGGTTCGAGCTGCACGCGGTAGTCGAACACCTCGGGGATCGCGCCGCCCGACAGGATCGCGGTCATGCGCGAGCCGCTGCGGGCGCGCAGCTTGCGGTGCACCGCGTCGTAATGCAGCAGCGCAGCGCGCCGGCCGCGCTTGGTCGCGTAGCCCGTGGCGAGCATGGCGATGACGTCGGCGAAGCCGGCCTCGGTCAGATCCCGGTAGGGATAGGCGCGCCGGAACAGATCGAGCAATGCCGCCTCTTCCCATTCCTCGGCCGCGACTTCCGCGACCACCTGCTGCGCGAGCACGTCGAGCGGCCTCTCGGGGATGATGACGCGATCGAGCTCGCCGTCCCTCGCTGCGCGCACCATCGCCGCGCACTCCACCAGATCGTCCCGCGTGAGCGGGAAAAGTCGCCCCTTCGGAAGGCCGCTCACCGTGTGGCCGGAGCGCCCGACGCGTTGCAGCAGAGTCGCGATGCGGTGCGGCGAGGAGACCTGGCACACCAGATCGACGTGCCCGATATCGATCCCGAGCTCGAGCGAAGCGGTCGCGACGAGCACCCTCAGCTGCCCTTCCCTCAGGTTCGCCTCGGCGGCGAGCCGCACCTCCTTGGCGAGGCTGCCGTGATGCGCGGCGACATGCTCGGCGCCGAGCCGCTCGGAGAGCTGGTGCGCCATGCGCTCGGCAAGCCGCCGCGTGTTCACGAAGATGATCGTGGTGCGGTGCGACTCGATCAGCGCGACCAGCCGCTCATAGATCTCCTCCCACACCTCCGCCGACATCACCGCCTCGAGCGGCGAGCCGGGCATCTCGATGGCGAGATCGATGTTGCGCTGGTGCCCGCGATCGATGACGGCGCATCCGGAATTCTCCGAGCCGGTCAGGAAGCGCGCCACCTCCCCAATCGGCTTCTGCGTCGCCGAAAGGCCGAGGCGTTGCAGGCGCCTTCCGCAGACGTGATCGAGGCGCTCGAGCGACAGCGCCAGGTGGGCGCCGCGCCGCGACTCGAGCACCGCGTGGATCTCGTCGACGATGACAACGCGGGCGGTCCTGAGCATGTTGCGTGAGCGCTCGGCAGTCAGAAGCAGATACAGCGATTCCGGCGTCGTCACCAGGATATGCGGCGGCGTACGCAGCATCGCCGCCCGCTCCGCCTGGGGGGTGTCGCCGCTGCGCACCGCCGCGGTGATCCTGACGGGCGGGAAGCCCATCTCCTCGGCGATGCGCTTCATCTCGCTGCGCGGCTCGGCGAGGTTCTTGTGAATGTCCGACGACAGCGCCTTGAGCGGCGAAACGTAGACGACGCGCACCTCGTCGGGCAACCCCCCGGCCTCCAGACTCTCGCGCAGCAGCTGGTCGATCGAAGTGAGGAAGGCGGCGAGCGTCTTGCCCGACCCGGTCGGCGCCGCGATCAGCGTGTGGCTGCCGGAGCGGATCGCGCGCCAGCCCTCGAGCTGCGCCTCGGTCGGCGGCAGCACCCGCTCACCGGAAGGATCGCGAAAGCGCGTTTCCCACCAGCGCTGGAGAACAGGATGAAAGTCGGAGGGGAGCATGTCGTACTGGATGAATATACACTGAAGCGGCGCTTTTTCAAGCGCCAGGCCACGCACATTTCGCGAATCAGCTCTTGCCCGTACTCCCGAAACCTCCAGCGCCCCGCTTGCTCGCGGCAAACTCTTCCACGACGTTTAATTCCACCTGCACCACCGGCACGACGACGAGCTGCGCGATGCGGTCCATCGGATTAATCGTGAACGTCGCGCCGGAACGATTCCAGACCGAAACCATCACCTGGCCCTGGTAGTCGGAATCGATCAGCCCGACAAGGTTGCCGAGGACGATACCGTGCCTGTGGCCGAGTCCCGAGCGCGGCACCACGATGGCGGCAAGCCCGGGATCGGCGAGATGGATGGCCATGCCGCTCGGAATGAGCTCGGCGGCGCCCGGCGCGAGGGTTAGGGGCTGGTCGATGCAGGCGCGCAGGTCGAGCCCGGCCGCGCCTGCGGTCGCGTAGTGCGGCAACGATTCGCGCAGCCGCGGATCGAGAACCTTGACGTCGAGCGTCTTCAAGCGAAGAGCCGGCTAGCGCCGCGGCAGCATCTTCGCGATGTGCTCGACCAGCTGACGCGCGAGCACGATCTTGGGAGCGCGGGGCAGTTCGTGCACGCCACCGTCGTCGAAGAGCGTGAGCGCGTTGGTGTCCTTGCCGAAGGTCTCGTGCGCGAGATTCGCCGCGAGCAGCGGAATACCCTTCTTCTTGCGCTTCACCTGCGCGTTCGCCATCAGATCCTCGGTCTCGGCGGCGAAGCCGACGCAGAACGGCCCCTTGGGCAGGGCCGCGACCTCCGCGAGGATATCCGGGTTCGGCGCAAGTTCGAGGCTGAGGTGGCCGTTCCCACGCTTGATCTTGTGCGGCTTGGGATCGGTGGGACGGTAGTCGGCGACGGCGGCGACGGCGATGAACACGTCGGCTCGCCTGGCCCGCTTCATCACCGCATCGTGCATTTCGGCCGCGGTGAGCACGTCCACGCGCTCCACACCTGCCGGAGCCATCAGCGAGGTCGCGCCCGAGATCAGCGTTACCTCTGCCCCCGCCTCGGCCGCAGCCTGCGCCACGGCGTAGCCCATCTTGCCCGAGCTCTGATTCGTGATCCCCCTCACCGTGTCGATGGGCTCATAGGTGGGACCCGCCGTGATCAGGACTTTTTTTTTGATGAGCCCCTTGGGGCCGACGGCGGCGGCGACCGCGGCGAAGATCTCCTCCGGCTCGAGCATGCGCCCCATGCCGCCTTCGCGGTCAGCGTGATCGCCTTCCGTCGGCCCGAGGATGGCGACTCCGTCGGCGCGCAGGTGTTCGAGATTTCGCTGCGTCGCCGCGTTCTGCCACATCTCCACGTTCATGGCCGGAGCGACCAACAGAGGGCTGCGTCGCGCGAGGCACAGTGTCGAGAGCAGGTCGTCGCCGAGGCCGTTTGCGACCTTCGCGAGAAAATCGGTCGTCGCGGGAGCGACCACGACGACGTCACGATCGCGGGAAAGCTCGATGTGGCCCATGCTGTCGGGCACTCGCGGATCCCACATGTCCGTGAACACGGCCTTCCCCGAGAGCGCCTGCAGCGTCACGGGGGTGATGAACCGGCAGGCCGACTCGGTCATCACCACGCGCACGTCGGCGCCCGCCTTGACGAAAAGGCGCGTCAGCTCCGCCGCCTTGTAGGCGGCGATGCCGCCGGTGATGCCGAGCAGGACCCTTTTCCCGGAGAGGTCGGTCATCTCTATTCGAGACGGTGCGTTAAGCCGCAAAACGAGGATTCTAAGCGAATTCCATGGCGATCAGCGATTGGCCCCGGCAGGAGCGACCGCGCGAACGCTTGCTGGCTCTGGGTCCGGCATCGCTCGCCGACGCCGAGTTGCTAGCGATCCTCCTGCGCACCGGCGTCAAAGGGAAGAGCGCGGTCGACTTGGCGCGGCAACTCCTCGGGCATTTCGGCTCGGTCTCGGCGCTCCTCGAAGCATGCCCCTCGGGCGTCCGGGAAATGCCGGGCCTGGGGAGCGCCAAGCTCGCCCAGCTGGGAGCTGCGCTTGAGCTGGCCCGGCGGGCACTCAGGGAGGAGATCTCCTCCCGCGACGCGCTCAGCTCGCCGCGCGCGGTGCGCGACTACCTGCGCCTCGTGCTCGCCGGACGCGAGCAGGAGGTCTTCGTTATCCTGCTGCTCGATGCGCAGCATCGCGTCATCGCCTGCGAGGAACTGTTCCAAGGCACGTTGACACAGACCAGCGTCTATCCCAGGGAAGTCGTCAAGTGCGCACTCAAGCACAACGCGGCGGCGGTGATCTTCGCGCACAATCACCCTTCAGGAGTCGCCGAACCCAGCCACGCGGACGAAATTCTCACGCGCTCCCTGAAAAGTGCCCTGGCCCTGGTCGATATCCGGGTGCTGGACCACTTCATCGTCGCCGGGACCCGCACGATGTCGTTCGCCGAGCGCGGACTCCTGTAAGACGGCCCCACTCGGCACTTTGGCTTGAATGCGCCCCCGGTTCCGCCTATAATTCGCCCTTTTTCGCGATCGGGGTTTCCTATGGCACGGGTCTGCCAAATCACGGGCAAAACGCCTCAGGTCGGGCACCACGTGTCCCACGCCAACAACAAGACCAAGCGCCGCTTCTACCCGAATCTGCAGTACCGCCGCTTCTGGGTGGAAAGCGAGAAACGCTGGGTGAGGCTGCGCATCTCCAATGCGGGAGTGCGCATTATCGACAAGAAGGGCATCGACGTCGTGCTCAAAGACCTGCGCGAGCGCGGCGAAATCTGATCACGGGGCCGACGATGAGAGAAAAGATCAAGCTGGAATCCACCGCCGGAACGGGCCATTTCTACACCACGACCAAGAACAAGCGCACCATGCCCGAGAAAATGGAGATCAGGAAATACGATCCCAGGGCGCGCAGGCACGTGGTCTATAAGGAAGCCAAGATCAAGTAGCTCGATCCTGGAGACGGCAATGCCTGTTCTCTCGAACGGCTCTTACTCGCCCCGTTTGTAGACGATCTTCTTCGTTCCGCCTTCACACGTTCCGACGACTTTGCCGTCCTCGGCTGCGTCCTTGTCCACGATGGTTAGCGTGAAGACTTTCACGCCGTTGTTCTTGATCTTCGTCTCGATCTCGGTCTTGAGCTCTTCACAGGGCTTAACCTGAGCGAAGACCGGTGATGCGATCAGCAACGACGCTGCGATTGCCATGACACTCTTCATTGTCATACCCCTTTCCTTGTGTTCCCGGTTGAGCACCGCCCGACAACACCACTATGCTACAGCGAAGCGCGTCCGGACGCTGCCCTCGGAGCCAACAAAAAACCCGCCAGGGGCGGGTTTTTCAAAGAACCTCAAGCAGGAGCGGTGATCAGGCGTAGCAGCGCAGCCGGCGCGAAAACTCCTCCAGATGCCGGATACCGCTGGCCTCGGCGCGGTGGCACCAGTCTTGCAACTGACGGACGAGCTGCTCGCGGGAAACGCTGGAGCGCTCCCACAGCGAAACCAGCTCCGAGCGCATCGAGTACACGGTATGCAGGGCGCGCGACTTGGACAGCCCCTTGTTGAGATCTGCCCGCTCGGTCTCGCACAGCGTCTTTTCGTCGCGGTGCAGCCAGCGCTGCAGGCTTTGCAGAACATGCGCGTCGTGCGGCGCGAAGCGGCGCAGCTTGCCCAGCTCCTCCGCGTAGGTCCGCTTGAGCGACTTGGCATACGTTGCAAGCACGTCGTACCGGTGGGTGATGACCGCCTGCAGCGTTGCCAGGTCCACCGCCTTGGCCTCGGTGAAGCGCGGCGTAGGCGCGACTTTCTTCACTTGCGCGAGGCCGAGAGCTTCGAGGATGCAGATGTACATCCAGCCCATGTCGAACTCGTACCACTTGTTGGAGAGCTTGGCCGAGGTCGCATAGGCGTGGTGGTTGTTGTGCAACTCCTCGCCGCCGATGATGATTCCCCAAGGAACGATGTTGGTGCTCGCGTCCTCGGTCCCCCAGTTGCGGTAGCCCCAAAAGTGGCCGATCCCGTTGATGACACCTGCCGCCCAGAAGGGAATCCACACGATTTGCGTGGCAAGCACCAGCACGCCGGGTACGATGCCGAGCAGAACGACGTCCAGGACCCCCATCAGGGTCACGCCCAGCACCGCGAAGCGCGAATAGATGTTGCGCTCCATCCAGTCGTCAGGCGTGCCATGACC
>Ga0137463_1000706_pt1 | contig 11183 bp, 5 predicted proteins | sample EasRivERMGT800_2_FD_102333 | JGI IMG/M metagenome (GOLD analysis project Ga0137463, IMG submission 102333) | Soil microbial communities from meander-bound floodplain in the East River, Colorado, USA - East River MetaG ERMGT800_2 | ecosystem: Environmental > Terrestrial > Soil > Floodplain ...
ACCAGGGAGCGGGGGGGATGGGGATTCCGATCGGCAAACTCTCGCTGTACACGGCCTGCGGCGGTATCAACCCGGCCACGACACTTCCGATCGTGCTCGACGTCGGCACCAACAACCGCGAACGTCTCGACGATCCCCTGTATGTCGGCTGGCGGCACGAGCGGATCGCCGGGGAGGAATACGATGCGTTCGTCGACGTCTTCGTTCAGGCAGTGAACAGGAAGTTTCCCGGAGTGCTGCTCCAGTGGGAGGACTTCGCCCAGACCCATGCCGGCCCCATTCTCGAACGCTACCGCGACCAGCTCTGCACCTTCAACGACGACATCCAGGGAACCGCGGCCGTTACGACCGGCACGTTGCTGTCAGCAGTGGCGGTCACCGGCGGAAAGCTCCGCGATCAGCGAGTCGCAATTTTCGGGGCCGGCGCGGCAGGCTGCGGGATCGGTGAGCAGCTCGTTGCCGCGATGGTCGAGGAAGGGCTGACCGAGCGCGCGGCCCGTGACCGATTCTTCCTCATCGACCGGCCCGGCCTGCTGCACGACGGGCTGACAGGCCTCCGGCCGTTCCAGCAGAAGTTCGTCCAGCCGAAAGATCGCGTTGCCGGCTGGCGTACGGGTGGCGAAGAGGCCATCGGCCTCATCGACGTCATGCGGAATGCGCGGCCGACGATTCTGCTGGGCGTTTCGGGTCAACCGGGGAAGTTCACCGAAGCGGTGGTGCGTGCGATGGCCGAGCACGTTGAGCGGCCGATCATTTTCCCGCTCTCAAACCCCACCGCGCGGGCCGAGGCGACTCCGGTTGACCTTGTCTCATGGACCGGCGGACGGGCCGTCGTCGCGACCGGCAGTCCATTCGACGACGTTTCGTACGGCGGTCGTCATATCCCGATAGCGCAGTGCAACAACAGTTATATCTTTCCCGGGTTGGGACTGGGGATTCTGGCGGCGGGAGCGCGGCGCGTCAGCGAGGGGATGTTCATGGCCGCGGCGCGGGCCCTGGCCGATTGCTCCCCCGCTCGCAACGACTCGGCCGCAACGCTCCTGCCTCCGCTGGCCGAATCGCGCCGCGTGTCGCGCGCGATCGCGCTGGCCGTTGGCACGGCGGCGCAACGCGGCGGACTGGCTCCCCCCTGTGAACCTGCCGAACTCGAACGGCTGGTCGATGCCAAGATCTGGCAGCCGCGCTATGCGCCGATGCGGTTGAAGCCAGCCAGGTGATCGGGCGTCGCCGTCACGTCGGCAGCCTGCGTCGTCTGCAGGAGAACGTGGCTGCGGCGGCCGTCGAACTCACCGAGGGGGGGGGACCTGCACGATATCGAGAGCGCCGCCTCGCAGGTCAAAGTGGAAGGCATGCGATATTCTGAGGCCACGCAGCGAATGATCAACCGCTGAGTGGTCAGGTTGGAGTTCAGGCTTTAGCCTGCGCAGTTTGAAAGCAATCACACAATTGCATTCACTGAGCGCGGCACTTGCTCCCCACGGATGAATTTCTGTGAGCAACGTCCAGCGGCGCAGGCTAAAGCCTGAACTCCAGCGGCGCTTAGTAAATGGCCTCCCCGGTTTGGGAGTCGTAGGAAGCGAGGTCCGCCTCGCCCACAAAATTCAGGCCAGGACGTCGTCGATGACGCGACCCTCGTTCACCGTCGGGCGTTCGGGGCGGCCCTGGTGCTGGTAGATGAGCTGGGTGTGATCGAGGCCCATCAGCTCCAGGATCGTGGCGTGCAGGTCGCGGACGTGCACGCGGCGATCGACGGCCTTGAGACCGAACTCGTCGGTCGAACCGACCACCTTACCACCCGCCGTGCCGCCGCCGGCCATCCACATCGTGAAGCCGTATGGATTATGGTCGCGGCCGTCGCCTTTCTCAGACATCGGGGTCCGGCCGAATTCGCCTCCCCAGATCACGAGCGTCTGATCGAGCAGGCCGCGGGTCTTCAGGTCCTTCAGCAAACCGGCGATTGGTTTATCGGTCGATTTGCAGAGCTTCGAGTGATTCTCTTCGATTTTGCTGTGCGCGTCCCACTGGCTCCCGGAGCCCGAGTACAACTGGATGAATCGCACGCCGCGCTCGACGAGCCGCCGGGCCAGGAGACAGTTGCGACCGAATGCGCTGGTTGATTTGTCGTTGAGGCCGTACATATCCTGCGTGGCCTTGGTTTCCTGCGCCAGATCGACGGCTGCCGGCGCTTCGGCCTGCATGCGAAAGGCCAGCTCGTAGGCGGCGATCCGCGCTTCGAGATCGAAGTCGTTCGACCGCGTTTCCAGGTGCCCGCGATTGAGCTGGTTGAGAAAGTCGAGCTTGTAGCGCTGCTGCGCGCCGTCGAGTGATTCGGGGGGAGTCAGATGCAGGACGGGAGTCTTGCCGTTGCGGAAGCGCGTTCCCTGGTAAGTCGCCGGCATGAAACCGGTTCCCCAGACGCGGTTGCCGCCGGGGGGTTCCTTGTCGTTATCGAGCAGGACGACGAAGCCGGGCAGATCCTGGTTTTCTGTTCCCAAGCCGTACGTGACCCAGGCTCCGAGACTCGGGCGGCCGGCCAGAATGCTCCCCGTGTTCATCTGACAGACGCTGCCGACGTGATTGAGACCGTCGGCCCAGCACGAGCGGATGAGGCACAGATCGTCGGCACACTGGCCGACCTCTGGATACCAGTCGGAAACTTCGAGGCCGCTCTGGCCGTAGCGCTCCCACTTGCGCTGGCTGGCCAGCAGCGGATTCTCGGAAACGCCCATCGGCGTGATCACCCGCTCGATGGAACTGGGGAGCGGCTTGCCGGCATATTCATTGACGGCCGGTTTGCGATCGAACGTATCGAGATGGCTGGGGCCGCCATCCATGAAGAGAAAAATCACGCTCTTGGCAGCGCCGGCAAAATGACCTTTGCGGGGGGCCAGCGGATTGAGCGTGCGCGGCTGCCGGCCGGGCGACATCGTGACGGTTTCCCCTGCCGAGGCGACGCGCGGCAGAACGCCATCCTGGACGAGCAGGCTGTAGAGTGCGAGGGCACCGAACCCGCCGCCGGAGCGGGACAGAAAGTCACGCCGGGTCTGGGCGTGTTCCAGGTGCGGGCCGGTCTGCGAAAACAGCGACTGAGGCAGGTCCATACCGTCAATTCCCAATCGGGTTCAGGGGACGGAGACCATTGTACCCGAAGCGCCGGCAGAATCCATTGTGAAGTTATTCGCCGCGGATTACGCGGATCGGGGCGGATCAGGAGAATTGGGACGGGCGAAGCGAGCCCTGGCGAATTGCCCCCGGAGAATGTCTGCAAAGGCGGTCGGTTCGGAGAAGTCAGGATCCACAGATTGACACAGATTAACTCAGATTTTCAGAGATCGCCTCGATCTCCTGTTTTTATCTGTGTCCATCTGTGTGAATCTGTGGATCAATACCTTTGTTTCAAAGACGAGGTGGAAAGTAACGGAACACTAATCGACGCTAATCGTCACTAATGGATTAGCGAAGATTAGAGTCGATTAGTGTTCTTGATCGTCTGCTTTCGGCCAGGGCAGATTGCGTGGCGCCAATTCATTGGGGATGTCTATTGGGTTGAGAAGTTGCGACCGGAATTGAAATCGTCCTCGATGTCGCCCCTCCGGGGCTTGTGCGATTCTTTTGTCCGGCACCAGTGGCTGGCGCCACTGGCTACATTATGCCGCTGCTCCGCAGCTCCCCGGTTGCAGGGCATGCCGAACGTGCTGGAGTGTGAAACGTTGCCGGTGCAGAGAGTTCTATCCACAGATTGACACGGATGAACACAGATTTTCGACGATCGCTTCGATCTCTTTATTTATCTGTGTCCATCTGTGTTGATCTGTGAATCAATACCTTTGTTTCTTCAACAGTTAGGGACAGAAGAACAACGGAAAGAGAAGGAACACTGATCGACGCTAATCTCCACTAATGGATTAGCGAAGATGAGTCCCGGCGCGCCGGGATTCTTTACTCGTCTTCTTTCGGCCGACGCAGACTGACGGTCTCGGGTGGACTGAAGTCCACCCTACATCAGGCTAGATGACGCTCCATGACGTCACGTCAGGCGGCGGGTTTCTGAGATTGCGGAGCTGGCGCGATCGAATCGGCGCTGCGGCCGAGCAGGTTGAGGAGCGTGGCGAGGTTCTTGCTCGCGTCGGCGAAGTCGGGTTGAAATGCCAGCGCTGCCTCGTAAGCCTGCATTGCCCGTTCGGCATGTCCCAGACCATGCAGCGCGGTCCCCAGGTTGTTGAGTGCTTCGACGAAGCGCGGTTGCCGCTCGAGCGCGGTGGCATAGCAGGCAACGGCTTCCAGGAAGTTGCCCTGCGCGAGACGGATGTTCCCCAGGTTAAAGTGCACTGTCGCGATCAGCGGCGCCAGCGCACAGAGTTTCTGAAAGCACGCTCCCGCGTGATCGAGGTCTCCCAGTGCCTGATGGGCGATCCCCAGGTCGTTCCACGCGACACTGAAATTGGGCTCGAGTCGGACTGCCTGCTCGAAGCGGAGCTTGGCGCCCACGGCGTCACCGCGCTGCTGAAGCGCGCTTCCGAGCTGGTAGTGGGTGGGCGCGTGATCGGGGGCCAGTTCCACTGCCTGCTGGAACAGGTCGATGGCCTCGTCGAGCCGGTTCATCTCGCGAAGACAAATCCCCAGATCATGGAGATAAGAAGCATTCGATCCGTCGCACGAGACGGCCCGGCTGAGGGAGTCGGCGGCCTGTTTCAGGCGGCCGGTATTACGCTGGGCAAGACCCAGATGATGCCAGGTTTCAGCATGCTGCGGATCGGCGCGGAGAATCTGTTTGAAAAGACGCTCGGCCAGTTGAAGCTTGCCGGCCTTCTGGTGCGACAAGGCTCTGGCGAGCACCCCTCCATGACTGGTCACTGGAATCCCTTCCGATATCTGGTGTTGCGACGCGTGAGAGAACTTGGTTGGAGTCAGATCGTTTAACCCGGAGCCAACGGCGACGCCCTGTCATGCTGGGGCCTCGCCGTTGGCTCGGGGTTAAACAAGCATTCTCTCAGAGAAGATCAAATGTATCGTTGAGCCGGTCTGCGATTGAGTAGGTACCTATGGCTCCGGCGGAGGGCATTACAGGGAGAAATCGGAATCTTGTCCATGCCGGTTTGGATCAACTGTCAAACAGGGCAAGCTGGAGCGCTGCGACAAGCCGGTCGAGATCGGCTGGTTGATGACCGCTGCTGAGTGTAATGCGCAAACGGGAGGTTCCCTGCGGAACCGTGGGGGGGCGAATGGCCCCCACCAGAAACCCGCTCTCCTCCAGCCGGCGGGCCACTTGGACCGCGCGCTCAGGTGTCTCCAGAATCACGGGTACGATCGGTCCGGCGGCAGTCGCGACGGTTCGGATGCCGCATCGCGCCAGGCTGGCGCGAAATGTTGACGACAGTTCCAGCAGCCGAGCCCGGCGCTGAGGTTCGTCTTCGATGATCTGGATGGCCTCGGCCGCCGCGGCACAAATAGCAGGCGGGAGGGCGGTCGAAAACATCTGGGGCCGCGCCCGATTCCAGAGCCAGTCGATGAGGGGCTGCGGGCCGGCGACGAATCCTCCCAGGGTTCCCACCGCCTTGCTGAGGGTTCCGACCCGGACGGCGACCCGATGCTCGACCTGCAACAGCTCGGCGAGACCGCGCCCGCCGGCGCCGAACACGCCGGTGGCGTGTGCTTCGTCAACGAGCAGCAGGGCGCCAAATCGCTCGGCCAGCGTGCAGAGTTCAACGAGCGGCGCCAGATCGCCATCCATGCTGAAGACACTGTCGGTCACAATCAGCCGCCGGCCCTGCGGCGACGACTTCTGTAATTCCGTCTCGAGTCCCGCCAGGTCGTCGTGGCGATAGATGCGCAGTCGTGCGCCGCTTAAGCGGCAGCCGTCGATCAGGCTGGCGTGATTGAGGCGGTCGCTGAAGATTGTCTCGTCGCTGCCGGCCAGGGCGCAGATCGTTCCGGCGTTGGCGGCAAACCCGGTGGGAAAGAGAATCGCCGCCGGCTGGCGTTCGAACCGGGCCAGCCGCTCTTCGAGGGCGACGTGCCAGGCGGTGCGGCCACAGATAAGAGCGCTGGCCGCGGCTCCGACTCCGGACGACCCCAGGGCGCTTTGGGCCGCGGCGATCACGCGCGGGTCGTGCGACAGATTCAAATAGTCATTCGACGCGAAATTGACGAGTTCCCGACCATCGACGCGGCAGCGCATGGCAGGCAGCGGCAGCACGTTTCGGCGGATGCGCCGCAGCCCGGCACTCTCGAGCGAGGCGAGCTCGTCATTGATCCAATCGAGTGGTCCGGGCATGGAACGCTTTGTTTGACGGGTTGGGAATGGTTCGTTTCCCCAATCCTCAATTCGAAGGGTCGCAATTGCAATCGCGAACCCGAAATTCCGGCGTCGTGTCATGATGTGTAAACCACTGAAAAGCCACGGAACGGGATTGCTCACGCAAAGACGCCAAGGCGCAAAGGGGGACGGTGAAAACGGGCAGGGTGGCCCGTCCGTCCCGAAGGGCGGTCGGGTCGCGAAGCGACAAGATTCGGCGCCAGCCGCGGGCCAAAGCGAAACTGTGTCAACTCGCCGGGTTTTTCTTGGATCGGACCATCAAACGGAAATTTGTACCCGCATGATGTCGAATCTTGTCGCTTCGCGACCCGACCGGACCACCGCTCCTCGCGGCGGTGCCCCGGGACGGTCGGGCCACCCGACGGAAGCCCGGTCCGCATGACTGGGGCTACAGGAAATCGCGGCGATCGTCTACAATCCCGGTTTGCGTTCCCGTTCGTTTGTCGATTCACATCCGTACTTCACTTAACTGCAGTCCCTATGACAGAAGTTATCCATGTTCCGCTGCCGCAGGGATTTCGCGCGGCTGGGGTCCATTGTGGGATCAAGAAAGATCCGGCGCTGCTCGATCTGTCGCTGTTTGTGAGCGACCGGCCGGCGACGGCGGCGGGTGTTTTCACGACCAATCTCGTCCAGGGCGCTCCCGTCAGGGTGTCGCGGGCTCGAGTGCCGCGCAGTTCGGCCCGCGCCGTCGTGATCAATTCGGGAAACGCCAACGCGTGCACCGGCGAGCAGGGGCTGGCGGACGCCCGCTGGATGACGGCCGAGGTGGCCGGTCAACTGGCGTGCGAGGAGAACGACGTCCTGGTCTGTTCGACGGGAGTGATCGGGCGGTTCCTGCCGCGCGATAAGTTAACTGCGGGCATTCCCGCCGTGGTGCGGCAACTCGGTGGCGATGAGCATGCCCTGATGCTGGCGGCGGGCGGAATCATGACGACCGATACGTTCGCCAAATTAGCCACCCGGACGGGCGAGATCGGCGGTGCGATTGTGCGGATCAGCGGCGTCGCCAAGGGGGCGGCGATGATCGGACCGAACATGGCTACGATGCTTTCGGTCATCATGACCGACGCCTGCCTGGAACCGGCCGATGCCCAGGCCTTGCTCAAGCATGCCATCGACCGCAGCTTCAACTGCATCAGCGTTGAAGGGCACATGAGCACCAGTGATACCGTGCTGCTCCTGGCCAATGGGGCGACTTCCGAAAATCCCATTTCGAAGCACGAGCACACCCGGTTTCAGCAGATGCTGAATGAAGTGACGTCGGACCTGGCCCGCGCGATCATCCAGGATGCCGAGGGGGCCGACCACGAAATCACGATCGACGTGCGGGGCTTAAGAACCCGCGACGAGGCGTTTCGCATCGCCAAGGCGGTCGCCGAGGCGCCCCTCGTCAAGACGGCGATCGCGGGAGGAGACCCGAACTGGGGGCGGATCGTTTCCGCCGTGGGATACGCCGGCGTTCAGCTCGAGGAACGGGATATTACCCTGCGGATGAACAATATGCTCTTGTATCAGTCGGGAGCGCCGGTCGAGTTCAGCGCCGCGGACGCCTCTACGGCGCTCAAGCAGAATCGCCAGGTCCACATCGAGCTCGAATTTCCGCTGGGGAGTGAGGCGGTCCGCTACTGGACCAGCGACCTGACGGCCGAATATGTCCGCCTGAACGCCGATTACACAACTTGAAATCGACCCGCATCACGGATGATCCGGCGCCCGGCGCCACCGCGAAAGGCGACCTCGCCGCCGTCGAGAAGCTGACGCAGGAGATTGGCCGTCACCTGTGGGGCAACCTCTCGCGCAGTGCGCCGTCGGTTTTCGAACGCCGTTGGTGGGACGACCGGATTCTGTCGTGGGCGATGGCCGACGAGTCGGTGAAGGTGCAGATGTTCCGCTTCATCGACGTCTTGCCGACGCTGCGGTCGCGCGAGTCGATCACCCGGCACCTGCAGGAATACTTTGAAGAAGTCTCGATGCACCTGCCCCGCGCGGCGCGGCTGGCGCTCGAGGTTTCGCAGCCCGATTCGGTGCTGGGACGGGCTCTGGCCATGACGGCCCGCCGCAACGCCCTGCGGATGGCGCAGCGGTTTATCGCTGGCACCGAAGTGGACGAAGTGCTCCAGACAGTCGGCCGGCTGCGAAAAAGAGGCTTCGCCTTCACGCTCGACCTCCTGGGTGAAGCGATCATCAGCGAAGACGAGGCCGACGCTTATCAGCAGGCGTACCTCAAACTGCTGACGGGGCTGACGCCGGTCGTCAACGAATGGCCCGAGAACTTTCAGATCGACTGCGACCAGGCGTCGGCGATTCCGCGAGTCAATCTGTCGCTGAAGCTGTCGGCCCTGTACAGCCAGTTCAACCCGATCGACCCGCGCGGAACTGGGGACGGCGTGAAATCCCGCCTGCGTCCCCTGTTGCGGTCGGCGCGCGAATGCAGTGCCTACCTGCACGTCGACATGGAGCACTACGCGTTCAAGGACTTGACGCTCGAAATCTTCAAAGATGTGCTGATGGAAAAGGAATTCCGCGACTTCGCCGACGTCGGCATCGTCATCCAGGCGTACCTCCCCGACGCCGAGCGAGATTTGCAGGGACTGCTCGAGTGGGTGAAGAAACGGGGGACGAGCGTCTGGGTGCGGCTGGTGAAGGGGGCTTACTGGGACTTTGAAACGGTCGTGGCCCGCGCCCGCAACTGGCCGATCCCGGTTTACCAGCGGAAGTGGCAGTCGGACGACAACTATGAGCGTCAGACGCGCTTCCTGCTGGAAAATCACAAATGGCTGCGGCCCGCCTTCGGCAGTCACAACCTGCGGAGCCTGGCGCACGCCGTCGCCTGGGCCCGGCGACTGAAGGTGCCGACCGGCGCCTACGAAATTCAGATGCTGTATGGCATGGGGGCCGAGCAGGCCCAGCTCTTCTCGGAGCTGGGTCATCGCGTGCGGATTTACACTCCGTTCGGCGAGCTGATTCCCGGAATGGCGTATCTGGTGCGGCGTTTACTTGAAAACACGTCCAACGATTCGTTCCTGCGAGCCAGTTTCGCAGAACATGTGTCGATCGAGGAGTTGCTCATGAACCCAGCCAGCCGCGCGGCCACACAGCCTGCGCCCGAACCCGAACCGGTGTCCGAACATAAAGTTGGGGACAAGTTCCAGAACGAGCCACACACCGATTTCAGTCGTCCCGAAAATCGCGAGGCGATGCAGGCGGCGATCGACTCGGTCGCCGACGAACTGGGAGGAGACTATCCGCTGGTGATCGCCGGCAAGCGGGTCGAAACCCGGCAGATGATCGTTTCGCGAAATCCGTCGCGTCGCAAACAGATTGTCGGCAAGTCCGCGAGCGCCACGGCCGACCACGTCGGTGCGGCACTTCAGGCTGCCCGCAAGGCCTATCGGAAATGGTCGCGCACCGATCCGCAGTTTCGAGCCGAGCACATCGAACTGGCGGCTGCCCAGATGCGGGAACGCCGGTTTGAACTGGCCGCCTGGGAAGTATTCGAGTGCGGCAAGCCGTGGGCCGAGGCCGATGCCGACGTCGCCGAGGCGATCGATTTCTGCATGTACTACGCCGACCATATGCGGCGGTTGTCGGTTCCCCGCCAGTGCGATCTGCCGGGAGAGGAAAACAGCTATTTCTACCGGCCGCGCGGCGTGGCCGTCGTGATCGCTCCCTGGAATTTCCCGCTGGCGATCCTGACCGGGATGGTGGCGGCGGCTATGGTCACCGGAAACACGGTCGTGATGAAACCGGCCGAGCAGGCGCCGGTGATCGCCTCCAAGCTCCAGGAGATCTTCGAAGACGCCGGCATCCCCGACGGAGTGATCAACTATCTTCCCGGAGTCGGCGAAGAGATTGGTCCCGAACTCGTCAGCAGTCCCGACGTCGATCTGATCGCCTTTACCGGTTCGCAGGCTGTGGGGCTGGGGATCCACGAACGGGCGGCGCATACCGACTCGCGACAGGAAAGCGTCAAGCGGGTGATCGCCGAAATGGGGGGCAAGAACGCCATCATTGTCGACGACGACGCCAACCTCGACGAAGCGGTGCAGGGGGTCGTGGCGAGCGCTTTTGCCTATTCGGGTCAGAAGTGTTCGGCCTGTTCCCGGGTGATCGTGGTCGAGTCGGCGTACGACGATTTCGTGAAGCGGCTGGTGAATGCCACCCGCAGCCTCAAGATCGGCCCGGCGGACGACCCCGGAACCTTCGTCGGTCCGGTGATCGACGACGAAGCGCAGCAGCGGATCCTCGAGTACATCGAGATCGGCAAAACCGAAGCCACGCTGGCATTCGGCGCCGACACCAGCGAACTGGCCTCGACAGGAAGTTTCGTCGGCCCGCATATTTTTATCGATGTGCCGGCCGACGCCCGCATCGCCCAGGAAGAGATCTTCGGCCCCGTCCTGGCTGTCATCAAAGTGCGCGATTTCGGCCGGGCCCTCGAAGTGGCCAATGGCACGAAATATGCACTGACGGGAGGTGTTTTCTCTCGGAGTCCGGCCAATCTCAAAAAGGCGCGGGCCGAGTTCGAGGTTGGGAATCTATATCTCAACCGGGGAATTACCGGCGCCCTCGTGGAACGGCACCCGTTTGGTGGATTCAAGATGTCGGGGATCGGCTCGAAGGCGGGTGGGCCCGATTATCTGTTCCAGTTTCTGATCCCGGTCAACGTGACCGAAAACACGCTGCGGCGGGGCTTCGCTCCGCCGGAAGATAAGAAGGCGTAAGGTGACAAAATGAAAAAACTCAGTAGTTCCAAGTTCGGCAGATTGCTCTAGGTGAACGCAAGGCCCCTCCTCAGAATGGCTTGTGTCAAGAAGACCAGCCTGGGAGGGAGCCCATGCGTTCAAGGAAGATTGGTAACATA
>Ga0137463_1000707_pt1 | contig 11177 bp, 2 predicted proteins | sample EasRivERMGT800_2_FD_102333 | JGI IMG/M metagenome (GOLD analysis project Ga0137463, IMG submission 102333) | Soil microbial communities from meander-bound floodplain in the East River, Colorado, USA - East River MetaG ERMGT800_2 | ecosystem: Environmental > Terrestrial > Soil > Floodplain ...
GTGGGACTCGGCGTGAAGGTGGGTGTATTCGTCGCGGTGGCAGTCGGTGTATTAGTGGCCGTCGCGGTGGGCGTGTTGGTCGGTGTAGCCGTCGCAGTGTTGGTTGGCGTTGGCGTAAACGTCGGGGTATTCGTTGGCGTCGGGGTCGGCGTGTTGGTGGGGGTTGGCGTCTGGGTCGGGATATCCGAGATCAATGAGCAGGCGTTGAGCGTCAGCACCAGGGTGTTGACCCCCACCGGCCCGAATTGGGCCTGCTGGGCGATCTGCTCGTGAACGGTGTCGGCCGCGCCGTCGGTGCGGACGATCCCCACCGGGTTGTCGAAGGTGACATCCGACTGGTTGCGGTGCACCAGGTTGCAGGTCGCGCCGGCCGTGCCAGCGGCGTTCACCGTGCGTAGATCGACATACTGGCTAAAGGCAGGCCCAACATTATTGACGTCGCGCCAGATCACCACCCAGCCGGTGCGCGACGGGCTGAGGTCGGGCGTTACCCAGGTCTTGTCGTTGACGTTGGCCCCGCCAGTCGCGCCGGGGGCCAGGCTGAAAATACCGGTGATGGCGGGCATCAGGGCGGTGGTGTTGTTGAGCACTATCGCATCGAGCTCGCCATAGGTGGCGGTGGTGTCCACGCGGTTCCAGACGGCCAGGAAGCGCCCGGCGTGCCCGCTGTCGGCGTCGGCGTCGGCGTTGTAGACGATGCGGCGGTTGGTGACATTGTAGGTATTGACGGCCTTGAGCGTATTGATGGTCGCGTTGACCACCCCGGCCACCGTGATGAAGCGGGCCTTGACGCCCCAGGTGCTGCTGGCGGTGGAGTCCTTCCAACTGGCGGCGAAGCTGCCGCCCGTGCCAAAGGTCGGGTCGTAGGTGACGTGCGGCTGGGTCTCGGTATCGGCGGTGGCGATGATGCTAAACACCGGGGTGGTGGTGCTGCCGTTCACCCCGACAAACACGCCAGCCGGGTCGATCATGGTGGCCTTGACGTCGCTGCCGGTGCTCCAGATGATCATTATGCGGCCCGCGTTGGCCCCGCTGGTGGCGATGGCCGCATCGGTCGGCGAGCCGCCGCTGCTGGCCACCCCGCCGAACTCGCCCTGGATCACCGCCCCGGTCAGGGCGTTGATGCGCTGGGCGTAGAGGTTGCCATTGCTGCGCTTGTAGGCAATCACGTACTCCGGCCCGCCCGACGCGCCGATGGGGTTATAGGCCGCCACCGCGCCGGAAGCATCGCCGCTGGTGGTCAGCGCGACGTCCGGGTTGGCGGGGTCGTCGTAGCGCGAGTCGGTCAGATGGAAATGGATGTTGGTAGCCGTGCCGACCTTGTCGGTGAAAGCTACCAGAACTTTGTTGTGAGCGGAGTCGTACACCATAAACGGATCAGATTGCGCCGCGTCGGGATGGTTCCACACCCGGATGATGGGGTCAATCGTTACCGGGTATTGGGCCTGGGCCAGCCAGGCGGCGGGCACGCTGATGGTCAGCCCGGTCTCATCGCCGGCCATGTCGAGCGCCAGGTGGCGGCCCGCCGCGTCCGCGATGGTTGGCATCCCGATAAAGGCGCCATTCAACTGCGAATCGCGCAGGATGTAGCCAGCCGGGGTGCGCTCGGCAGTCAGGGTTGTATTCAGGGCCAGGGTCAGCTTGAGATCCTGCGCAGCCTGCGATGGAAGTGGCGCGGAGGCCAGCAGATAGCCAAACTCGATGCGGTCGCCATACAGCGCGGTCGCCTCGTACACGCCGTTTCCGCGCGGACGGAGGGTCAGGTTGTCGCAAGCCGACCAGCCGTGGATACTGCCCGGCAGCCCGGACGGGTTGGCGACCAGCGGCAGCGACTGGCTACCGCGCTCGACCGCCGCCAGAGACAGGCCCACCGACGGGGGTTGCGGACTGGCGGTTTGTTTGTCTGTGAAGCGCGTCCCGAACTCGCCGAAATCAGCGCGGTGGTCAGGAAGGTCGGAGGTCAGGTAGCCGCCGCTCACCTGCGGCGCGTAGACGGCATTCTTCGCCAGCGGGAGCAGGTTGAAGGTCGCATCGCACTGAGCAGACGGAGTCGCACTGGGCGAGGGCGTCATTGTAAAAGTCGGCGCAGCAGTCGAGGTTGCGGTCGGCGTGGTTGTCGAGGTTGCCGTTGGCGACGCGGTGGCCGTGTCGGTGGGCAATGCGGTCGGCGTCGGCGTGTCTGATGGCGTCGCGCTTGGCAAGGTGGTAGGCGTTAACTTGGGCGTCAGGGCATCGATGATCGCCAGCACGTCGGCGATCAGGGTATCGGCGGAGGGCTGTTTGACCTGATTGCCCGTGTCGGTCTGAAGCTCGTTGAGCAGCGCATTGAGCGTGTTCAGCGCGTTGGCATAGTCGCCGGAAGCGATGTCGCTCTCGGCGTTGTGGGCCTTGGTCAGCAGGCTGTTGTACACCCCGCCCGACGAGATGTCGCCATTCGTGTTAGCCGCGTCGAGGTCGGTGTAAAGCTTCGTGAACAGCCCAGCTATGCTGGGTTCCGGCGCGAAGGTCGCATCGAGGGTCGGGATCAGCTCGACTGCGCTCACGACCTTTGCCAGCGGCGGACGGGCGACGGCGGGCGAGAATCCCTGGCCCGGCGCGTCGAGCGTCTCGACCACGTCCACGCGGTTGCCGCGCGGGTCGAGGGTAGTGTAGGCGAATTGGGAGGTGGGATCGGCAACCAGGCCGTTGAGCAGGTTGGTCAGCCGCCCGGCAGGGTCGTAGGCGTACGTCACAGCCGGAGCGCTTCCCGGCAGGGCCAGCGAGGTGACCCGGTTTGCGCCATCATAACCATACTCGGCGAGGCCTGTTCCGAGCGGGTTGGTGATGGCATCGAGGCGGCCCGCGCCATCGTAGGTGTAGATCTGCGACAGCCCCGGCGCGCCGAGGGTCAGCCGGCTGCCGGAAGCATCGTAGGTGTATGTGACTGTGCCGTTCCCCAATGGGTTCGGCTGCGTAACGCTGGTCAGGTGATTCATGGCGTCGTAGGCATACGTCCACGTCCCGCTACCATCGGCCATCGTGGCGCGGTTGCCCCATACGTCGTAGGTGTAGGTCACGTCCGGGGTGGCGTCCGGGTAGTTGATATTCAGGACGCGGCCCAACGCATCAAAGGTATAGATAATGTCCTTCTCGGCGGCTCCGCCCGGCGCGCGGACGACGTGCGTCCGGTTTCCGGCTGCGTCGTATTCATAGTCGGTGGTGATAGCCACGCCGCCCGGATCGATGACCTCGCGGGTCATCCGGCCCAGCGCGTCATACTGGTAGCTGGTCACGCTGCCATTGCCCAGCGTGCGGGTCAGCAGATGTCCGGCGTCGTCGTAGGCAAAGGATGTGCACACATTCTGCGAAGAGGTCGCGGGCTGGACGCAGGGCGGATTCGTCCCCTGAGCGTTCTGGATAACCGCCACCAGTCGCCCCAGATTGTCATAGATACTGCGCGTCCTCAGCCCTTGCGGGTCGGTGGTCTCAACCGCGCGGCCCAGCAGGTCGTAAGTCATGGCTGTAATCAGGTTCAGCCCGGCGGGGTCGGCGGCGGTCTGCGTGACGCGACCCTGCGCGTCGTAGGTCATCGCGTTCACACGGCCTGAGGCGTCGGTAGTCTGAGTGGCTTGCCCGGCAGCGTTGTAGGCGGTCTGTGATATCAGGTTTAGCCCGGCTGGATCGACAATGGACTGTGTTGTTCTACCCAGCGCGTCGGCGATGGTCTGGCGCACGCGGTTTTCGGGGTCGGTCGCGCTGACGATGCGGCCCAGCGAAGCGTAATCCATCGCCGAGATGACATCCACATCCGTGCCTGGGCCGGGCGTCCCATCGACATAATTGGCAATCTGTTGGGTGGCGCGTCCCAGCGCATCGTAATTGGTATGCGTCTTGCGTGTCTCAGCGCCACGCACCTGCCATCCTTCGAAGGCGCGGCCTAGAATGTCGTATTCGGTGTGGCTGAGCAGATTCAGGTCGGGGGTGGCTGGGTTGAAGGCTGGCAACGTTGAACTCGTCAGGTCACCGACGAAGTTGGACACCGTGTCAGTCACCCGGCCTTGCGCGTCAAAGTAGCTGCGCGTAACCAGGTTGCGGTCGGGCAGCCCGGCCAGGATGTCGGCTTCGGTCAGCGCGCCGCCACTCGTGTCATAATAGTTCCGCACGCTGGCATACTGGCGTCCCTGCGTGTCATACAGATACACAGTTACCAGGTTGCGGTCGGGGGTGGCCGGGTTGTAGGCCGGAGGCGTAGGATTGGTGATGTCGCCCGCGAAATTGTTGACTGTGAATGCTGCCCGGCCCAACTCGTCGTAATACGTCCGGCTGATGAAGTTGCGCTCGGTGGTCAGCTCGAGGATGCCATCGGTCGAACTGACGCCGTTGTCCTCAAAATTGCGGACGGTCGCATAGGCGCGGCCCAACGGGTCATAGTAGGTCGCGCTGACAATGTTGTACAGGTTGCCGCCCGTCTTGAAGTAATCCGTTTGGCCCGGCAGGCAAGCCGCGCGGGTGAAGGTCGGGCGGTTGAGCTCGTCGTACTCGGCGCAGGTGATAACGTTGCGGTCAGGGGTGGACGGATCGACGTGGATGGTCGTCGGGGTCGTGGTGCCTGGGGTAAGCAGCAGGTCGACCGCGTACCCAGCGGCCAGCGCCGGGTCGAAGTTGGTGACGGTTTTGGTCACGTTGCCGGCGGCGTCATATTCGGTCACGCTGACAAAGTTGTACACCCCGTTCTTGTACAAGTTGGCAGGATTATTGATGTCCGTTCCGTCATAATTGGTGATGGTCTTCGAGGCGCGCCCGGCGCTGTCGTAGCGAGTGAGGGTGATGCGGTTGAACTCCGGCTGGGCGATGGAGATTTCGAGGTTGGCGTCGGTAGTCCCATCCACGTCGAAATCCATGGCCACCGGCAGGCCGCCGCCCGACAGATCCTGCGGGTTGTAGCTAGCAATCATGGCTGCCACCCGGCCTGCGCCATCAAAGACTGTACGCGAGGAAAGGTTGTTCAGGCCGCCATTCTTGAAGTAGTTAGCGGCGACGCTCAGATCGCTGCCATCGTAATTGGTAATAGTCTCGTACACCCGCCCCGCCGCGTCGTAGCGGGTCAGAGTGACACGGTTATATTCCGGTGACGTTGCCGAAAGCTGGAGCGTGGCGTCTGTGACTGTGTCCCCATCGAAGTCGAAGGCGGCGGATATCCCGCCGGGGACGCTGCCCGGATGGTAGTTCGATACCGTTGCTACCACCCGTCCCAGCGCGTCGAGGTAGGTACGGGTCGAGAGGTTGCTCAGGCCATTGTTGGTGTAGTATTGGCCGTAGTTGGCCGGATTGCTGAAGTCGGTCGCACCATCGTAATTGGTGATGACCTCGTCGGCCCGGCCGTCGCCATCCAGGTAGCGATATAGCGTGATCCGTCCCAATGGGTCGGTCGTGGTCAGCATCCGGCCAATGGCGTCATAGGCGGAGGTCGTAACCACATCTTCCTGGCCGGGGCCAGGGATCATATCCACACAGTTCTGATAAACCGCTGTTGGCTGCCCGAACGGGTTGTAGGCGTAGCACACCGCCGTGTTGTCCGGCGCGGTGACCTTTTTCACCAGGTTGGCTGGCTGCGGAGAATCGGCGGCGGAGGTGTAGACGTAGCGTGTCGCCAAGTTCTGGTCGGGTGCTGTGCCGCTGGACACGTAATTGTCGATTTGCATCAGCAGCAGATCTTCATCCCAGGCCGCGTTGTAGATGACCTGATTGGTTAGCGGGTCGGTTGCGCCGGGAGTGTTGTAGATGAATTTCGACTGAGTCCCATCGGCTTTGGTGACCAGCGTCAGATGGTTGGCAGAATCGTACTCGAAGTTCGTTGCATTATTCAACGCGTCGGTGACGCTGGTCAGGTTAGCGCCATCCGCGCTCCAATCCAGAGTAGTGGGGTGACCGTTGGCATCCGTCACGCTTGCCGGGCGAAAATTCGGGTCATAGGTCTTGGAAGTCCCGCCCGCCGGAGTGGATGAATCGGCCAACGTATTTTGCAGGTTGTACGCGTCGGTTTGCGATGCGCCGGCGCCGTTCGTCACTGTCGTCGTGCCGTCGGCGTTGTAAACGAAAGTGGTCGGCTCCAGCGCGCCGGTCTGCTGCATTGTCACGCGCCCGGCACTGTCGTAGGTGTAGGACATGATTAGAGCGCCAGCCGGGTCACGGCGCGCGGTCAGGAAATGGAGATGGGCCGGGTCTCCATATTCGTACGTCCAGGTCTGGCCACGAATGTCACGGAAGCTGGTCAGATCGCCGCTGATGGCATTGTAGCCGTACTCGACGTAACGCCCGGTCGGGTTCTGGGGATCGGTGTCGACAAAGGTATTGTCGCCGACCCGCCATAGCCGCTCTTGCGCGCCGTAGCGAAACACCAGGTATCGCTGGTTGCTTGACTCGCGTACTTTGTCGAGCCGATTATTGACATACTCAAGCGTAAACTGCTGGCCTCTCCCGTTGTCAGTGCGGATCAACCGCCCATTCTGGTCAAAGACATAGCCCATATGCTGGCTGCTGGCATAGCTGTACTCGCCGGTCACCACGTCGCGCGTGATGATGCCGCCCGCGCCCGGCAGCGGACGGTAGGTCACGCCGTCGGGGCTCAGGAAGGTCAGGCGGTTTCCGCCGGCAGTGTTGATTTCGACCCAGCGCGGCTCGCCGGTCGGCAGTTGGCCCGAAAAGCTCAGTTTCACGTCGAGGCTGCTTTGCCAACCCGCCGTGAAGGAGCCAGGCACGACATAGTTCGGGTCGCCAGGCGGTAGGCTGTTGTCGCGCGCGTTGAAGGTCGAGTAGCTCCGGCTAAAGGTGATGGGCCCAACCTGGGTGGGGACGCTCAAGTCGATGTTGTCCCACGAGTTGTCGCCGGTGCGCGTATTGACCGGGTCGCCGTAGCTGCCTTGGGTGGCGTTCCCCTGGTTTTCGCACGGGCAGCCGATCTTGGCCGACCCGGCCACGCTGGCGTCGGAAAGCCGAGCCAAGACCGCGGCGGGGGCGCGGAAAAACACGTCGGTGGCGTCGGTGCTGGCCCAGTAGCCGATGGCCGTCACCCAGTTCCCGGTTGCACTATCATAGGCCGTCCCCCCGTCGACGCTGCGCATCATTGCCTGGTCCTGCGGGTCGGTAAACTGGTTGAGCGCGATCGCGCCCCAGGCCAGGATCTTGCCGGCGTTGTCCAGCATCCCCAGCGCGGAGGATCGCCCATTCCCACCTCCGCCTGCGGTGATCGGGCTGGTGGTCAGCAGGTGATACTCGGAAGCGTCGTCGCTCAGCCAGTAGACCTGCGGCGCGAGGTCGTCGGTGGTGACGATAAAGCCGATGCCCGGCCAGTCCTGGATGGCCATGTAGCCATGATGGTTGACCTTGAATGGGAATGGCATGGTTGTATAACCAATATCGTCGCTCCATCGTACCAGGCTCCTATCCCAGCCGTAATCGGAATTACTGATGTCGCGGAAGAACGACCGGCTGCTCGGGTCATAGAAGGAGCTGTTTAATGGCCAGCCGGCGCTCTGGCTCCAGTTCCAGTTTATCCCGTCTGGAGAGTTGAGCTGATATATTCTGCCATTGCCCTGGGCCTGCCCAGCGGCGTAAATCGTCCCATCAGCGGCAACCGATCCGCTCCCGGCGTTGATCTTGATCGGGCTGCCGTCCAACCAAAGCAGATAGCTCGTCCAGGTGTCACCGTTGTCGGTCGAGTAACGCAGGTTCGGGTAACCCGTCACCAGGATGTGGTCATTCGGCTGAATCACGACACGCCAGGCCGCCTCTTCGGAGTTGATCAGCATCCAGGTTGGGCTGGCATCGTTGAGATCTTGCGTGCGCCACAGCCCGTCATTGGTGGCCACAAAGGCGACGTTGCACGGATCTTTAGGATAGAGGACGAAGTCGTTGATCGGGCCGGTGATGGGGCCAACGATGTTTTCCCAGGTTGGGCTCGCGTCAAGGAAATTCCGCGTGCGGCCGATCTGATACGAGTTGGCCACGTACACCAGCCCCGACGCATTGCCCGAGGGCAGGCAGGCCGCGGTCGGCGCCCCGCTTTGCTGCGCCGGTTGCGACGCGGGTTGTGACGACGGCGGCTGGCTGATGGAGGATGAGCTCCTGAGCGGAACCGTCGCCGTCAAGGACGCTGCCGCTTGCCGTTGCGGGGCCGCCTGGGCCGCCAGCTGGCTCTGGTTCGGAGTCGGGGCTGCTGCTTGGGCTGCCTGAGGCGGCAAGGCCAGGGCCAGCGGCTGAAGGATCATCTGGGCAGCCAACAACCACGACAGTGACTTGAAAAGACGAGAACGCAGCATCGTAAATCCCCCCAGGCCAGCAATAGTGGATCAGGCACAAACTAACGTTAGGTTGTCAACCCCGATACTCGGGTCAACAAATCATCAACGCACTGCGGTGATTCGGCGAAAAGGGTGCTGTTGCCGTCTAAATCAGACACGGCCAAAGCGGGATCGTGACACACCATCACTTTCGGCCCGCAATAAATACGAATCAAAACGCCGTGGTTGAAGGCCTTCCTCAACCCGTGTCTTGAAACGGGTCGGAGCAACCATGACATTTCCGCATGGGCAACGCCAATCCAACACTATGCTTTTGGACCAAAAAATTTGCTGTAAGTCACCCTGTAGCCGGGAATATTACATGGTTGGTGAATATTTGGCAAATACTTAGATTCGCGCGCGCCAAAATTGCTTTGAACCGCTCGTTGTGCTGCCGCTTGCCGTCACAGAGATGAGTCTGTTAAAGCGCTTTGAGTGAACAAGAATTGCCACCCCATTTGTGTCTCATTTGCTCTGAACTGCACAATTGAGTATAAACGACATCTCCATGGAAATGAAGACAAAAATAGGACGGAAATAGTCGCTTTACTGGCACTTTGTTCCAGCCACCCCGACACGGCCATCGACAATTTCGCGTGGGTATAGGTTTTGGGAACGATTGATAATTCGAAGAACGCTGTTGGGTGAGGGCGTCGCGGCCTGAAACGAGAGACGGGATCGTTGGGGCGCGGGATCGAGAAGCAGGAACCTTCAGGAGTCTTAAGAACGGCATGACTTGCAACGCGGATAGGGGCCGCGCGAAGTTCGTCAATTCGGCATTCTGGACAGCGAAGGCGAGAGTGTGATGAAAAGCGCCGTCCGGCAGATGCGGCTCAGCGCTCGCGCCTATCACCGAGTCCTCAAGCGCCTGGGGCTCTCAGAAATCCCCTGTGTGCTCAAACCAGGTGGGCGGCTGGTCATTGCCGATTTCAAGCGCCCGGTGGAGCGCCAGGACAAACCTGCACCATTTGGCAGTATTCGAGACTTGCCTTGCCTTGTAAAAGGCGCCGGTTTCTCACTGGTGGAGACGGAGGAGATGCCGTTCCCACCATTCCCTGAAGGAGTAATCTTTGTCTGGGCGCGCAAAAGTCAGGAACATGCGGGATGATACTGATTTCGGTGGAGAGCCGGTTGAGACAATGCACTGAATCTCTCCGGTCCTCAAAAAAGAATTGCCCATCGAGGATCATGGGCAATTCGATTCTGAGGCAAACCCAGACTCTGGTAGCTTACAAGAATCGGTGTGCTATTTACAAAAATTTGTAAGAAAATCGCTTGACATTTCAAAAAGGTAAAGATATGCCCCCAAGGGGCCTTCAAGCACCATCCGTACCCGATTGGAAAACGCTACACGGACTCTTTTGGCCGTGCTGTATGCCGTCCCTCCTGAGCCGTTAATCACCAAGAATACTCCAAAGACGGACAGAAATGCCGAGCTTCGTGCGCTTTATGTGCAAGGATGGACTCCTGCGAAGCTCGCGCATAAATACGGCATCTCACGCACGAGAGTCCACGAGATAGTCAAAGGCACTCGCTAACGGGTGCCCAATACATATCCACAATCGTGGTAACGGAGAATCCCCATGCGTACAAAGTTCGACAGCGTGAAGACGCTGAAAACGTTAATCAAGTTGGCAGCGGTAGCCCTCACCAGTCCTGCGACGGTTTCCGTAGCAAGCGGCCTTTACCCCACCGATCCCATCCTTCGAACGGTGGTGAGCATCGCCGCGCTGATCCTGGTAGAAGGCTGCTTGCTTTTGGGTTGGGAGATGCTCGACCAGCAAGGCAAGAATGCGACGATGGCTCAGAGGTGGCTGTATGCCGGGTTAGCCTGGGTCGCCTACTTCTCATTATTCGTCATCGCTCTTAACCACAACGAGGGCTTTGCTGGACTGACCTTCCGGCTCACGCTCGGCGTGATGCTGGTCTACGCGTCGGTCGAGGCCGGACTATTGGCGGGTGTCAAGCGTGAAGGACAAGCTGATCGAGACATCTTCGCCGATTGGCAGGTCAAGCGATATGCCCGGAAACTTTCCCGAAAATCGGCAATGGCCGATCTGGATTCGACATCCCGAATCCGCCAAATCGACCGGGAAGTTGTCGAGAAACTTTATGGTCTTCGGAAATCACGGGAGACCGAGCAGCGCATTCGGGATATACAATCGGGAAGTGGTTTCGACAGTCAAACCGTTGTCGACACGGTGAAAGCGACCGTATCGACAGCCTCTCTTGATAAATTCAACCGGAGGCGGGAATTGTCGAAGCGACAAGCACTCGACAAAACTTTACAAATCCTTTCGACAAATCCGACCATCAACCCGTCGGAGATCGCTAAACAGATTGGGAAATCTCGCCAGACGGTGTATGACTACTTCGACGAGCTCGAAGCGTTTGGGAAGTTGCATCGAAATGGATCGGGTGTTGAGATAACTACCCAATAAAGGACACAACCCATTATCAGATTCGCGCTGGTTTGTCATGAGCCAGCGCGTCTTGTTTCCGGTATACTTGCGGCTTGCAATTCCCACTGGAAAGTATTGACCCATTGAAAGTCCTCGTTCTGCGATTGTGGCACTTGCTTGCCAGTCTGACTCGACCTGCCAGCCACGTCATTGCCCTGGGCAGCATTCTGGACCTCACACGAAGCTGCTCGTCATTGAGGGCCGAGAATGCCATGCTGCGACACCAACTGATTATCCTGCGGCGCAGGGTTAAGCGGCCCCCAATCCATGCCGCAGACCGCACGATCCTGATCTTCTTGTCCCGGCTGAACAGCCTGTGGCGAAACGCGCTGTTCATCGTCCAGCCGGATACGCTGCTGCGCTGGCATCGTGATCTATTCCGCTGGGTGTGGTGGAA
>Ga0137463_1000708_pt1 | contig 11169 bp, 9 predicted proteins | sample EasRivERMGT800_2_FD_102333 | JGI IMG/M metagenome (GOLD analysis project Ga0137463, IMG submission 102333) | Soil microbial communities from meander-bound floodplain in the East River, Colorado, USA - East River MetaG ERMGT800_2 | ecosystem: Environmental > Terrestrial > Soil > Floodplain ...
CCCCAACCATGTTTTAAGGCAATTTGAATATCTGCTCCGTAATAATGTCTTGGTGCTATCTCTCCAAGATTGGAAAGGGATGAATCCACAACAAAGATCTTATCGCCGTTTGCAACTTCACTCATTTGATAAACATATTTTGTTCCCTGTCGCCAGCCCCCATATAATAATGACAATCCCCCGCTAAAAATCAGTTTTTGAACGACAACCGGTTTAAAAGTTAACCGGCTAATAATATCTTTATGGCTGTCAAAATCTGTAGTGCCTGCTAATCCTTGTCCATTAAAAAAACCTGCATCAAGTTTTACAAAATGATTTTTGGCATTTCGTCGCAAAGGTTCATAGGTCACCATCACACCAAGGTCCCGTTCTGTTGGCATTAATATCTGGGACATGCGGCCACGTTCTGGAGTTTCCCTGTAAGCGGAAGAAAGATTCACCTCATAACCAAAAGGTCTTGCAAATAACCCCGCCGTCAATGAAAAGTTATGCCCTTTGGTTTCATACAATCTCATAAACATATCTCTCACATTCACCCCTCGTTCTGTTGCATCCACCTGGAAAGTAAATAACGCTTTGGGGAAATTATCAGCGGTTCTTAGTAAATAATCCAACTTAATTCTTGCCCTGCGCAACATAAAACGGCTTTTTGAAAATGGAGAAAAGTCTCCGCCATTATAGGATTTTGCACCTTCAGTATCTGCTAATTGGAACTGTGGCTGGATATATCCGCTGAATTGCAGGTTTTCAAACCGTTTTAATAAAGGGCGAACAGTATCTTTAATATATAAAAGTGATGAGTCCAGGTCTGAAAGGTATCGTTGAGAAAAAGAGGGGAATGAAAGAAAAGCAACGACAAATATTAGAGTTAATTTTTTCAGGACCGGGTTGATCATGCAACAAATATCGTATTACCAAATTTTTAATCCTATATTAAGTAATTATTAATTCTTCACATTTACTGAAGGAGTTCTTTGCAGCGGGTAACTTCGCAACGGTTTATAAAAAAAATGCTATGGGTATCAATACAATCATGAAGTTTTTCCTTCCAAAAGACAGGGTATTTTATGACCTGTTTGAGAAAGTGGCAGGAAATGTTGCAACGATGGGCACCAAGCTAAAAGATGTGGTCTATGAAGTGGATTTTGATAAAAGAGCAACATTGATCACTCAACTAGAGGACCTGGAACATGATAATGATGAATTGACACACCGCATCTTCACGGAACTCGGCCGCAATTTCATTACGCCGTTTGACCGTGAGGACATCCATTACCTGGCTACATCTTTAGATGATATTGCCGACTATATTTATGCATCGGCTAAGAAGATAAATTTTTACAGGGTTGATCCAAGAGACAGTGGCCTGCAAAAGCTTGCCGACATGATCGAAGAAAGTGCAGAGCAGGTAAAAAGAGCCGTTCTTGAATTGAGAGATATGAAGAACATGAGGCAAATGACAGAAGCGCTTGTAAAGATCAACAGCATCGAAAACCAGGCTGATGATATTTTCGACATGAGTATTGAAAGGCTATTTGCCACAGAAGCAGATGCAAAAGAGGTGATCAAAAAAAGAGAGATCTACCAGGTGATGGAGATCGTGACAGATAAATGCGAGGATGCAAGCAATGTGATCGAATCAATCATTATTAAATACGCTTAAAAAAAGCAAGCTTCTAGCTGCAAGCTGTGAGCTTGCAGCTAGAAGCTTGCAGCTGACCGCTACTTATGAGTTTCCTGGTTGTAATTATTATCCTGGCTTTGATCTTTGATTATATCAATGGCTTTCATGATGCTGCTAATTCCATTGCAACCGTTGTTTCCACAAAAGTGCTGACTCCTTTCCAGGCGGTGTTATGGGCAGCACTGTTCAACTTTGTTGCTTTTTTTGTTTTTAAAGATCACAATGTTGCTAATACTATTTCAAAAACGGTAAAAGAAGAATCCATTACGCTTGTTGTTGTTTTTGCGGGATTAGTTGGTGCAATTGTATGGAACCTTCTCACCTGGTGGTTTGGGATCCCTTCATCATCTTCCCATGCTTTGATCGGTGGTTTTGCAGGCGCTGCTATTGCACATGCAGGATTTAGTTCCATCAACATGGCCAGCGACCCCAACATTTTAAAAACGGCAAGCTTTATCATCTTAGCCCCTTTAGCAGGGCTGATACTGGCATTTATTATTTCGCTATGGTTCATTCATTCTTTTGATAAAGGCATAAGGCCTAAAATAATTTCAATTGGAGTGTTGGCTTTAGTTGCTTTATTCTTATATAAAACCCTTGAATTTGATTCTGCGAAACTGAAATCACATTATGAATCTTACACACTCAGAGTAATTTTAGATGATAAAAATTTCAAGTGGATCCTCCTGTCATTTATTATCACCATCATGGCATGTTTCACTCTTTTCTTAAATAGTTTGACAGCAAATGCAGCAAATAAATGGTTCAAACGACTTCAACTGTTTTCATCAGCAGCATTCAGTATCGGGCATGGTGGTAACGATGCACAAAAAGTGATGGGGATTATCACTGTTGCACTTATTGCCCATGGAAATATTCCTGATTTCAAGCACATGCCTTTCTGGGTTCCTTTATCTTGTTATTCTGCTATCGCATTGGGCACTATGAGTGGCGGCTGGAGAATTATCAAAACCATGGGAACCAGAATCACAAAGGTTACGCCCTTCGAAGGTGTTGCGGCGGAAACAGCAGGCGCTATCACTTTATTTGTAACCGAGAATTTAAAAATTCCGGTGAGCACAACGCATACCATCACGGGTTCTATTGTTGGCGTTGGCGCAACAAAACGGTTGTCTGCAGTACGTTGGGGTGTTACTGTAAATCTTTTATGGGCCTGGATACTTACTATTCCTATTAGTGGTTTGCTGGCAGCAGGTATATATTCTATAGCTCATCTATTCCTTTAAAAGTTTTTCCTGACTTTTGCGGTAATTAAATATTATGGCTAAGATTTTAGTTACAGGTGGTTGCGGATATATCGGCTCACACACTTTGGTTGACCTTGTTGAAAATGGGTATGATGTTATTTCAGTTGACAATAACAAACGATCAAACCCCATTATTTTAGAAGGAGTAGAAAAGATCACGGGAAAGAGGATCAAAAACTACAAAGTAGATCTCTGCAATTATGATGACACTTTTGCCATTTTCCAGGAGAATACAGACATCGATGGCATCATTCATTTTGCTGCCTATAAATCCGTTGGGGAATCGGTTGCAAAACCTTTGATGTATTTTGAAAACAATCTTCAATCTCTCATTAATGTTTTGAAATGCGTTGGGGAATTTAAAATTCCCTGGTTTGTTTTTTCATCATCCTGTACTGTCTATGGTAATCCGGATGAAATTCCGGTTACTGAGGAAACCATGCCGAAGCCTGCAGCTTCTCCTTATGGTTATACCAAACAGATGGGTGAGCAGATCGTGAATGAATTTTCAAAAGCCGAGGAAACCCAATGCATTTTACTTAGATATTTTAATCCCGTTGGCGCACATCCATCAACACAGATTGGTGAATTACCAATTGGAAAACCGGAAAATCTTGTCCCAGCCATCACACAAACCGCGATCGGCAAGATCAAAAAGATGTTTGTGCATGGAAACGATTACGATACCAGGGATGGAAGTTGTTTAAGAGATTTTATTCATGTGAGTGATATCGCCCATGCACACACTCTTGCTATTAAATATTTGCAGAATGAAAAGTCTGATCTTCTTTGTGAGGTATTGAACCTCGGGACTGGTAACGGTGTGACAGTATTGGAAGCTATTCGTTCATTTGAAAAAGTGAGCGGTGTGAAATTGAATTACGAAATTGGACCGAGGAGGCAGGGCGACATTGTTGCGATCTATGCTAACAATGATCTTGCAAAAAAAGTTTTAGGCTGGCAGCCAAAATATTCTTTGGATGAAATGATGGGGACCGCCTGGAAATGGGAAAAACGTTTGAAAGAAGATGATAAGATCTTCTCAAGTCAACCCAAAGAATTAAATTAATTACCGTTCACTAATTCTTTCTCAAACTTTCCAACCAATTCTTTCACTTTGGCAACAATATGTTTTGCACTGATCCCTGCATCATCAAGCAACTGGTCTTTTAACCCAGAGGAAGAAATTTTTGTAACGGCTATTTTAATCACATCGCCATATCCGGAAGTTGCTGATGCAGCAAAATCTCCCATCCCACCATGTGCAAAATGATCTTCAACAGTGATGAGAATTTTTGCCCGGGTTTCCTGCAACGATTTTCTAAGCGTGTTTTTGTCGATGGGGTTAATCGAATAAATATCCAAAACCTTAACATTGACCCCTTCGTTCTTCAGCTCGTCGGCGGCTTTAAGCGCTTCAAAAACTGTGATGCCTGTTGCTGCAATCGTCAATTCATCATTATCTGATTGGCGCAGAATTTTTGAACCGCCGATCTGGAAATCTTCACTGCTACCATACAGAACAGGAGTTTTAGGGCGAAGTGTTCTCATATATGCAATCCCTTTTTGCCAGGTCATTTGCGGAACCAATTTGGCTGTTGACACCCCATCTGATGGTTGTAATATGACTGTATCAGGAACGGCCCCGAACAGAGCAATGTCTTCAAGCCCCATTTGCGATGGCCCATCTTCACCAATGGAAACACCGACATGTGACCCGACAAATTTTATGTTTGCTTCGGAAACCCTTGCCATGCGTATCTGATCTGCAGATCTTGTAAAAAATGCTGCAAAGGTTGCCACAAATGGAATTTTCCCGATCCTTGATAAACCTGCTGCAACAGAAACCATATTTTGTTCAGCGATATAATTTTCTGCAAAACGATTTGGAAAAGATTTTTCAAATGTTTCGGTGAAGGTTGAATTTTTTACGTCGGCATCAAGAGCATAAATATTTTTATTTTTTTCTCCCAGCTTTGCCAACACCTGTCCAAATACTTCACGGGTAGCATATTCTTTAGAACTGTCAAACGACATGTCAACAGAAATTTCCTGAAAAGGATTTTCGGGTAATTTAACCTGCGCAGGTTTTTTCAAATTGAATTTCAAGTTATCATCCACACTTCCTAACTCAGCCAATGCTTTTTCCAGCTCATCTTTTTTTAATGGTTTTCCATGCCAGCCATCTTTATTTTCCAAAAATGAAATGCCTGCGCCTTTGAACGTTTTTGCAACAATGGCAAATGGTTTTCCATTGTTATTGTTCACAGCAGCCTTCAGAGCATTATCAATTTCTTCCAAATTATGGCCGTCAATGGCAACGACTTCAAATCCAAACGCGGTAAACCGGTCAACATATTTTTGAATGTCATGACCAAACATTGTTGCCTGGCTTTGAGCCAAACGGTTTATATCAAGAATGGCAATGAGATTATCCAGTTTTTCATGTGAAGCAAAATTTGCAGCTTCCCAAACCTGTCCTTCAGCTAATTCTCCATCACCGGTGAGTACATAAGTTTTGTAAGGAAGATTTTCTTTTTTTGCCAGCCATGCAAGACCGGCACCTACCGATAATCCTTGTCCTAAGGAGCCGGTTGCTGCTTCAGCATAAACATATTTCGGAACCGGATGCCCTTCCAAACGGCTTCCGAATTTTCTCAATGTCCTCAATTCTTCGATCGGATAGGCACCCGCCATTGCGAACAAAGAATAGAGCAAAGGGGCTGCATGACCTTTCGAAAGAACAAAGCGATCGTTATAAAGATTAAGAGGTTTGGAAATATCGTAGGTGAAATAGTTGTTGAACAACACAGCCCCGATATCGGCTGCAGACATGCAGGATGTTGGGTGACCTGAAGCTGCTTCTGTGGTAGAGATCATCGACCATTTACGGATTAGTTTGGCTTGTTCTTTTAACTCATTCAACTGTTGCATGTGTATATGATTTTGAAAAAATCGAGGAAGAATTTTTTCAAATATACAGTTATTGATTATTGGCTTTTGAAAAAACTAACCCATCAAAAACCGGGTGAATATGTTGTGGAGAATTTGAAGAATGGATTAAGTAATTTGTGCCGCTTATTTAATTTTATAAATTGATGCCCTGTGTTCGGAACGTACAAGTGAGTGATCCTTTGCTTCGCTCAGGATCCCGCATATTGCGGGACGACTGATTGCTAAACATTGAACAGAAATTTGAACGGAGCGTCGCAACAGGCGATGCCATGAAAAACTGAAGCTGGTATCAAAAAAATTTAAGATTTTAAAAACAAACAAGCCCGGTGACCGATATTCTAACCGACAACCAATCAACATGTCAATGACCGTTTCAAGCGATGCTGAACTGCTGGTGGAGTTTCGCAACCCGGCAACTAAGGAAAAAGCTTTCACTGCTATGATAAAAAAATACCAGGAAAAGCTTTACTGGCACGTGCGGCGTATGGTGATTGAGCATGAGGACGCCAACGATGTTTTGCAAAACGTTTTTATCAGGGTTTGGAATGGACTGGAGAATTTTAGGGAAGAAAGCCAGCTTTATACTTGGTTATACCGGATCGCCACCAACGAGTGCCTCACTTATATCGAACAACAGAAAAAAAGATCATCTGTTTCACTGAGTGATGTGGAAAGTGGATTGAGCAACAAGATCAAAGCGGACAGTCATTTTGACGCCAACAGGCTGGAATGGAAGCTGCAGCTGGCTATTCAACAACTGCCTGAAAAGCAACGGATAGTGTTTAATCTCCGATATTATGACGAGATGCCATACGAGGAAATGAGCAGGGTGCTGGAAACCAGCGAGGGAGCATTAAAAGCGAGTTATCATCATGCGGTCAAAAAAATAGAGGACCACTTCAAAAATCATTAAACTTTAAGCTTCAGAAAGCGTCTCAGGTGAGTAAAAATGGCAAGAAAAGACATCATACAAGAACTTAATGAGTTAGGAAGCAGTTTGGCAGGTACCCAACCTCAAAATATCTATTCCGTTCCTGAGGGATATTTTGAAGCTTTCGCTTCCTCTGTTTTGAGCAGGCTAAATGCTGAAAACGAGAGCCCATTTTTATCCGAATTGACAAAATCAAATCCTTATAAAGTTCCGGCTGGTTATTTTGATGGATTAGCTGAAAATGTAATGAATGCTGTGCGCAACCACCCGGATTATTTGAATAGCCAGGAGGAGCTGGAATTGATATCGCCGTTGCTGAACAATTTGAAGAAAGAGCCCGTTTTCTCCGTGCCCGACAATTATTTCGAAAATTTTACTGTTGTCCTTAACCATAAGCAGCCAGCAAAAGTTGTTGGAATGTTTAGCCGGAAGATGATGCGTTATGCAGCTGCAGCAATCATCACCGGAGTGATCGCCCTGGCCGGGTTGATCATTTATCAAAATGGGAGAAGTCATCCAAGTGCAGACAAGATCATGGCAAAGGTTGAAAAAGATGTGAAAAAAATTGACGACGTGAAACAACTCGATAACCTTGCTGAATTTATGGATGCCGGCTTGAACGAAAAAGAAGTAGCAGCCACAAATGCTGTGAAGAGCAATGACGTTGAAAAACTTTTGAAAGATGTTTCAATGGATGAACTTAAAGAATTTAACGAAGAATCAAAAGATATACAGGATGTGATGATGACCAATTAATTTTGTGAAATGAAAAAGTATCTGATCATATTGATTTTGTTATTCAGCGGCTTTGTGATGAGAGCCCAGGATAACGATGATACTAAGGCTGACAAGATCAGGGATAGGATGAGTTCTTATATCCAGGAAAAACTCGGACTGTCAAAAGATGAGGCAGATAAGTTCACTCCTGTCTTCGTAAGATATTTCAGAGAGTTTCGTCAAACTCATCGTGATTATAAAGATGATAAACTCATACTGAAACAAAAGATAATTGATCTGAGAATTCGTTACCGCACAGAATTCCGGACGATCATGGCAGAACAAAAAGCCAATAAAGTTTACGTTTTTGAAGATCAGTTCCGCAAAGAAACTCTTCAATATATCGAAAAACAAAGAGACCGCGTCGAGCAGGCTACCCAGCGAAAAAACCTACAATAAGAAATTTCTTATATCTTTGAACTTGGTGTTTTTCATAGGTTAGCAACGGCCGGCTCTTTTCAGAGCGGGCCATTTTATTTATTGGTGGATTTGAGATTGCAGATTTTAGATTTGCCTGAAATAAATGGTGTGCATCAAATTAGAAATCTAAAATCTGAAATCTAAAATTTAATTGTTGGGTTTGTTACGTCGTGGTAAAATAGAAACGTCCAATGTTCCTTCTTCCCTTGCTCCCACCATTTTCTTCTTAGTTCCATTGTCTTTTTGCCATCATAATCATATTTAGCAACAAATCTGTGTTTCATTTGCTGGAGTTGAGGTGCATCGTCAGCGCCAAAGAAAATGATGTCTTGCACTTCTCTTATCCAAAATACCTGGTGAAATGGAGAATGGGCGCCGGAAACCTCATATTGAATATAATTATCGATCACGCCTTCATCACTTGTCAGCCATTCAACCTGGTTAGAAGTCCTGAGCGGTTCTAATTCTTCCGTAATAAATGATGGTAAGCCTTTTTCAATTGCAAAGTCAAACTCTCTTTTCTGCAGATAATATTTTGCATTGGGGAAACTCAGGGAATGCGAATGGTCAACCGGATTTTCTTTTGTGGCCCCTCCTGCATGGTCCTTGTGCAAATGGGTGAGCAATATTTTGGTGATATCTGAAGGATTAAATCCCTGCGCAGCCAGGTTTTGATGCAGTTGCAAGTTTCCGTCTTTTTCAAAACCCAGCCCGGTATCCAGAAGTAAAATATCTTTTGAAGTGATGACAAGAAAAGGCTGTATTTCCACCAACAGACTTCCTTTGGACCTTTCCTGTAGTTCATCTTTATTTTCATCAAAAGATACAAAGAGCTTGGTTTGATCGATAGTAAATGTTCCCTCACTTAATGGAATAATTTTCATTTTGAAATTTTGAAATTGGGAAATTGCAATTTCAAAATTTCCCAATTACACTTTTCCCGATCACCTCAACACCATCTGCCTGTCAGCATCCAAACGGATCAGGATGAAAAGCATAACAGAAAAAGTAATTAGTGATGTTCCGCCATAACTAATAAACGGCAAAGGAATTCCAATAACAGGCGCAAGGCCGATAGTCATTCCAATATTGATCACCATGTGAAAGAAAAGTACAGCTGCAACGCCATAAGCATAACAACGGCTGAAGACGCTGCGTTGGCGTTCAGCCACTGTTACGATCCGAAACAGAAGGAGAAGATAGATCCCTAACAAAACCAGGCTGCCAACAAAACCAAATCCTTCTCCAATGGTGTCAAAAATAAAATCAGTCCTTTGCTCGGGAACAAAACCATAACGTGTTTGAGTGCTCTTAGATAATCCTTTTCCTATAAACCCGCCGCTGCCGATAGCTATTTTAGATTGCTTTACATTATAATCATCCGGTTTTTTATGCTCTCCCGAATTTTCTTTTTCATGTGCTTTCACATATTCATCAGGAACTTCTTTTCCCACTGTGCTGTAAATACGCTCTACCTGGTAAAGTTTCATTACATGCTTAAATGCATAGGGAACAACAAACAAAACAGTGATGACACAAAAAAACCAAACGATCACCGTGTTGAGCAAAGCAGATTGGCTGCGACGAAATCTTCGTCCGATAAAAAGATAAAATAGAACAGCCACAATTGTAAGAATGATCGATAGCATTATTTTATCAATCACAAGTGTTCCCACTACCAAGGCTGCCAGTGAAAAACCAACAATAAGAACAGTTGAAGAAAGACCTTCACGATACATGACAATAAAAAAAGAAAAATATACCAATGCAAGTCCTGTTTCGCTTTGCATGATAGATAGAAGTGCGGGGATGACAACGATGGCTGCAGCTATTAATTGAGATCTTGTTTTTGTAAACTCTGTTCCGATCCTGGACAGATATTTTGCCAACGCAAGGTTCACGCAGATCTTACAAAAGTCCGCCGGCTGAAAATTAAAACCACCGATATGGATAATGGATTCAGTTCCTTTCACCCTTGTATGGAGCGGAAAAACAAGGAGCAGCATGAGGATACCAAAGGCATACCAGAGGTTTGCCGTGGCGGTAAAAAATTTGCTGTCGGTAAGTAAAATAAAAATGCCAAGGAAAAACGCAATGACGAAATAATAAAACTGTTTGCTGTAATCAGTCTTAAAACCAATGAAACTTTGAAGTACAGGGTCACCTTCCTTAAAAGTTACGGTGAAAATGGCCGTAATGCCGATCAATACAAGTAACAAGTAGATCCATACCAGGCTCCAGTCAACTCCTTTTGATATTGCGGGGTTACGTTCATTCATGAAATAGATCCTTCTCCTTTTTTCTTCTTTAAATTTTTATCATCGATGATTGCGACTTCCGTTGTTTTATATTTTTTCCTGTCGGGTAAGGGTGAAGGTTTTTGTTTTTGAGGATCCCGATAGCTATCGGGAGAAAGCTCCCAATTGTCACTGGAAATATATTTGTCGATATAGCTGCTGTCTTTTGTTTTTTTGAACCATTCGAATGCACGAATAGAATCGGCAACAAATTGTTGTCTGGTTAAATAAGATGGCATCAGGTTGGCATTGGCAATTCGGTCGGCTTCTATTTTTCGATCTGCTCTCAGTGAATCAGTCAAATATTTTTCAACAAGTAAATATGCGATCGGCCCCGCCCATGTCGCCCCAAATCCTCCATTTTCTATGATCACCGATACCGCAATTTTAGGATTTTCTTTTGGCGCAAAGCATACGAACAAAGAGTGCTCATTAAGTTCGATAACCTTTTTTTCGATCACCTGTTTATTCTGTGCTGTTCCAGTTTTAGCGCAGATCTCTATTCCCGGAATTTTAGGTATCCGCCACGCAGTTCCATATACAGTCACATCATGCATGCCATCTATTACCGTGTTGTAGTCTTCATCTGATATATGAGTGAGAGGGGAATGCTTTACTCTGAATTTATTCACCAGCGAGGTATCATCAGCAACTTCATTGTCGATGGATCTTACAAAATGCGGTGTGTAGTAATAACCTTTATTAGCAACAATGCAAATAGCATTTGCAATTTGTAATGGTGTAACCAGCATTTTATCCTGGCCAATACCGAGACCACCTCCTGTCATAGTGCAGGAATTCCATTGCCCTTTGTATTCTTTATCATAAGCAGTAGTA
>Ga0137463_1000709_pt1 | contig 11153 bp, 8 predicted proteins | sample EasRivERMGT800_2_FD_102333 | JGI IMG/M metagenome (GOLD analysis project Ga0137463, IMG submission 102333) | Soil microbial communities from meander-bound floodplain in the East River, Colorado, USA - East River MetaG ERMGT800_2 | ecosystem: Environmental > Terrestrial > Soil > Floodplain ...
CCGAGAAGGCGAGCCCCGCGGCGAAGACCGCCGCGATCAGCGTCGCGATCAGCACGCCGCCCACCTCGTTCCGGGTCGCTCGCATGGCGGCGTCTCTCACTGGTTCCTCAGCTTCACGGTGATCTGGTGCGATCGCACGATGTCCGACCCGCCGGTGTTGGCGTCGTCCGCCGACTCGCGCACGCGCAGCGTCAGCGTGACGAGGTCGCCGCTGCGCGCGACGGTGAACCCCTTGCCGCGCTGCGCGTCGACCGCGTCGACGTGGTCGACGAGGAGCTGCTCGGGAGCGAGCGCGCCGCCGCCCGCCGCGACCAGCCGGCGGACCAGGCACCAGAGGTTCGGCCGCGCCGGATCGGTCACGAGGCGGTAGCTCACGAAGGCGTTCGCCTGCGTCGCCGCGTTGCGGCCGAGCACCGTCGTCCCGCCCCACTCGACCACGCCGTTGGTGACCGAGAGGGGGAGCTGCAGCAGGAGGCGGTCGCCTTCGGTGTGCGACGTGTCGATGGCGAGGTCGGCCGGGTTGGCGCCGCAGATCTCGCTCGCCAGCGACGTCGTCACCTCGGAGCAGTGGCGCCGCGCCGCCGAGGCGCGCAGCGCCGAGTGGAAGACGCCGCCGGCGTCGCGCATCAGCGAGAAGAGGCCGGTCGAGATCACCGCGAAGACGCCGCTGGTGATCACGATCTCGATCAGCGTGTGGCCGGCGGTCGAGCGCCGCCGCGCCGCGGGGAGCCCCATCTCAGTACTCCCCGGATCGGTAGGTCGCGAGACGGGCGAGCTTCGCGCCGGTGCGGTGGTCGGTGACGGTGAACTCGAGCTCGACCATCCCGGCCGAGACGAGGTTGGCGGCGACCGTCACGTCGTGGTCGCCGTGGGCCGTGACCACGCCGTTCCAGGAGAGGAGCTGCTCGAAGGCGACGTCGGCGACGTTCTCGTAGGTCGCCTGCAGCGAGCTCTGCATGCGCAGCGAACGGTCCGACTGCAGCGACGCGCTCGTCGACGTCGAGAAGGCGTTGGCCATCGAGAGCGCGACGACGGCGAGGACCGCCGTCGCGATCATCAGCTCGATGAAGGTGAACCCGCCCGACGGCCGCCTCGGATGCATCGCTTGATTCCTCGGCAAGCGTCATCGGAAGCGGACGCGGGGAGTTGAGCCGCCAACCCGGCGAGTCGCCCGTTGGGAAAACAGGTCGTGATCGGGCGGTCGGGCCGGTTCTCCTGCTGCAAGATGCGACTCAGTGAGATCCCGCAAGCCGGGGGTCGGCGCGAACGGGAAGCGGTTGCGTCAGGACGCGGCCGTCGACGGTGAGGCGGACGGCGTAGTCGCCGGGCGCGACGAGCGGGCCGAGCGGTTCGGCCGGCGTGTCGTGCCAGATGGCGGAGATCGGCAGCGCGCGCCGCGCCGCCTCGGGCGGCGGTCCGCGCAGGTCCCACACGAAGCGGTGGGCGCCGGCGGTCGCCGCGAGCCGCGCCGGCGGGCGGGCCCACTCGGCCATGACGGTGAGCTGGCCCGGGTCGAGTTCCGCGGGACGGTCGTCGCTCGCGAAGCGGCGCACGACGGCGCCCGCCGCGTCGACGAACTCGAGCGCGACCGGACCGGCCGGCGCGGCCGCCAGCCAGAAGTCGACGAGCGCGCCGTCGGGCGGGTTCTCGCCCGCCGGCTCCTCGGGCGGCAGCGGCGTGTCGCCGTTCACGTTGCGCGGCATCAGGAAGGCCGCCTGCGGCACGAAGAGCAGCGCCGACTTCGCGGCGCCCCCGTCGTCGATCTGGCGCAGCGGCGTGATGTCATCGAGGATCCAGAACGAGCGGCCGTGCGTCCCGACCACGACGTCGTCGCCGTGGACCACCAGGTCGCGGATCGAGGTCGCCGGCATGTTGAGCCGCAGCGGATGCCAGTGGTCGCCGTCGTCGAAGGAGACGTGGACGGCGCGCTCGCTGCCGCAGAAGAGGAGGCCGCGGCGCAGCGGATCCTCGCGCACGGTGTTGACCGGCGCGTCGTCCGGGAGCCCCGCGACGATCTCGGTCCAGGTCGCGCCGAAGTCGTGGGTGCGCAGCACGTGCGGGCGCAGGTCGTCGAGGCGGATGCGGTTGACGGCGGCGTAGGCGGTCGCCGTCTCGAAGTGGCCGGCGTCGAGGATCGAGACCTTGCTCCAGGCGTTGAGCGACGGCGGCGTCACCTCCTTCCAGTTCGCCCCGCCGTCGCGCGTGACGTGGATCAGCCCGTCGTCGGTGCCGGCCCAGATCACGCCGACGTCGAGCGGCGAGGCGGCGACGGCGTAGATCACGCCGCGGCGCGCCATCGTCGCGAGCTCGGGGGTCCGGTAGACGCCGATCGAGTCGGGCACCTCGGGGTGCTCGCGCGAGAGGTCGGGGCTGATCACGTCCCAGCTCGCGCCGCCGTCGCGCGTCGCGAAGAGGACCTCGGCCGCGAACAGCAGCAGGCGCGGATCGGCGGGCGAGAAGAGCAGCGGCGCGGTCCGCAGCACGCGATGGCTCCTGCGCAGCTCCTTCGGTCCGACCTGCAGGACGAGGCCGGTGCGCTGGTCGAAGCGCGACACCTTGCCCCCGTAGATCAGGTCGGGGTGCAGCGGATCGGGGGCGATGCAGGCGTACTCCTCGGCGCCGACCGGATGCCAGTCGCGGAAAGTGATCTGGCCGTCGCGGCCGCGGCTGCAGACGGCCGCCGATCCGCTCTCCTGCTGACCGCCGTAGACCCAGTAGGGAAACTGGTCGTCGCAGATCACGTGATAGAACTGCGCGGTCGGCTGGTTGTACCAGGAGCTCCAGGTGTCACCGCCGTTCACCGTGATCGTCGCCCCCTGATCGCTCGCGAGCAGGATCACGTCGGCGTTGCCGGGATCGATCCAGATCGTGTGGTAGTCGTCGCTGTTTGGCGCTTCCTTGATGCAGCGGAAGGTTGCGCCGTCGTCGTCGGAGCGGTAGGTCGACGTGTCGGCGACGAAGACGACCTCCTTGTCCTTCGGATGGACGCGCACCTCGGCGAAGTCGCTGCCGCGGCTGCAGAGGCGCCGCTCCGCGTTGAAGCGCCGCCAGCTCTCGCCGGCGTCGTCGGAGCGGTAGACGCCGGAGAGGTCGCGCGCGTCGACCATCGCGTAGAGGCAGTCGGGGTCGCTGCGCGCGACGTCGATGCCGATGCGGCCGAGCCCCTGCGCGACGTCGGGCAGCCCCTTCGTCAGCGGCCGCCACGTGTCGCCGCCGTCGGTCGACTTGTAGAGCCCGCTGCCGCCCCCCTGCCACTGGCCGTTCTCCCACGGCCCCTGGCGCGCCGACCAGAGCGACGCGTAGACGGTGTCGGGGCGCGCCGGGTCGATCGCGACCGCGATCGCGCCGGTGTCGACGTCGCGGTGGAGCACGCGCTTCCAGGTCACGCCGCGGTCGAGCGAACGGAAGAGGCCGCGCTCGTCGTTGGCGCCGTAGGGGTGGCCGAGGACCGCGGCGAAGAGGCGCTCGGCGCGGCGCGGGTCGACGGCGAGCGCCGCGATCTGCTGCCCGTCGCGCAGGCCGAGGTGCGACCAGGTCCGGCCGCCGTCGTCCGAGCGGTAGATCCCGTCGCCGGTCGACAGATCGGGGCGCTGCAGCCCCTCGCCGCTGCCGACGTAGATCGTGTCGGGCTGCGACGGCGCGACGGCCAGCGCTCCGATCGATCCGGTCGGCTGGTCGTCGAAGATCGGCCGCCAGACGCGGCCGTAGTCGGTCGTCTTCCAGACGCCGCCATCGTTGACGCCGACGTAGAAGACGTTCGGGCGGCCGGGAACGCCGGTCGCCCCGACCGTCCGACCGCCGCGGAACGGCCCGATGGTCCGCCAGCGCAGCTCGGCCATCAGGACCGGATCGGCCACCTGCGCCGCGACCTCGCCGACGATCACGAGCGCCGCCGCCGTCACGAGCGCGCCGCACGCCGCGAACCGTCGCGTCGCAGCTCCGTGTCGTCGCATCGTCGCTCCCCTCCTCGAGTCGGGCCATCGTAGGCATCGGCGCGAATCGGCGGGCGCGGGGTGTCGCGTTAGAGTCGCGCCGTGGCCGGATCGCTGCTCGTCCATCACCTCAACACCGAACGGATCTGGCGCGGCGGCGAGGATCAGCTCCTCGCGCTGGCGCGGGGGCTCGTGCGCCGCGGCCACCGCTGCGTCGTCGTCGCGCAGGCGGAGGGGGAGCTCGGCCCGCGGGCGCGCGCGGCCGGCCTGCCGACCGAGGAGGTCGCGATGCGCGGCGAGTGGGACCTCGCCGCGGTCCGCCGCCTCGCCCGCCTCTTCGCGCGCGACCGCCCCGACGTCGTCCACATGCACACGTCGCACGCCCACGCGCTCGGCGTCCTCGCCTCGAAGCTCGCCGGCGCCGGCCGGCGCGTCGTCTCGCGCCGCGTCGACTTCAGCATCCACCGCCACGCCCTCTCGCTCTCCGGCCTCAAGTACCGCTTCGGCGTCGACCGCTACGTCGCCGTCTCGCACGCCGTCCTGGAGCAGCTCGTGAAGGACGGCGTGGCGCGTGAGCGCATCCGCGTCGTCCACGACGGCGTCGACCCGGCGCGCTTCGTCGGCGGCGACGGCGCGAAGGCGCGCGCCGACCTCGGCGTGCCGGCCGGCGCGCCGCTGGTCGGCACGCTCGCCCACTTCGCATGGCACAAGTCGCTCGAGACGCTGATCGCCGCGGCCGGGACGATTGTCGCCGCCGTGCCGGCGGCGTGGGTCGCCGTGGTCGGCGAGGGGGAGGAGCGGCCGCTGCTCGAGGCGGAGCGCGCGAAGAGTCCGGCGGCGGCGCGCATCCTCCTGCCGGGCTTCCGCAGCAACGTCGCCGACTTCCTCGCGGCGTTCGACCTCTTCGTCATGCCGTCGGTGATGGAGGGGCTCTGCACCTCGATCATGGACGCCTTCGCGGTCGGCGTCCCGGTCGTCGCCTGCCGCGCCGGCGGGATCCCGGAGCTCGTCAAGGACGGCGTGACCGGCGCGCTGGTCGAGCCGCGCCAGCCCGAGGCGCTCGCCGCGGCGATCGTGAGGATGCTGCAGGACGGCGCGCTGCGGCGCGCCGTGACGGCGGCGGCGCGCGCGGAGCTGCTCGCCCGCTTCACCCACGACGCGATGGTCGAGGGGACGCTCGCCGTCTACCGCGAGATCGCCGCCGGCGCCGCGACCGCCTGAAACGCGGCGCTCACTTCGCCGGCGCGGCCGGCGGAGTCGGCGCGTCCCACCACTTCGACAAGGCCGACTGCGAGCGGCGCGGCTGGCTCGCGTAGTGCGACGTGTCGTTCCAGAGGATGAGGCGCGCGCGCACCGCGTCCTTGAAATCGAGGACGTTGAGACTCGCCGGCGACAGGTCGAGCCGGTCGCGGTAGCCGCGGGCGTCGATGCCGAGGATGCTCGCGATCACGAGCCGGATCGTCGCCTTGTGCGAGACGACCGCGATGGTCTGGTCGGCGTGGGCGAGGACCGCCTCGCGCAGCACCGGCAGCGCGCGCGCCATCACCGCGAGCCCCGACTCGCCCCCTTGCGGCGCGAAGGTGAACAGATCGGTCTCCCACACCGCGTACTCGGCAAAGAAGGCCTTCTCCACCTCGGAGCGACGCATCTGCTCCCAGCGGCCGTGGTCGATCTCCTTCAGGCTGTTGCGCGCGACCGGCGTCATCGCGTGGGGTCGCGCGACCAGCGCCGCTGTCTCGCGCGTGCGGCTTATCGGACTGCAGTAGATCGCGGCGATCTTCTCGCCGGCGAGACGCAGTCCGAGCAACGCCGCCTGCTCGCGCCCCGCATCGGAGAGCGGCACGTCGGTCGAGCCGGCGAAGCGGTCCTCGGCGCTGAGAGTCGTCGCGCCGTGGCGGATCAGGTAGACGCGCGTCGCCATCGCCTTCCTCCGTTCGGGCCGCGGCCCGCCGCTGCGCCGCGAAGATACCCCGCGCGACTTCCTCGCGCGCCGCGCGCGCGACGCCGCCGATCGCGGCCGCGGCGGCGCGGCGCCCTTCTTCCGGTCACAACCGGCGCGGGCGGGAGAAACGGCCGCCCCTCGTCAGCGTCGCGGCGCGCGCGGCCGAAGCGTCCGCGTCACCAACGCGCGGCCCGGAGTTCGCCAACGCGGGTCGCGCCCTTCCTTCCACATTGGAGAAGAACCGATGAACGCCACTTCGACCCTGCTTCGATCCGCCGTCGCGCTCGTGCTCGGCGGCGCCTGCGCCGCGGCGCAGCAATACGGCGACGTCGTCGTCTTCGGCGACAGCCTGAGCGACGACGGCAACCTCTTCGCGCTGACCGGCCAGCCGCCGCCGCCTTATTGGATGGGCCGCTTCTCGAACGGCCACGTCTGGGCCGAGCAGCTCGCCAACTGGCTCGAGCTCGACCCGGCCGCGATCACCGACCTCGCGATGGGCGGTGCGACGACGCAGGACGTCCGCGACGCGCAGGTCGTCCCCTACCTCGCCGCGCACGGCGGCGTCGTCCCGTCCGACGCGCTCTGCACCCTGTGGGCCGGCGGCAACGACCTCCTGAACCTGCTCGGCGATCCCGACGCCGACCCGGCGCAGGGCATCGGCGACGCCATCGACCACCTCGGCGGCTCGATCGCCCTCCTGCTGGCCGGCGGCGCGCGCCACATCATGGTGGTGAACATGCCCGACCTCTCGCTCGTGCCGCGCGTGGCGGGGAGCGGCAGTCCCGAGCTGATCGGCCAGGTCCTCGCGTTGACGGCGGCCTTCAACGACGCGCAGGCAGAGCTCGTCGCCTGGTTCGAGATCAACTTCGGCGTCGACCTGATCGAGCTCGACGCCTTCGCGATCACCGACGAGATCGTCGCGGCGCCGAAGAGCTTCGGCCTGAAGAACGCGACCGACCCCGCCTTCGACGGGGTGACCATCGCGAGGAAGCCCGACGACTGCCTCTTCTGGGACGCGATCCACCCGACCCGCGCCGGCCACAACGTCATCGCCGGCCGCGCCGTCGCGGCGCTCGGGATGGTCTGGTGCGACCTCGACGGTTCGGGCGGCGTCGACGGCGCCGACGAGAAGCTGCTGAAGCAGTCCTACGGCCCCTGCTCCGGCGGCTGCCGCGCCGACCTGAACGCCGACGGCGTCGTCGACAAGGGCGACCTCGAGATCCTGCAGAGCGTGCGCCACTGACCGCACGCCGCGAATCCTCCGCGGAATCGCCGCGCCGCGCCCCTTGAGGTCACGGCGCGGCGCCCGTTCGGGGCGCGTGCGCGGGGGCTTCGCCCTCGCGCCGCCCGCCGCTCAGAAGCGGACGCCGAGGACGAAGGCGGCGCCGCGGACGTCGCCGGCGAAAAAGGTCGCGTTGGCGAAGAGCGGGAAGCCGGGCGGCTGGTACCCGACGCGCGCGTAAAAGGCGAAGTTGGTCCCGTCGATGTAGTACCAGTTGCCGTGGTCGAGATCGAGGTAGCCGAGCATGTCGTCGAGGCACGCTCCCGCCGCGACCTCGACGCCGGAGAAGCGCAGTCCCGTGCCGAGGTCGACCTGCGCGAATTCGTAGTCGAGCGTCGCGTGGTCGGCGATCGCGTTGCCGGCGTTGGTGGTCATCTGCACGTTGCCGTGGTCGCGGACGTAGCCGAGGTGGAGGTTCGTGTCGAGGATCCAGCTCCAGTCGCGTCCGCGCGCGAGCGTCGGAGTGGCGAGCACCATCAGGTCGCCGCCCGTGCCGGAGAAGAGGTTGGCCCCGTCGAACCGCTCCGTGAAGACTTCGAGTCCGAAACGGACCTGGTCGAAGCCCGCGAGGATGCGGCCGCCGTAGCGCGTCCGATCGACGTCGTCCCAGTCGAAGAGCTTGTGGGCGTTGTCGTCGTACCAGTCGTTGACGTAGACCGAGACCGAGTCGAGCTCGACCGCGTCGGCGAATCCCGCGACCTCGAACTGCCAGCCGCGACGCGGCGGCGGAGCGGGGCGGACGGGCGGCTGCAGTTCGGACTGCGTGGCGTCCGAAGTCGCGAAGTCGAGCGCCCACGACTCCGCGAGCGCGACGTAGGGAGCGGCGAACGGGCCCGCGTCGGTCGCGGCGTCGCGCTCCTGCGCCGCCGCCGGCCGGCCGATCGACGCCGCGAGCGCGACGGCAAGCAGACTCGAGCGATGCGCAGCCATGGCGAACTCCTCCGAAGATCCCGCACGCGGCGCGTCACCGCTTCATGCGGGCGCGCACGTGGGCCTGCGCGAGCTCCTCGGCGAGGCCGAGCTCGCGGATCAGATTGCGCAGCGTCTTCTCCGAGCTGCGATCCCAGAACTGCGCGATCAGCGAGAGGTCGCCGCGCAGCTCGTCGATCAGCACCGAGAGCCAGACGCGCTTCGCCGCGCTGATGTGCGCCGGATATCCCGCCGGCGCCGCGCTCGCCCCCATCTCGACCGCGTTCGAGGCGCGCACGAAACGACGCAGGTTCTCGACGTCGATCACCGCGTCGCGCGACGCGCTCGCGCCGTTCGCCGGCGCGGCCGCGGCCGTCGCCGCGAGCGGCGCCTGCAGCGACCGGCCGACGGAGTCGGGCAGGTCGCGCAGCCCGATCTCGCGCCCCTGCCCCATCGCGACGGCGTACTTCAGCGCGTGGTCGAGCTCGCGGATGTTGCCGGGCCACGGATGGTCGCCGAGCCGCTCGAGCAGCGCGGCCGAGAGCTCGCGGCGCGGCCCCTTCGCGCCGGCCTGCGCGCGCGCCAGCAGGAACTCCGCGAGCGCCGGCACGTCCTCGCGCCGCTCGCGCAGCGCCGGCAGCCCGACCGGGATCACGTTGATGCGGTAGTAGAGGTCCTTGCGGAACGTCCCCGCCGCGACCATCGCCTCGAGGTCGCGGTTGGTCGCCATGATCAGGCGGACGTCGACCTTCATCTCCTTCACGCCGCCGAGCCGGCGGAAGGTCGAGCTCTCCACCACGCGCAGCAGCTTCGACTGCAGCTCCGGCGAGGCGTCGCCGATCTCGTCGAGGAAGAGCGTCCCGCCGTTGGCCAGCGAGAAGAGCCCCTGCTTCTGCTCGGTCGCGCCGGTGAAGGCCCCCTTCTCGTGTCCGAAGAGGTCGGACTGGATCAGGTTGTCGGAGCCGACGTCGGAGGTGAGCGCCACCTCGACGAAGGGCTGGTCGCGGCGGTGCGACAGCTCGTGGATGCGGCGCGCCATGAAGCTCTTGCCGGTGCCCGACTCGCCGCGCAGGAGGATCAGCTCGTCGGAGCGGCCGGCCCGCTGGATCAGCTCCCACTTCTCGCGCATCAGCGACGAGCCGAGGATCAGGCGGCTCTCGAGCCGCTCGTCCTCGACCTCGCTGCGCTTCCTCTGCTCGAGCGCCTGGATCTGCCCGATCAGGACGTGGATCAGCTTGTCGTAGGCGAAGCGGTCGCCCTCGCGGATCGGGACGCGCATTCGCCCCGAGTCGGCGCCGATCTCGAGGTGGAACCCCGACGAGTCGTAGTTGGCGATGAGGCGCGAGACGAAGCCTTCGACGGCGCCGGCGATGAAGGAGAAGCTGTGCCTCAGGCTGCGCGTCCAGTCGAGCGCGTACTGGTCGAGGTAGGCGCGGATCCGGTCGGCTGCGGTGTAGCGCAGCGTCAGCGTGATCTCGTCGCTGCGGTACTCCGCCTCGAGCGAATACTTGTCGCCGCTGTAGCGGCGCAAGTAGGAGCGGACCATGTCGACGATCGTGCGCTGGAAGGTGCCGGGACGCGCGAGGCCGACCTGGAAGAGCGGATGGAAGCTCTCGCCGAAGAGCGCGTCGGTGAACTGCTGGCCGCTGCGGAAGCAGAGGTCTTGCTGCACGCCCGCCGGGACGTGGTCGACGCCGAACTCGTAGAGCTGCTGGAGCTGGTAGTAGAAGATCGAGTGGTGCGCGCGCGCGATCGTGCTGAGGTATTCGTGCCACTGCGGTCCGCGCAGCTCGAGGATCTTCTGGAGGACCGCCTCCTCGCTGCGCAGCGTCTCCGAATGGGCCGCGACCGTGCGCAGCAGCGCGGTGACGGCCTCGTAGGGGCTGCGGTCCTCGGGGACGGCGACGCCGCGCTCGGCAGGTGCGGACATTCCGGCTCCTAATCGATCCGTCGCGACAGTACCCACGTGCTTCCCGCTGCGCCGATCGATCCTGGCGGGCGGCGGGCGCGGCCGTCGGCAAAGCCGGTGCCGACGACGGTGCGCGCGGTGAAGCCGGCGGAACGCGACGCGCGCGGGAGAAACGACGGGAAGAAGGGAGGCCGCGGTCGCTTCGTCGCCCGCGCCACCGCCCGCTCGCCCCCTCAAGTCGTGCCGCCCCGGGGGCCGATCATCCGGTCGAGAGAGTTTTTCTCGTCGGAAGCGGGGCGAGCGGGCGGGAGCGCGAATTCAATGGACCAGGAGACCGCCTTCGTCGTCGGCGTCGAGCGCAGCGGCACGACCTGGCTCTGGCGCAGCCTCTCGTCCCACCCCGAGCTCCTCGGCGTTCCCGAGACCCACCTCTTCGCGCTCGGCGCGCAGGTCGACGCCGCGACGGTCGCGCGCTTCAAGGCGACGCCGTTCTGGGAGACGTTCGACCGCCCCGAGAACCCCTCGCAGCAGATCTCGATCTCGTGGCGCAAGCTGGTCGACGCCCCGGCCGTGAAGCAGCGGCTCGAACGGAAGCTGCAGGAGGCGACGCGCTGGGACGATGTCGCGCGCCACCTCTTCGCCGACCTCTCGGGACAGCGGCGCGTCGTCGTCGAGAAGACGCCGGGCCACACCTTCGCGATGGCGGAGATCAAGCGGACCTTCCCGAAGGCGAAGTTCGTCGGGATCGTCCGCGACGGGCGCGACGTGCTCGGCAGCCTGCGCGCGCTCGCGCGCGACTGGACGGAGCCGTGGAAGGACCTCGACGCGTCGGCGCTGCGCTGGGGGCGCGGGTGCACCGCGCTGCTGCAGGCGCGCACGAGCTGGCCCGGCGACGTGCTCCTGGTCAAGTACGAGGATCTCCTCGCCGACTACGCCGCGACCTTCACGCGCGTGCTCCAGTTCCTCGGCGTGGCGCACGACCGGCCGCTGGTCGAGCGGCTCACCGCGTCGAACACCTTCGAGGCCTACTGCCAGCGCAAGAACGGCGACGCGAAGCCGGGCGGCTTCTTTCGCAGCGGGGTCGCGGGGAGCTTCCGCGACGACCTGACCGCCGCCGAGATCGCCCGTTACGAGGCGCGCGTCGGCACCGTGCTCTGCCTCTTCCGGTATCCGCTGGTC
>Ga0137463_1000710_pt1 | contig 11149 bp, 10 predicted proteins | sample EasRivERMGT800_2_FD_102333 | JGI IMG/M metagenome (GOLD analysis project Ga0137463, IMG submission 102333) | Soil microbial communities from meander-bound floodplain in the East River, Colorado, USA - East River MetaG ERMGT800_2 | ecosystem: Environmental > Terrestrial > Soil > Floodplain ...
CCCGCGGCTTCTACGTCGAGCGGCCCGGGGACATCGGCGATGCGCTCGAGGAAGCGCTCAAGGCGGAGGTGCCCGCTATCATCGAGATTCCCGTGGACCCCGAGGCGCTCGAGCGGCCCGCGCGCGGGGACGCGGTGAAGCAGGACCGGCAGAAGGCGTAGCGGTCCATCAGGCTCTCGGCGCAAAACCGAACACGCGCTCGAACTTTTTCGCGAACGCGGGCCAGGCCTGCGGATTGAGGAGCCGCGGCGCGGGCTTGCCGTCCAGCACATCGAGGATCTGGCGCGCCGCAATGGACCCATTGTTGCGGCGCGCTTCGCGCGTCGTGCCGGCGATGTGCGGGCTCGCGACGACGTTGTCGAGCTGCAGCAAGGGATGATCGGGCGGCGGCGGCTCCGGATCCCAGACATCGAGCCCTGCCCCGGCGATGGTCCCTGAGCGCAGCGCGTCGGCGAGCGCCGCCTCGTCGTGAATGCCGCCGCGCGCGGTGGTGATGAAGCAGGCGTGCCGCGGCATCCAGGCGTATTCGCGCGCGCCGATCATGGCGCGCGTCTCATCGGTGAGCGGGCAGCTCACCGACACGAAGTCCGACTGCCGCAGCAATTCCTCGAGCCCGACTTTCTCCGCGCCCCGTGCGCTTATCTCGCTTGCGGCGAGGTAAGGATCACAGGCGAGGACCCGCATCCTCAAGAGGCCGCGGCAGAGCTCGGCGACGCGCGTGCCGACGTGACCGATGCCGACGATGCCCACGGTCTTGCCGAGCGCCTCGGAGTTCATGTAGTCGAGCCTTCGGATACCGGCCGCCCGGCGCATGCGGCGATCGGACTCGACGATCCTCTTCGAGAGGCACAGCAGCATCCCCAACACGTGCTCGGCCACCGATTCGGCGTTGCCGCCCGCCTGGTTGACGGCCAGCACCCCGGCGCGGGTGCAGGCGTCGACGTCCACCGTGTCGTAGCCCGCGCCGCTCGATGAGACGACGAGCAGATCGGGCGTGCGCGCGAGCAACGCGTCGCGCGCGTGAAACTGCGGCGCGAGCTCGTCGCGCACCGCGGGAATCTGGTAGGCGTGGGCCGCGGCGAGCACCGGCGCGACCTCGGCTTCCGGGCTGGCGTTGACCAGCTCCTGCAGCGACACGTCGCCGCGCTCCCGCACGATCTCGGCGAACACCGGGTGGGCGAGACGGTTCAGGTAGAAGATGCGTTTCGTCGCAGCGGGCATCGAACGAACTCGGATAGGGCGCCGGATTGTCGCATCTTTAACGCCCGGCGCTGAATTCAGATGCAGCGCGGCCGGATGCGGCAGGGTCATGGGTCAAGAGGCGGGGGGGTCGATTCCGTATCACCCTTCGGCTACAACGAACGCAGAAAGTTGAGAAGGTCCTGCTTCTGGCTATCCTGGAGCGCATTGAAGTTCTTGATTACCGCGTTCGCTTCGGATGCGTTGAAGGTCAGGAAACTCCCGCCGCGATGCGCCCGGATCGCCTCCCGCAAGTCCGACGTTCGTCCGTCGTGCAGGAAGAATAGCCGCTGTCCCAGACCCCACAGCGGGGCGGTGCGAAACTCGCTGGGGCCCGCCTGTCCCTGGCTGACCCCGTCGGCCAGCCCGGGGCCCATGTCATGGACCAGCAGGTCGGAGAAGAGATTCACCGGCTGATTGCGCAACGCAGCGACGGCGGCATTGCCCGTATTGAACGTGGGCGTATGGCAGAGCGCGCACCCGGTATCGGTGAACAGCTTTCGGCCCCTCGCAATCGAATCGGCCCCTCCCGGCGTATCGGGCGAAGGCGCCGGCGGCGCCAGGAAGCGCATGAAGAGGGCGAACTTTTCGATCGGACTGACGGCGTCAACCGGCGTCTTGCCTGCGGTGTCGGTGATGGTGTTGGGAACCACCGCAAACTGGCATGTCGGGATTTCATTGCGCTCGGTCTGGAACAGCTCGTTGGTGATCCCCATTTCGACGTTGTACGCCTCGCCGGAGAACAGCAGCAGGGATTTGTTCTGGGCCTTCCATCCGAACCGCGCGACCGTGCCGTCGTTGCCGTTGTTGTTCGCCTGGCCGGAGATCGCATGGCCGGCGAGGACGATATTGGCCCGGCCGTGAATCCTGAGCTCTTTCTTCCTGGGTGCGTCACTGACCTGGTTCGCGAGGATCGCGTTGTCGGGGATGTGTTCGATCAGGCCTGCGCCGAACACCGGGGTGGGGATCCGGAAGATCACGTTGCGGCGCGCGAGCTCCTTCTCGAAGTCCGGCTGCGCGAGCAAGCATCCCGCTGTGTCCTCCCGGCCGGCAATCGTGAACAGATCGTGGACGCCGCCGTCCGGCGTTCCGTCGGCGTTCTTCACGAACCTCGCCTCGCGCACCGGCCCTTTCAGCGTGATGAACGATGGAACGGTGTTGGTCGCGCCGTTCGCGGTGGCGAATGCAACCTGAGGATTCACCGCGGGACTGGTTCCACCGGCTGCCGGCTGCAAATGGCAGCCGCCGCAGCTGCCAAGGTTCATCGTCGGTCCCAGGCCGTCGCCGACTTCCTCCTCTTCTTCGAACTCGTCCTTGCCCGTGTTGAAAAACGCGAGCTCGGTCTCGGTCAATCCCGCGATGGGCGCGCCCGCGCCCGCGGCTCCGCCGCGCACTCCGGGGTCCCGGGCTGCAGAGGACGAATCGTCCGAGGACGGAATTTCATCGCGTAAAAGGAAGAAACCAATGATCACAAGGACCAAAAGCAGCGCAATAACGAGCTTTTTCATAGCCACCCCTTCTTCGCCAAAAGTGGACTCCCGGAAACTGAACTCAGTGCCCAGCGGTCTCTAAAAACATTATTGTCAAGGCGAAATCTCTGGAAACCGCAAAGTCCTGTCCTGCCGGTTTTCCGGCTGCGGCGCGGTCGGTGTGTATTCTTCGCCGAGGGGAGCCGGCGTGTCAACCTGCAAAAAATGACAGCGTCATTTTCGCTTTCAGTGCAAGAACAATCCGGTAATGGGATCTCGCTCACGCCTTCGAGCGGCGCGCTGCGGCTGCTGCTGAGATGTCCTTTCGGAGCTGATGAGGAAAGGCGCAAATTGGGTGGAAATTGTCAGCTTCGATTTGGAGGCGCTTTCAGGCAGAGCTACAACTTGACGCCCTCGTCGGCGAGGACGCGCTGCACCGCCGGGCGCTTGGCCATGCGGTCCTTGAGCGCGGTGTAGTGCTTCAGCTCCGCCACCGGCAGCTCGCGCTTCAGACCCCAGGCGTAGAAGACGAGGGCATAGGGGTCGAGCACCGAATAGCTGTCCGACAGCCACTCGCGCCCCGCATACAGGGCGTCGATCTGCTTCAGGTATTCGTGGAAGCTCTTCTTGCCCATCGCCTGGATGCCGGGGAAGGCCGACTTGTCCTCGGTGTAGCGCTCGGGCCGGCCGATGTGGCCGTGCGCGGGATGCACGCTCGTGGCGAAAAAGCCGACGATGGAGAGCGCCCGCGCTTCCTTGAGGGAATCGGTCGGCCACATTCCGAAGCGCTTGCCGAGGAAAGGCAGGATCGCCGTGTTCTCCGTGAGCGGCGAGCCGTCGTCGAGCTTGAGCGCCGGCACGCGGCCGAGCGGGTGGATCTTCATGTACTCCGGGGTGCGCTGCTCGCCCTTCGCCAGGTCCATGCGCCGGGCCTCGTACTTCTCGCCGCTCTCCTCGAGCACGATGTGGGACGCCATCGAACAGGCGCCGGGGGCGTAGAAAAGCGTGAGCATGCGAATTCTCCTTGGGGTGGTCGCGTACCGGGACGCGTCGAGGGCAATCGATCGGGGATTCTATCCCGCCTTGCGCTATGCTTGCGTTCCATGGTGCGCAACCTCCTCCTCGTCTGGCTGATCAACGCGCTCGCGCTGCTCGGCCTCCCCTACGTCGTGCCCTCGGTGCAGGTCGAGAGCTTCACCACCGCGCTCGTCGCGGCGCTCGTGCTCGGGCTCGTCAACACGCTGATCCGGCCGTTTATCGTGCTCCTCACGCTGCCCGTCACCGTCGTCACGCTGGGCCTCTTCATCTTCGTGATCAACGGGCTCCTGTTCTGGTTCGTCGCGTCCTTCGTCAAGGGATTCTCAGTCGGCGGATTCTGGTCGGCGTTCTTCGGCGCGATCGTCTACGCGCTCATCTCCTGGGCGGCGAGCACGCTCGTCTTCGGCAGGCCGCGCATCGTCATCGTGCGGCGCGACGACGACCGCCGCTAGCGGAGGCGGCCGTCGCCGCCCGCAACGCGGACGGCGGCGGCTGCGGCATCGAAGCGACCCGATCCGCGGGAAGCGTGATCTGGCGGCCAGATAGGCGTCCGGCGCTTCGCTTCCCATCGGAATTCGGCATGCGGGCCGCGCGAAAGATGCCGAAGTATGGAATATGACCGCTCCGCGGCTTCATTCCTCTTTCCCGCCCTCGAGCCGTGGGCATAATCCCGGCCAGGGCCGGGTTCCGGCGGAGGCGCGAAGCGCACGCCGCGAAACGGCCCGTATCCCCGGAGGAGAAAATTGGATACGAAGAGTCCCCGCAATTCCGAGAGCCCTTCCCTCTACGATCCGGCGGTCGCGCTGGATTTCTTCCAGTCCGCGGGCAGGCCGCAGGCGGTCGCGAAGGGCACGACCATTTTCGCCGAGAACCGGAAAGGCATGCCCTTGCTGCTCATGCCCAACCGCATCTACCTGCTTCTGGGGGGGGAAGTCGGCGTTGTCGCGAAAGGCGAGCCCATCGCCACCATCCGGGTCGGCGAGATTTTCGGCGAGATGGCCTCGATGGGCCAGATGCCGCGCAGCGCGTCGGCGGTGGCGACAAGCGATTGCCGGGTGATCGGTCTGGACGACGGGCAGTTTCGCGCCGCGCTCGGCAGGAACCCGGGGTTCGCGCTCATGCTGATGAGCATCATGGCAAGCCGCCTGCGCGATACGATCGCCAGCCTTGGCGCCCCCGCTTCGCCGGCGGACGCCGGGTGGAGAGAAGCCGCCGCGCTGGACAAGCAACTGCTCGCCGATCTCGCGCAGGTGCTCGGCCCCGCGGCGCGTTTCCGCTACCAGGCCGGAAGGATCATCATGAGAGAAGGGCACCTGGGCGTGGCCCTGTTCGCGGTGCTCGAAGGCCGCGTCGCGATCCGCATCGGCGATTCCGTCGTCGAAAAACTCGGCCCGGGCGGCATATTCGGCGAAATGTCGCTCGTCGATCGCACGCCGCGGCTCGCCACCGCCGTGGCGGAGACCGACTGCGCGCTGCTCGCGATGAGCCGCCACATGTTCCTTCATCTGGTGAAAAGGAGCCCGAAATTCGGCGCCGCGCTGCTCAAGGCGGTGGGCGAGCGCGCGGCATTCATGGCCTCGCGCCGCGCGGAGCGGAGCGCTCCTGCCGATACGAAGCCGGACGCGCCCGCGCCCCGGAATCTCCGCAGAGCCGGGGCGCGTTCCACCTGACCCGGCGCTCCGGGTCGTCTGCGGATCGGCGGCTAGGCGGCACACCTCACCGGAACTCCGCGAGCTCCGGGTCGTCGTTCTTCTGCGCGGGGAGCCCGGTGATCGCGGGCAGGAGCGAGAGGCGCGGCATGCCGACCCTCACCCGCACCCTGCCCTTCTCGTCCTTCCACACCAGGCCCGGCGTCCCCGACACGCCGAAGCGGTCCATCAGCTCGAAATTCGCCTCGAGCTGCGCCTCGAGCGCCTTCGACGCCTTCGCCGGCGCGATCCCGCCGTCGTAGGACTCGGGCTTGTAGCCGAGCTCGTTCTCCCGCAGCGCCGCAGCGCGGTCTCTTGCCAGCATGATCGCCGCGGCTTTGGTCGTCGAGCTCTCCTTCTGATACGCCACCGCCACCCAGCGCACCTGAAGGCCGGCTTTTTCGTAGGGCTGAAGCGCCTTCCACGTCAGATGGCAATACCAGCAATTTGCGTCGAAGAAAACGTAGAGAATGCGCTTCGGCGAGGTTGCGCCTTCGGTGACGGCGTCGGTTTTTTCGAGCGTGGAGAAAAGGGCGGGGAGATCGCGGGGGGCGGGCTTCTTCGTGTCGGCGGCTGTGGCGGCGAATGCCGCCAGGGCGGCGCCGACAATCGCGAAGCGAAACAAGCGACAAGCACCCGGGCGAATATCAAAATGGCCCGATGTCATGGCGTGCTCTTATCCGGCCCGGCCGGCCGCCCCGAAATCCGACAGCAGGCGCGAGAGCTGCACGTGCGCGACCAGCGCGTCGGGCACGGCTTCGATGATTTCCCGGTAGGGATCGGTGAAGCCGCGGTTGCCCTCGAAGCGCACCAGCGTGCGCAGCCTGTCGACCACGCCGCGCATCTCCGCGCTCACGTCCTTGTCGTCCACCGCAGCGAGCTCGTCGAGCCGCGCGATCAGCACCGACAGCACGCGCAACCATTCGAAAGACGCGTCCCGTAGCACCAGATCCAGGAGCTCGCCCCGGGATTCGACGCGGCCGTTCTCGCGCTCGTAGCGGATGCGCTGGGCGTCGAGCAGCGTCTTGTGGAGCTCGAGCAGCGCGTGTCGGAGCTTGTCGAGGTTGGTGGTCATGGCGTTCCAATTCATCGGAACAGGCCAGATGGGGGCGAACCCCGGGATTTCTACTCCGGCCGGACTCGGCGCCTACTTGTGACTTGAACGGCCGAGGTGAGGGCATTGCGCCGGGCCGGAAATGAAAACGCCCGCTTGGGAGGTCTCCCCTGTGAACCCCCTGTTACCAGGAGAATGCATGTGCTCTTCGCAATCCCGAAGGATCAGTCAAGCGAGGGAAGACCACCCAAGCGGGCGTCTATTCAGCTTTCATTTTCCACATCCCGAAGGTCGGCACTTTGATCTATGTCAACAGACGGCCGGCTCGCGTAAGACCCGACGACGCGCCGCTTCGCTCCTTCAGAACCAGCGGCGGACCAGCCAGACGACGAGCGAGAGCGCGGCCGAGACGATGAGACAGGTCGTCAGCGGCAGATAGAACACACCGTTCGCCGTCTCGATCCGGATGTCTCCGAGCGTTCAGGATGCGGCGCGGTTGCGCGGATTGCGGATGTGGCCCGTGACCGGCACGTCGGTCTGGTCCGCGGTGACGTGGCAGCGCGCACGCGGGCTGGCGCGGTCGTACCCGTTGGCGTGATGGAAAGGCCGGAGATTCTCGAGGACGTCCGGACCGCCGACCGACACGTTCACGATCTTCCAGCCGAAATCCGACTGCTCGTGTCCGTACTGCTCCCGGTTGATCCACGCGCCGCACTCGTCCTTGCGCCAGGTTTCGGCGCTCAGTTCCGTCATGCCCCGCGCCTTCTCCCAGACGCGCGCGATCATCTCGTTGCTGAACGCCATCGGCGATCCCTCCGTTCCCGTGCCGGCGCATCCGCCGCCAAAGATCAAAGATAGCGCCGTTCGGGCGGCGCCCTTTGACGGAGATCAAGCGGCGCGCGTGCGGCGATAGACCGCGCGGGCGCCCGGCCACGCCTCCATGCCGCGAATCTCGGCCGGGATGGTTTCGTGGATGCCGACGACGAGCGCGCCGCCGGGCCGCAGCCGCTCGACGACGCGCTCGATGAGCCTTTCCCGCAAGGGCGGCGCGTAGTAGGTGAGCAACACGTTGCGGCACAGGATCAGATCGAAGGGCCCCCGCGGCATCGCCTCGCGCAGGTCCTGGCGCAGGAACTCGACGCGGCGCAAGGGTTCGCGCACGCGCCAGCGGCCGTCGGCGCGCTCGAAGCCCGCCGCGCGCAGGTCGTCGGGAAGCTCCTTCAGGCTGCTCGGCGAAAAGACGCCTTCGCGGGCGCGCGCGAGCAGCTGCTCGTCGACGTCGGTGGCGACGATGCGCAGGGCGAGCCGCGGACGGCGCGCCTGCAGGCGAACCGCCCACAGCATGGCGAGCGTGTAAGGCTCGTCGCCGCAAGCGCAGCCGGCGCTCCAGGCCTCGAGCGATCCGCGCGACGCGGCCGCTTCGCCGAGCGCCGGCAGGACCTCGCGCTCGAGCGCATCGAACACGCCGCGGTCGCGATAAAAGCACGAGATCGGGATGCCGCACAGCGCATCGAGCTCGGCCCACTCCTCCTCGTGCTCGAGGAGACGGGTTCGGTAGGCGTCGAGGCCGGCGAGGCCAAGCGCGCGCAGCCGCCGGCCGAGCCGCTTGCAGACGATCCGCCGCACCTTCCGATAGCCGGGCCAATGCCGGTCGAGACGCGGCAGCGCCCATTGCAGGAAGGCCGTGCACTCGACGTCACGCATCGCTCGCCCCCGGCGCCCGGCGCCGCAGCTGCGCGGCATAGAGCGCGCGCACGGCATCGACGGTGTCGGATTCGGCGGCGCGCTTGTCGGGCCGGTAGCGCTTGACGCGCGCGAAGCGGAGCGCGAGTCCGCCGGGATACTGCGGGCTCGCCTGCAGCTCGTCGAACGCGATCTCGACGACGATCTCGGGGCGCACGTAGACCGTGTACTCATCGCGGGCCGTCTCGCGCTCGAGGAACGCCTTCGTCTGCCGCTCGAGCATGGCGTCGGTGAGTCCCTTGAAAGTCTTGCCGAGCATGACGAATCCGCCCGTCGACGGATCGCGCGCGCCGAGATGCAGATTCGAGAGCCACCCCCGGCGCCGCCCGTGGCCCCATTCGGCGGCGAGCACCACGAGGTCGAGCGTCTGCCGGCGCTTCACCTTGAGCCAGGCCGAGCCGCGGCGCCCGGCCTCGTAGCGCGCGTCGAGCGACTTCGCCACCACGCCTTCGTGCCCGCGCGCGAGCGCGTCGGCGAAGAACGCCTCGGCCGCGGTCCGGTCGCCGGTGACGAGCCGCGGAATCACGAGGCTGGCGGGCAGCGCTTCGGCGAGCGCGTCGAATCGCTCGCGCGCCGGACGATCGACGAGATCGTCCGCATCGCGGCGCAGGCAATCGAAATAGAAGACCGACAGCGGCAGCTCGCGCCGCAGCGCATCGACGTCGAGCTTGCGGCCGAGGCGTCGCATGCTGACCTGGAACGGCATGGGCGCGCCGTCCGGTCCGAGCGCCAGCGCCTCGCCGTCGAGGATCAGCTCGCGCGCGGGAAGCACGCGCACCGCTTCGACCAGCTCGGGCACGGCCTCGGTCACGTCGTTCAAGCTGCGGGTGAAGACGCGCACATCGCCGCCCGACTTGTGGACCTGCACGCGCGCGCCGTCGAGCTTCCATTCGAGCGCGGCGGTACCGAGCTCGGAGAGCGCCGCCGCGAGATCGTCCGCGGGTTGAGCGAGCATCGGCTGAACCGGAGCGAGCGGCCGGATCGAGAAGCGCGCGAGGCCGCTCGCGCCTCCGGTCAGCGCCGCTCTCGCGACGGCGAGAAGACCGCCGGCAAGCATCGCGGCGCGGCGCACGTCGGCGGCGGGAAGCGCCGCGGCCTCGGCGATCGCGTCGAGCATCACGCCCTCGAGCGCGCCCTGGTGGATCTCGCCGATGATGAGCCGGACCAGGAAGTCGCGCTCCGGCCGCGTCGCATGCGCGAAGAGTTCTCCGAGCCGGCGCTCGCGCGCCGCCGCCGAGCCCTCGCCTTTCGTCGCGGCGATTCGGTCGAGCGCCGCGTCGACGGCGCGCAGCTCGAGCGATGCCCCGGCGGCCGCACCCGCATGCACCTCGGACAACGTGCCGTAGCCGATGCCGAGTCGGCCCTGCCGCATTTCGCCGGAGAGGAATGCGACGCCGATCTCGATCTCGTCGGGCGCGAGGCGTCGCAGCATCGATGCAAGCAGGGCCGCTTTCTCGCGGCGGCTGGCGGTGGCGGCCACCCGGTTCGAGACCGCAACGATGTCGGCAAGCCGGGTCATGGAATCGAGTCGGCATCGCCCGTGCATTCGGGCGCGGCGGCGGCCTGCGTTCGAGGAAGCTTATTTGAGTCGAAGCACGACGAACAGGCTCGCGCCCTGGCGTTTGACGAGGAGCAACACCCGGTCCTTGGCCCGGCCCAGTGCCTTGCGAAACTCGCCGATGCTCGCGACCGGCGTGCGATCGACTTCCAGGATCAGGTCGCCCGCCTGCAGGTCGGCCGCCGACGCCGGACTGCCCTGCTCGACGCCCGAGATGAGCACGCCTTTCTCGCCCTGCAGATTGAGTCGCTTCGCCAGATCCGGCGTCAGCGCCTGCAGGCTCAGACCCAGGTCGGCCACTTGATCCCCCGCCTCCGCCTGCGGCTTGGCTGTCGCGCCCGCTTCGGCGGGCATCCTGCCGATTGTCGCGGTGAATGCCCGTTCCTTGCCGTTTCGAATCGCATCGATCTTGACGCTCGCGCCGGGCGCGGCGGCCGCGACCAGATTGCGCAACTGACGCGTATCGCGCACCTCCTTGCCGTCGAAGCGCACGATGACATCGCCGCTCTTCAGCCCGGCTTTCTCCGCCGGCGAATTCTTGTTGACCTGCGAGACGAGCGCTCCCTTCGCCTCGGGCAGATGAAACTGCGCGGCCAGTTCCGCGGTGAGGTCCTGGATGACGACGCCCAGCATGCCGCGGGTGATCTGCCCGCCCTTCACCAGGGCGGGCAGCATGGTCTTGATCATGTTCGAGGGAATGGCGAAGCCCACGCCGGCGGATTGACCCTCGCCGCCGAGCGGCCCCCCGCCGGTGGCGATGGCGCTGTTCATGCCGATGACTTCCCCGCGCATGTTGACCAAGGGGCCGCCGGAGTTGCCGGGATTGATCGGCGCGTCGGTCTGAAGAAAATCCTCGTAGGCGGCGATGCCGACGTCAGAGCGCCCCTTGGCGCTGATGATTCCGGTGGTCACCGTTTGCGTCAGTCCAAACGGCGCGCCGACCGCCATCACCAGATGGCCGTCCTCGATCGCGTCGGAATCCCCCAGTTGCACGGTCGGCAGATTCTTCGGAACGTCGCCCGTGATTCTTATGATCGCCACGTCGGTCTTCGGATCCGTTCCGACGATCTTCGCCTCGAAGCTGCGCATGTCGGCGAGCCGCACCTTGATCTCGTCCACCTCGCTCACCACGTGGTAGTTGGTCAGGATGCGGCCCTCACTGTCGAGGATCATGCCCGAGCCCATGCCGCGCTGCGGGACCCGGTATTCCCTGGGCTGGTTGGGCGATCTCGGCTGCGGGGACCGCCGCCCGAAAAACTGGTCGAAGAACTCTTCGCCGAACGGAAACTCCGGGAGCTGCACCCTCACCATCTTCTCCGAGTACACGCTGACGACCGCCGGCTTGACGTGCGCGGCCACC
>Ga0137463_1000711_pt1 | contig 11146 bp, 9 predicted proteins | sample EasRivERMGT800_2_FD_102333 | JGI IMG/M metagenome (GOLD analysis project Ga0137463, IMG submission 102333) | Soil microbial communities from meander-bound floodplain in the East River, Colorado, USA - East River MetaG ERMGT800_2 | ecosystem: Environmental > Terrestrial > Soil > Floodplain ...
GCGTTTTTCCAGATCGCGGAGAACAGCCCTTCGGGCCTCGGCAACGCGTTTGCCGGTGGCGCTGCGGCGGCGGAAGACGCGAGCACGGTCTGGTACAACCCCGCCGGGATGACGCGACTGAAGAGCCAGCAGTTCGTCATCGGGGGGCATTTCATCGACCCGAGTTTCAAGGCAACTATTAACAGTGCCAGCGCGGTAAGCGGCCAACCGATCAGCGGCGGCGGGGGTGACGCGGGCCAGTCCGCGGTCATTCCCAATTTCTACTACGCGTTGCCGCTCAGCAACGATTTTTCGTTGGGTATGGGTGTCAACGCTCCATTCGGGCTCAAGACAGAGTACGACACCACCTGGGCGGGCAGGTATCACGCCCTGACGTCCGATATCAAGACGATAAACTTCAATCTTGCCGGCGCGTACAAGATCAATGAGACGCTTTCCGCGGGTGCCGGCATCAACTACCAGACGCTCAAGGCCGAGCTGAGCCAGGCGGTCGATTTCGCCACGCTGTGCACCGTTGCGGCCGGGGGCGCATTCAGCGCTGCTTGCGGCGGGACCGCGGGCTTCACGCCAAACGGCAATCCCAATGACGGCAAGGCGAAGGTGACGGCCGACAGCACCGCGCTTGGCTATAACCTCGGCCTCACGGCTCAGCTGCAGGACAACTTCCGTGTGGGGGCGGCGTACCGCTCGAAGATGAAGCACACGCTCTCCGGAACCTTCGACATCACCGTGCCGGGGAACGTGCCCGGCGCCCTCACGGGTGCGACGGGGCTGGCGAATTCCGATGCCAAGGCCGACGTGACCCTGCCGTCCACCCTGTCCCTCAGCGCCCACCTGCAGGTGGACAGCCAGTGGACGCTCATGGCCGATATCACGCGAACCAACTGGAGCGCCCTGCGCGAGCTGCGGATCAGGTTCCCCAATTCAATCCAGGCGGATTCGGTGGTAACGCTGAATCTGAGCGACGCCTACCGCTTTGCCATAGGCACGACCTACAAGCCGAACAGCTCCTGGGTGATCCGCGGCGGGGTTGCACTCGATCAATCGCCGGTGACGAGCGACCTGGACCGGACCCCGCGTCTGCCGGACTCCGATCGCACCTGGTACACGGTCGGAGCCGGTTTGCAGGTCACGCCTGCACTGAGCTTCGATTTCGGCTATGCCTATATCAAGCTCGACAGCTCGAGAGTTAACAAGACCGCATCCCCGACCAACGAGAATTTCCTGCGTGGCAACCTCAACGCCAGCTACCAGGGTTCGGTCCAGGTACTGAGCGCCCAGGGGCGCTGGGTGTTCTAGGTGACGAGCGGTATCGACCCGGTATTCCTATCCAAGTACGAGCCTCGCGCGCCCGAGTATCACCTCGTAGCGCGTGCCTGAGGGCAGGGTCCCGAACACCCATCCGCCGTCGCCTTCCAGCCTCGATGCATAGAAGGCGTCGGCGGATTCCGGCCCCGCGTGCTGGCACATCAGGCTCGCTTCGAGGGCCAATGCCAGCGTCTCGACGATCCTGCGGGCCTGCGGCTCGGCATCACGCAGATTCTTCAGCAGTTGCGCGATTGACGTCGTGCTGTTCTTCATGCGCTCGCCGCCGCGCGCGATCTCGGCGATCAGCGCTTCAACGCCACCGGGTTCGCGTTCGATGGAGCGCAGCACATCCAGGCAGATGACATTGCCCGATCCCTCCCATATCCCGTGCAGCGGGGCCTCGCGGTAAAGGCGCGCAAGCGGCGCTTCCTCGACGTACCCGTTCCCTCCCAGACACTCCATGGCTTCCGTGACTAGTGGCGGGAGGCGCTTGCAAAGCCAGTACTTGGCGATCGGCGTCATCAGGCGCATCAGCGACCGCTCCCGCTCGTCGCCGGCAGCGCGATCGAAGGCCCGCGCCAGCCGCAACGCCAGCAGCGTCGCGGCTTCGCTTTCCAGGGCCATGTCGGCGAGGACGTTCTGCATCAGCGCGTGCTCGGCCAGCCGCCGCCCGAAGGCCTCGCGGTGAGCCGCGTGGTGCAGCGCCTGGTTGAGCGCCGCACGCATCATTCCGGCGCAGGCCACGACGATGTCGAAACGCGTGAGGTGCGCCATCTCGATCAGCGTGGCGATGCCGCGGCCTTCCTCGCCGATGATCTGCGCCCGCGTGCCGGCGAACTCGATCTCCGCGGAGGCGTTGGAGCGGTTGCCGCACTTGTCCTTGAGCCGCTGGAGGAGAAACACGTTGCGCCCGCCCTCGGGCAGCGAACGCGGCACGAAAAAGCAGGTCAACCCCGCCTGCGCGCGCGCGAGCGTGAAGAAGGCGTCGCTCATCGGCGCCGAGCAGAACCATTTTTGCCCATGGAGTTCGTACTCTCCGCCGGCAAGAGGCACGGCGCGGGTCGAGTTGGCGCGCAGATCCGAGCCGCCCTGCCTTTCGGTCATCGCCATGCCCATGGTGACGGCGCGCTTCTCCGCAAACGGCAGCGGCCGCGGATCGTAGTCGCATGCGAGGAGCTTGGGCTCCCACAGCGCGCACAGCCGTGCATCGTTCCGCAGTATCCGGACTGCGGCGAATGACATGGTGACCGGGCAGGCGACGCCGTTCTCGCCCTGGTTCCACAGGTAGTTGAGCGCCGCCCGCGCCACCCAGGCGCCGCCCCTTTGTTCGGTCCAGGCGAGCGAATGCAGGCCGGCGCCGAAGGCGAGCGCCATCAGTTCGTGATACGCCGGGTGATACTCGACTGCGTCGATGCGGTTGCCGAAACGGTCGTGGGTTCTCAGCTCGGGCACCTGGCGGTTGGCCTGCGACGCCAGGGTCTGCAGGCGTTCGCTGCCGATGAGGTCTCCCATGCGGCTGGCGCGCGCGGCAATCCAGCCGCCGCCCTCGCGCTCCACCGCTTCCATCAGGATCCGGTCACCCGACCAGGCGTTGTAGCCGGTCATGGACGGCGGCTGGTTGGACGCGTCGGGAAGGCTGGCTTTGCCGGAGTGCAAAAGGCTCATAATCCACTCCTTGTGTTGTCGCATCCCGGCATTCAGGTCGCGCTGTAATGGGTAGGGCCGAGTCCCGACAAAATAACACGCAATTCAGCAAGAAAGGCGGACCGAATGGCAGGCGAAACAGGCGCGGGCAGGGAAGTCGCAACCCTGGGCGGGGGCTGCTTCTGGTGCCTGGAGGCTGTATACAACGAGGTCAAAGGCGTGGAAGCGCTCGAGTCCGGGTACATGGGCGGACCGAAAGCGAACCCCACCTACGAGGAGGTGTGCTCGGGGGAATCCGGCCACGCCGAGGTGGTGCAGGTGACTTTCGACCCCAAGGTCATATCGTTCAGGGAAATCCTCGAGATCTTCTTCGTCATCCATGACCCGACGACGCTCAACCGGCAGGGAAACGATGTCGGGTCGCAGTACCGATCGGCGATCTTCCACCACTCGCCGGAGCAGAAGAGCGCTGCGGCGCAGGTGATCGCCAATCTGGGCTCGGGTGGGATCTACGACGACCCCATTGTCACCGAGCTCGCCCCGGCGTCAACCTTTTATGTCGCGGAGAAATACCATCAGGAGTACTTACTGAACAACCCGAACCAGCCCTACTGCGCCTTCGTGGTCAAGCCAAAGGTGGCCAAGTTCCGCAAACATTTTCTGGAGCGTCTCAAGAAGCCGGCTTAGAACGGCTGAGCACACACCATCCGAAGGTCTGCGGTACAGCCCGAGGCGCGAAGCCCCGGGCTGACCGCAGTCCATTCGTACCCGCTTGGGTTCCGGAACTATTGGCTATCGGGATGGGTCGGGTCGCTGCTGGGACGGGGCAGATACTGCCCCGGGCTTTGCCTGTGTGGGCGGCGATGAAACCGCCACCTCGACATGGGCGCTGCCGTGTTTGTCGCAGTTTCCCCGGCCTATCTCCCGACTGCCATGTTGCTTCCGGCAGGCCTCTGCGGGTTTTTTGCTTTCAACTTCTGACTACTACTTCTTCTTCTTCGCTGCTTTTTTGGCTTTTCTCTTCTTCGCCATCACAAGCCTCCATCTAGGGTTAAGGAAGCACAACAAAAAACCGCCCATACTGCGACGGCCTATTCAATCGCCGGAGAGAACTCCGACGGATCGAATCCCTTCGCCTCTCGACATGCGTAGCGAGCGGCGCGGAAGAAAAATTTGTTTGTATAGTTTGTATGTTTGCGTTTCCAACAAGAAACATTTCGCGAAGGATTACACATAATTATCAAAGCAGCAAGAGTTTTTTTCGGCTTCGGACGGCGTCACGGCAGCATTCCGGCGATTCTGGACGGCTCCAAATCGAAACGCGACGATCAAATGCGAACATGGACCTGATACTTTGGCGTCACTCGGACGCCGAATTGGACGATCGCGACGATCGAGCGCGCAGACTCTCCCGTTCTTCCCGCTCGCCGATCCGTAACACCACCGTAATATGCCGTGAGTAGCATGCCGCCTGTCTTCCATGAGTGTTCACGCGAAGGAAACAGGAGCTCACATGTCCCATCTGCAACTCGCTTCAATCCGTGGCAAACGCCTCATCGCCGCGCTGCCGCTCGCCCTCGGCGTCTTCTGCCAGAACGCCGTCTCCGCCGAAATCACCGGCGCCGGCGCGACCTTCCCTTACCCCATCTACGCGAAGTGGGCGGAAGCCTACAAGGCGAAAACCGGGAATAGGCTCAACTACCAGTCCATCGGATCGGGTGGCGGCATCCGACAGATCCAGAACCGGACCGTCGACTTCGGCGCTTCCGACATGCCGCTCAAGCCGGAAGAACTGGATCGAATCGGCCTGCTGCAATTTCCGACCGTGGTCGGCGGCGACGTTCCTGTCGTCAATCTTCCCGGAATCAAGCCCGGAGAGCTCAAGCTGACCGGGCCGGTTCTCGCGGAGATCTATCTCGGCAAGATCAAGAAATGGAGCGACCCGGTCCTCGCCAGTCTCAATCCGGGGCTGAAGCTGCCGGACCAGGACATCACGGTGGTGCACCGTTCCGACGGTTCGGGAACGACGTTCATCTGGGTAAACTACCTGTCCAAGGTCAGCCAGGAGTGGAAAGAAAAAGTCGGGGAGGGCAGCTCCGTGAACTGGCCCGCCGGGGTTGGTGGAAAGGGTAATGAAGGGGTCGCCTCCTATATTCAGCGGATCGGCGGCGCAATCGGCTACGTCGAGTATGCCTACGCACTGCAGAACAAGCTGACCCACACCCTGGTCCGGAACCGCGACGGCATCTTCGTCGCTCCCAATATCGATACCTTCAAGGCGGCGGCGGCGGGAGCGCAATGGGACAAGGCGCCGGGCATGTACCTCATCCTCACCGACCAGCCCGGCAAGAACAGTTGGCCGATCAGCGGTGCGACTTTTGTCCTGGTGTACAAGGCCCAGGAAAATCCGGATCGCGCGAAGGAGGTTCTGAAGTTCTTCGACTGGGCCTACGCTGAAGGCGACAAGCTGGCGAGGGATCTTGACTACGTCCCACTGCCCGACGCGGTGGTGAGGATGATCCAGACTTCCTGGAAAGAACGGATCAAGGACGCAAACGGGAAGCCGCTTTGGCCGTAGCGCTTCGAGACGCGCCCGGTCCGGCGCGCTTACAATGAGCGCCGTCGTCAACTCATTCCCGGGGACGGCGCAAGCGCTCCCGGCGGCGCGCATGTCCAGGGCGATTCCGGACCAAAGTCTCAGGAAGCAGCTTCGGCTCGACCAGCTGTTTCGTCATGCCACGCGGTTTTTCGCCTTTCTGGTGCTGGCGCTCCTCGCCGGGATCCTGGTTACGCTCTTCGTCGGCAGTCTGCCGTCGATGCGGGCATTCGGATTGGGCTTTTTCGCAAGCGCCGAGTGGAACCCCGTTACCGAGCGATTCGGCGCGATCGTGCCGGTCGTCGGGACGCTGACCACCTCGGTCATCGCGCTGCTGATAGGCATTCCGGCCAGCTTCGGCATCGCGCTCTTCCTCACCGAACTGTCGCCGACCTGGCTGCGCCGGCCGCTGGGAACGGCGATCGAACTGCTGGCCGCGATTCCCAGCATCATCTACGGCATGTGGGGGCTGTTCGTCTTTGCGCCGGTTTTCGCAGGCCACGTCCAGCCGCTGCTTACCAAGACCCTGGGGCCGCTGCCGGTCGTCGGTGCCCTGTTCCAGGGGCCGCCGATGGGAGTCGGCGTCCTGACTGCAGGCATCATTCTCGCCATCATGGTCATTCCCTTCATCGCTTCGGTGATGCGCGACGTATTCGAAGTCGTTCCGGCGGTCCTCAAGGAATCGGCCTACGCACTCGGCTCGACAACCTGGGAAGTCGTCTGGCACGTGGTGCTGCCCTACACCAAGGTCGGGGTGGTCGGCGGGATCATGCTCGGATTGGGCCGGGCGCTCGGCGAGACCATGGCGATCACGTTCGTGATCGGCAACGCCCACCGGCTCAGCGCCTCGCTGATGGCACCGGGGAACAGCATCGCCTCGGCCCTCGCCAACGAATTCACCGAGGCGGTCGGCGATCTCTACCTTTCGGCGCTGATCGAACTCGGCCTTGTCCTGTTCTTCATCACCCTGGTGGTACTGACGTTGTCGAAACTGCTGTTGCTGCGCCTGGCGCGGCGCGAGGGCCAATCGACCTGAAGCGCCATGGATCTGTACACACGCCGCCTGCTGATCAATCGCTTCAATCTGGCGGTGTCGCTGCTCACCATGTTGTTCGGGCTGTTCTGGCTCGGCTGGATTCTCCTGACCTTGTTCAAGGCGGGGTTCGGCGGACTCAGCGCGAAGCTTTTCCTGGAAATGACTCCCCCGCCGGGCAGCGATGGCGGGCTCCTGAATGCCATCATGGGCAGCCTGCTGATGGGCGCCGCCGGGACCCTGCTTGGCACGCCCGTGGGGATCATGGCGGGGATCTATCTCGCCGAATTCGGCAGTCGCGGATGGCTCGCGCCGGTGACCCGCTTCATCAGCGATATCCTGCTCTCGGCTCCGTCGATCGTGGTCGGACTGTTCATCTACGAAGCCTATGTCGTGCGCGTCGGGCACTTCTCCGGGTGGGCCGGCGCCTTTGCGCTTGCCCTGATCGTGATCCCGGTGGTGATCCGCACCACCGAGAACATGCTGCGCCTCGTGCCGGACAGCCTGCGCGAGGCGGCGGCGGCGCTCGGCGCTCCGCAGTGGAAGGTGATCGTGCTGGTGACCGTGCGGGCTGCCAAGGCGGGCATCATCACCGGGATTCTGCTCGCGATCGCGCGGATCAGCGGCGAGACGGCGCCCCTCCTTTTCACCGCGCTCAACAACCAGTTCTGGACCTCCAACATGAATTCGCCGATGGCGAACCTTCCCGTGGTCATCTTCCAGTTCGCCATGAGCCCTTATGAAGACTGGCACAGGCTCGCATGGGCGGGCGCCCTGCTGATCACGCTCAGCGTGCTCGCCCTCAACGTGCTCGCCCGCGTGGTCTTCCGCAACCGCACCGCGACCTATTGAGATCATGAACTCCGCCCTCCTGCAGCCGGTCCAGCAATCCCTGACCCAGAAGATCCGGGTGAAGAATCTCGACTTCTACTACGGGGGATTTCAAGCGCTGAAGAACGTCAATCTCGAGATTCCGGAGCGCAAAGTGACGGCATTCATCGGCCCCTCGGGGTGCGGGAAATCGACGCTGCTTCGCACTTTCAACCGGATGTACGCCCTGTATCCGAACCAGGAGGCGCGCGGGGAAATCCTGCTCGACGGGGAAAATATACTGGATTCTGGGCAGGACTTGAACCGGCTCCGCGCCAAGGTGGGCATGGTGTTCCAGAAGCCGACGCCATTCCCGATGTCGATCCACGACAACATCGCCTTCGGCGTGCGGCTGTACGAGCGACTTTCGCCGCGCCAGATGGACGAGCGCGTCGAATGGGCCTTGCGCAAGGCGGCGCTGTGGGACGAGGTGAAGGACAAGTTGAGGCAGAGCGGCACCAGCCTTTCGGGCGGGCAGCAGCAGCGGCTGTGCATCGCCCGCGCGATCGCGGTGCGGCCCGAGGTACTGCTGCTCGACGAACCGGCATCGGCGCTCGACCCCATCTCCACGGGCCGGATCGAGGAGCTGGTGCACGAGCTGAAAGAGGACTACACCATCGTGATCGTCACCCACAACATGCAGCAGGCGGCGCGAGTTTCGGACTACACTGCCTACATGTATTTGGGCAACTTGGTCGAATTCGGCGTGACCGACGAACTCTTTATTAAACCGAAGAAAAAAGAGACCGAGGACTACATTACGGGCCGGTTCGGCTGAGCGGGAGCGCCGCCATGGGCAACGAACACCTTTCCAAGCAATACGACAACGACCTCGAGACCTTGCGCTCTGGCGTGCTGCAGATGGGCGGTTTGGTGGAGGCGCAGATCCGCGCCGCCATCGACGCGTTTTCCAGCGGCAATCAGGAACTGATCGAACAGGTCATCGCCAACGAGCCCAAGGTCAACGGCTGCGAGGTCAGCATCGACAATGACTGCAGCCATATCATCGTCAAGCGCCAGCCCGCGGCTGGCGACCTGCGGCTGATCATGGCGATCAGCAAGACGGTGACCGACCTCGAGCGCATTGGCGACGAGGCGGAGAAAATCGCGCGCATGTCCCGCCAGATCCACCAGCACGGGCGGACGGACCTGCACTTCGCCAGTATCCGTCACGCGGCAGACATCGCCCTGTCGATGTTGCGCAGCGCCCTGGACGCATTCGCCCGCCTGGATACGGCCGCCGCGGCGGGCGTTATCCGCCAGGACCGCGCCATCGACGCCGAATTCCGCTCGATCCTGCGCCAGCTCATTACATTCATGATGGAGGACCCGCGCACCATTTCGACTGTGCTGGAGATCGTGTGGGTCGCCAAAGCCGTGGAGCGCATCGGCGACCATGCCAAGAACATCTCCGAATACGTCATCTACATCGTCAAGGGCACCGACGTGCGGCATACGACTTACGAGCAGGTCGAGCGCGAGGCCCTGAGCTGATGCGCCGGGAGGCTGGTCTGGGCGGCGCGATTCTCGTCGTCGAGGACGAGCCGGCGATTCAGGAGCTGATCGCCGTCAATCTCGAACACGCCGGCCACCGGGTGCTGCGCGCGGCAAGCGTTCCCGAGGCCCGCGCCGTCGTGCGCGGCGCGCTTCCGGATCTGGTCTTGCTCGACTCGATGCTGCCCGGGCCGCCCGGGGCGGAATTCGCCCGGGAGCTCCGCGCCAACCTGCGCACCCGCGAGATCCCCATCATCATGCTCACGGCACGGGCCGAAGAACTGGACAAGGTCGCGGGGCTGGAGGCCGGCGCCGACGACTACGTCACCAAGCCATTTTCGCCGCGCGAGTTGCTGGCCCGCATCAAGGCGGTGATGCGGCGGCGGGCGCCGGAGCTGACCGACGACATCGTCGAGATTGCCGGACTGCGCCTCGATCCGGTTGCGCACCGGGTTACGGGCGGAAACGACGAGATCGAGCTCGGTCCGACCGAGTTCCGCCTTCTGCATTTCTTCATGACCCACCCGGAGCGCGTGTACGGACGGGGCCAGCTGCTCAATGAGGTGTGGGGCGACCATGTCTTCATCGAAGACCGAACCGTCGACGTTCACATCCGCCGCCTGCGGCAGGCGCTGGAGAAGACCGGGCACGACGCGCTCGTCGAGACGGTGCGCGGGACCGGCTACCGGTTTCGCCGTGAAAAGCCGGTCAAGTAGAATGGCCCCGTTGCGCTAATCGCCTGGGGGATGGTGCAGGTGCAGCAAAGCCCGTTCAAGGGAAAGACCGGCGTCAGGCGACTCCTGGCGGCGTGCGGCTATTCGATGCGGGGGTTCGCGGCGGCGTTCCGGCACGAGGCGGCGTTTCGGCAGGAGCTTCTGCTCGCGCTGGCGCTGATACCCGCGGCGCTTTTCATCGACGCGGGCGGCGGCGCCAAAGCGTTGCTGATCGCAAGCGTGCTGCTGGTGCTCGTCGTCGAATTGCTCAATTCCGCCATCGAAGCGGCGGTGGACCGCATATCGCTCGAGAATCACGAGCTCGCCGGGCGCGCCAAGGACCTCGGCAGTGCCGCCGTGTTTCTCAGCCTGGTGAACGTTGTGGTGGTTTGGGCACTGGTGCTGCTCGACTGAGATGGGCGACTTCGCCGCCCGAACCGTGCTCGCCGGTGTCGTGGCCGGGCTGCTGGCATCGGTGACCGGCCTGTTACTGGGCGCGGCCTGGGGCTGGGCGCTGCTCGCTCTCGCAATGCTTGGCTATCTGGCGCATCACCTGCGGCACGTCCACCTGCTGCGCGACTGGGCTTCGCGCTCGCTCACCGAATCGGTTCCCGAGGGCTCCGGGGTCTGGGAGGAAATCTTCACTCTGCTCTATCGCCGGCAGCGTACCGAAGTCGGCGAGCGCCATCAGCTTGCGCGCTCGCTGGCGCGCTCGCGGCAGGCGGGCCGCGCGCTGCCCTACGGCGTGGCGATTCTCGACTCCGAAAAACGCATCGTCTGGTGCAACGACTCGTGCGAGGCGCACTTCGGCATCGACGCCAGGGCCGATGCCGGCCAGGCGATCACCAACCTGGTGCGTCAGCCGGAGTTCGTCGCGTATGTCGCCGCCGGAGATTTCTCCAGGCCGCTGCAGCTGAAGACCGCACGCGGTGAGGGAGCGATCCTGTCGGTGCAGTTCGTTCCCTACGTCGATTCGCAGCGGCTGCTGCTGTCGCGCGATGTGACGCAGTTTGCGCGCATCGAAACCATGCGCCGCGATTTCGTCGCCAACGTCTCGCACGAGCTGCGCACGCCGCTCACCGTGCTGGTCGGGTTTCTCGAGACGGTAAGGGAGCTGAAACTCGATCCCGATCGCTCGCGCGACTACCTCAATCTCATGGCCGAGCAGGGCCGGCGCATGCAGCGCATCATCGACGACCTGTTGACGCTGTCATCGCTCGAATCCTCTCCCGAGCCGCCACGGGACGATCGCGTCGAGGTCGACCGGCTCCTCGAACGCATCCGCGGCGAGGCCGAGGCGCTCTCGGGCGGCCGGCATCGGGTATCGCTGGCTGCCGATCCCGGATTCGACCTGCTCGGCAGCGAATCCGAGATCGCCAGCGCCTTTGTAAACCTGGTGAGCAACGCGGTGCGCTACACGCCGGCGGGAGGCGAGGTGCGTCTTTCATGGCGCGCATCGGAAAAGGGCGCCGAGTTCGCCGTCGAGGA
>Ga0137463_1000712_pt1 | contig 11140 bp, 10 predicted proteins | sample EasRivERMGT800_2_FD_102333 | JGI IMG/M metagenome (GOLD analysis project Ga0137463, IMG submission 102333) | Soil microbial communities from meander-bound floodplain in the East River, Colorado, USA - East River MetaG ERMGT800_2 | ecosystem: Environmental > Terrestrial > Soil > Floodplain ...
ACGGGAAGCTCGACGCCGACGGTTTCCAGGACCTGACGATCACGCTGCAGCCGGGGACGTCCTACGCGTTCATGGGAGTCTGCGATGAGGACTGCCACGACATCGATCTGCGCCTGTTCGACGCCGACGGGAACGAAGTGGATTCCGACGTCCGCACCGACGATTGGCCGATCGTGTCGGTCACGCCGGGCTCCGCCGGTACATTTCGGGTGAGGGTCTTGATGGCTCGCTGCGCCAAGGATCCTTGCTACTACGGCATCGGGGTGTTCACGAAGTAGCGGACCGAGCGAGCTAGATCACCACCACCGGCACCAGCCGGTCTCGCTCCTCTTCGAACAAGCGCTCCGCCTCATCCAGCGCATGCACAACGTGAGGCTCTACGGGGTCGGGGAACTTGGCGCTCGGCGCCACCCGCCCCGTGAGCTTTCGCACTCCTACGAGCGCGCGCGTTACCTCGCAGCGGTCGAAATGCGGGTCGGTGTGGCCCGCCACGAGCAGCTCCTCATACAATGGAAGCGCCGCGGCGTCGCCGAGCACGTATAACGATTCGAGGATCTTGGGTCCTAGGAAACGGCGCAGCATCTGGTCACCGCGGATCCGGTCGAACAGCGCGACGAGGGTCGCGGCGTGCCCGGGGTAGTAGCGCGCCGCCTGGGCCGCGGCGGCGACAAAAGCGTGATGCGCACCGGGCGTCTCAAGATACTTCGCGAACAGCGGCCAAGCCCCTTCAGGGTGTCGCTCGGCGAGCGCTAGAAACGCAAAGTAGCGCCGGCCCAGGGGCGCGCGCGTATCAGCGATTACCGTATGCAAGCCCGCCACTCCCCACCGCGCGCCCACGAGCGCCGCGGCGGCAGCGTGCTGCCAACGTTCCAGTTCAGGCACCCGAAACGTCACGATGTGCGGATCGAGGAACGCGCGACACCGCTCCAGCACCGCAAGCAGCCGGCGGTCCACTTGAGCGAGGGCGGGTTCGAGGGCCTCGGTGTTGGCGCGGCGGGCGAGGGCCAGCGCTTCCCATCCGGCCTGCGTCAACTCCAGTGCGTCCCACGTGGCATCAAGCTGAATGGCATCGCGCACGTCGAGCAAGCGCTCGAGCCCTGCTGCGAAGCCGCAGAGACGGTGTATCGCGTCCATACCCACTAATGTGGAAAGCCTATAGATATTGCGCTATCCTATGCAGATGCGCCCACTTGCCTTGATCGCGAGCCTCTGGGTCGCGTCGTGTTCCCGTGACGGCGCTCGTCCCGTCGTCGTGGGCCTGGCCGGGCCCTTCTCACAGCCGCGGGGAGTGTCCATGCAGCGGGCCGCGGAGCTCGCGGTGAAGGAGATCAACGCGCGCGGCGGCCTGAGAGGCCGGCCGCTCGCGCTCCGCATCATGGACGACAGCGGCCGAACCGACGTTGCGATCCGGGTCGCGCAGGCCCTCGCGGACGACCCCGAGGTGGTGGCGGTGATCGGTCACCTCACGTCGGGCACCTCCCTCGCCGGGGCACGAGTCTACGGGGCCAGCCGCCGGCCGGTAGTAATGATCTCGCCATCCGCCTCGAGCCCGGACCTATCCGGCGTCAACTCGTTCGTGTTCCGCATCTGCCCCACCGACTTGAGCCACGGCGCCCAGCTGGCGCGCTACGCGCGGCAGACCCTGGGCGCCCGGCGAGCCGGCATCATTTACATCGACGACGACTACGGCCGAGGACTCCGGTTGAGCTTTGCGACCGAGTTCCGACGTCTGGGCGGCACGATCGTGGAGGAAGATCCCTCGCTCCCCACGACGACGAGCCTCGAGCCGTACCTCGCGCGGCTGCGGCAAGCAGGAGGGGTCGACGTCCTGATGCTGGCGACGGAGCGGGGGGGCGCCGAGCTGGCGCTACGCGATCAGGCGCGCCTCGGCCTGCGGTGGCCGACCATCGGCGGCGATGCGTTGACGGGCATCGAGGCCGCCGGTCCTCTCGCCGAGAGCGTGCGTATCTCCTCGGCATACCTGCCGGACCGGCCCGGCGAGCGCAACGCCGTGTTCGTGGCGGCGTACGCGCGCGCCTATGAAGGGGAGCGCCCGGACCACCGCGGCGCCGGTGCGTACGACATCCTGCAGCTCCTGGCGACCCGTGTCTTCCCGGCGGCCGGCACCGATCGGCCCGCGGTGCGCGATTACCTGGCGCGGATCGGCGCCGGCTTGCCACCGTATGAGGGCGTGACGGGCACGATTGCCTTCGATGCGCGCGGCGACGTTCCCGCCAAGCAGGTGGTGATCGGGGTCGTGCGGGGCGGCCGGATCCTTTCGGAGTCCGCGCAGTGAAGCTGCCCTCGCTCGATACGATCCGGTGGCGGATCATCCTGGGCCTCGCGGGACTGTTCGGCGGCCTCGTCATCGCAGCGGTCGTGGGTGTGACGTCGCTGGCTATGTTGCGGCGCTCGCTGGCCGGTGAAATTGAGACGCTGCGCGCGTCGAGCGAGGTTGGCAACGGACTCGTGACGTCGGTATTCGAGGAGATCCGTTCGGCGGAGCAATACCTCAGCGCGCCGGGCGCCGACGTGCGCGACCAATTCCAGGCGGCCGCAGACGGCGCCTTCCGGTACCAGAAACAGCTCGACGGTCTCGAGGGGCTGTCGGAGAGCGATCGCATCACGGTAAGCAAGATCAAGCAGCTGCAGGCGGTGATCCACGTGGATTACTCCATCGCGCATGCGCTGCTGGATGTGGGCCGCACCCGTGAGGCATTCGCGCAGGCAGAAGCGGTCCGCGTCCCCGGGACCGAGTTGAGCCGCCTGGTGCGAGATCTGTCGGCCCGGCAATCAGAAAAGGCGGGGCAGGCGGGCCAGCGGCTGGGCGCGGAGGCGCGCCGGCGCCAGATCGTTCTGTGGCTGGTGTTGTTCGGGACGACCGTGATCGGCGTCATCCTCGGCGTATACACGTTGCGCTGGGTCGAAGGGCCCCTGGTGCGCCTGACGACGGCCGCCGAGCGCTTCGGCAACGGCGACCTACGCCCCGTGACGACCGGCCACATGCCGCAGGAGTTCCAGGTGCTGGCGGACGCCATGCGCCTGATGGGCGAGCGGTTGCGGGGCATCGTCGGGGACGTGGTGGGCTCGGCGGACCAGATCGCGGGATCGGCGAGCGACCTATCGGCGGTGAGCGAAGAGCTCGCGGCGTCGTCGAGTGAGGTGTCGACCGCGATGGTCGAGATCGCAGGCGGCGCCGAACATCAGCGTAGCGAGCTGCACGCCATGCAAACGGGGCTCGAGCAGATGCGCGTGGCGACCGCTGAGATGACCGAGGCGGCCGCTCGCGTCGCCCGGCTCGGCGAGGAGATCCGGACGGTCGCCGACCGGCACCGCGGCGATGTTGCGGCGGCGGGCAACACGCTCCTGGACGTGCGCGAGGTGGTCCGGACCACGGCGACCGAGGTGACCCAGCTCGCGGAGCAGAGCGCCGCGATCGACGACTTCGTGGATCTCATCAAGCGGATTTCGTCGCAGACGAACCTGCTGGCGCTGAACGCCGCGATCGAGGCGGCGCGCGCCGGCGAGCACGGGCGCGGCTTCGCCGTCGTGGCGGAAGAGGTGCGCCAGCTGGCCGATGAGTCGGCGCGCGCCGCCGAGGACGTCGCCCGGACCACGGCGGTGATCCGCGAGCAAGTAGAAGAGGTCACCGCGACGATGGCCGTGGGCCAGGCCAAGGTGCGCGGCATCGAGGCGGTGGCCGAGGGGGCCGCGCGCGGGCTGGCGGAGATCGTGGCGGCCGTAGAGCAGGTCGAGCAGGCGGCCGAGCGCGTGACCAGCGCGGCGCACGCCAATCGCGGGGTCACCGAGCAGCTCGGCCAGCGCGCCCAGCAAGTCGTCACGCGCGCCGTATCCCACGCCTCGAGTGCGGAGCAAGTCACCGCCGCCACCGAGCAGCAGGGCGCTTCGACCGAGGAGATGGCTGCATCCGCCGGAGATCTGCTCCAGGCGGCCGAGAAACTGCGCGGGTTGGTCCGGGGCTTCCGGATCTAGCGGCGGGCTTTCTTCTTCGCGTTCCCGGGTTTCTTGGCGGCGGGTTTCCCTTTTTTCCCCGGTTTTGGCTTGCGCTTCCCCACCGCGTCCTGCACCTCGCCCAGCACCCGGTCACCCTCATCGGCGCCGATCAGGCCGCGCCGCACGGCGTACCGAATCAGCTCCTCGGCGTCTTCCGAACCAAACTCGCCCAGGCCTACCGCGCCGCGGATCGCCTTGATCAACGCATCCGCGACCGGGCTCCGCAGGACGCTTGCGATGCCGGGGAGCGTCTCGAGTAACGAGGAGATCTGCGATCCACCGAGCTCGGCTGGCACGGAAACGGCCGCTCCGAGGTTGAAGGTCGCGCCAAGCTACACCCCCCCTGCGAGGCCGTCAAGAAAAGGGCTAGATTCCTCCGTTGGAGGCGAAACGTCGTGGGTCGAAGGGGCATCAAGGAGTTTCGGGCGCCGGAAGCGTTGGCGCTCATCGCGGCCGACCGAGACCACCTGCCGCTGGTGTGTCCGTCGTGCGGCACCCGGTCGATCCATCGGGTGCCCCGCCGCCGGCCCTTGCCCTCCACCGAGCTCGCACCGCGGGCGGAGCGCATCAGCCTGATTTGCGCCACGTGTGGCCGGCACGCCTCATACATTGCCCGGGGGCTCGAGCCTCCCCGCGACGCGACCATGGACCCGCGGGACCTCTAGAACCGAAGGGAGACCAGGACACAGCGTGGCCGGTGACGCGATTCAAATGATGGGCACGGTGACCGAGGTGCTGCCCAACACGACGTTCCGCGTAAAGCTCGAAAATGGCCACGAGGTGCTCGCCTACGTGAGCGGCAAGATGCGGAAGAACTACATCCGCATCCTCCAGGGCGACCGGGTGGCCGTGGATCTCTCTCCGTACGACCTCACCCGCGGCCGGATTACCTACCGCTACAAGTAACTCAGCTTCACCCCGACGTACAGGTTTCGTCCCGGCGCCGGTTCGTAGTAACGGCCCGCCGCCGCGTTGACCACGACCGACGCCACATACTTCCGATTGAAGAGATTCTGCACCGCGACGAACGGGGCGACGTGCGCCCCCTCCCGCCCGACCCTCAAGTTGGTAACCCACCAGGGCGAGGTCTGCCGGCTCAACGTGTCGTCCACGGCGTAGCGGGATGAGTACTGCGTCTCGACCTCTCCCCAAGTCCCGCGAAATGAGACGGGCTGCGCCCGGAGCGCGAGGCGCAGCGATTGCTGCGGGATCCCGGGGAGCCGCCGCCCGTCGAGCACGTGCGTCGTGCCCCCGGCCGTGAAGGCGTAGCGGCGGTAGCGAAAGTCTGAGTAGGTCCAGGTCACGCGCAGGTCGAGCCCCCGCCGTAGGGCGGCGCCGGCCGCAAGCTCGACGCCCCGGGAGCGCGCGCTGCCGGCGTTCCGGAAGAACCGACGCCCAGGCGACGTGGGAATCTCGAAGCTCACAAGGGCATCCCGGAGGTCAGCCTGATACAGAGCGACTTCCCACGCGGCGCCGCGCGCACCCACCTCGTAGGTCCAGGCGCGCTGCGGGGAGAGGTTGCGGTTGAACCCCCCGGCCGTGTCGGGCCGATTCGCCAGCTCCGTCGTGGTCGGCGTCTCGAACGAGGAGCCGGCACTGGCGTAGAGCGTCATCGCCTCGCTCGCCCGCAGTGTGGCGCCAAGGGAGCCTGAGAGCGCCGCCATGACGCGCCGCCCGGAGTCGTTGCGGTACTTCACATCGGTGGATGAGTCGCCGACCAATCGATCCCGCACATCGAAGCTCACACGGTCGTAGCGGAGCCCGGCCGTCAGGGTGGTTCGAGGCGCCACGTCCACCACCGCCTGCGCGAAGGGACCGAGCTCGGTCACGTGTTCCAGTTGGTCGAGCGAGCGAACGCTGTCGGGAGTGCCCGCCGAATTCCCGAAGTTGGCCCGGTCGTCGCGCTGCCGTTGGACGTCGATCCCGGCCGTTAGGCCACCGCCGCGTCGCGTGAACACGGCGCGGGTCCCGTAGGCGGTGCGGTTCAAACGAATGTACGCGAAGGTCTGGGGATTCTCGAGGTCGCGCGCGAGACCGAACACCGTGAGAGTGGCCCCATCGCCTGATGCGAGCCGGCCGCGCAGCGTAGCGCCGGCCTGCCCCTGGAGCACATCTTTCCCGGCGTGCGTGGCAAGGTTCACGGGCGGCACGGTGTCGCGGTTCCGCCCGAGCTCGGTGAGGTTCAACGCGCCCGGGTTGTCGGCGCGAGGCTGATCACCGATGTCGGCGAGCGCCGTGAGCGACCAGGCCGAGCCGAGCGGCAACCGCAGGCGTCCGCTCAGCGCGCGCAAATCGGCGGCACTGTGATCCCGTTCGCCCTCGTACGACAGGCGGGAAACACTCAACGTCGCACCACCGCCGGAACCCACGCGAAAGCGCCCCGTCCCTTGCCACTTGGTCCACGTCCGGTCGAGACCCCGGTCGAACGTCCCGGCAACGATCCGCACCTCACCGGTCGATCTCACGGGGGGCCGGGCATCTGTCCAAATGCTGATCACGCCCCCGCTCGCGTTGCCGTACAGCGCAGACGCCGACCCGCGCAGCACTTCGATCCGGTCGGCGGCGCCGAGGTCCACGTGCGTGAGCTGCCCCTGGCCGTCGGGGAGCGTCTGCGGGATGCCGTCCAGCAGGATCTTGATGCCGCGGACGGCGAACGCCGACCTGGCCCCGAAGCCCCGGATCGCCAGGCGTTGGTCGAGGGAGAAGTTGTAGCGATTGGCGGCGAACACGCCTGGCACGCCGGCGAGCGCTTCGTCGAGCCCCCAGGTGGGGCGGGCTGCCAAATCGCGCTTGTTCACGACTGTAACAGCGAAGGGAAGCCGGGCGAGCGGCATGGCGGCCCGCGTAACGGTGACCGACACGGGCGCGAGGGTGTCGACCCGGGTGGTGTCGCGTTGCTGGGCGGCGCTCGTGGATGCCGCGCTTGCCCAGGCCAAAGCGATGAAGCTTACCGCACGCATGCCTTCTGGCTCTCGCGAGCGATGTAGTGGAGCAACGCCTCCACTTCGTCGTCGGCAAGCCGGAGCGTGGGCATGGCCATGTTGTTGTTCTGCGCGAGAAGCGCTTTGGCGAGTGAATCGGTCGCGAGCATCGCCGTGGGGTTCTTGAGCCAGCGCCGGAGCCAGTCGAGATCGCGCCGCGCCGTCACCCCCGCGAGATCCGGGCCCACACGCTTTCCCTTACCAATGGAATGGCACCCCACGCACGCGCGACCGCTGAAGAGCGCCTGGCCGCGCGTGGCTAGTGCGGTATCCACGGGGAGGCGGCAGGGCGCCTGCTGCGCCCCCAGCGGCCCCAAGCCGAGCGCGAGGAAACCCACGAGGAGCAAACCCTGCCAGGAACGCTGTGTCATAGGGTTGGAATGTACCACGTTGTGGGTGTCAGGAGGGGTGCCGGAACAGCCGGTTCCAGCGTATCCGAAACGGATTCGTGGCGACGCTCATGTAGATGAACAAGGGCCGCCCGCGGATGTGCGCCCGCGGCAGGAAGCCCCAGAAGCGGCTGTCATACGACTCGTCGCGGTTGTCGCCCATCATGAAGTAATGGTCGGGTGGCACGACGATCGGGCCCCAGTCGTGGGTCGTGGGATGGTAGTGCGCCGTGTCGCGGCCGACGTATTGGGGGAGCTGCCACGCCCGAATCAGCCGCAGGCGGAACTCCTCTTCCTGCACCACGTTGAGCGCGGTGTGCAAGGCGTACGACTCGTCCAGTCGCTGGCCGTTTCGGATTACGGTGTCGTGCACCATCTGCAGCGTGTCGCCCGGCACGCCCATCAGTCGCTTGACGATGTTCAGGTTCGGGGTCGAGTCCTCGACCGACCGGAACACCACCACCTCGCCGCGCTGCGGCGTGCCGTAACCCGGCAGCCGCACGAAATGGATTCCCGTGAGCGGGATCTCCATCTCGCCCCCGAAGGTCACCTTGTTGACGAAGAGGAAGTCGCCCACGAGCAGTGTGTTTTCCATGCTGCCGGACGGAATGCGGAACGCCTCGACGAGGTAGGCGCGCAGGAACAACCAGATGACGAACGCGACGCCGATCGCCTTCGCCCAGCTGATGGCTTCTTCTTTGAGCGTCTTGCGGACGGGGGGTGCGGTCACGGATGCTCGACCCAGTCCGCGATGAAGATATTGGTTTCGCCCTGGACCTTACCGTTGCGGTTCGAGGCCCACACCAGCCGCCGGCCATCGGGGGAGAACATCGGGAACGCGTCGAAATCCACGTTGGTGGTGACTTGCTCGAGCCCAGTCCCGTCGCTGTTGACGAGGTAGAGATCGAAATTGCGCGACCGGGGGTTCTTGTAGTTCGACGCGAAAATGATGCGCCGGCCATCGGGGTGGAAAAATGGCGCGAAGTTGGCGCCGCCGATGTTGGTCAGCTGGTGCTGATTCCCTCCATCGGCGTCCATGACCCAGATCTCCATGCGGGTTGGCCGCACGAGGTGCTTCTGAATGAGGGAGACGTAATCCGCCGAGTCCTGCGCTGTGGGCGGGTGCCATGCGCGGTAGACGATGTGCTTGCCATCCGGTGAAAAGAACGGGCCGCCGTCATAGCCCAGCGTGTGTGTCAGCCGCCGCAGCCGCGTGCCGTTCACCCGCATCGTGTAGATGTCCAAGTCCCCGTTCCGCAGCGACGTGAAGACGATGGTCTTGCCGTCGGGGGAGAGGGTTCCTTCGGCGTCGTACCCGGGATTGGTGGTGAGGCGGCGCGCCCCGCGGCCGCTCGAATCGGCGACGTAGATGTCGTAGTCATACAGGGCCCAGACGTATCCCAACGAGTAGTCCGGGCGCGGCGGGCAGCTGGGGCCGAGGTGCGCGGTGCTCGCGTAGAAGATGCGGCGGTCGTGGTTGAAGAAGTAGCCGCAGGTCGTCCGGCCTCCACTGCTCGACACGCGGTGCAGGCCCGTACCGTCGACATTGATCACATACTGCTTATCGCAGCCGGTATCGCCTTCCTGGCGCTGGAAGATGAGCTGGCGGCCGGACGCGGAGAAATACGCCTCGGCGTTCTGGCCGCCGAATGTGAGCTGGCGAATGTTGGTGAGGTGCCCCTCCCCGGAATCCGGGGGGACCACCGTGGCCGTCTGGAGGAGCGCCGCGAATGCGATCGAGATCATAGGAGCGCAAACTAGAGGCGATCGAGGATCCCGGCAACGGGCGCGCGTAGGCGCGGTGACGTGTAAATTTGCGACATGGCCAACGCCCTTGATCAACTCTGCATCAATACCGTTCGTACCCTCGCGATGGACGCGGTGCAGCAAGCGGAGTCGGGCCACCCCGGCACCGCGATGGCGCTGGCGCCGCTCGCCTACGTGCTGTGGCAGCGGCATCTGCGCTTCAATCCCGCCAATCCGTATTGGATCGACCGCGACCGGTTCGTGTTGTCGTGCGGCCACGCCTGCATGCTGCTCTACAGCGCGCTTTACTTGACCGGCTACGATCTGACCCTTGAGGAGATCAAGCAGTTCCGCCAATGGGGCACGCGGACGCCCGGGCATTCGGAGCACGGTGTGACGCCGGGCGTCGAGGCGACCACGGGGCCACTTGGCCAGGGGACGGGGAACGCCGTAGGCATGGCGATCGCCGAGGCGCAGCTGGCCGCGCTGTTCAACCGGCCGGGTCACGACGTCGTCGACCACCACACGTACTTCCTCGCCTCGGACGGCGACCTCATGGAGGGCATCTCGCACGAGGCGTGCTCGCTCGCGGGGCACCTGAAGCTCGGGAAGCTGATCGGGTTCTACGACGACAACCACATCACGATCGACGGCGACACGGCGCTCGCCTTCTCGGACGACACCGCCAAGCGATTCGAGGCCTACGGGTGGCACGTGCAGCGGGTCGGTGACGGCAACGATTTGGACGCCCTGGACAATGCCATCCGGGAGGCGAAGGGCGTCGCGGACCGGCCGTCCCTGATCATCGTCCGCACCCACATTGGATGGGGAAGCCCGCACAAACAGGACACCGCGGAGGCCCACGGCGCACCCCTGGGCGTCGAGGAGGTCAAGCTCACCAAGCAAAATCTGGGCTGGCCCACGCTCGAGCCTTTCTACGTGCCCGATGAGGCACTCACCCACTGGCGCCGCGCGCGGGAGCGCGGTGCGCGGTACGAAGTGGACTGGAGCAAGAAGTGGGACGCCTACCGGAAGGCGCACCCCGATCTCGCCGCCGAGCTCAACCGGCGCCTCGCCGGCACGCTGCCGGACGGGTGGGATGCGGCGCTGCCGGCGTTCGGTCCCAAAGACGCGCAAGCAACGCGCGCCGCGTCTGGAAAGGTTCTGAACGCCCTCGCCTTGAAACTCCCCGAATTGATCGGCGGCTCCGCCGACCTCGCGGGATCGAACAATACCGACATCAAGAGTGCGGATTCATTCAGCGCCGGGCGGCGCACGGGTCGCAACTTCCACTTCGGCGTGCGCGAGCACGGAATGGGCGCCGTCTTGAACGGCATCGCCCTGCACCGCGGATTCATCGCCTACGGCGGCACCTTCCTGATTTTCTCCGATTACATGCGGCCCTCGATCCGGCTGGCGGCGCTCACCCACCTGCGGCCGATTTACATATTCACCCACGACTCGATCGGACTGGGCGAAGACGGCCCGACGCACCAGCCCATCGAGCAGCTGTCGGCGCTGCGCGCGATCCCCAACATGACGGTCATCCGGCCCGCCGACGCGGGCGAAGTCGTCGAAGCATGGCGGGCGGCCGTTCAGCACAACGGCGGCCCCGTGGCGCTCGTCCTCACGCGCCAAAAAGTCGCGGTGATCGACCGTACGAAGTACGCCCCGGCGGCGGGACTGCATCGCGGCGGCTACGTCCTCGCGGACGCACCGGGGGGCAAGCCGGATGTCGTGCTGATGGGTACGGGCTCCGAGGTCGAGCTCGTGCTCGGGGCATATGAGCGCCTGACGGCGGACGGCCGCCGGCTCAGGGCGGTCTCCATGCCGTGCCTCGAGTACTTCGCCAAACAGCCGCAATCGTACCGCGACAGCGTGTTGCCGCCCGGCGTGCCGCGTGTCGCCGTGGAAGCGGCGGCGCCGCAATCGTGGTACCGCTGGGTGGGAGGGGGGGGGGACGACACCGGCGCCATCGTCGGGATCGAGCGCTTCGGCGCCTCGGCACCG
>Ga0137463_1000713_pt1 | contig 11139 bp, 8 predicted proteins | sample EasRivERMGT800_2_FD_102333 | JGI IMG/M metagenome (GOLD analysis project Ga0137463, IMG submission 102333) | Soil microbial communities from meander-bound floodplain in the East River, Colorado, USA - East River MetaG ERMGT800_2 | ecosystem: Environmental > Terrestrial > Soil > Floodplain ...
CCGCTGGGAGGCTCGGTCAATGGGCATTGACAGCCTGATGCTGGCGCTGATCGGCGTGGGAATCACTCTGTATGCCGTCTTCGGCGGCGCCGACTTCGGGGCCGGCGTCTGGGAATTCAATACGGCCCTGCGATCGTCCCCCGCCGAAAAGAAACTGATCGAACGTGCCATCGGCCCGGTCTGGGAGGCGAATCACGTCTGGCTGATCTTCGTGATCGTGGCGATGTTCAGCGCCTTTCCGGCTGCGTTTGCCGGTTTGAGCCGCGCGCTCTGGCTGCCGCTCCTCTTTGCGCTCATGGGAATCGTCTTTCGCGGGGCAGCATTCGTCTTCCGGTCGTACACACCCGCGACGGCGCGACAACACGAATTCTGGCGGGGCCTGTTTGCCCTGGCCTCGACCGCCACGCCGTTTTGTTTCGGCGCCGCAGTCGGCGCAGTCGCCTCGGGGCGCCTCGCCATCGCCGCCGATGGAACCTTCAGCGGCGATTACCTGTTCGGCTGGGTGAGTGGGCTGGCGATCTTCGACGGCTTTTTTGCCGTCGGGATGTGCGCGTACCTGGCGAGCGTCTATCTGACTCGCGAGGCGGCCGCGCTTGAGGATCTGGCGCTGGTCGATCTCTGGCGCCGCCGCGCGCTGGCCGTCGGCGTGGTGATGGGCGTGTTGTCGCTGGCCGGGCTGGCGTTTGTCGCGCATGACGCGCCCCACCTGTGGGATGGATTCCGCGCGCGGGGGGCGCCTCTGGTGATCGGATCGGTCGGAGCGGGTTTCCTGTCGTTGTGGGCGGTCTGGCGCCGCCACCACCGCACGGCAAATGCCGGTGCGGCGCTTACGGTGGCGACGGTCATCTGGGGCTGGGCCGTCGCGCAATATCCGTTTGTCGTGCCTCCCGCGATCCGCGTCGATTCGGCTCCGGCTCCGGCTGCCGTGTTGCAATTGATGGCCTGGTCGACCGCCGGGGGGATGCTGATCGTCGCTCCGTCGATTTTCTGGCTGATGTCGTTGTTCAAATCTCAGCAGGCTATGGAGAAATGAAAACGTCCTTCTTCGGAAACTTCTCGAACAGCGCCGCCGGTTTGCTGAAGTTGGTTGCCAGGACGTCGGCCGGGTTGCCGGCGATCCACTGCGACAGGTCGATTGCTTCGTAGTGTCCCGTGTTGAAGCCGATCAGGATGCGGCACGATTTCTTGCCGACGTTCTCGATCGAGTGGCCGTACCCCTGGGGAATGTAGCCCACGTCGCCCGCATTCAGGACTTCGGTCCGGTAGCGGCCGTGCGAACCGAACAGCGTCACGCTCACCTGCCCTTCGATCACGTACTGCCATTCGTCAGCGTTGGGGTGCCAGTGCAGTTCACGCAGCCCCTCGGGTTCGAGATCGAGGATCACCCCCGTGATCGTTTTCGAGATCGGAAACTGGTCGCTCCCGACGCGCCATTCCCGACCTCCTTTATGGATCGAGTGCGGCTCCTGAGCCAGCATCCGGTACTTGTGCGCCTCGGGAGGGAGTTTCAGTCCCGCGAGCGGCGGCGCCTGTTCGGCCGGCGGCATGGAGCCCCGCGCGAAATACACTTCATCTTTCGGGAAGCCGTCGAACGCTGACGCCGGGACGCCGAAGTTTTTCGCCAGGAGCGCCTTGGGAGTGTGGCCGATCCAGTCGCTGATGCTGAATGTGCCGAACTCAGAAAAATAGCCGTTGTCAAAGATCAGGATGAAGTGTGCCGGCTTGTTCCCCAGGCATTCGAGCATGTGTCCGTGCCCGCGCGGAAAGTACCAGATGTCTCCCGGCTCGAAGTCGTTCGTCTCGGCAAAGCCCTGCGGAGCGATGACGGTCGTCCGCACGCGGCCTTCGACGACGAAGGCCCACTCGGCTGCGGTGGCGTGCCAGTGCAGCTCACGCATCGCCCCCGGTTCCAGCCGCATCGAGACGCCGGCAATTCCCTTGGAAATCGGCAACTGTTTGACCGTGGCCTCTTTCCCCGAACTGTTGCCGACGACCTTCCCTTCCGATTTTTCGAGTTCGAATTTAAACGTCGGCAGTTGTTCGTCGGCCAGCAGCGAGTCGGGAACGTTGTTTTTGAACGTGAACTCGTCGGCGTCCGCGACGTGCATGCCGAAAAAGCTCGAAGCAGTCGCCGCTCCGATGAAGCCTCGACGGGTGTAATCGCTCATGGTTGAGTTCTCGAGTGGAGGAAGGATGCAATCGATTGCTGATTCAGAGCGCTGGTCCTCGTCGCAGCGGGCCGCGAGCGCGGATCCCGAATGCGACGCCCCCATCATACGCCGCTCGGCCGGGCCGGCAATCCGATTCGGCGGCTGCGGGATGAATTATCCGTCAGGTCGCCAATGGAACCCCTCTCGAGAAATCTTTCGAAAAATTAAAAAAAGCCGGGGGGGCCTGTTGACCGGAATTGCGGTTCTGCGTTTTAGGAATTGAACAGGGACGAACTCGCATACTCCTGAAGACTCCAGCCTCCTCGTCATGGTGAGGACGGGCAGTGGGACCGTCTGTCTCGCGACCAACCATTCATCCAGACCTTGTGGAGCACGATCATGCAGACGTATCGATTGCAATCCAATCGTCAGTCGGCCCGCCGGGCCGGGTTCACTCTCATCGAACTGCTGGTGGTCATTTCGATCATTGCCGTACTGATGTCGTTGATCTTGCCGGCTGTCCAGCAGGCCCGTGAGGCGGCCCGCCGAACCGAATGCTTGAACAAGATCCGCAACGTGGCGCTGGCCATTTACAATTCTTCCTCTTCACGCGGCGGCGGTTTGCCCTATCTCGACGAAGGGGGCTACAACTGGCCCGTCAGTCAACTCGCCTATCTCGACCGCAACGATATCGTCGGCTCGCTGAATCCTTCGGTCTATTACAACACGATCTACCTCTCGGTCTTCGTCTGTCCCAACGATATCAACAACGCGCTCAAGCCGGGCGGTCTCAGCTACGGGGGAAACGCGGGATATGGCAATTTCCCGTCAGGCGGCGGAGCGGTCACTGAAGTCAACCAGAATTCGACTCCCTGCGGTCCTGAGTTCCACGGCTCGAACGATCTGGGCTGGGCTTCAGGAAACATGTTCTGCGGCTCCCCCGGCACGAACTCCGCCGATCTCGAGATGGCGCGCGACACAGGGGTCTTCTGGCGGAATACGAACGACGGCTTCCGAATGACAATGGACCGCATTTCGCTTCGTGACGGCATCAGCCAGACGATCATGCTCACCGAGAACTTCAACTCGCGCAACTGGGGCGCCGGCTCCGGCGGCTCGACGGTCTATCCGGCACCGGGAACGTCGAAGACCTTCACGTCGCTCCTCGATTGCGGCGTCGTGATCAATGCCGTGCCGACGTTCATGGGAGCTGGAGACATCACGTTCGCCTCGCTCGGCTCGCTGGCGATCGCGAGCACAGCCGCCAGCCCCGTGTCGCGGATCAACGGGAACAAGGGGCTGAACCCCGGCGCGTCACCGTTCGCCAGCACGACCCACCCGGGAATCGTCGTCGTCGCGTTCTGCGACGGCCGGTCGCGAACCCTGAACGAAAACATGTCGTTCGCCGTCTACGCGTCCCTCTTCAGCCCGGGCGGAACGCTGCGAGGCCAATCGGTCATCGGCGACACTTACTAACCGACCGTTCCAAGTCGGGCCAACGCATCGCCCAGGTCCCGTCGCACTGACGGGACCTGTCGCATTTAACGAGGTCACCCGCCGGCGCCGTGGAGCAGGTTGATATACCTGCTCGGGTCAATTGACCTGCCGCCGGGCCGCTGCCCGCATTCAGAGATCACCACAAAGACTCCAAGGCACAAAGGTCTCGAATCAATTTGCAGTTGGAGAACTCTGATCAGGTCGGCGCAATGCAGCCGCGGAGCGGCGACATAATGTAGCCAGGGACGCCAGTCCCTGGAAACTCGCCCCTCACGAACCGAAGCCCCGGCAGGGGCGACATCGGTTTCGCTTGATCGGGAGGCTGCTGTGAAATGCCGAACGGCGACTTGGGGGTGTCTACCTGCCAGCAACGTAGGGTGTGTCAAACTCGCGCAGCCTGAAGGTGCGTCGGCGCAAGCCGCTATCGGTGCTGGCCACACGCCGTCAACACGCGGAACGATTCCAGGCGAGTGCAGACGCACCGACGTTTGGGCTTACTGGACAGCACCCTACCGGCCCGTGCCGACCGGGAGAGAGCCCGAGCAGGTATATCAACCTGCTCCACGGCCGAACGGCTTCACGCCGCCGAAGTCTCGGCTTCGATCATCCACTCGGGCATCAGCACGCGTTCGCCCGGCGGGACGAGCGCCTGCCGACCCAGCGTCGTGAGCTGGTATTGGACCCCGTCGGCCCGGCTGCCGATTTCGAACTTCAGCATCCCCAGGGCGATCAGTTTGCCGTGAATCGTCGAAAGCTGGTCGGCTGCGAGCCCCTCGACCGCGACGATCCGCTGGCTCCACTCGAGCTTTCCGGACGTGATCTTCTGCTGATACGCCGCCAGCAGCAGGCCCCAGGCGGGGTTCTCGTCGTACTGTTCGAGTTCGAGGTTGGTCATGCTGAATGGTATCGGCCGCAATGTTCGGCGCTTTCAGCATCCCGCCACTTCGCAGCAGCATCCGCACAATTGACACGCTGCGCCCTGCGGTCGAACGGCCTGTGGCACCGGCATCGGTCGTGTCGATTGGTCCGGTCGTAGAGCGCATGCCGAATTCGACAATTGGTCCCGCCGGATGCTCAGTCCCGAGGGGCTCGAGTAGCGAAGAATCGCAACTCCACCCGACCTCGGATTTTCTCCCTCCCCCCATTGTCGGGGAGGGAATTCTGAGCCGACACCCAAAACCCCGCGTTATGGAACTTAATGAGCCACAGATGTACCGGTTTGCGTCCATACCCCTTGATACATCTACCGATATTTATGTAAAGTAGGCTGGTTCAAGCGGCGAAAGAAGTTACAGCGAAAATTGGCCCCAGGCAGAACAGATGCTTTCACTCACCGGACGACCGATCGACTCCTTTTGCGATCGCCAGTCGCGCCGCCAGTTCCTGAAGATCGGTGGACTCGCCCTGGGAGGGCTTTCGCTCCCCCAGATCCTGCGGGCCGAAGCCGCCTCGCCGGAGTCGCGCGGCAAGAAGCTGTCGCATAAAGCGATCATCATGATCTACCTGTCGGGGGGGCCGTCCCACCAGGACATGTACGATCTGAAAATGGAGGCCCCCAAGGAGATCCGCGGGTCGTTTCAGCCGATCGCCACGAATGTTCCCGGGATCGAGATCTGCGAGCACATGCCGCGCCTGGCGAAAATGATGGACAAGTTCGCCATCATCCGCTCGCTGTACGGCAGCCCCGATCAGCACGCTTCCGACATGTGCCTGAGCGGCTACCCCATCGGCCCCAAAGGACGGCAGGACAATCACCCCTCGCTGGGGGCGGCACTCTCGAAGCTGCAGGGACCAGTCGATCCGGCGGTTCCCGCCTTTGTCGGGCTCACCCCTTCGACGAAACACGCACCCTATTCCAATCCGGGCCTCCCTGGATTTCTCGGCCTGCCCCACGCGCCGTTCCAGCCCGAAGGGGAAGGGCTGGCCAACATGCGTTTGAGCGGCGTGGCGCTCGACCAGCTCCGCGATCGGAAGTCGCTCCTGAACGGTCTCGACGGGTATCGCCGGAAGGTGGAATTTGAGTCGACGTTCCAGGGCGTCGACACGTTCACTCAAAAGGCGTTCGACGTCCTGGCGTCAAGCCGACTGGTCGAAGCGCTCGACATTGAAAAAGGAGACGCCGCGCTACGTGATCGCTACGGTCGCGGCAGTTCGGCCCCGGCATTCGGAGAAGACGCCGGTCCGCACTGGATGGATCAGTTCCTCGTGGCGCGCCGGCTCGTGGAAGCGGGCGTGCGCTGCGTAACGCTGTCGTTCGGAAGCTGGGATCGGCACGGGGCCAATTTCGAAAGGCTCCCCGAGCAGTTGGGAAAACTCGATCAGGCCGTGACGGCTCTCGTCGAGGACCTGCACAACCGCGGCCTCGAGCAGGATGTGAGCGTCATCGCCTGGGGCGAGTTCGGCCGCACGCCGCGCATCAATCCGGGTGGCGGCCGCGATCACTGGCCGCAGGCCTCGTGCTGCCTCCTGGCCGGCGGCGGCATGCGCATGGGTCAGGTAATCGGCTCAACGAACCGCTTGGGCGAAGTGCCGCACGATCGGCCCATCCACTATCAAGATGTCTTCGCCACGCTCTATCGCCAACTGGGCATCGACGTCGGCACGGTCACGATCCCCGACAACAGCGGTCGCCCGCAATATCTCCTCGACCGCCGCGAACCAATCCGCGAGTTGGTCTAACAGCCCGTTGGAGGTTGAGGGACCGCGGGCGCTGACGCTGGGCCCGTGCGATCTCGCAACGCCTGCCCGTGTTTTCAGCCCCGAATGGGGCGGCAGCTAATAGCCAGGCGGCGTAAGCCCCTGGTTAACCGTGCGGAAATTGGCCGAGCCCCGAAGAGGGCGACAACTGCCTGGCGCGCATTCGAACGAATCCGGGCTTTTCCATCGCGCTCGGAGGCCAGCAATTCCTGTGGCGCCCCGTCAAGTTGCCGAGCGATGCCAGCTTGATTTTCGGCGTCGGGCAGCCGTATGCTGCCGGGAGTTTCAGCGCCATGAACGCCCTTCTGGCAGAGGCTACTCATGCGATACTCAGCCGTGCTCAACGTTGTTACTTCGTTGAATTCTTCCGTCGCGGTCCGACGCAGTTCGCGCAAAAAACGTCTCGGCGCGCTCGATCTGATCGGCGTCGTGGCGATTCTCGCCTGGATCTCGCTCCCCGCGGCGGCACAAGAAGCCCGGCAGAAAAATGCTGACGCCGAGCCCGGCGCGGGGCGGTTTTTGCAGCCGATTCGTGGCCCCCGCGCTGCCGGCCCAATGCTTGCGCCGGCCAACTCGATTCTCGCGCACGCACCCACCGCAAGCTTTGTCGCGTTCACTCCCGGCGGAAAGCAGTTAATCTCCGGCGGAACCGACAGCATCGTTCAAGTCTGGGATCTCCAGACGGGGAACCCGGTGCGTCCTCTCGCGGGACACCGCGCGGGGGTCAGCGGGGGCGCTCTCTCGGCCGACGGTCGCCTGCTCGTCACCGGTAGTTGGGACCAGACGCTGCGCACATGGCAGGTGGAGTCGGGCAAGACCGAGAAATCGCTCACGGGTCACACCGACGCGGTCAATTGCGTCGCCCTGTCGCCGGACAGTAAGACGATCGCTTCCGGAGGCAACGACCTGGTCTTCCGCTTGTGGAACGTGGAACTGGGCAAGGCGACCTTCACGTCGCCGGAACAGACGCTCCCCGTCAACCGGATCGCCATCTCGCCGGATGGCAAGCTTGTCGCCACGGGAAGCGGCCGCGTCACCGACTGGAGACGGCCGGGAGAAGTGAAGCTCTGGAACCCCGCCACTGGCGAGGAACTGGCGCTTCTGCCGGGTCACGGCGCCTGCCTCAACACGGTCGTCTTCAGTCCCGACGGCAAGCAGCTCGCCACCGGATCTGCCGAAGGATTGCTTTGCGTCTGGGATGTCGCCAAACGAGCGGAGCTCCTGGCGATCAACCTGGGGCGAGGAGTGCGCACGATTCTCTTTATTCCCGATACCGAAATCCTGGCGATCGGACAATACCCGGGGAGCGTGTATCTGTGGGATCTGCCGACGCGCCGCCCCATCGTCAGCTTTACGGGCCACGCGACGCCGCAGGCGATGGTCGATCACCTGGCCCTGAGCCCGGACGGTTCGCTGATCGCGTCGACCGGCACCGACGGCATGGTCTACCTCTGGCCCGTCCCGGAAAAAACTCCCGACGGAAAAACCCGCCTGCGCCCGATGCCCGCCGAAGGCAAACCAACGGCCGCAGAAATTGTCGCCAAGTGGAGCGACCCCGCGCCAGCCGGTGCATCAGGCACCAAGCCCGATCCGAAACCGTAGCCGGCTGCGCCCCGCCTTGGACTCTCAGGCAAAGCCTGCCCTGCGCGCGTAAGCCCCAACGGGGCGAAATTCGATAGCCCAGGGCAACGCCCTGGGTATCGAATCAAAACATTGCCCAAGCCCTGTAAGGGCGAAATTCCTGGGGCACGCTTTTACCTGAATCTCCAAATCCTGGATTCCCGCCCCGGTTGGGACTGCCTTGTCAGCCGTCGACATCGAGATGAAACCGCCGCGACCGGGCGATCAAAGACGGCGCGGCAGCCTCCGTCAATTCGTTCGCGTCTTTCGTGGTTCCAAATTCGTCTTAATCGTTCGTGGTACGACCACTCGCCTTCTACGCGCTAGGAGTTGAGCCCGCGGAACTTGCGAGTTGAAAGAGCTTTTGGTCCCTTCCAGGGCGTAAAGGGGGTTGCGGGACGGTTCTCTAACGTCGGCAATTCAGACGACTCGACAAAGGGAGCGTATCGATCGTCATTCTGCTTGGCCTCCTTGTCGATCGTCCATCCGTACCCTTGACGCTTCTCCCGCAAGAACGCCCCCTCCGACTTCAGCCATTTTTGCCAATCGACAAATCGGGGCTGAAGGTCACTTGGAGCGACTCCCTTAAATAGATCATCGCGCCCGGTGGCATGTGCAAACAGGATGAAGTTGCGTGCATGCCACCAATATTCCCCGTCCCGCTGAAATCCCTTGTCAGTCTTATCCACAGACACTCCAAACACATCGGGGGTGAATATCCAGTCGGTCCACACCACGAATTCGTAGTACCGCTCGAACGCCTTCTGATCTTTCAGAAACCGACGAACCTGGAATTCGGCGACGAGCAACTGCTGCTTGCGATGAGTCGGATGCCTCTCGGAGTGCACGGGATAGAATCCATTGAAATCCATGGTGCTCTGTGGCCGGCAAAGCAACCAGCGGACGTCCGAAGCAGAATCCTTCGAACCAAATTTATCGACAAAGGCTTCGATCACCGCGCGATCGTCTCGACCTTCCTGGAGCATTTCGTCGTACAGGCGGTTGCACTCATTCAACATTCCAATCCAGTAGTCAGCCACTTTTTCGTCACTGTCATCGTCACCCGGCGGCATCGCGGCGGTGGCTTTGATCTTCGACCAATAGTCGTCAACCAGTTTCAGAATCTTCGCCCTCTGCGGTTCATTATTCTGCAGCCCCTGTGACTCGCCCCGCCGCTGATCGCAGGTGTCTGGAGCCTCCAGGAATGGTTGGGCTAGACCCATCGCCGGGACACAAAAACAGATGCTGCCGATAATTATCGATATGAGACCATGTCGTTTTGGCATTAAACGCTCTTAATTGTCGAAGGCAGTGCCAGAAAAACCACAGATTTCACCTTATTTTGTTTCATCAGCGTCAATCCGCGTCATCCGCGGTTCTAATCTTCTTTTACTTTGTGCCTTGGCGCCTTTGCGTGAGCCCCTACTACGGTCGTTTTCGCGTCCGTCCCGTTTTCGTGTCTTTCGTGGTTCCCCCCGTCCGTATCTCCTCTCTCGCGCAGCGCTACATATTCGTCTTCGCATCCCCTGCATCACCCAGGACCGACGCCAGCGCCTTCTGTATCGCCTCGTCGTGGTGATGGTCGCGGGCGTAGATCCGGCAGATCGAAAAGCTCAACGGCAATTCGCGGAATAGTTCGTAATCGCTCAACTCCTTCGGCCCCCCCTCGGCCGGGTCGAGGACGAAATTCTGCCCCCCCGCCGGCAGCCGCGTGCTCGGCCGGTGGTAGTGCCGGGCGATGTCCACTTTGATTTCGACGTCACGGATGTCTTTGGGGAGCTTTTTGCGGAGTCGTTTTTCGACGACGTCGGGCTCCGAAAAGATCGTCGTCTGCTCCGACTGTCCCGACTGAAAATACATCGCCCGCTCGGCGGCCATCTTCCACAGGATCTTCCGCGAGAGCATGTTCTGCCAATGCTCGCCCAGCTTCTTCAGTTCCGGGTCGGCACTCCCCGACCAGCGCTGTACGTCCACCAGGAATGACGACTCGGTGAACCGCAGATAATCGCTGAGCCGATCGAGCGGGTTGCCGGTGAAGAGGTGCGGCATCGTGGCAGGGAACGCCTCGGCCAGCGCCACATCGAGCCCGCGCACTGTGCGATGAAAGTAGATCGTACGGAACAGATTGGCCCGGACTTCGATGAAGTTGATCAGTGCCCTTAGGCCGCGTGAGTGGATCGTCAGCCCTTCTTTCGTGAAGAAGCTGTAGTGCAGCAGGCGAAACAGGTCGAACGCTTTGATGTTATACCCCGACATGTACGAATCGCGGAGCACGAAATCCATGTTGTCGACCGTGTAGATCCCGCTGAACAGGGAGCGCAGCTTGACGAGCCAGTCGGGATGCCCCTGATCGTCCCCCGCCTTGCGCGACGGCCGGCGGATCAGCCAGCCGATCTGGGCCGGGTCGATCTCTTCGAGCGGATTGAGCTTCCCCCCCGGATTTCGGCGGACGCGGCGGAGCAGGTCTCCCAGCTCGCGCTGCACGATCGCCGCCCCCAGGTCCTCGTGCGTGATGCCGAACTGGTCGAGGTAATGGTCGTCGAAGAAATGCCCGAACGGTCCGTGCCCCACGTCGTGCAGCAAGCCGGCGAGGCGCACGAGCGATTCGACATACGCCCGCGACGGCACATTCCGGCAGGAGTCGCAGAGCGATTCGTACCAGTGTTCGATTGCCAGCGACGCCAGGTGCATGACCCCCAGCACGTGCTGAAAGCGAGTGTGCTCAGCCGTCGGGAAAACCCACCAGGCGGTCTGCAACTGATGAATCTGTCGCATCCGCTGGACCCACGGATGGTCGATGATCTCCTGTTCTGAAACTTCCCCATCGGGGAGTCCCGAGCGGGAGATGAACGGGATATAGCCATGAATCGGATCGTGAGACAGGCTTTCAGTCGTGTAGTCGCGAACCATCGTCGTCGAATTCTCCGTCGAGCGGTTGAGATCGACGTATCATAAGCGAGAGGTCGATACCTCACCACAGCGCGCCGAATGGGACCGAGGCGCCCCATAACCCAATGCGAAACCAAGCGTTCCCCGTCGCCCTCTGGGCATAGGTATCTACACAAGTCGACTCGACGTTGGGTGGCACGCCCTGACGTCAGGAAGGGCGTGGCGAGTGGCCGTTCGACGTTCACTGATTTCGCATGGGAATTCCGCAGAGATGCTCGACCACGCC
>Ga0137463_1000714_pt1 | contig 11132 bp, 10 predicted proteins | sample EasRivERMGT800_2_FD_102333 | JGI IMG/M metagenome (GOLD analysis project Ga0137463, IMG submission 102333) | Soil microbial communities from meander-bound floodplain in the East River, Colorado, USA - East River MetaG ERMGT800_2 | ecosystem: Environmental > Terrestrial > Soil > Floodplain ...
AAGGACGACCGGTTCTTCTACGGCCTCACGCTCGCGCAGGTCATCGCGGTGGCGTTCGTCCTGGCCGGAGTGGCCCTCATGCAGATGCGGCGCGACGTGCGCGCCGGCGCGCCGGGGATCCACGCCAGGGCGTAGCGCCGCGCGGCCGCCCCTCAGGGCGTAGCACCCCGCGGCCGCCCCTCAGGGCGTCCGCTTCTCGTGCTCGATCTCCTTCTCGAGCGTGTCCACGCGGTCCTGGAGCCGGCGCGCCGCGGCCTGCAGCTCGGCGAGCCGGGCGGCCACTTCCGGCGGGATCTCGGGATCAGTGCCGGCATCGTCGGGCCGCGTGATCTCATCCGGCGGCGTGAGCGTGCGCCAGAGCGCGAACACCAGCAACGCGAGCAGCACGCTCTGGGCCAGCAGCGTTTCGACGGTCGGGTAGAGCCCGATCGCGTCCACGTGCGGGAAGCCGGGAATGGGCGTCCGCGCGACGACGTTCGCCTCCTGGAGCTCCGCGATGCCCTTGCCGGCAAAGACGAGCGCCATGTAGTACAGCAGGGCGCTCGTCACGGCGAAGAAGGGTCGCGGCGGGATCCGGACGCCGAACCGGTAGAAGAGCACGAAGATCACGGCCAGGGCCGCGAACCCCACGACCAGCCCCAGCGCCACCGGCGTGACCGCCGACGTCTCGCGCGAGAAGAGCGCCTGGTAGAACAGCGCGGTCTCGGCCCCCTCGCGAAACACCGCGAGGAAGGCCACGAAGCCGAGCGCGAGGCTGCCGCCGCTCGAGAGCGCCGAGTTCACCTTCTCCCTGATGAAGCGCTGCCATTTCACGCCCTCCACCTTCGAGATCAGCCAGTAGCTGACCGAGAAGAGCACCACGACGGCGACGAGGAGCGTGATGCCCTCCAGCAGCTCGCGGCTGGCGGGGAGGGCGCTGAGCGCCGTGCGCATCAGCACCGCGAGCACCGCGCTCGCGGCGAGCCCTGCGCCGGTGCCCCACCAGATGTCGCGCAGGCGCGCGCGGTTCCCCGTCTTGATGAGGAAGGCCACGATGGCACCCAGCACGAGGATCGCCTCGAAGCCTTCCCGGACGATGATGATCAGGGACTCCACGAAGGCGCCCCACCAGGTGGAGCTCGGCGTGGCCAGCTCCAGGATCGCCGGCATGCCGCGCTCGATGCGGCCGCGCTCCGCCTCAGCCACGTCGAGGTTGCCAGCCTTGACCGCGCCCTTGAAGTCGGCGAACCGGCGCTCCATGTCGGCGACCAGGCCGGGGTCGCGCATGCGGGCACTCGATTCGAGCGGCTCGAACGCGATGTAGGCGTCAAACGCGAGATCGCCCGCGGCTTCCGTGCGCCGCTCGCGCGCCGCGGTGAGGGCGTCATCGACCAGGCGCAGCACCTGTCGCGCGGCCACGCTCGGATCGGCGACCTCGGCGGGCACCGACGCGACCTGGGCTGACGGCGTGACCAGCGGTGCGGCCCGCAGCGCGGCGACGATCTGGTTCGCGGCCGTCGTCCCGAGCGCCGCACCGCCCTCGACGCCCGTCGCCGGATCACCGGAGAGAATGGCCGCCACGATCTGCGAGTCCGAGCGCTCCACCTGCCACGCGAACGTGCGCATCGCGGGCCCGGCCGCCGAAGCGCACGACGCGCAACGGGCCTTGAGCAAGGCCGCGCCGCGCGCGCGATCATCGTCGCTCGCGCGGAGGGAGTTCACGTACGCGATCACCGCCCAGCGGTCGTCAGGCGTGAGCCTGGATGCCCAGCTCGCCATCATCGTCCCCTGAACGCCCACGGAGACGATGCGGTACATCAGCGCCGGCGCGACGCCCTGCATCACGGCCGTCCTGCCGATCGGCAGCGGCGGCGGAACGATCGTCCGGGCGGAGGGTCCGTCGCCCGCGCCCGTGCTGCCGTGGCAAGTCGCACAGTTCACGTCATAGAGCGACTTTCCGCGTGCGAGGTCCATCGCGCGCGACGGCAGGTCCAGCGCGCCCTCGGTCCCGAGCGACGCCACGAACTTCAGGTACGTTTTCTCGAGCTCCTGCGGTGTCGCACGGCGGTCGGCGGCGGCGTTCAGCGAGTCGAGCAGCATCCGCACCGCATCGGCGTTGCGGGAGGTGAGGCGCCGGGCGACGACGCGCGCCTCGCGCAGGAAGCTCGTCGCCTCTTCGAGCTCCACCGTCGACGTGATCCGGCCCTTGGCGTCGATGCCCTTGGCGTACTCCTTCACCGCGACGCCCACCGTCGCGCCCAGGCGCTTGGCCGGCGATTCCTGCGCGCGCGCCGGCGCGGCCGAACCCAGAAGCAGGGGCGCGGCGATCGCGGCGATGACGAGGCGTGCGCTCATATGCTGGGGGTCATCTCACAAGGCGGAACGTGGCGCGCGAGCTGGCATTGGAGGGGTGGTGGACGCTACAGCAAGACCGCGGATGGACGGGGACAGCAGAACGACGGACGTACGCGGATAACGACCGGATATCCGCGGATGAAAATTACGGGAACTGCGACCGCACGCCCACCAACTCCCGGGGGCTTGCTTGTGAGAGCCGTCGTTCGAAAATACTCGGCTGGGTCGGATGAACGCCATTACGCGCGTTCCAGGCGTCGTGGTCAGCTTGTCCGAGCGAAGGGCGAAGGGACGACGCGAAGGGCGTTGTCCCTGCGCTCTTCGCCATCTCTTCGTTGACCCCACTACCGTTCCAGGACCACGACCGCCGCGGCGGTCGTGTCCGTGTGGGTCAGGGAGAGCCACACGTGCTGAATCCCGAGCTCGCTCGCGCGCGCCTCGGCTCGACCGCGGAACACCAGTGTCGGCGCCTGGGCGTCGCGCGGCACCACCTCTACTTCGCGCCATCCGATGAGCCGCGCCTCGTCCGAACCGGCGAGCGCCTTGAACGCCGCCTCCTTCGCGGCGAGCCTGGCCGCGAGGTGCATCGCGGGGCGGGCGCGCGCGCGCGCGTACGCGATCTCCTCGTCCGTGAAGAGCCGTGCGAGCATGCGTTCGCCCATGCCGTCGAGCATCTGCTCGACGCGCGCGATCTGCACGAGGTCGATCCCGATGCCGGCGATCACGATCCGTCGCGCACGACGTACAGCTTGAGCCGCACGGTCTTCCCCGCGCTGCGGGCGACCACGACGTACACGCCGTTCGGCACGCGCGCGCCGCGCAGGTCCCACGACACGGTCCCGCCGCTGGAGACCGCGCTCTTCCACACCAGGTGGCCACTGAAGTCGAACGCCTGTACATCGCCGGCGGGCGTGGAGAACGGCCACGCGAAGGACACGGCGGCGTGGTGCACGGGATTCTCCGACGGCCGGAGCGAGAGCGCATCGCTCGCGATGGCGGCCGTTGCGGGGCCGTGCGCGACGATGGCGATCTCGTCGAGGTTCCACCGAAGGCCCGCGGACACGAAGTCGAAGACGATCTGCCGGCCGCGCACGCCGCCGATCGTGACGCCCTCGGGATACCACGCGGGCGCGAAGCCCTGCAGGCGGAGCACAGGCTGAAACGTGGCGCCGCCGTCGGCGGACAGGAGCACTTGCGCGAACGGCGTCTCGTCGAAACCGCTGCCGTCGTACCGGGTCCGGAACAAGAGCGAAACCGTGTCGGCATCCGCGCCGAGGTGGAGCACCGGCGAGCGGAGGTCCCCCGCGCCGGTCGAGAGCCAGGAGTAGCTGCCCGAGGCGAAGAACGTCGAGTCGAGGCGGAACTGCGAAGCCGTCCACCCGCTCTCGGAGCGCTCCGCGCCGTTGATCTCCAGCACGGCGTAGCTCGTGGTGACGCCGCCCGCCGTGACGCTCAGGCTCCGCGGCCGGTTCACGGCCGGGGTCACGAGGCGCCGCAGGTACCGGCCGCCGGACGAGGAGTCGATGCGGAAGGAAACGGCCGTCGGCGCGTTGATCGTCGCGCCGGGAGCCGCGGGCGTAGGGACCGTGACCCGGATGTCGGGCGAGACGCTCTCGAGCAGCACGCGATCGCTGTGCGCGAACGTCGTCGGGCTCACGTAGGCGAGCGGATCGCGGGCACTCTCGATCGCGTCGAGGGCGAACGGGAGGTTGTCGTCGAAGAGCCGCTGTAGCTGCGCCTCGTCATCGGGGAACTCGAAGCCATAGTAGGAGCTTCCCGAGTAGCCGCTCGTCATTTCCGGCGTGAACGCGATCGTGCCGTATTGCGTGGACGCCCAGTCGGTGTACTCGCCGTTCGTCGAGTAGAGCATCCAGGCGCTCGAGGGCGAATAGAACGTGCGGTGCGACCCGGGGAGATGGTCCAGGACGGCGCTGCGCATGTTGGTGCCGGCGAGCGTGCGGTACACCGGAAGGTCGGCGGGCAGGCGGCCGTACACGTCGCCCGGGGGAAACAGCAGGAGGCCGGCGTAGGTGTGCACGCTCACCGACACGACCGGGGGATGCGCCGCGTGGAACGCCTCGATGTTGCGGACCTCGATTTCCGAGGCCGGCGACGGTCCGCGGAAGATCTCCGAGGACGGCTGCGGAGAGGAACCGGCGTCGTCGAGCCCCCAGCTCTGGCGGTGGTTGCGGTTCATGTCCACGCCGAACTCGCCGCCCGCCTGGGGCGAGCGCGTCTTGCGCCAGAGCCGGTCGCTCGTGAAGGTGAACTGGTAGCCGTCGGGATTCGCGACGGGGAGCACCCAGATGTCGCGCGTCTGGAGCAGCGAGTCCACGCGCGCATTCCCGGTGCCGGAGTTCGCGAGGTACAGGATGAGGCGGAGGGCGAAGTCGGTGGCCGCCCACTCGCGGGCATGATAGGTCGCCATGAAGAGCACGTTCGGCCGCGCGGCCGCGTCGCCGCGGGGCCCGATCTTCGCGACGAGCATCGGGCGGCCCTCGAACGAGCGGCCGATGGTGTCGAGCGAGATCTTCGCGTTGTTCCGCGCGAGCGAGTCGAGGAGCGCCGGAATGCCGCGCAGGAGGTCGTCGTAGGGGCGGTAGACGCGCGGGGTCGCGGCCGCCTGCTGTCCGAGGACACGCGCTGCGCCGGCCCCGGCCGGAAGCATCACGGCTCCGCGCCATCCGAGCCCCTCCAGGCGCGCGCGCTCCGCGGGACCAGCCACGACGACCGCCGCGCCCGGCTCGGTGCCCACGACGTCGAACCCGCGCGCGAGGAGCGACTCGGCGCGCACGCCGCTCACGCGCAAGGTGACGTGCTGGGCGACGAGGCGCGGCGCCAGCACCGTTCCCCCGATCGTCGCGAGCACCAGTGCGGGCGCCAGCTTCCGGGCGCCCTTCCGGCCCCGTCGGCGCGGGGGCCCGAGTGTACGATCCACGGCGCTCCAGAACAGGTCGACGCCGTCGAACAGCGCCTGCACCGCCTCCACCCAGGCATGCCAGGCTCGCCCGCGCGCCGTCGCGGGCGCATCCCGGACCGCGGCCGCCCCGCGCGCCATCCGCTCGATCGCGGTGAACGCGGGTCGCGCGAGGTCCGTGAGCCGCGCGACGAGCGCGCGGCGCTCCGCGCCGTCCTTGGGCGCGTGATCCGCGGCCATCGCCGCGATCGCCTCCTCCAGTGCGCGCTGCAGCCGCGCCGCGTCGAACGCCGCGAGCTGTCCCTCCACGCTCTCCACGCGCGCAGCGGCCCGGCGCGCGGCGAGGAGGGGCCCGAACACGCGCTCGTGGTCCGGCGACTGCAGGGCGCGTGTCGAGGCAAATCCGCGAAGCGCCCGCGTGAACTCGGGCAGCTCGAAGCGTCCGGCCACGCCCGGTTCCTGGTCAGACATCGGCTGGGCCGAAGCGGTAATCTCCTGCGAGCTCGCGGGCGCAGATCGCCGCGCGCTCGCCGGTGCGCGCCTCGAAGCGCCGCACGAAGTCGGGGAGCCGCTCCGTCGTGAAGGCGCCGCGCGGGAGGCCCGTGGCGATGATCGCCGCCTCGATGGCCTCGGGGGCGCCCTCCACCTCCACGAGCGCGTCCATCCGCGGATAGCGCTCGACGCGGACCGTGGCGTCGTGGACGGTGAGCTGCGTGATGTCCCGGTCGATCTCGCGGGTCACGATGTAGCCGAGCCCCTCGAGCAGGGCGGACATCGCGGCGGCGTCCGAAATGCCGGTGCTGATTTCCTCGCGCACCTTGTAGCCGTCCGCGTAGCGGGTGGGGCCCTTCCACTCGAGGAACGCCCGCGATCCGGTCGCATCGGCGTAGACGCGCAGGCGCAGCACGTGGTCGCGCGCGAAGAGCGCCCGATCGGGCGTGTCGTAGCGCTGGTCCTCGAGGCGGCCGGTGAACGCCGCGCGCGCGCCCGCGGCGAGGAGGGCGGCGGCCACGGCGTCCGGCGCGGCCGCGACGCTCTTGAGCTCGACCTCACGCATCGACGATGGCCCTGAGCACGGCGTCGGTGTCGGACAGGTCCGGGAACACCGCGTGCGGCGCGCACTCGGTCAGTTGCCGGACGTCGTAGCTGCCGGTCGCGACCGCGATCGTGCGCGCGCCGATCGGGCGCGCGCACGCGACGTCGCTCGGCGTGTCGCCGATGATCACGCAGGCCTCGCCGCGCACCTGGCGGCCGAGCAGAGCGCTCGCCCGCTCGCGCGCGATCCCCGGGAGCTCGGGCCGATCCTCGTGGTCGCTACCGAACGCCCCCACGACAAACCGCGCCGGATCGATGCCTACCGCAAGCAGCTTCCGCTCCGCCCCCGCCAGCAGATTGCCGGTGAGGAGGCCGAGCACCACGTCGTCGCGCGCCTCGATGACGTCCAGCACCTCCCCCACACCCGGCAGCAGCTCGGCGCCGTGGTCCGCCGCGTCGAGCTCCGCGGAGAGCTCCGCGAGATAGCGCGCGAGCACGACGTCCATGCGCGCGTCGATGTCGGCGTCCGTGAAGCCGTCGGTCCGCATCGCCTCGCGAACGATCTGCTTGTCCGTCTTGCCGTCGTACCGGTGGTCCTGCGGGCCCGACTGGCCCACCACGGCGGCCAGGGCGCGCTGCATCGCCCGGCGCCCGGCGCCGTGCGTCCAGACGAGCGTCCCGTCGATGTCGAAGAGGGCGATCTTCATTCGCCGTGTGCGGGCTCGGGCGCGTGCGCCTGGCGCGTGAGCAGCAGGCCGCCCAGCACCGCGGCCGCGCCGACGCCCTGCCACGCCGTGGGGCGCTCCCCGAGCAGGGGCCACGCGGCGGTGACGGCGATGATCGGCTGCACGTTCGAGAACATCGCGGTGCGCGTCGACCCGATGACCCGCACGCCGCGGTACCAGAAGATGTAGGCGATCCCCATGCTGCCCACGCCGCTGTAGAACACCGCGCCCCACGTGAGCGCCGTGACGCCCGCCCAGTCCGCGCGCGCGATGGCCGGCGCCGCCAGGAGCAGAATCGGAATCGTCCCGCCGAGCAGCGTCCACGCGGCGATCTGGAGCCCGTCGAGGCGCAGCGTGAAGGGCCGGAGCAGGTGCGTGTAGAACGACCAGCAGACGACGGACGTGAGGATGAGGAGGTCGCCGATCACGCTCGCGCGCCCCTCGTGCGCGGCCGCCGAGCTGAGGATCACGAACGCCACGCCCGCGATGGAGAGCGCGATGCCGGCGACCTGACGCGTGTTCACGCGCTCGACGCCGAGCAGCCGTCCCACGATCGCGATCACGGCGGGGCTGGACGCGACCACGAGCGACGCCGTCCCCGCGCGCGTCCGCGCCAGGCCGTTGATGAAAAAGACCTGGTAGACGCCCGTCCCCAGCAGGCCGAGCGCCATGAGCGCACGGATGTCGCGGGCCGGGGGTCTCGGCGCGCGGCGCACTCCCACGATGGCGAACATCGCCGCGGAGCCGACGGCCAGCCGGACCCCGTTGTACGCGAGCGGCTCGAGGACCTGCGTGCCGTACTTCAGCACGGCGAAGTTCAGCCCCCAGATGAGGGCCATCAGCAGCAGCAGGATCTCGGTGACGACGACCTGCCTCGTGGTGGCGTGAGTGCTCGCGCTCGCGGTGGACATCGTCGGGGAAAACTAACGAAACGCGCCACGCGACCCTACCTTCTCTGCGTGCACCTGAGCTTCGCCGTCTTTGCCGACGCCGCCAACATCTCCCAGGAGGGGAAGCTGAACATCCTGGGCGTGTTCGACGCCCTGCAGATCGGAGCGCTTCCCGCCGTGCATCCCCGGGCGACGCTCGTCGTCCGCCTCAAGGCGGGCGAGGGCGACGACGGCCGGCACACGCTCGCGTTCGGGTGGATGAGCCCCAACGGCGAGGAGATCTGGTCGTCGTCGGGCGAGATCGAGGTCGGGACGCCGCCGCCCGGCGCCTACGAGCTCGACATTCCCGTGATCGCGGCGATCGACCTGCCCATCCGGGAGGCCGGCGCGCACACGATGCGCATCGAGCTGGACGGCGACCTCCGCGCGGAGGTGATGCTGCACGTGCGCATCGGGCAGCCGGTGGCGCCCGCGCACGGCCTAGTCAGCTAGTCCGGGAATCCCGTCGCGGCCCTTCGCGGTCGCGACGCCGCGCACGATCGCCTGCTCCAGGGCCTTCGTGACGGCGACCTCGGCGCGCACGAGCTGTCCGCGCGGCGCATCGAGCGGGCACACGGCGAAGATCACGTCGCCGTCGAAGCTCGTGCCCGAGGGCCCGATGCGGCGCGCGTGCGCCGCGCTGGCCGCGCGCGCGATCCGGTGGAGATCGACCTTGGAGAAGGTCCGGTTGACGCCGACGACGGAAATCGTCGTGTTCGCCCTGGGCTCGCCAAAGAGGGTGCCGAGCATCGTCGCGACCTCGGCGTCCGCGATCGTGTGGGCCGCGGTGCGGGGTCCGGCGATGATCCGGTCGTCGTGCCCGCGCACATGACCGACCGCGTTCACCGCGGAGACCGCCCAGGCGAGGATGCCGTCATCTCCTCCCGTTCCCGCGAAGCCGACCCCGACCCCACCCTTCATCGCCCACTGCGGGCCGAGTGCCTTCCCGACGGTACATCCCGTGCCGACGCCGACGCTCCCTTCCTCCCACCCGCTCGGCGTCGCCGCATCGCAGGCGCGATAGGCCATGTCGGCCGTCGGCCGGGCGTCGAAGCGCCCCAGCGGCGCGAGGTCGAACACGACCGCCGCGGGCACGATGGGCACGACCCCACCCCCGATCGGCACGCCACGCCCGCGCTCCTCCATCCAGCGCATCACGCCGGCGGCGGCGTCGAGGCCGTACGCGGAGCCGCCGGTGAGCAGGATCGCGTCCACCCGCTCGTTCGACGCCCACGGCTCGAGGAGGGCCACCTCCCGCGTGCCGGTCGCGCGGCCGAAGATGGCGGCGCTGGCCAGGACCGGCGCGTCGACCCCGCGGAGCACCGTGCAGCCCGTCGCCCCCGTCCCGTCCGTCGCATGTCCCACGGCGATGCCGAATCCCGCCCCGGCAATGGCCGCGTCGTTCGGGTTCACGACGCCGGCTTCGCCGTCGCGGCTGCCTTGGCCTCGCACGTCCGGCACAGCACTACGCCCTTCATGTTGCACAGGATGCAGATGAAGGTGCCGCATCCGTGGCACGGGTAGCCCTCCGAGGCCCGCTCCTCGCGCCCGCAGGCCCGGCAGATCATCGCATCGTGTTCAGCCATGTGCCCATCCTGTTCGCGTGGGATCCGCCTACCGCGGTTTTTCCGAGAGGTTGTACTCGCGGATCTTCTTGATGAGCGTCGCGCGCGAGATGCCGAGTTCGCGCGCAGCGTGCGTGCGATTGTGCTGGTTCGCCTTCAGCGTGCGGTCGATGTGCGCCTTCTCCACCTCCGAGAGCGAGCGCGGCACGTGGTGCGCGACGTCGGCGCCGCTCGCGCCCTGCACCTCGCGCGGGAGGTGCTCCACGGCGATCTTCGCCTGGCCGCGGGCCATCAGCATGGCGCGTTCGAGCACGTTGCGGAGCTCGCGAATGTTCCCCGGCCACGCATAGCGCAGGACCGCGTCGAGCGCGTCGTCGCCGATCGCGGTCGGCGCGCCGGGCAGCGTCGGGGACAGGTCATCGAGCAGCTGGGCGGCGAGCTCCAGGAGGTCCTCGCGCGACCGGGCACGCAACGGCGGCAGGTTGATCGGCATCACCGACAGGCGGTAGTACAGATCCTCGCGGAATCTCCCGGCCGTCACCTCGTGCACGAGGTCCCGGCTCGTCGATGCGACCACGCGGACATTGGGAGTGATCTCCGCGGTCCCCCCGAGGCGGCGGAATCCCTTGCCCTCGAGCACGCGCAGCAGCTTCGGCTGGAGGAGCTGGTCGAGGTCCCCGATCTCGTCGAGGAACACCGTTCCACCATCGGCGATCTCGAACAGTCCCTGCTTCGTCGGCCCGCGCGCGTCGTCACTGCTGGCCTCCACGCCGAAGAGCTCCGACTCCAGCGACTCCGCGGTGAGCGCCGCGCAGTTGACCTCCACGAACGGCCGCTCGCTCCGCGGGCTCTGCGCGTGGAGCAGCTCGGCGACGCGCCCCTTGCCGGCGCCACTTTCGCCGACGATGAGGGCCGTGGTGCGGTCACTCATGGCGAGCAGCGCGATCTGTGCGGCCAGCTCCCGCATCGCGCTCGACGAGCCGAACACCAGGTGCGTGCCGGCGCCCCGGCGCTCCGTGAGGTAGCGGCTCATGCGGCGGAGCGAGGCCTTCTCGAGCGCACGCGCGGACGCTGCTGCGAGGTGGCTCAGGTCCACCGGCTTGGTCAGGAAGTTTTCCGCCCCCTTGTGCAGCGCGTCCACCGCCATCGCCACGTCTCCGTAGGCGGTGACCATGATGACCACCGGGTTGTCCTCGCGGATCCTGCCGAGCACGTCGAACCCGGTCATGTCCGGGAGGCGCACGTCGAGCAGCGTGAGGTCGGGCCGCAGCCGCTGGTACGCCTCGATGCCTTCCGCGCCGGTGTGCGCCTCCGTCACGACGTTCGCGCCGTCGTGGCGGAAGAACATCGCGAACGCGGTCGCGATCGCGACTTCGTCGTCGATGATCAGGATACTGGCCATTCGCTAGTCGCTGAGCGCTGAAGAAGGAGCGAGGACCGGGAGGGACACCTCGAAGACGGCGCCCTCGCCGGGCTCCGAGCGCGCCCGCATCGATCCCCCGTGTTCGCGAACGATGCTGAAGCTGATCGAGAGCCCAAGTCCGGTGCCGATGCCGCGCGGCTTGGTCGTGTAGAACGGATTGAAAATGCTCGGGAGGTGCTCCGGCGCAATCCCCGGCCCGGTATC
>Ga0137463_1000715_pt1 | contig 11120 bp, 7 predicted proteins | sample EasRivERMGT800_2_FD_102333 | JGI IMG/M metagenome (GOLD analysis project Ga0137463, IMG submission 102333) | Soil microbial communities from meander-bound floodplain in the East River, Colorado, USA - East River MetaG ERMGT800_2 | ecosystem: Environmental > Terrestrial > Soil > Floodplain ...
AATCATAGCCCACGATTTAAATCGTGGGCTATGGAGGGAAACTTATCCACTACCGACTATTGACTATTCACTATTGACTAACTATTATCTTTGAACATGCTTCGTGTTGGACTTACAGGCGGCATCGGTTCTGGCAAAACAACTGCGGCTAAAATTTTTGAGCTGCTGGGCATACCAGTTTATTATGCCGATGACGAAGCAAAAAGAATTATGAACGGTGATGAGACCTTGAAAAGTGAAATTCAAAAACATTTTGGCGATGAAGCATATATAAGTGGAGAATTAAACAGGGCCTTTCTCGCCTCAAAAGTTTTTAACGACAAATGGAAACTGGAATTATTGAATTCGCTTGTTCATCCTGTAACGCTCCGCGATGCAGCTGACTGGTTCAGCAAACAAGCGACTCCCTATGCGATCAAAGAAGCGGCTTTGATCTTCGAAGCTGGTTCAACAAAAGATCTTGATCATGTGATCGGCGTTTATGCGCCCGCTGAATTGAGAATAAAACGATCGATGGAAAGAGATGGTGTGGACAGGGATAAAGTGATCGAAAGAATGAACCGGCAGATGAATGAAGAAATAAAAATGAAGCTTTGCGATTTTATTTTAAAAAATGATGAACAGGAATTATTGATACCACAGGTATTGGCTTTACATGAAAACCTGCTCAGGATCGCCGAAAAGAAAATCTCTGTGAAATGAAAAAAACGACCTCCCTGTTTTTGGGATTGACATTTCTATTTTCTTCGCTGTTCGCACAGGACAGTCTCTCCATTCAAAAATTAACCGGGCCCAAACCGCTTCCCAGTAATTTTTTCAAGACAGGAGAACAATTCAAAAATTTTGCCTCTAAAGACACCGGGGAAAATAATATCAACACTTCTGATTTTGCGGGCAAGATCATGGTGCTGAACTTTTGGTTCATCGATTGCCCGCCCTGCCGCAGTGAAATTCCTTCACTCAATAATCTTTCAGCATCGTACAAGAATGACAGCTCTGTTGTTTTCATCGCTATCGCTCTTGATAGCAAAAGCAGGATCAAAAATTTTCTTCAAAACAATCCTTTCGGATATAAAATGGTTTACAACGGAAGAGCTATTGCATCTCAATATGGAATTGCGCTTTATCCAACCAGTGTTGTGGTTGATCAAAAAGGGAAGATCAGCTTTCATACAACCGGTCTTGCGAACAATACAATTCCCTGGATCAGGAAAACAATTGAAGATTTGAAAAAAACAATTAGCCACGGATGACACAGATGAGCACAGATGAATTTTTCTGTGGTTATCTGTGCAATCTGTGGCAAACAGCTTTTGTTTTGCCAATGTTTTACTAACGCATACTTTCAAAATCATTAAATTTATCTATACGAGAAAAATTATGCCTGCCAACCGCCAGCTTGCTGCCATCCTTTTTACAGATATTGAAGGCTACTCAGCCATTCTGCAGGAGGACGAGCAGAAAGGAATGGCTATACGAAACCGTCACCGTGAAATTGTGCAAAAATGGCATACACAATGCAACGGCCGGGTGATTCAATACTATGGTGATGGTACATTAAGTATTTTTCAAAGTGCTATTGATGCTGTTCAATGTGCCGTAACAATGCAACAGGCATTTTGTAACTGGCCATCGGTTCCCGTAAGGATGGGGTTACATATTGGCGAAATCGTTTTTGATGATGAACATGTCTTTGGCAATGGCGTCAATATTGCATCACGGATCGAATCACTGGGAGTAGCTGGCAGCGTATTGATATCAGACAAAGTAAACGATGAAATTAAAAATCATGCGGGATTTAAAACTGTATCAGTGGGGGTATATCAACTTAAAAACATTGAGCGGCAGGTTGAGGTATTTGCGCTTGCTCATTCAGGGTTGAAAGTCCCGGCCCCCAATTCATTGGAAGGAAAGACCAGTGAAAACAAATCTCCCGTTTTGCAAAAGCCTAAAAAATTACGTTTACTTCATAATTCTATTGCCGTACTTCCATTCCGTAATATCAGCAGCGATACAAGTATTGACTGGCTAAGCGATGGTTTCACCGAAGAATTGACCAGCGCCATTGCCGGCATATCTGATCTTAAAGTGAAATCTTCAACAGCAATGAGGCAATATAAAAATTCCGAAAAGAGTTTTATTGAAATGTCTGAAGAACTGCATGTTGCTAATTTCATAGAAGGCAACATACAAAAAGAGGGAAATGATATAATCATCAGGGCTAATCTCATCAAGACAAAAACAGGCGAGATTCTGCGGCCTTTCAGATTTAAAAAAGACTTCAGTGAGATCAATTTTATCTACAGCCAGATGGCCCAGGAAGTTGCGGATGATCTCAATGTGATTCTGAATAATTCAGAAAAAAAACGGCTTCAGCAAACGAGAAAGGTCCATGCAGAAGCCCACCAGCTTTTTTTACAGGGCAGATATGCTGCCCAAAAATTAAAACAAACAGAAATTTCAGAAGCTATCAATTTTTTCAACCGGGCTTTACAAATAGAACATGACTATCCCCCGGCTTTGGCAGGATTGGCTCTATGTTATAATGAACTTGGATATCTCAATGCGATCATGCCGGCGGAGGCACTTGAAAAGATAATGCCCCTGCTGGATAAGGCCTTAGCACTGAATCCAAATCTTGCTTTTGCTCATTCAAATCTTGGCTGGGCCAGAATGTGGTTCCAGTGGGACCTGAAAGGTGCTGAAGAGGAATTTTTAAAAGGTAATGAAATTGATCCTTCTGATGTTAATTGTATCCAGGGAATTTTTTTACTGAATCTGCATTACGGCAATTTGAATAAAGCCGAGTTTTGGTCGGAGATTGGCCGGGCAGTAGCTCCAAATGATTTCTGGCTGAACCTTTGTAATGGGTTACTGCTTTTTTTTAAAAATAAAATCTCCGAATCAATTGCTTTTCTTGAAGAGTGCAATGCCCGATACAATCATCCTTTTTATGCCGGAAAAATTGGTTGGATATACACCCTGACCGGCCAGCATAAAGCAGCTATTGATATTATTGAAAAAGCATTTGAGCAACATAAAATAAGAAGGCCGGCCCTTTTAGCCTCGCTGGCTTCTGCATATTTTCAAAATGGCAATGTAGAGAAAGCCCGGGAAATATTTAATGAGCTTGAAAAAAACATTGATGCTGGCAAGGCTAACCATGCTTTTTATACAGCATCGGCTTATGCATTTACAGGAAATAAGGAAAAAGCTCTGAGATTTTTATATAAAGCATATGAACTCCACGATATTGAATTATTATGGCTGAAAGCAGAGCCCATGTTGCATTCAATAAAAGATCATCCCTTTTATTTAGAATTATTGGAAAAGGTGGGATTAGATTAGCAATACTGACCGGGAAAATACACTCCCGATCATTTTAGTTTTGCCAGGCTTTCTTTAATTCTCAAAAAACCCTTCTCAATATTTTCCATGCTGTTGGCAAACGAAATGCGGATGCAATCATCATCACCAAATGCAGAACCTGAAACAGTGGAAACATGCCCTTTATTGAGAAGATACATGGCAAGGTCGGAAGCATTGTTTATGGTTTCACCATCGCAGCTCTTTCCAAAATAATTTTTGATGACAGGAAAAATATAAAATGCTCCATCGGGCTTTGAACATTCAATGCCCGGGATCTCTTTAAGAAGATCCATTACTCTTTGCCTCCGAAGAGTGAACTGTTTCACCATTTCCTGCGTCGGTCGCAGATCAGAAAGAAGAGCTGTAATGGCAGCACGTTGCGTAATTGAATTTGTTCCGCTGGTGAATTGCCCCTGCAATTTTTCACAGGCTTTTGCAACATCGGGATGGGCAGCGGTATAACCAAGACGATATCCTGTCATGGCGTATCCTTTACTCAACCCATTTATAATGATCACACGATCTTTTATTTCGGGGAATTGAGCAATGCTTTGATGATGACCGGAAAAATTGATATACTCATAGATCTCATCGGAAAGAATAAAAATATTGGGATGCTTTGCAAAAATTTTTGCCAATGCTTCCAGCTCATCTTTTTTGTAAACACTCCCCGTTGGATTGCAGGGGGAAGAAAAAATGAACAATGTTGTTTTATCGGTAATATTTTTTTCCAACTCTCCGGCAGAGATCTTATATTCTTTTGTCACCGGGGTTTTGACCACTTTTGGAACTGCCTCGCCTAATTTCACGATCTCGGAATAAGTGACCCAATATGGAGAAGGAATGATCACTTCATCACCTTTATTCACCACCGCAAAAACAGCATTGGCCAAACTTTGTTTTGCACCGGCGGAGATCACAATATTCTCAGGCTTGTACTGAAGATCATTATCTCTTTTGAATTTTTCGCAAACAGCTTCACGCAGATCAAGATAGCCGGCAACAGGTGGATAGTGACTCCAGTTGTCGTCAATTGCTTTTTTTGCGGCTTGCTTAATATGTTCCGGTGTATCAAAATCTGGTTCGCCCAAACTGAGATCGATCACATCAATTCCCCTGGCTCTCAACTCGCGGCCAAGCTTGGCCATTTTAAGGGTCTCGGGTTCATTAAACAGATTTAGTCTTGATGATAGCTGCATGTGTAAAAAAAATTTGAAAGAAACAAATGTAAAGGAAAGCTTTGAGCTATAAGCTTCAAGCTTCAAGACCTTTGCTTGCAGCTAACAGCTTGTAGCTTATTTAGAACAAGTTTGCAAAACTGGATGGCCGCATCCTCAGAAGAAACAGTAAAGAGTTAACCTTATGACCTTGGTAACAACTCAAATACAAAACATCCAAACATTATTAGCTTATTAATCAGAAAAAATAAGGGAATAAGGTCATCACCATTCAGCTAATCATTCTTACTAAGATAATAAGGTGATGGTCTGTCTGATCTCTGTTACCAGGTAATAGGGTGATTTACTTTTTAGAATAATCAAAATTAAGCGACCAGAGATCGCGTTTGTGTTTTATTGTTCTGGTCAAGCCATCGCTGTAAATAGTTTTCTAAAAACAGGTCATTTTTTTCCTGGCTCAATTCTTTTGATGTGATACATTCGGGGAGAAAAATGCAATAGATCCAATGAGCAAAATGTTTTGATCATATAAATGGAAATGCTTTCAAATATGAGATGAACCAACTATAGAAAAACCCCTGAAAACAGCCTTAAATCGCTATAGTTTTAACGGCTGAAACCCCTATCTTTGCCCCTCTTTAAAATTTACCATCAATATGCAGTCCAGAAGCTTCAGCCGTATCCTGATAAGTTTTTTTACCATCTTCCTGGTCCTCTATTCTGTTTACATGCTTTCTTTCACCTGGTTCGTCAGGGGTCATGAAAAAAAACTTGAAGCAAAAGCAAAACAATGGCTGGCATCATATCCTACGCCGGCTCAAAAATATCCTAACGACCCAATGTTGCAGCAGGCCTGGCAGGATAGCCTGAATGCTATTTACAACAAACGTTTGAAGGATCTGAAGGACAGTACAAGTGATGTTGTGTTGACATACGGACCTACTGGAAGTATAAATTATAAAGCTGCCAAGGAAAACGAATTGAATCTGGGACTGGATCTGCAGGGTGGTGTGAACGTTACCCTGGAAGTTGAGTTGGCTGGTTTGATAAAAGCATTATCAAATAATTCAAAAGATCCTTTCTTTTTAAAAGCCCTGGCCAATGCAGAAGCAAGAAAAGCAAACAGTGGGGCTGATTTTGTTAGCTTGTTTGTGCAGGAGTATCAAAATTTAGCAGGGAAGGGAAAACTATCAGGCATTTTTGCACTTGCCAGCTCGAATAAGATCAAGCTTGGAGATTCTGATGATAAAGTTGCATCAGTCATAAGAAGCCAGGCAAAAGAAGCATTTGAAAATACTTTCAAAGTATTGCGTGCCCGTATCGACCAGTTTGGTGTGGCACAGCCAAACATCAATCCCGATCCGGACCGTGCGATCATCAACGTTGAATTGCCCGGCATTCAGGACCAGGAAAGAGTAAGAAAATATCTACAGTCATCTGCCAACCTGCAATTCTGGAAACTTTATAGCCTGGCTGATCTCATTCAAATGATCGATAAAACTGACAAAGCATTCACCGCTTTTGTCACTGGTCGTCCCGATACTACAACAACTATTGACTCCACTAACAAAACTGACACCGCTCATAAAGTTGATCCCTCAGGCAAGCCGATAACAGACAGTCCTAAAAATATCACTCAGCAAAAAATTGATTCAGCAACAAAACCTGCAGGCAGAACTGCATTAAGAGATTGGATCGCTTTCAATGTCGATAAATCAAACCAACCCTCATTTGCATTTGCAATTGGTTATGTAAAAGCAAAAGACACGGGCATTTTAAGAGGTTATCTTGAATCAGACATTGTTAGAAACACACTTCCTCCTGATCTTGTTTGGATGTATGGCATTGCAGAGAATGAGCAATTTAAGAAACAAAATGTGCTTCCTATCTATGCGCTCAAGACTGGTGGCTCTGATAAAGCGCCGTTGGAAGGTGATGTGATCACTGATGCAAGCCAGCAATACGGTAACGGGAGCCAGATAGAAGTAAGAATGGTGATGAATAGCAGAGGCGGCAAGAAATGGTCTGAAATGACAAAAGAAGCTGTGGGTACAACTGATGAAAAAGACAACAGGAGTATAGCCATTGCCCTGGATAATATTATTTATTCCGCACCACGTGTGATCACGGAAATCGATGGTGGTATATCAAGCATCTCAGGAAACTTTACACTGGAAGAAGCCAATGACCTTGCAAAGATCTTAAGAGCCGGTCGTTTACCGGCGCCCGCTAAAATTGTGCAGGAACAAACAGTTGGTCCCACTTTAGGAAAAGATGCCATCAACGGAGGATTAAAAGCCTTCACTATTTCTTTCATTGTGATCTTTTTGCTGATGCTTATTTATTACAACACCAGCGGCTGGATAGCAAACATTGCCCTGATCCTGAACTTGCTTTTCACCATTGGAGTATTGACAGGTTTGCACGCCACATTAACAGCGCCGGGTATAGCAGGTCTTGTACTCACTATTGGTATGGCGGTGGATACGAACGTAATTATTTATGAACGGATAAAAGAAGAACTGACACGTGGCAAAGGTTATATACCTGCAGTGAATGAAGGTTACCGGCGTTCATTGCCACCGGTGCTCGATGCCCACGTAACCGTGTTGCTCACAGCGATCATTCTTTTCTCTTTTGGATTAGGACCTGTGAAAGGTTTTGCCACCACGCAGATCCTGGGTATCCTTCTTTCTTTATTCTGCGGAATATTGGTGAGCCGTTGGGTCACTGATTGGTTCACTGATAAAAAACGCCACCTTGAATATTTCACCGGTGTCAGCAAACGGGTTTTCAAACATGCAAAATTCAAATTCATTGAATACAGAAAGATCGCTTATGGAATTTCGATCGTGGTATTGATCCTCGGTGTCTCTTCTTTCTTCCATGGTTTTGACGAAGGCGTTGAATTCAAAGGAGGCCGCAGCTACCAGGTAAGGTTCCCGCAAAATGCACCGATAGAACAGATCAGGGATGAGCTGAAAAAAACTTTTAGTGAAGCACCGGTCATCAAGACGGTAGAAAACGCAAAAACACTTGACATCACAACCGCTTATTTGATCAATGATCCGAGAAAGCAGGATTTTGTCGATTCTATTGTTGAAGCCAAATTATTTGAATCGCTGAAACCTCATTTGCCGGCCAATCTCACTTATGCGCAATTTGACAATGCGCAGAGCAATATTGGTAAGCTGGGTTCAAAGAAAGTGTTGCCCACCATTTCTGATGATTTGAAGAATGGTGCAAAGAAAGCGACCATCATCGCCCTGCTCATCATCACACTCTACATTTTCATTCGCTTCCGCGACTGGAGATATTCACTGGGAACAATTGTGGCCTTGTTGCACGACGTGCTGGTGACATTAGCTGTTTTCTCTTTTGCAAGAGGTATTGTACCATTCCCCCTGGAGATCGATCAGCATTTTATTGCGGCAATATTAACCGTGATCGGTTTTTCCATGAACGATACAGTGATCGTATTTGACAGGATCCGCGAATACAGCAGGCACCAACCACCAGGAACAACGAAAACACAGATCATTAACGGAGCGATCAACGATACATTGAGCCGAACGATCATGACATCACTGACAGTGTTCCTCACTATTTTGATCCTTTTCCTGGTTGGTGGAGAAGTGACAAGAGGATTTGCATTTGCGATGCTTGTCGGTGTCATCACGGGTACTTACTCGTCAGTATTTGTTGCAGCACCAATTCTCATTGACCTTGCAAAGAAAAAACCTCTTGGAAAAGCCGATACTGTTTTGGAAGTAAAAGCAAAACCAGCAGCAATAAAACCGGCAACAGCAAAGTAGAATTGGTTTAGAAAAAAATTAAACAATAATAAAGCCTCCAATTAAGGAGGCTTTTATTTTATAAAGTCTTCGAGGGAAAAGGGTTCTATCTTACACTGCAAAACTCGTCCCGCATCCGCAGGTCTTGCTTGCATTGGGGTTTTTGAAAGCGAAACCACGGTTATTCAATCCATCCTGCCAGTCGATCTCCATTCCCTGTAAATAAATTTCGTGTGTCTTATTTATAATGCAACGAATGCCATTGATCTCAAATTCCGCATCGCCTTCTTTCTTTTCGTCAAAGCCCAAAATATAACTGAGGCCGGAGCAGCCACCACCTTTCACACCCACACGCAAAGGTTGTGAAGCATCATGATCTTTTTCGGCCATCAGCCTTTTTATCTGCCTGATGGCGCCATTGGTAAAGCTTATTGTCATTTCCTGTGTTGTTTCCATTCCACAAATTTACTCATTAATTATTGCTTCTCTAAATCGGGTATTGTATCAGTTTATACTTGGCCGGTAAGACGGTAAGACGAAAAGTAAATTATGAATTTCTTTCTCCTTTACGCCTTGCCGTCTTACCGGCAAAAAATTCAAAGTGAGACACTACTCCTTTCGATAAAAGGAAATTAACAGAACAACAATCCCTATTTTTGATATTAAATAATTGCAAATGGATGAATCTGTAATAAGTATTGCCATCGCTTCACTGGCTCTCATCATTTCCCTATCCACTTTTTTTGTTTTGAATAAACAAAGACAGCAAAAAACAAAAGATGGTCAGCCCGATTCAAACACCCGTCAGCTGCAATTGCAGGCTTATGAAAGATTGGTGATGCTTACCGAAAGGATCACTTTGCCCAACCTCATCAGCAGGGCCAACAAACCCGGAATGTCAGCAAAAGAAATGCAACTCATTTTGCTCGAAAGCATCAAGCAGGAATATGAATACAATGCATCGCAGCAGATCTATGTAAGTCCCGTTGCCTGGGATGCGGTGAGAAATTTAAAAGAACAAAATATGCTGATCATAAACCAGGTGGCATCTGCATTACCCCCGGAAGCAACAGGTATCGATCTGAATAAAATTTTGCTGGATGTGATGATGAAACAACAAAAAGGACAATTGCACACCATTGTTCTTGAAGCGTTGAACTATGAGGCGAGGAAGATGATGAAGTAGTAGGCAGTATGTAGTCTGCGGTAAGCAGTTGTCGTAATGAATTATTATGTCAAAGAAAAAAATTACTGATTCTGGAATCGAAATAAAAAATGTCTACAAGACTGCCGACTGTCAACTGCCGACTGAAGGACCTGGCGAATTTCCTTTCACCCGCGGCATCCAGGCCGACATGTATCGCGGCAAGTTGTGGACGATGAGACAGTATGCCGGTTTTTCGACAGCGGAGGAAAGTAATAAGCGTTACCATTATTTATTAGAGCACGGTGTGAATGGATTGAGTGTGGCCTTTGATCTTCCCACGCAAATTGGCTATGACAGTGATCATCCATTAGCTGAAGGTGAAGTGGGAAAAACGGGAGTGGCTATTGACAGCATTGAAGACATGCAGGCATTGTTCAAAGGAATTAAGCTGGAAGATGTGACCACATCGATGACGATCAATGCCACTGCATTCATTCTCCTTTCACTCTATGTTGCTGTAGCCAAACAACAAGGCGCCGATCTGAAAAAAATTTCCGGAACAGTACAGAATGATATTTTGAAAGAATATGCCGCCAGGGGAACCTATATCTATCCGCCCAAACCTTCCATGCGCATCATCACCGACATTTTTGAATGGTGCAGTCATGAATTGCCCAAATGGAATACGATCTCCATTTCCGGTTATCATATTCGTGAAGCGGGAAGCACGGCTGTGCAGGAAGTTGCTTTCACACTCAGCAATGGAAAAGCTTATGTGCAGGCAGCATTGCAAAAAGGTTTGGATATAAATGTTTTTGGCAAAAGACTTTCTTTCTTTTTCAATGCGCACAATAATTTGTTTGAAGAAGTGGCGAAGTTTCGTGCCGCAAGAAGAATGTGGGCAAAGATGATGAAGGAGTTAGGAGCAACAGATGAAAAAGCGATGATGCTACGCTTTCACACGCAAACAGGCGGCAGCACACTCACTGCACAACAACCATTGAATAACATTTCAAGAGTAACGATCCAAACTTTGGCTGCGGTACTCGGCGGCACCCAGTCTCTACACACCAATGGTTATGATGAAGCTCTGAGCCTGCCCACAGAAGAAGCGGCAAGAATTGCGTTGAGAACGCAACAGATCGCAGCTTATGAAAGTGGCATTGCAGACACTGCCGATCCGCTGGGTGGTTCTTATTTTGTTGAAGCGCTGACAAATGAAGTGGAGGAAAAAGCCTGGCAGCTGATGGAAAAAATTGATGCAATGGGCGGGAGCGTTTCTGCAATCGAGCAGGGTTTTATTCAAAATGAAATTGCGAGAAGCGCTTATGAACACCAGCGCCTGGTTGAAACGGGAGAAAAAATTATTGTCGGTGTCAATAAATTCCAGGAAGGTTCAGGGGAACCCACTCCTATCTTCAGGGTGGATGATGGCATCAGGCAGATGCAAATAGAAAAGCTAAAAGAATTTAAGAACAGTCGTGATAACTCCATGGTAGATCAATGCCTGCAGGATCTGAATGATAAAGCAAATTCCGGTGATAACCTCATTCCTTCTGTTATTGGTGCTGTTGAACATAAATGCACGCTTGGCGAAATTGCCGATACGCTGCGGGAAGTCTTTGGAGAACA
>Ga0137463_1000716_pt1 | contig 11116 bp, 9 predicted proteins | sample EasRivERMGT800_2_FD_102333 | JGI IMG/M metagenome (GOLD analysis project Ga0137463, IMG submission 102333) | Soil microbial communities from meander-bound floodplain in the East River, Colorado, USA - East River MetaG ERMGT800_2 | ecosystem: Environmental > Terrestrial > Soil > Floodplain ...
CGGTGCGCGACATGATACGCACCAAATACAGGATGCAGGGCAGGAAAACCAGGCTCATCGGTCCCAACTGCCCCGGGGTCATCACCCCCGACGAGATCAAGATCGGCATCATGCCCGGCCATATCCACAAGAAAGGCCGGATCGGAGTGGTGTCGCGCTCGGGCACGCTCACTTACGAGGCGGTGGGCCAGCTGATGGAGCTGGGTCTGGGCCAGTCCTCCTGCGTGGGTATCGGCGGGGACCCGGTGAACGGCCTGAAACACGTCGACGTGCTGGAGATGTTCAACGACGATCCGGAGACCGACGCCGTCGTGATGGTGGGCGAGATCGGCGGTTCGGACGAGGAGAACGCGGCGCTCTGGGTGAAGGCCCACATGAAAAAGCCCGTCGTCGGCTTCATCGCGGGCGTCACCGCGCCTCCCGGAAAGCGCATGGGCCACGCGGGCGCCATCATCTCGGGCGGCAAGGGCACCGCGCAGGAGAAGCTCGCGGTGATGGAAGAGTGCGGGATCAAGGTCACGAAAAATCCCGCGGAGATGGGCAAACTGCTGAAATCGGTCCTGAAGTAAGGCTCCCCGCGATCCCCGCAGCGCGTTCAGGCGAACTTGGGCGACCAGGGCTCGGCCCATTCCGCGATGTAGCTCCTGAGGAACCCGCTGAAGTCCTCGAAGCCGGGCGGCAGCTTCCTGCCGCGACTTGCGATTTGGTAGAGCTCGATCGGTACCATGGGATCCGTGAGCGGATGCATCGCGATGCGGTGGCTGCGGCAGGCCGGGATCGCGAAAGTCGGAATGACCGCACACGCGGCGCCCGCTTCCACCATCGCGATCTGCGTCTCGAAGTAGTCGAACACCATGTCCGGCGGATCGCGGCGGCCAAAGCGCTGCAAGTTACGGTCGATGAGCTGCTGGATCGGATTGTCGGGCGGCAAACCGATCAGCCGCCACTCGACGATGTCCCTCCAGCGCAACCACCGCGGCGGCCCGCTCGCAAGCTGCGCCGCCGGCTCGATCACCATCAACGAGAAGCGGAAAAGCGGGATGCGGCGCACGCCGCTGACCGGTTGAAGGAAACAGCCTAGGCCGACATCGATCTCGCCGGATAGCGCCATGGCGATGACGCGCGAGCGGTCGCCGTCGTGCAGGACGATTTTCAGGTCGGGGCTGTGAGCCGCGTAGTCGCTGATCGCCGCCGGAAGCAGCTTGCTCGCGATGAGCGGCGTGGCGCCCAGGGCGAGGCGGCGGTTCGCGACGGATGCGGCGCGACCGATCACCGACGCCGCCGCCTCCAGCTCGAGCAGGCTGCGGTCCGCGATCGGCAGAAACTTGGTGCCGAACTCGGTGAGCGTGACCTTGCGGGTGGTGCGGTCGAAGAGCCGGAATCCGAGCTGCCCCTCGAGCTCGCGCATCAGCACGCTCATTCCCGATTGCGTCATGAACAGCTGCTCCGCGGCGCGGGAAAAACTGTGATGCTGCGCCGTCAGCACGAATGCCTTCAGTTGCCGCGAGCTGATATTCATGCTGATGAGTGATTAATTGATGAGTTACTTCAATTTGTGTCGTGAATCGCCGGGTGTTAGATTTTAACAGCGGAATGGAATAAGTCAGTGTAAGTAGGTGTGGTCCAGAGGACCGTGGAAGGGGAGGCAGCATGGGGGGCAGACGCGGATTTTTGCAACTCAACTTGCCCACTCCTGCTTCCCACTTTTTTTCCCACTCCTGCTCCCACTCTCTTTTGCACTGTCCGGTGCGCTGCAGCAATTCCATTAGGATTCCCGAGGAGCTTGAAACATGGAGGCCCCAACGATGACGCCCAGCCGAGCGATCCTGTCTGCTTGTACGCTCGCCCTTCTGCTGCTCTCGCCGCTCGCCGTGCGCCAGGCGCGAGCCGAGTCTTTCTGCGTGACTGGTCCGGAGGACCGGCCCGAGAGCACCATTCAGGGCGGGCTCACGCCGGCGGAGCGCAACCTGCCCGGCGGCTTCCAGGGCCAGTGGTGCGGGATGCGTCAGGTCGGGCACGAGCCGCTTGCCTTGCGCGGTAGCTTCGGCGACGTGCAGCTGATGGGCCTTTGCGCATACGCCAGTATGCGCGATCCGTCCAACCTCGCGCTGCCGACGACGGGGACGGCGGTCGTCGACATGCGGGTACCGTCGCATCCGGTGTGGGTACAGACGCTGAGGACACCCGCCATGCAACGCGCCTATTCGGCGCTGGAGATCCAAAAGCAGATCATGGTCGGCGCGTTCAAGGATTTCGGCCCAAGCGGCACCAATCCCTTCGACGTCTACGACGTGTCCGGCGATTGCCTGAACCCGAGATTCCTCGCGACCACCAATACCGCCTCCGGCAATCACGACGGCTGGCTCACGCCCGACACCAATACCTACTATGGAGTTCCGTTCGGCGGCCAGACCATCCAGCAGAATTCGAACCGCATCGATCTGCACGTGATGGACCTCACCGACAAGGCTCACCCGGTGCAGCTGTTAAACTGGAACCGCAATCAGCTCCCCCCGGAGATCCGCGACCGGTTGCTTCCGACGCGCAATTTCCACGACGTGAGCACGAACGACGACGGCACGAGGCTCTACCTTGCCCTCTACGGGGGCAACAACGCCCTGGGCGGGTTCCCGGCGGACGGCTCGGGCCGGTGCGCCAACGGCCTGCTGGTGCTCGACTCGTCGGACGTCGCTCTGCGCCGGCCGAACCCGCAGTTGCGCTACATCAGCTTCCTGTCGTGGTGCGATCCCAAGAACGACCCGGTGTTCCACTACTTCGACGCGGACTTCGACGACGGGTCCACGGCGGCCGCGCACGCCACCGAGTACGTGATCCACGAGAGCGGCAAGGAATATGTCGTCACGACCGACGAATCCGGCGCCGGCCTCGACGGCGGCTGGGATCAGATCTGCCGGCAGCGGACCTTCGGCCGCCTGATCGACATCAGCGACGAGGGGCACCCGCGAGTCGTCAGCACGTTCAAGCCCGACATCGGCAAGCCGGAGAACTGCACGCGGATCATGTCCGAGCAGCTCAACGGCGGCATGATCCATTACATCGGTTTCGACAACCGCTACAAGATGCGCCTCGTGTTCTACGCCGGCGCCAATTACGGACTGCGCGTCGTCGATTTCCGCGATCCGGCAAACCCGAAGGAGATCGCCTACTACAAGGCGCCCAACGTGGCGACGACCGCCGCGGGCGAGAACGACTTCACCCGGCCCGATCCGCGCATCGACAACGACAACTGCCTGGTCTACACCGGCTGGAACCAGGGCGGCTTGCGCGTGCTCGAGCTGACCAACCCCGAGTACAACGCCTGCATGCGCCGCGCGGCGAACGGCGGCGGCTGGCTGACGGGACCGGGCGGCGGCAAGACCAACTTCGGGCTGATCGCGGCGCGGGGCGATGGCGGTCGCGGGGCGCTCGAGGGCAGCTTCGAGCTGAACGACCGTGATGCGGGTGTGAAAATCCACTTCAACACGCTGACGCTTCTCGGCAGCGTGCGTGACGCTTGCGGCGCGATTCTTCCGTCCGCCAATGCCGTGCAGTTCGAAGGCGCCGGCACCTTCAACCGCGCCCCGGCGAGCTTCCGGGTATGCGTGCAGGACAACGGCGAGGGCGGCAAGAATGTGCAGGCCGATCGCGTATACGTGACCTGCACCGCCGGTTGCACATACGGCACCGAAGGCGCGCTCGAGGGCGGCAACATCCAGGTGGTACAGCGACCCTGAAGACCGGAGCCGGCTAAGCGCTCCAGCGAGGGGCTGGGCACGACCCGGCCTCTCGTGTTATTAACCGGCTTCGATCATGATGAAAACCAGAGAAAGGGTGTTTCTCATGGGATTACCCGCCATTGCCGCGGCGATGGCAATGAACGTCCACCTCGCGACGGCCGAGGAGCCGAAGGTATTTGACCTGGCGCTCAGGGACGGGCGCGTGGCGGCTACGCTGGACACGCTGCGCGTGGCGAAAGGCGACCGGGTCGAGCTGCGCTGGAAGAGCGACCGGCCGATCGAAGTTCACCTGCACGGCTACGATCTCCAGGCGAAGTGACACCGCAGGCGCCGGCGATGATGTCGTTCGCCGCGCGCATCGCCGGCCGCTTCCCGGTGACGGAGCATGCGCACGGCCCCGCCCGCCACCGGGCGATCCTCCACCTCGAGGTGCGCCCGTAGGTCTCGCACGCGGGCTGGCCGGCGTCCTCCTCGTCGCCTTCGCCGCGCCGGCCGTCGCGCACGGCTTCGGCCAGCGCTTCGACCTCCCGCTGCCGCTGTGGCTATGGGTCGTCGGCGCGGGCGCGACCATCGTGCTGAGTTTCGTGATCGTCGCGCTGTTCGTGCGCGAGCGACCGCCCGCCGAAGGCGCGGCGAGCATCAAACTGCGCGGCGGGCCGCGCTGGGCCGGTGCAGCGGCACGCGGCGCCTCGGTCGCGATGTTTCTCCTGACGCTGACCACCGGCCTCTTCGGCGTACAGGATCCCTACGCCAATCTCGCCACGGTGATGGTCTGGGTGATCTGGTGGGTCGGCTTCGCATTCGTCTGCGCGTTGGTGGGAGATCTCTGGGCCGTCCTCAATCCGCTCTCGACGCTGTTCGCGTGGAGCGAGGCCCTTTACGAAAGGCTTGCCGGTGGCGGGCTTGGGCTCGGCCTGCGCTATCCCGCGAAGCTGGGCGCCTGGCCGGCGGTGGCGCTTTTCCTCGGTTTCGCGTGGGCCGAGCTGGTTTGGCGCGACAAGGATGTGCCCGCTTATCTCGCCCGCGCGCTCATCGCTTACAGCCTGCTCGCGTGGACGGGCATGTTCCTGTTCGGGCGCGAGGCCTGGCTGGCGCGCGGCGAGGCGTTCTCGATCGCTTTCGGCGTACTCGGGCGGTTCGCGCCGCTCGACACGCGCACGCCGGCGCTGCGGCTTCCGGGCTCGGGCCTTGCGCGGGGCGAAGCGGTGCCGTTCTCGCTGCTGGTTTTCGTGGTGCTCATGCTCTCGACCGTGACCTTCGACGGCTTCCTGGAAACGCCTCTCGCGCAGCGAATCGCCACCGCTGTGCAGGGCTCGCCCGCCATCGCACGCTGGCTGTTCGCGCTCTCCGAGCACGGGCTCGACGAATCGCAATCGGTTGCGACCGCCGAACTGGTCGCGTTTCCAATCGGCTTCCTCGCGGCCTACTGGCTCACGAGCTGGCTGATGGTGCGCCTCACGCGGCGCCGGGGCGTGCGCCACGCCGCCTGCGCCTTCGTGCTGACCCTGGTGCCGATCGCCGTGGCCTACCACCTGTCGCACTATTTCTCGCTGCTGCTCACCGCGGGGCAGTTCGTCATTCCGCTCGCCTCCGACCCGTTCGGCTTCGGCTGGAACCTCTTCGGCACGGCGAAATACCGAGTCGATCTGGGCATCGTCAGCCCCTATGTGCTGTGGTACGGCGCCGTGACGCTGATCGTCGTCGGCCATGTGATCGCGGTCCACCTGGCGCACGCGGTCGCGTTGAGGGAGTTCGGCAACCGGCGGGACGCGCTGGTCAGCCAGGTTCCGATGCTCGCGCTGATGGTCGCCTACACGATGCTGAGCCTGTGGATCCTCGCCCAGCCGATCGTCGGCTAGCTCAGCGGTCCTTCGGTCGCCGACTCTGGACGCGCGCCTGGAACGCCGGATCGCTGGTCGACCAGTGGAAGTGGACGATGCGGAAGCGCTCGCCACTGCGGCGCAGGATAACGGTTTCGAGCGTCGTCTGGTCGATTGCCGTGCCATCGGATTGGCGGCCGGTGACGCGGTAGGTGCTGAGCACCCAGCGCAGGCCGCCTTCGCCGCCGGTGCGGCGCGTCTCGAGCTTCCATTGCGTGGCCACGGCGACGTCCATGTCGAAGGGCAGGTGGCTGAACGCATAGGCTTCGACGGTCGGGTCGACCGCGCCGAACTCGTACACCACCAAGCCGCGATCGAGCAGCGACAGCGCGCCCGCCGTGTCCTTGTTGCGCAGCGCGGCGTGAAACGCGTCCACGACCTCGGCCGGCAGGCGCGTCTCCTGCGCCGCGGCTGCGCTGACGCAGCCGATCAGGGCAACGCGGGCCGCCACCCGGGCGAATCGATTCACTGCGGGCTCGAAGCCCGGTCGATCGCGATGTTCTCGAGGACGAAGACGTCGCTCACCGCGATGCCGTTCAAGGGACCGTCGAGCGGCGCGACGGTGATCTCGGCGCCGGTATTGCGGCGCACTTCGAACACGTGCGAGAAGCGCTTGCCGGCGAGAAGGGTAAGACGCCAGCCGCGCAACTCGTCCGGCGCGAATGCCGGCGCGGAGGGCAGGCGCTTGGCCCTGAACGAATAAATGTCGCCCTTTGCGTCGGGCGTGCCCAGCGCGGTGATCTGGCCGGCGTAGCGCTTCAGCGCCGGATCGACCTGGATGCTGTCGTGTCCGGCGAGCGCCGCACCGGAATGAAAGGCGAAGGTCGCGAGCACGGCGGCGACGGCGAATGCGTTCAGTTGCCGCGAGCTGATATTCATGCTGAAGAGTGATTAGCTGATGAGTTAGTTCAATTTGTGTCGTCAATTGCCGGGTGCTAGATTTTAACAACTAGTCGTAGTTCTGAGGGACTGTGGAAGGGGGAGGCAGCATGGGGCGCAGAACGGCTCAAGCTTCCCACTTCCCCTCGCGCCGTCCGGTGCGCTTGCAGCAATCCCGTAAGGATTTCAAAAGGAGGAGGTAACGTGAGCTTTGCGATCCTGCGCTGCGTTGCGCGAGCAGGCACTCTTGTTTCAGCGGTCACGCTGACGGCGTGGCTTCCCACTTCCTACACTACGGCCAGTACGTCAGTAAAGTCGAGCACCGCCTGAAGGAGTTGATGGACGAGGGCTGGTTCCCTAAGGAATACGCGTCGGACTACGTACAGAGAGATCTGCAGGACTACAAACAGTAAGGAGGCGAGTCATGCAAAAACGCACAAGCCTGTTCGCGATTGCGCTCGGCGCGCTCATTTTTGCGCCCGTCAAGGCTCTGGCGCTGCCGAGCTGCCTGGAGCTCCGGGACAATCCCGCCTACGGCCTGGCGGGACGCCCGGACGTCCTCAACCTCACGGCCAGCCTGACTACGACCGGCGCCAACGCCCGCTGCGAGATCAATTTCATTTATTCCTCGCGCGGCGGGCCGGAGTTCGGCTACGACGAGGGCGAGCAGCAGCGCGTGGCCATTCGCGTCGGCCTGCCGCGCAACGGCCGCGACGGCGGCGCGGGCGGCGTCGAGGGCGCCTGGAACGGTCGCACGCGCGCGCTCGGCGGCGGCGGCTGCGTCGGCTCGGTCGGTTCGGTCACCTCGGCGACCAGCACCGGCTATGTCGGCTCCTCGACCGATTCCGGACACGTCGGCGGCGACTGCCTGTTTGCGCTGCAGCCCACTTCCACCCGCTTGAACATCGGCAGGCTGAACGACTTCATCGTCGACAGTCTTCTCGCGCAGGTGCGCTGGTCCAAGGTCATTGCCGAGACCTACTATGGTCTCGTACCGGGCCGCAATTACTGGGACGGGTGCTCGACCGGCGGGCGCCAGGGCTTTGCGCTCGCGCAGAGATATCCCGAGGAGATCGACGGCTGGCTGGTCGGCGCGCCGGGCGTGAACTACGGGCGCTTCCGTCTGGCCCAGCTCTGGGGACCGATCGCGATGAAGGATCTCGCGGGCGGGCCGATCCTGTCGGCGAAGACCGCGCAGGCCACCGCATCCGCCATTGCGGCTTGCGATGCCGCCGACGACGTGCTGGACAGCATCCTGCAAGAGCCGCGCAGCTGCAAGTTCAGCGCGAAGGCGAACGTCTGCGGCGAGCCGACCGCGCCGGCGGCGAACTGCCTGACGCCGCAGGAGGCGGCGGCGATCGATCTCATCTGGGACGGGCCGCGCAACACCTACGGCAAGCAGATCTTTCCGGGACTCTCGCGCGGCGCGCAGATCAGCGCGTTGAGCGGCAACACGCCCTCGCAGACGGCGACCAGCCAGCTGCAGTGGAACCACTCGGACGCGAGCGTCGACTGGCACACGCTGACGCTCGCCGACTACGGCCGCGAAGCCGAGCTCGGCTCGAACACCACCGGCGACATCATCAATACCAACGACGTGCACCTCGAGCGCGTGCGCGACGCCGGCAAGAAGATCCTCATGTGGCAGGGCACCGCGGATCAGCTGATCACCGACTCGAACGTGCTCGAGTACTACATCCGCGTCGCCGCGCATTTCGGCGGCGGCACGCCGGATTTCACCGTGCTGCAGCCCTGGTTCCGCTACTTCCGCGCCCCGGGCGTCGCGCACTGCGGCGGCGGCGCCGGGCCTCAGCCGTCGAACGAGGCGATGTTCCAGCAGATGGTGAACTGGGTGGAGAACGACGTCGCGCCAGATAGCGTCAACTCTTCCGGCGGCGGCCGCACGCGCCCGATCTGCGCGTTCCCGCAGACCGCGATCTACAACGGTCCGCCGGCGAATCCGAACCTCGCGGCGAGCTGGCATTGCGGTGGCAACGTCCAGACCAAGGACAACATCTGCCAGTCGATCGTCACCCCGTACAAGCACGAGAGCGAGGACCAGCTCCAGGCGTACGGCAAATACAACCCCGCCGCGTGCAACCCGAGCTCGAAAGTTCCGATCGACGGGCATGCGGTGGATGCATCGTCTTATGCGCCCGATCCGGAGGGAATCGACCGCAACGAGAACCCGAGCAACGACGACTGAGAGAGGTGGACCATGCAACAACGAATCGTTAAATCCGGCTTCGCGCTCGGCATGCTGGCGTTCGCGTCTGCGTCCGCGTTCGCAGCCATGAGCTGCGCGGATCTCGGTGCATACCTGGCCGCTCAGCCGCACGTCCTGCAGGTGAGCCCGAGCACTCCGCTCACGACGCTGACGGCAACCGGCGCCAACGCGCGCTGCGAGGCGAACTTCATTTACTCGGCGCGCGGTGGAACGGGGGACGGCTACGCCGACGGTCAGAACCAGCGCATCGTCCTGCGCGTCGGATTGCCGAAGAACCCGCTCGACGGCGGCACGGGTGGCGTGCAGGGCGCCTGGAACGGGAAGGTGCAGAACCTCGGGGGCGGCGGCCTCGTAGGAAATGTTGGTGGGGTGACCAGCGCAACGAGCGCGGGCTACGTCGGCTCGTCGACGGACTCTGGTCATACATCGGCGGAAAATCCGAATTTCGCCGTCATCGAGGCGACCCACAGCCTGAACTACGGCAAGCTGGACGACTTCCTCGTCGAAAGCCTGCGCCAGCAGTATCAGTGGGCCCTGTCGCTGGCCAATACCTACTACGGCATGACGGCGACGCGCAACTACTGGAACGGCTGCTCGACCGGCGGCCGCCAGGGGCTTTCGCTCGCGCTGCACTTCGGGACGGACTTTGACGGCTATCTCGTCGGCGCGCCGGCCAACTACAACACGCGGCTGCAGGTGATGACGCTCTGGCCCTGGTGGGTCAACAAGGACATCGCCGGCAACTCAGTGACGAGCGCGAAGTTCAGCCAAGCCAACGCGTCCGCAATCGCGGCCTGCGATGCCATGGACGGCGTGCTGGACGCCATCCTCGGCGACCCGCGCAAGTGCACCTTCGATGCGAACGCCAACGTCTGCGGCCGGCCGGGCGCACCCGCGACGAACTGCCTCACGCCCGACGAAGCGAAGGCGGTCAACATGATGTGGGACGGCGCGCGCAACGACAAGGGCACGCGCATCTGGTTTCCGTTCGAGCGCGGCGCGAATGCCGCGGTGAGCTCGAATGCGACCTGCGGCAATCTGGGCTCGCAGTGCTGGGCGCACCGCGACACGACGTTCGATTGGCATGGGCTGCCGCTGTCGCAGTTCGACGATGAAACCGAGCTCGCGACGCGGATCGTCGCCCCCTACAGCGACATCATGAGCACGGACTTGCAGGCCGCGCATGAGAGGGGCGCGAAGATCCTGATGTGGCACGGCGGCGCCGATCCGCTCATTCCGCACCGCCAGTCGATTCACTTCTACAACGATGCGATGGCGACGTTCGACGGCCTCGACAAGCTGACCCCGTGGTTCCGCTTCTACGTGGCGCCCGGTGTCGGCCATTGCGGTGGCGGGGTCGGACCGCAGCCGCAGAACCTGTTCGGCGTGCTGGTGGACTGGGTCGAGAACGGCAACGCGCCGGACAGCATCCTCTCGACGAACACGAGCGGCGGCGTCGTGACCCGCAGCCGGCCCCTGTGCCCGTGGCCGCAGACGGCGATCTACAACGGCTCGGGTGACCCGAACAACATCGCCAGCTTCCATTGCGGCGGCAATGTCGAGACCAAGGAAACCGAGTGCCTCGCGCTGGTCGCGAAATTCCAGAAAGAGACCTCCAACGCCTACGACACTTCGGCGCGCCGCAATCCGGCGACCTGCAACGACAATTCCAACGTGCCGCTCGACAAGCTGCTCGGCAGCGCGGTGGTCGCGCCGCAGATCCCTGCGGACGACCTCATCCCATCCAACCAGGAATAGGAACCGAGGAATGAATCGTGCCCTGATGCTTGTTATCGGCGCCGCGCTCGCGGCGCAGGCGAACGCAGATCCCGCGTTCACGTTGTCCAGCCCGGGCAGCGTGCTTGCGGGCTACGTCACCGGCGATGCCGTGCCGATCAGCGTGTCGGCGCCCTCCAGCGCGCTCCTTTCGCGCTCGACGCTGAAGCTGAACGGCGTGGACGTCACCTCGGCGCTGCACGCCGACGGAGCCGGGTCCATGAGCGGCACGGTGGCCGGCCTCGAGCCGGGCGCCAACGTGTTCGAGTTCTGGTCGAAGAACTCCAAGGAGCCGGTGGCGCAGCTCACCGTCATGAAGGCCGTGAACCCGGTGCTCGCGTGCGACCTGGCGACCCTCTCGAGCCTTGGCGGCTTTCCGGTGCAGCCTTCCGGCACCGCCGCCGGCACTCGCGTCACGCTGGTAACGCTCACTCCTGCAACCAGCACGCTCCCGGAGTATTGCCTGGTGCGCGGGATCCTGCAGGAACGCAACGACGGCATCGCCGGGATACCCGGCACCACGTCCTACCGCACGAACCAGCACTACGGCACGCTCTTCGAAGTGCGGCTGCCCACGACCTGGAACGGCCGCTACATGTTCCAGGGCAGCGGCGGCA
>Ga0137463_1000717_pt1 | contig 11103 bp, 9 predicted proteins | sample EasRivERMGT800_2_FD_102333 | JGI IMG/M metagenome (GOLD analysis project Ga0137463, IMG submission 102333) | Soil microbial communities from meander-bound floodplain in the East River, Colorado, USA - East River MetaG ERMGT800_2 | ecosystem: Environmental > Terrestrial > Soil > Floodplain ...
ATATCAGGTCAAAGAACATGTTACTAAAAACGGCAGAGTGGCTTTTCAGCAGGCGAATCATAAATGAACTGAAAAAAAATACCAGGATTGATCTGACATCATACATCAATTCTGCAATTATTACAATTAATCAGCAGCTCAATAGAGAATGGATAAAAGGAATTCGAAGTAATGGGAAAATGGAAGAAATAAAGATTATAAATATTTATCCATTACGGGATCACCTGGTTGTCCGGAGTAATTGCAGCGGCAATCTTGCTATCAAAATTGATGCTGCCAATTTTAGCTTTTGATGATACTTGCTATCCTGAATGTGAAATGTTTCTGTGAAAAATAGCTGAACAATACAACAATTGCTGTTGTTATTATTTTTGACGGCAGAGGCCACCAGCCGAACTTTTCTACAAACAGCTTCAAAAAAATATAATTAAGCAAAATACAGCAAAATACAACTGCAAGATACCTGCTGCCCTGTATTCTTTTGCTTATAATCTTTGCATGGGGAAAAACTATATAACGCATCAAAATAAATCCCGTAAGTAAGGTTATAGGAAAGGTAATCATCATGGCGGCAATATGAGGGCTGATAGCAATACCATCCAACTGCACAACTGATTTTTGTAAAATATAATTATAGGTAATAAAATACAGGCAAATGTCAAACAAACTGTTACTACCCCCGCAGGCGGCATAACGAAAAGTCTGCAAATCGATGGTTCTTCGGAATGGCGGATAAAAAAAATCAATTGAAGAAATGATAAAATCCCTTACTGAATGTATCTGTTGTCGCATGCAGACGCAAAATAACTAAAGCAAACTTCAAATTGCAAATCCCAGGGATGAAATAACCTCCAAAAATTAATTAAAGTTTCAATTCACCATGTGTTTAAACCTTTTTCCGCTTTATTTGGGGCTGGTGAATTGAAACTTGGTGCTTTCCTTTAATGTAAATTCGCAACCTAATCAGAAAGGATATGAGTATTGTTAACCAGATAAAACCGTTTGTTGTTAAGGCTTTGAAAGAATTGTACGATTATGACCTTATTGAGCAGGATCTTACGATCAATACCACTAAACCTGAGTTTGAAGGTGATTATACCATTGTATTATTTTCCTTTATCAAATCATTAAAAAAATCTCCGGAACAAATCGGGAAAGCCCTGGGTGATCACCTGACGGCACAACATGCAACGATTTTTCAATCGTATAATGTCATAAAAGGATTTCTGAACCTGACCATTACGAATGAGTATTGGATAAATTTTCTTAAAACCAATTTCTTAGCCACTCAGTTTGGCCTTGCACCTTCCAACGGTACCAAAGTAATTGTGGAATATTCTTCTCCCAATACCAATAAGCCCCTTCATCTTGGACATTTAAGAAATAATTTTTTAGGCTGGTCTGTTGCAGAAATTTTAAAAGCAAATGGATACGAAGTGTTTAAAACCTGCGTGGTAAATGACAGGGGGATTCATATTTGCAAAAGCATGATTGCCTGGCAACTTTTTGCGAATGGTGAAACTCCTGAAAGCACAAATATGAAAGGAGACCATTTTGTTGGCAGTTATTATGTACAATGCGAAAATGTAATTAAGGAAGAGATGGCGGTGTTAAAGGCAAAAATTGAAGAAAAGGATTTCAGTGATTTTTCAGAATTGAATAAAGCTCAATTAGTGACTTTGCAGAAAACGATGAATGCTCTTATTATTGATAATGAAAAAGACAAAGAAAAGCTGGAAAAAATGAAAGAGGAATATCATGATGTGATAAGGGCTAACACTCCTATAATGAAAAAAGCACAGCAAATGCTTTTGGATTGGGAGGCCGGTAAGCCCGAGGTGATTGATCTCTGGAAAAAAATGAATCAATGGGTGTATGAAGGATTTGAAGTAACGTATCAACGAATAGGAACTGATTTTGATAAAATATATTATGAAAGCGCCACTTATCTGCTGGGGAAAAAATTTGTAGAAGAGGGATTGACCAAAAATGTTTTCTTTAAGAAGGAAGATGGTAGCGTGTGGATTGATCTCTCGGCCGAAGGACTTGACGAAAAACTGGTATTGAGAAAAGATGGTACTTCTGTATATATAACACAAGACCTTGGATTGGCTGATGAAAAATATAAGGACTTTAATTATAATCAGAGCATTTATATAATTGGCGATGAGCAGAATTATCACATGAAAGTGTTGAAATTAATACTTCAGAAATTAGAAAAACCTTATGCTGAAGGTATTTATCATTTAAACTATGGCATGGTAGACTTGCCGACAGGCAGGATGAAAAGCCGCGAAGGAACGGTGGTAGATGCGGATGACCTTCTGGATGAAATGTTCCTGGAGGCTGAAAAAAAAACCAAAGAACAAGGCAAAACAGCAGGGTTTACAGCAGAGGAATTGAAAGACTTATATGAGATGATCGGCTCGGGAGGTTTGAAATTTTTCTTGCTAAGGGTCGATCCGAAAAAGAGAATGATCTTTAATCCTGAAGAATCTGTAGACCTGCATGGCTTTACAGCAACGCACATTCAATATACTCATGCAAGGATAAAATCCATTTTAAGAAAGGAAAAAGCGGAACCTACTTATACATTACAATCTTCTGAATTATTATTACCCCGCGAGAAGGAGCTTATCATTTTATTGGAACAATTTCCTACTATTCTGGAACAAGCGGCCAGCGAACATAATCCTTCCATTATTGCCATTTATGTTTTTGCGGTTGCAAAAACGTACAACAGTTTTTATGCAGAGCACTCTGTGATGAATGCAGAGTCGCCGGATAAAAAACAACTGCGTCTTCAAATTTCAGAGTTGGCTGCGAATGTGATCGCTTCGGCCATGCGTTTACTGGGAATTAAGGTGCCGGAGAGAATGTAGGTTAGTTCAGAGTCGATAGTCATTAGTCGATAGTCGGGAGTTATGAAAAAAGCAACCACAAATCTGTGATTGCTTTCCGTTATTTTTTTTACTACAAACTATCGACTAATGACTATCGACTCCGGGCTCAAAACCCGCTCATCTCCTTCTTCTGTTTGTACATAGCAAGGCTTGGGTCCATCTCAATGGCCTTATCACAGAGCTGTGTTCCTTTCGCCTTCTCGCCTTTTTTCATGTAGCACATACCGATCATATACAAAGCAGAAGCATTGGTTTTGTCATAACCTAAAATAGTGTCCCAATAATTCATGGCGTCATCGAATTTTCCTTTGTTGTAATAAGCTTCGGCTACCATATCCAAAAGGCTAAAATCGCTCGGTCGTTTTTTTAAGAGGTCAGTCAATACAGAAATGCCAGCATCAAAATTTCCCACCTCAATATAAGCGGTACCCAGGTTTTGCATGTACCCGTTATCTTTCGGATAACCTGCATCGCCCGCCTGCTGTATATACTTTAAAGCATTTTTATTGTCATTGTTCGCATAACAAATCAGGCCAAGTTCATAAATCCATCCATATTTTGTAGCATCGAGCTCAATCGCTTTTTGATAAAAAGGAATAGCCAGCTTATAATTCAGCATATCGGCATAGCTTCGACCTATCATATATGGTATCTCGGCATTCAGAGGTTCTTCTTTTGCTGCCGCATTCAAATATTTAAGAGCGTCGCCATAACTTTCCCGATTATAATTAATTTTACCAAGATAATAGTTTACTTTTTCCGATGGATCGGCCTTCTTTAAATTATCGGCATACAAAATAGCTTCATCATAAATTTTTAAATTAAAACAAAGCAGAAGCAATTGTTTATAATTGGCTGCTGAAGTTTCCCCCAGGTCAACAAGTTTTTTGTAAGTTTCTTTTGCCTGGTAATACTTTCTCAAATCCATATATGCCAAAGCCATCTCGTTTAGCACAACTTTATTATTAGCATCATACTTAATAGCTTTTTCAAAATTTTTCAGGCTTTCCATACGGCGGCCTTTTTGCTTTTCATCAAGACCTTTTTGCAAAAAATAACCGGCACTGTCCGTTTGTGCAAATAAAGAATAAGAAATAAATAGAAGAAAAGTAGCCAGGGTTAGACGTAACATAGGGTATTGTTTGATGTTATTTCCAGGGTTTTTCATCAGATCAGATTGAGTGAAAATAAAAGACCTTATTCGCTAAAAGAATTCCAAAATAATAAATACCTGAAACATTAACAACCAGGTAATAAAAATCAGGTTCAGCCAGGCCAATTTTGATCCCTGTCAATCAGACATAATGAGTCATATCACTAACGCCGGACGATCCTTCATATTTCATTATCAGCCTAAAAAGATAAAAACGAAATGCATTTATGTGTTTTCTCTAAACAGAGATTACGATTAACTACTGGATCAGTTTGCCTGGATTAAATATTCCGGTTATTTTAAAAAAAAATAAAAATGAAAATTTAAATACGCGATCATCATATTTTCCTTATATTCCTGAAACTTTAAATACCCGGTTTTTATCAAATATTCTTAAAAAGCATTTATTAACAATTGATTTTCATTTATTTACTAAAAAAAATGATAATTTACAGATCATCGAAAAATTCTTTGATAAAACCCTTAATTTTGGCATGATGCTTCGATCTTTCACTCTTATTAACCCCTTTTCGAAGTTTTCAGAACTACTGTTTACTGCCCTTTAAATTCAAAGCCCATTACCTTCTTGCTTACAACCCGGCATTAATTAATTGAATGAACCCCAAAAAAGGAGGAAGTATGTTTTCCTATGGATTGTTAGAGCCCGGATGTCATTACCTGGTACAGGAAAAAGAAGGCTCAGATATTAAGCTGATAAAAGTTACGGTTGAATCAGATCACTGCCTGTTTGTAATTCGTTATGATGATCCAATGGTGACAGAGTGGAAAAGAAAATCGGATCCTCTTCATGACATTATAGAATGCCTGACTGATGCGACGGTGAAAGAGTGGGAAACTCATTATCCCAGCAGCGAAGATGCATATTATGAAGAAGAAGATGATGATTAGTAAAACTCCTTAGAAGTTTTTCTTCCTCTCATGCATCATTTTTCCGGCTATTGAAGGCTTATAACCTGCGACAGCCGGAATTTCTTTTCCATTCATTGCGGCTCAATCAAACTTGGTATACTTTTATATTTAAAGTTTGTTACAGTTCATTAAGCATCTATTTATGCTGTTACAGCGCAAAATTATATTTATCATTTCCTGTTTTATTGGTCTCGTGTCCTGTCACTTTCCTGTACGTATTCTTAGCGATGAACAAATTGCGAAACATTATGCAAACCGGCCTTCCAGGCCGCAACTGAAATACATCAGTTATAAAAATTTTCATATCCATCATGCCCTGGCTGGGGATTCAACGAAACCATTATTGTTAATTATTCATGGTTCACCGGGCGCATGGTATAGCTCTATGAAGTTATTAGATGATACTGACCTTCAGAAGCATTTCAGGTTGGTTTCCCTTGATCGCGTGGGTTTTGGTAAATCAAATTACGGGGTTTCAGAACCATCGATCCAGGCGCATGTACACTACATTGAAAAGATAGTTAAAGAATATAATAAGGATGGGAAAATATATCTTATGGGTTCCTCATACGGCGCTCCAATTGCTGCTTCTTTTGCTATGCAGCACCCTGACCTGGTTCAGGAACTCTACCTTGTTTCGCCGGTCATTGATCCCTCAAAAGAAAAAATGTTTTGGTTTTCTTATGTAGGCAAGCTTGCCATGGTGAGTATGATGATACCTGAATATTTAAATGTAGCGGGGGATGAAAAATTTGCCCACCGCAGGCAATTAAGAAGATTAAAATCTCATTGGAATGAGATTACCTGTAAAACCTATGTATTTATGGGGGAGAAAGATAATCTTGCCAGTCTTGGTAACCTGGATTTTGCCAGGAAAAAACTGGTAAACGCAAAAGAGCCCGAATTTTATTTACTGCCAAACACAAGTCATACTATTATTTACCAACGTTCCGACTTGCTGATCTCTCTTTTATTAAAACGAAATAATCCGTTGGTCTTCCATTAGCAATTGCTTTACATTATCTTGCCGGCAAAAGAACTTCTCAAAATATTTTGTGAAAAGAAAAACATTCCTGAAAACATCTGCAACTGTGATTGGCAGCAGTTTTCTTCCTGCATGGTCCTTCGCGGAAAATAAAAAAAGAAAAACCATTCGCTTTGCCCATATTACAGATATACATGTAAAACCAGGCATTATTCCGGAAACAGGTATGGCCAGGGCTTTTCAGCATGTGCAGCAATTGCATCCCAAAGTTGACTTTATTATAAACGGAGGTGATTCTATTATGGATGCCCTGGAAGCTGATAAACAAAAAGCACAAATTCAATGGGATCTTTTTCATAATATTTTACAAAAAGAAAATAGTCTTCCCACCTATCATTGCATCGGCAACCATGATATTTGGGGCTGGTTTGTAAAAGAAAATAAACCCAACAATGAAGATCTGTATGGCAAAAATTGGGTACAGGAAACCTTAGGTATGAAGAACCGTTTTTACAGTTTCACGAAAGATAAATGGCATTTTATAATACTTGATAGTACCCAATTAAATCCGGCAGGAGGTTATATTGCGTTTCTTGACCCGGAACAACTTGAGTGGCTAAAACAGGAACTAACGGATAATGCAAAAGAAAAATTCATTTGCATAGTTTCTCATATTCCCATTCTTTCGATATGCGCAGGTCTGTTTTTTGATAAAACGGAATCAAATGGGGACCTGAAGATTCAGCGGAACCTTATGCACACCGATTTTCTTGCATTAAAGAAAATATTCCAGCAGTACAGCAATATTAAACTTTGTATCAGTGGGCATATTCACTTGCAGGATGAATTAAATTATCTGGGAATAAAATATTATTGCAATGGAGCAGTGAGTGGCAATTGGTGGAACGGTTCCTTCCAGGAGTTTGCCCCTGCCTATGCTGTTATTGAGCTTAATGATGACGGCTCATTTCGCAGAACTATGATAAACTATGAATAAATTATCATCCACGGTTTTATGAATTATAAAATAACGGGTTTTTTTAAAAAAGCAGTTTTCGCTTTCTTTTTATTTCTGCTTCTCATTAGCAATTTGTTAAGTGCACAAAGGCATTTACCGGTAGTTGAGATGCTTACTTCAGGTACTAAAACGAGCTTGCGTGGTTTAAGTGTAGTAAACGACAATGTAGTTTGGGTAAGTGGCAGCAATGGAACCGTTGGTAAAACCACCAATGGCGGAAAGAACTGGAAATGGTTTACTGTAAAAGGCTTTGAAAAAAAAGAATTTCGTGATATAGAAGCCTTTGACGCCACTACTTCAGTAATCATTGCTGTTGGTGAGCCCGCTTATATTTTAAAAACCAACGATGGTGGGGAAACCTGGAAAGTTATATATGAAAATAGAACCAAAGGAATGTTTTTAGATGCCATGGAATTCTGGAATGAACAAAGTGGTATTGTAATTGGCGACCCTATAGATGGAAGATTTTTTATATTAAGAAGTTTTGACGGAGGCAATACATGGAAAGATATTCCTTTCGAAAATCGTCCTGTCGCAGACAGCGGCGAAGCTTGTTTTGCAGCAAGTGGCACTAACATACGGGCATTGGACAGAGATGAGGCAGTGTTTGTGAGCGGAGGAATGAAGTCAAGATTATTTACAAGAAATTCTGCTCTTGCATTGCCCATTGATCAGGGTAAAGAATCAACGGGTGCTAATTCCATTTCTGTTTATGATCACAATAAACGCAATGGCGGCAAAAGAATGATCGTAGTGGGAGGAGATTTCAAGGCGGACAGCTCAGGACAAAAAAATTGTTTCTTTACTGATGATGGCGGCAAAACATGGAGCGCACCAAAGACTCCACCGCATGGCTATAGAAGTTGCGTGGAATATTTATCAAAAAAAGATATTCTTGCCTGCGGGCTAAATGGTGTTGATTATTCTTTTGATGGAGGAAAAAATTTTACCTGGATCAGCAAAGAGAGTTTTCATGTGTGCCGTATTGCCAAGTATGGCCCGAGCATTTTCTTAGCGGGTGAAAATGGAAAAGTGGGAAGGCTTGTATGGGAATGAACTATTAAAACAAGAATCTGCAAATGCAAAACTCTCTTTGACCTAAATTCCCCGCCAGCTGGCGGGGACAGGGGGGCTTCACTTCAATCCAGTTAGATTATCAAGAATATCCTTTACCCAAGGCTGGTTTTTATAATTAGCATCAAAAAACCGGTATGAAATTTCTCCATCCTTATTAATTATGTACACAGCAGGCACAGGAAGATATACAGCACCGGGTTTTTGACCATTATTAGCGACAAGATCAACACTGGCCATTTTATAACGACTCACTGTTTTTTCGTCAACAAGGTAAGCCACACGATAGGCCTTCATAATTTTCATTTCATCATCAGAAATGATCGGGTAGCTTGCCTTTGTTTTTTCAACGGTTTTTGCAATGCCTTCCTGTTTTTCGGGAGTAATGGCTACCAATTGTGCACCTTTATTTTTAATCAATTGTAATGAATCCTCAAGCTTTTGTAATTCTTTATTGCAATACGGGCACCAGTAGCCGCGATAAAACACAAGTACAACCGGTCCTTTTTTGCGAAGGTCCTTCAGCACTATTACGTTCCCGCCTTGATCCTTCGCTTTAAAATCAGGAGCTTTTGAATTTATAAATAATCCTTCCGGCTTTTCCTGCGCATGAAGGTTTACTGCTACAACTAAGAATAAAGCCCATACAAGTTTTGTCATAATCTTTAATTATTGATCAAAAATAAAAATTAGGATTTTAGCAGCAAGTCACGGGGCAGACATATTAACAAAATCTTCTTTTCTCCTATATTTACACATTACCTTAAACCACTGCTATGGTAAACAAACACTACGAAAAATGGCTGCTGCAAATGCCTGCGGGCTTTTTGCTGGTAAGTGTAGGAATTTTAGTGATTATGTACTCTGCTAATAAGCGAGCCTCGGATGAATGGCTGATATGGGGGATTATTTCAGTTACGATTTTAAATGCTGGCCTGGGATTATTGGGCAACGCCTACGTCCATAAAGTAAAATCAGATTTAATAAGAAAACAACGAACAAGGCCACATCCTTCTTCTGAAGCAGAATTTTGATTCATTTCCTGGTTCTCTTTTATCTGTTTTTAGTTCGCGGCGGCGGCCAAACTTCTGAAATCAACACTCACCAGTTTACTTACACCGGGTTCCTGCATCGTTACCCCATAAATTACATCCACCGTGCTCATGGTCATTTTATTATGTGTAACGATAATGAATTGTGAGTTCTCACTAAACTGGCGGATCATATTGGTAAACTTACCCACATTGGCATCATCGAGTGGAGCATCTACTTCATCCAAAATGCAGAATGGCGCAGGTTTGATTAAATAAATAGCAAACAACAAAGCTGTTGCAGTTAAGGTTCTCTCCCCTCCACTCAATTGAGTTAATGAGGTAGGTCGTTTTCCTTTTGGTTTTGCCACTACATCAATTCCACTTTCAGCGAGATTTTCCGGATTTTCCAAAAAAAGATCGCATTGATCATCATCGGTAAATAATGTTTTGAATACCTTCTGGAAATTATCGCGAACCAGGTTGAACGTCTCTAAAAATTTTTGATTGGCCGTTGCTTCTACTTCCTGGATAGTTTGCAACAAACTATCTTTTGCCGTAACCAAATCATTTTTTTGTTCAAGAATAAATTCATAGCGCTTTTTCATTTCCTGGAAAGCTTCAATAGCTGTAGGGTTCACTTCACCCAAATTTTCCAAACGCTTTTTCATGCGGTCAGCCTTTTCCTGCAATTCTTCCACAGGCACATCACCGGTGCGGGGCTGATCCAAAATATCTTCCAGTTGAATTCTGAATTCAACATTCAATCTCTCTTTTGTTCCTGCCAGATGAAGTTTCAGATCATTAAGCCTGTCTTTTATTTCTGCAAGCAAATGTTCTACCTGCTCTTTATCTTTTACTTTATGCCGGAGTTCACTTTCTTTTTCATTTAGCTGGTTGCGCAGGTTATAATAAGCCTGGTCAGCCTCGTTTAATTTTCTTTCTTCATCTTCTTTATTCTTCAGCAAATTAATCAGTGAATCTTCTATTTCTTTTAGCAACTGTCCTGATTGGAAAATATTTTCGGCTGTTTCAGAAAGAGTACTGGTATTTGTTTCAATCTGCGTCTGCAGATCTTTTAACTGATTGTTCTTAAATTCAAGCTCCTGTTTCAAAGCGCTGATCTTACTCTGTTGCTTTGTGACCTGCAGGTTAAATTCATTGTATTGCCTGCTTGCCTCATTATAATTATTTTCCTCAAGCTTAAATGTTTCTTCGGCATCTTTCAGTCGGTTAGCATTTAGATCCAGCTCTTCATTTAAATGCTGCAGATCAATACGAACTCCTTCCACAGAGCCTTGTGTTTGCTGAAGCTGAACATTTAACTCTTCCACCCGGTGCTGACCCTGGCTCTGCATTGCATGAAGGTTCTCCAGCTTGTTGTGCAATGAAAAAACCTGATTGGTCAGCTGCTGAATTTCAAATTCTGTATCACTAATAGCACTTTCTCTCAAATCTTCGTTAAAAGCGATTACTTCATTATGCCTGGCTTGTATTTCTTCTTTTAATTTTTCAACTATATAGTTTTGGGAAGAAATTTCTTCCTGCAGTTTCTCAAGATTTTTTACACGGCCGATTTTCTTTCCCTCAAACAAACCCACACTTCCACCCGTCAATGAATATTTTCCTTTTACATATTTACCGGTTTTTTCCAGCACTACAAATCCATTACTGTTTGCCAACACTTCTTCATTATCAGCAATAAAAACATTATTCAGTAAATGCTCAGCAAGCCTGCGATATTTTTCCTCCACCTCAATTACCTGTAAGGCAGGTATCGCATTGGGCAGTGAAGCAAAGTCCTGTATCTCCGCAGCAGGATTATCATTTAGTTTATCCAGCAAAAAGAAATTTGCTTTGCCTTTTTTATTTTCATCCAGCAAATGAACAGCCTGCAACCCTTCCTGTAAATTATTCACTACATAGTAACTAAGATAAGGCTCCAGCACATTTTCCAACGCTGTGCGGTATTCTTCTTTTACATAAATAATATCTGAAAGTATCGGTGC
>Ga0137463_1000718_pt1 | contig 11101 bp, 11 predicted proteins | sample EasRivERMGT800_2_FD_102333 | JGI IMG/M metagenome (GOLD analysis project Ga0137463, IMG submission 102333) | Soil microbial communities from meander-bound floodplain in the East River, Colorado, USA - East River MetaG ERMGT800_2 | ecosystem: Environmental > Terrestrial > Soil > Floodplain ...
CCGCCATTCTGCGCGCCGGTTCGCTACGGTTCCTGCCATAGGATCCTAAAGTCCGCGCCCGGACCGCGGTCCAGGTACTCAAGACTCGCGCCGTTGGCGGCACACAGCTCGCGTGCGATGTAGAGGCCCAGTCCCGTCCCGCTCGCGAAAGTGGTGAAAAAAGGCTCGAACAACTGCGCTTGCAACTCCCTCGCCACGCCCTCACCGTCGTCGATGACGTGCAATTCTACTCGATTTGCCCGGCGTGAAACGGTGATGCGCACGCTTCCGGCGAGCCTGCGGCAGTGCCGCCAGGCGTTATGCAGGAGGTTCCACAGCACCTGGTTGAGATGGGCTCGGTCGAATTCAAAGGTGACATCTTCGGCCGCCTCGACCGAAAAGCTTTCGCTGGGGATGCCGTCGTTCTGCGCGAACTCCTCGATAAACGTAAGCAGATACGGGCGCACCCGGATCGTCTCCGGTTGAACTCGGTCGCGCCGCGAGAGTTCGAGAACGTCGTGCACCATGCGCTCCAGGCGCCGCGCGTTATCCCGGATGATCTGCACCATGCGTTCCTTCTGCGGTCCGCGCTGTTCCTCCTGCAACAGGTCTCCGGCATGCGTAATGGCCGACAGGGGGTTGCGGATCTCGTGGGCGATGTTGGCCGTGAGCCTTCCGAGTGCCGCGAGCTTGAGTTGCTGGGCCTGTTCCTGGAGCTTGGACAAATCCTCAAGGAACACCAGGCCGAAACTGCCGCCTGCGACGCCCGCCGACACGAAACGCGCACGCACCAGGCGACCGCTCTCGGAAAATCGCACGTTCACGCTGCTCGCACCCTGGCTGACGCGCCAGTCGGCAAGCCGCTGGGCGAGCTCCTCGGAAAAATCTTCGATCCGGCTCAAATCGGGTACAAACCGCCCCAGCAGATCCGCCGCGCGCGGATTGTGCAGGTGCACCCGTCCGTGGGCATCCACGACGAGCACCCCGTCCTGTACATCGCGGATGATCAGTTTATTGATGCGAAGCTGATCGGCGAGATCGGCACCGCGTTGCTGCGCCAGGCGCTCGTTCAGGATCAGGCGGCGCGCCAGCCGATTGGTGACCAGCGCCGTCGCGAAATAACCGATCGACAGCAGCCCAGGCTGGACGTAGTTGGCGGTGCTGGAGTCTTGCACGAGCACCCAGTAAGACTGCTCGAGAAGGACGGCAATCGACGCCAATGCGGCGTAGAAAAGCGTCAGTGTGCCCCGGCTGACCAGCGCAGCGCCCGCCAAGGAAATGAGCAGCATCACCCCCAGGCCGCTGCGGATGCCACTCGAGGCATACATCAACATGACGATGAGCACGACGTCGGTGACGACGTGCAGCGTGAGTTGAAGGTTGAAGTACGCCGGCACCTTTCGCAGCGCGACGTGAAATACCACGGCGAGCGCCAGATAAACGACGCTCGAGTAGGTATACGCCGCGATGTCGTGGCTGCCGAGGCTGAGCGCATCACCGAAAATCAGCGCCGCGAGCAGGAATATCGCGGCCACCTCGATGCGGTAGAAATTGAAGTACTTGAGCGAGACCCAGAACGAGTCCGCTACGGCCTCCTCCTGCGGGAGCCACGACAGGTTGAGCATCGCTGAAGCCGCCATGACCGTCCTCAACCGGCGCCGAGCCGTCGGTGTTCTTCGCTGCAGAAGAAATGGCCGCCGGCCTCGAGCGCTTCGCTGCGCGGAACGTTGACCCCGCAATGCGCGCAAGGAACCATCGGCTCGACCGGGGGCGGCGCGGGGCGCTGCCGGCGCTTGCGTGCAAGACCAGTCAACGCGAAATAAACGACGACTATAGCGATGACGAGAAGGAGGAGCTTGCTCACGCTGCAATGGCTGCCTGCGTCGCGGCTCGCGACGAGGCGTCATTATACCGGCGCGGGACGAGAGGACGGTCGGGTCGGCAAACTGGTCGGGGTGACTGGATTCGAACCAGCGACTCCTGCGTCCCGAACGCAGTACTCTACCAGGCTGAGCTACACCCCGAATCGGACAGGAGCCAGCGCGAAGGGAAGAGCGCTTCGGGAACTCTAGTAATCGCGCTCGACCGCGAAGGCCGACAATTCTAGCAAAGAATCGCGGTAACTTGAATTCGGCAGACCTGCGATGGCTTCGCTCGCCGCCCGGGCTTCCTCCCTGGCCTTCCCCCTCGCGTAGTCGAGCGCACCGGTCCGGCGAATCGCCTCCAAGACTGCCCTGAATTCTTCCCGGCCGCCGTGCTCTATCGCCGAGCGCACGAGCGCAGCCTGTTCGGGCGATCCGCGCTGCATCACGTGGATCAGCGGCAGCGTCGGTTTGCCCTCCTTCAGGTCGTCGCCCAGGTTCTTTCCCGTGTGCGCCGCGTCTCCCGAATAATCCAGCACATCGTCGATCAGCTGAAAAGCCGTTCCGAGGTGCATGCCGTAGCGGGCGAGGCCGCCCTCGAGCTCCGCGCTCGCCTCGCCCAGGATCGCCCCCAGCTGCGCTGCCGCTTCGAAGAGCTTCGCGGTCTTGCGCCGGATAACCTCCAGGTAGGCCGCCTCGCTGATCGCGGAATTGTGGGCGTTCAGAAGCTGCAGCACCTCGCCCTCCGCAATCGCATTGGTAGCGTTCGCCAGCACCTCCATGACCCGCATGCTTCGCACGGCCACCATGATCTGGAAAGCGCGTGAGTACAGAAAGTCCCCCACGAGCACGCTCGCCGCGTTGCCGAACTCGGCATTGGCCGTCTTGCGGCCGCGCCGCAGTTCGGATTCGTCGACGACGTCGTCATGCAGCAGCGTCGCCGTATGAATGAATTCCACGACGGCGGCGAGTTCCACATGGTGCTCGCCGCGATAGCCGGTCGCCCCGGCCGCAAGGAAAACGAGCGCGGGGCGCAACCGCTTGCCGCCTCCCGCGATGATGTACTCCGCGATCTGGCGCACGAGCACCACGTCGGACTCGAGCCGGCGCCGGATCATGGCATCCACCGCGAGCATGTCTGCGGCGATGAGGTTGCGAAGAAGTTCGGGCTGCAAAGGGGACTATCGCACTGCGGAATCGGCTTAACGGCGGGTCAGGAGGATAGCATATTTTCTTTGACCCCACTCGCTAAAGGCATGTATAATTTCGTGTTTTTCAAGAGCGATTCGGAGATCAGCATGTACGCGGTCGTCAGAACCGGGGGTAAACAATATCGTGTTTCCGCCGGAGAGAAGTTGAGGATCGAGAAGCTCGCTGCCGCCGTGGGTAGTGAACTCGTGCTCGACGAAGTCCTCCTTGTCGGTGACGGTCAGGTGCTCAAGGTCGGAACCCCTGTGGTGAAAGGCGCTTCGGTGAAAGCGAAGATCGTCGCTCACGGCCTCGGCGAGAAAGTGATGATTTTCAAGCTGCGCCGGCGCAAGAACTCGAAAAGGCTCCGGGGCCACCGTCAGGCCTACACCGAAATCGAGGTCACCGGTATTGCGCAAGCATAGAACAGCCGATCCCGAGGAGAAAGACAAACCATGGCACATAAGAAAGCAGGCGGCAGTTCCCGCAACGGCCGCGACTCGCAATCAAAGCGCCTCGGCGTCAAGCGCTTTGGCGGGCAGCTGGTAGCCGCGGGCAGCATCATCGTTCGCCAGCGCGGTACCCGCGTTCACCCCGGGGACAACGTCGGGGTCGGGAAGGACCATACCCTTTTTGCAAAGGTGAACGGCAAAATCCAATTCAGCTTCAGGGGCCCGGACCACAAACAAACGGTCAGCGTGGTTCCGGCTTAAAAGCAAGCATCTTCCCGAAAGCCCTATCCACGCGGTAGGGCTTTTTAGTTTCCTTCATGAAATTCATAGACGAAGCGCGCATCGAGATACATTCCGGCAAGGGCGGCAACGGCGCGGTCAGTTTTAGGCGCGAAAAATACGTGCCACGCGGCGGGCCGGACGGCGGCGATGGTGGCAGAGGCGGCAGCGTGTGCGCGATCGCAGACCGCAACATCAACACGCTGGTCGAATACCGGTTTGCCCGCATCCATCGCGCGCGCGACGGCGAAAAGGGGCGGGGTCGCCAATGCAACGGCAAGAGCGCGGAGGATGTCGTGCTGCGCATGCCGGCGGGTACGGTGATTACGGACGCGAATACGGGCGAAACGGTCGCCGACCTGGCCGAGCATGAACAGATTGCGCTGCTCGCGCGCGGCGGCAAGGGCGGCTTGGGCAACGTCAATTTCAAATCGAGCACCAACCGCGCCCCGCGCAAGGCCACTCCCGGAGAACCCGGAGAACATCGCTCACTCAATCTCGAGTTGAAAGTGCTTGCGGACGTCGGACTGCTCGGACTGCCCAATGCCGGGAAATCCACGTTCATTCGGGCCGTCTCCGCGGCCCGCCCCAAGGTCGCCGACTATCCGTTTACCACCTTGCATCCGCATCTCGGGGTGGTACGCGTCGGAGTCGATCGCAGCTTCGTGATCGCCGACATTCCGGGGCTCATCGAAGGAGCAGCCGAGGGTGCAGGGCTGGGGCACCAGTTTCTCAGGCACCTCGCGCGCACGCGGCTGCTGCTGCACATCGTCGATGCGGCGCCCTTTGATCCGGGCGCTGACCCGGCTCGCGATGCGCGATCCATTGCCGCGGAGCTGAAGAAATTCGATCCTGAGCTGCACCGAAAGCCCCGCTGGCTCGTGCTGAACAAAATGGATATGCTCCCCGCCGAAGAGCGCGGGCCCGCGGCCGCCGGCCTCGTTCGCAGGCTGCGCTGGCGCGGCCCCAACTTCTGCATCTCGGCGCTCACCGGAGAAGGTTGCCGCGAGCTCAGCTTCGCAGTGATGAAATTCCTGGAATCCGGAAAGACGGCATGAGAGAAGCGAAGCGATTCGTCGTCAAGGTCGGGAGCACTCTCGTCACCAACCGGGGCACAGGGCTGGACGCCTCGGCGATCGCGCGCTGGGCAGGCCAAATTGCCAAACTGCGCGAGGCCGGCAAAGAAGTCGTGTTGGTATCGAGCGGCGCCATCGCAGAGGGCATGCAGCGGCTGGGCTGGACGCGCCGGCCGAGCGCCATGCACGAGCTGCAGGCCGCCGCTGCAGTCGGGCAGATGGGCCTCGTGCAGATATACGAGTCCTGCTTCCGGCAGCACGGACTGCACACGGCACAGGTGCTCCTCACGCACGCCGATCTCGCCGACCGGCAGCGCTATCTGAATGCCCGCTCCACTTTGCTGACGCTGCTCGGACTCGGAATCATTCCCGTGATCAACGAAAACGACACCGTGGTCACGGACGAAATCCGGTTCGGCGACAACGACACGCTTGCCGCGCTGGTGACCAATCTCGTCGAAGCCGACTGCCTGATCATCCTGACCGACCAGCAGGGGCTCTATACCGATGATCCGCGGCGCAATCCTCAGGCGACCTTGATTCGAAGCGCGCAGGCCGGTGAACCCCGGCTGGAAAAGCTGGCGGGCGGTACCGGCTCCACAATCGCCAAGGGCGGCATGCTCACCAAGGTCCTCGCGGCCAAGCGCGCCGCCCGTTCGGGGGCGCAGACCGTGATTGCCTCGGGAAACGAACCTGATGTCCTGGTCAGGCTCGCCGCGGGAGAAGCCATCGGCACCCTGCTTACGGCCCAGACCACACCGCTTGCCGCGCGCAAGCAGTGGCTTGCCGATCACCTCCAGGTTGCCGGACGGCTCGGCCTCGACGCGGGAGCGGCCAAGGCCTTGCGATCCGGAGGCAAGAGCCTTCTCCCGGTCGGGGTCAAGAGCGTGGAAGGCGAATTCGAGCGCGGCGCAGTGGTCGCTTGCCTCTCGCCGGAGGGCGCCGAGATCGCGCGTGGACTGGTCAACTACAACGCGCAGGAGTCCCGGCGCATCGCCGGCCGGGCGTCGAACGAGATCGAGGCGATACTCGGCTACATCGACGAGCCGGAGTTGATCCACCGAGATAATCTCGTTCTGCTCTAGCAGAACAAGGGCAGCGCAGACTGACTTTTTCTTCGGCGCGAAAGCCGCGCGATCGCCTCACGCCAGATCTCTCACCAGCGCATCGCGCACCGCCGAAGGCGCCTCCAGCGTCGCGGAATAACGGGGATAATCGACCCCGATTGCGAGTCCCGCGCCTTTCTTGAGCGCCTGGGCCATGTCTTCGCTGAGCTCGAAGCGAAGGAAGTGCACCGCGGATGTCTTCTGCTCGTTTTCCCGGTCCAGATCCTCGTCCGCGATGGCCCAGATTCGCTCGTGAGCTTCGACCCGGAGCCACACCTTGTCCTCGATGCCGATCAGATCCGCGAGCCGCTTGCTGCGTTCGTCCGGATTTGGGTACTCGATCATCATGGTCGCTTTGAGATTGCGGCCGTCCGGAACGAGCGGATTGTAGGCAGCGAGCTCCTCCTGGATGCCTTCTTCCTCGAAGATCCGCTCGACGCGCAACATCTCCTGCACCTGGTAACGGATGGTGAGTTCGTCCTCGAAGAGAAGACTGACGTGCTCGCCGAGGTGAACCATGCGGTGCTTCTTGTGCGCCATGACCTTCGCCCGGAACTGCGGGCGCTCGCGCGCGTAGGTTTCGAGGGTCATGAGGCTCGCGCGGTCGATTCGAGGCATGGCAGCGGTCGGCACCCGGACTCGGCTAGATTCCGTAGGCCGTCCGAAGCAGCGACAAAGGATGCGTTTTTTTCGCCCGGGTCTCTCCCATGCCCTGCTCTATGTGGCGAGCGGCGATCGGGCAGTCGGAACTGATGTAATCGGGCTCGTTGCCGGCCATCTGCCGGAACACCGGCCGCCCGATCTTCATCGAGTTTTCGTAGTACTCGGATTTGACGCCCCAGGTTCCGTCGTGACCGGAGCAGCGTTCCACCGTGTTGAGCATCGTCCCCGGTACGAGCTGCAGCGTTTCGCGGGTCTTCTGTCCCATGTTCTGCACGCGCGAATGGCACGGGACGTGGTAGGACACTTTTCCAAGCGCGTTCTTGAAGTCGGTCTTGAGCAGCCCGTCACGCTTGCGCAGGACAAAGTACTCGAACGGGTCGAACATCGCCTCGCTTACCGCCTTGACTTCAGCATCGTCGGGAAACAGCAGCGGCAGCTCGCTCTTGAACATCAGCGTACATGACGGCACAGCGGTAAGAATCGCGTAGCCTTTGCGCGCGAGCCCGGCGAGCCGCGGAACGTTCACCGCCCTCAGTCGCTCGACCCCCTCGAGATCGCCGAGCTCGAGCTTGGGCATGCCGCAGCAGGCTTCTTTCTCCACGATCATGTAGGGAATCTCGTTATGGTCGAGAACCGCGAGCAGATCGTGGCCGATACCCGGCTCGTTGTAATTCACGTAACAGGTCGAAAATACCGCAACTTTTCCCGGCGTAAGCTCACCGTTGCGGACTTCGTGGCTTCGGCTCGCGGCGGCCTGTCCGCGAAACGTGCCGGGGCTATAGGGGGGCAGTTTGCGCTCGGGATGGACACCGATCGCTTTTTCCATGAGCGAGCGCGCGGCGGCATTCTGGTTGACCGCATTCACGACCTGCGCCACGACAGGGATGGCGGCGAGCTTACCGATCGCATCGGTGGAGGAAAGCAGCCGGTCCCGCAGTTTCACCTCCCCTTTCCTGAACTTGACCGCTTTGGCCCGCAGCATCAGGTGCGGGAAATCCACGTTCCAGGGATGCGGCGGCACATACGGGCATTTCGTCATGTAGCACATGTCGCAGAGGTAGCACTGGTCTACGACCTTCGAGAACTGCGACTTCTCGACGCCGTCGACTTCGAGCGTTGCGCTTGCGTCCACGAGATCGAAGAGCGTCGGAAACGCCGTGCACAGGTTGACGCAGCGCCGGCAGCCATGACAGATACCGAATATGCGCTCGAGCTCGGCGAACAGTTTTGCTTCGTCGTAGAAATCCGGCAGGCGCCATGCAACCGGATGGCGGGTCGGAGCTTCTAGGCTTCCTTCGCGAACGGTCATACGGATTTTTACGCGTGAACAGGTTTTCCGCGAGTTGAGGGGCCGGACGGCCCTCTCCTACTCGCGGAGTTATCCGGCGCCTCCGGCGTCCGGATCAACCGTCTAGTCGGCGAGCGCGTCGAGCGCTTTCTGGAAGCGGTTGGCGTGCGAGCGCTCCGCCTTGGCGAGTGTCTCGAACCAGTCGGCGATCTCCGAGAAGCCTTCCTGACGTGCGGCCTTCGACATGCCGGGATACATGTCGGTGTACTCGTGGGTCTCTCCGGCAATGGCGGCCTTCAGATTCAAGCGCGTGCCGCCGAACGGAAGGTCCGTCGCCGGATCGCCGCACTGCTCCAGGTATTCGAGATGGCCGTGGGCGTGGCCGGTTTCGCCCTCGGCGGTGGACCGGAACACCGCTGCGACGTCGTTTTGCCCTTCAACGTCGGCCTTCGCCGCAAAGTAGAGGTAGCGGCGGTTAGCTTGTGATTCCCCCGCGAAAGCCGCCTTGAGATTGCCGTGGGTCTTCGAGCCTTTGAGCTGCATGGGTGCCTCCTGGTGTTGAGCAAAATTAGACTAACTCTAATTAATAGACTAAGGATAATAGGTCCAATGACCCGCTGTCAAGCGCGCGTCAATGCCCGAGGGCCGCTTCGATCTCGGCAAAAGATTGGGCGAACGCAGTCGGTTGCAGCTGGGCGCCCAGCTGGCGGGCGATCTGTGTGAGAGAGAAGATTCCGCGCACCCGCTCTTCGTTCGCGCTGCGTTCTGCCACCAAGAAGTGCTGGCGTCCCGCCTCCTTCAATGTCGCGACGACATGACCCACCCGCGCCTGGCGGACTTCCTCGTACGCAAGCAGCTCGAGCAGCGCTCGCGGAGTCATGATGTCGGCAACCCGGATTTCCTGTCGCCTTACTTCCCGTTCCAGGGCGAGCTTGACCGGTTTTTCTCCGAGAACGTCGGTCGCAGTCAGCATTCCGACCAAGCCGCCCTCTGCATCGGTCACCAGCAATGCGCGCACCCCTCTTCGCTTCATGTAATCGTTGGCATGCTCGATTCCGGACTCGGGCTCGATGGTCGCAGCCGGCGTCTGTGAGAAATCGGTCATCACCGATAGCGCAGGCGAATCGAGCGTTACCCGGGAAGGCTGAACGACGCGCGCTACGGCGACGCCAGCCGTCGATTTCAGCGGCGACCAACGCAACGGCGCATATTCGCGAAACATGGCGGGTTATTTCGAAAAATCGCCTCAGTAAGAACGTCTGCGCGGCATGCAAATTTCTCCGACAAAGGCCGAAGCGTCGCAGGCGGTCAGCGCGATGCGATTTCCGCTGGAAGAGGCTTGCGGCCCTGGCCGCGAAACAGATAGCGGGCGAGCTCGGTGAGTGCGTGCTGGTAGACCTCGCGCTTGAAATCGATTACCGATTCGAGGGGTACCCAATAGTCATTCCAGCGCCAAGCGTCGAATTCCGGTCTCTCCGACGCCCGCAAGCGGACATCGCACTCGCGCCCGACCAGCCGCAGCAGGAACCAGATCTGCTTCTGCCCCCGGTAATTGCCGCGCCAATCCCGTCTGAGCCACTGCACGGGCACTTCGTAGCGAAGCCAGTTGCGTGTCCGCCCCAGGATCTTCACATGGGAGGGCAACAGGCCCACCTCTTCCCGCAGTTCGCGGTACATCGCCTGCACCGGCGTTTCCCCAAGCTTGATCCCGCCCTGCGGGAACTGCCAGGAGTGTTCCTTGACGCGTTTGCCCCAGAAAACCTCGTTGCGTCCGTTGCAGAGAATGATGCCGACGTTCGGCCGGTAGCCGTCTCGATCGAGCATACGCAATCCAGCAAAAGTCTGTCCACGCCCATTCTTTCACAAATCGCAGGCGATTTGAAGGCGCAGCCGCAACACGGCTGCGAGGCGTATGAGTTCAAGTAGAATGTCGCGTCCTGGGTCGTTCCTCGCTATGCGCGCTTCCCGATACTTTCTTGCAACGCTCAAGGAGGCCCCCGCCGACGCGGAGCTGGTCAGCCACAAGCTGATGGTCCGCGCGGGTCTGATCCGTCGGCTCGCCGGCGGCATCTACACCTGGATGCCGCTTGGACTCCGGGTCGTGCGCAAGGTCGAAGCCATCGTGCGCGAGGAAATGAATCGCGCCGGAGCGATCGAGCTCTTCATGCCGGCGGTGCAGCCGGCGGAGCTGTGGCAGGAGTCCGGGCGCTGGCAGAAATACGGACCCGAGCTGCTGCGCATGAAGGACCGGCACGAACGAGAGTTCTGTGTCGGCCCTACCCATGAAGAAGTGATCACGGACATCGCGCGACGCGAGATTCGCAGCTACCGGCAGCTGCCTGTGCATTTCTACCAGATCCAGACCAAATTCCGCGACGAAATCCGGCCGCGCTTCGGAGTCATGCGCGGGCGCGAGTTCACGATGAAGGACGGCTACTCCTTCCACGCCGATTACGCCGACCTGCAGCGCGAATACCGGAACATGTACGACACCTATACGCGGATCTTCACCCGCCTGGGGCTGACATTCCGAGCCGTGGCTGCAGATCCGGGTTCGATCGGCGGTACGGGTTCACAAGAATTCCACGTGCTTGCCGAGTCCGGGGAGGATGCCATTGCGTATTGCCCGCAGTCTGATTACGCGGCGAACGTCGAGCTCGCCGAAGCAGTGGCGCCGAAGACAGAGCGAAAAGCACCTGCCGATGAGATGAAGAAGGTTCCGACTCCCGGCAAGACCCGCTGCGAGGATGTTGCCAAGCTGCTTGGCGTACCGATTCAGAAAACGGTGAAAGCGATCGCGGTGATGCGCGAGGAAGCCCAAAAGGGGACACCGGGAGCGTTCGCAATGCTGCTTGTTCGCGGCGACCACGATCTGAACGAGATCAAGACCCAGAAGGTGATCGGCAATTTCCGGTTCGCAAGAGACGAAGAGATCGAACGGATATTGAAGTGCCGCCCCGGCTACATCGGACCGGTCAGCGGTGCGCCATTGACCCTCTGCGCCGATCGCACGGTCGCGGCCATGAGCGATTTCGTCTGTGGCGCAAACGAGGCGGGCTATCATTTCACGGGAGTCAACTGGGGACGTGATCTTCCCGAACCGGGGCAGGTAGCAGACGTCCGCAAGGTAATCGCGGGCGATCCCAGTCCAGACGGCAAGGGAAATTTGGAAATCGTCCGCGGGATCGAGGTCGGGCACATTTTCCAG
>Ga0137463_1000719_pt1 | contig 11072 bp, 16 predicted proteins | sample EasRivERMGT800_2_FD_102333 | JGI IMG/M metagenome (GOLD analysis project Ga0137463, IMG submission 102333) | Soil microbial communities from meander-bound floodplain in the East River, Colorado, USA - East River MetaG ERMGT800_2 | ecosystem: Environmental > Terrestrial > Soil > Floodplain ...
ACAGAGAGCATTGGAATCTGTCCCAGAACGATTAAGGAAACATCCCTTTGTACGAACCCTAAATCGGGTTCTCCAAAAACCCGATTTGAGCCAGCCGACTTCGCCGACGGAAGTCTGACAATCAAGCACCCGAATCACTTGTCAACGCCCACCCGACTTTGCCAACTGAACATCTGCTGGAAATGTTCGTAGTTTGCAACTTAGAATTGTTAAATAACACCGGCCAAAAAAAACTTTTCTGAACCCTACAAAAACATGTTTTAAGGTATGTAGTCCGAGTCCGAGTCGGAATACCCTCCCATTGACAGAGATTGTGGTGTTAGCGATCGGTTCGTGCTTGGCCCAGCACTAGCCAGCATCTCGACATCGGATACAACCTCCAAAATCGCCTCACCCGATCCACCAGCTTCATACAGCAAATCCTCAACGTCGGTCGGTGTAAGGGAATTCTTGTGATGCGTGTGCTGATACTGCCTCAAGGCTTTGAGGTGTTGAATATGTCGGCTAGCCTTGACCCGGTCTTCTTGCATGCCGATCATTAGTGACCGAACAATCTGATTGGCCTTTTTGACCTCGCCCAAAACACTGTGGAGTCGATCCCTGCATACACGAGATTTGCAAGCATTCAGCCCCGTTGTCTCTAGCAGCGGGGAAGAATTAGTGAGGGGCTCCTGAAATTTATTGCCCCGAATGCGACCGTACTGCCGATCGGGGGATGTTAACAGAGTGGCCACTCGGTGCAATTTTAACTTACTTTTTGGATGTGCCATATGAAGGCTTTCTCTCGGTCCACCGGCACTTGTGAGTAAGTCTGCCACTTAGTGTCATGATTCCACCAATCATGGTAATACGCATCCACCATTTCGGTCGGGTCCTGTAGATCGGGTATACGTTCAATTTCTTCCCACATTTTTTTGGAGAACTGAATTTGCGGGCCATCCGGGTCACTCATAGACTGAGCCAGTCCCCGAAGGAACAAGGGGATGTCGAGGAAAATATTCATCGAAGCCGCAGCATACCCAACAATTGCCATCGCAGCGTCCTACTTTCATATTAGCCAAAACCTTTATTTCCACTAGACTTTGAAGTACACACCACTTCGTTCCGCAAACCTGTCCACCACCACTGTGCAGCTACGTCTGAAGTGTACGAGACTGACCATCGAAACAGGGCCGCACGAATCCTCGACGTCATGTAATTAAGCCTTGCCATATCTTCGTTGTCTTCCTGCCGTTGCGAGGATACTTCGCAATAGTGGAATGTGTGGATGACTGTTGGTTCATCTTTGCGGTCAGACATGGCGGTTGTAGATTGATGTGAAAAAAAAGCGAAATGGTTGATCATCGGCATTTTAATTGTGAATCGGAGCTTCAATTACAGTATAGGTTTAATTAACTAAATACAGACGGATCAGAGTCGAAGTCGGCCCAGGTGTCCTTGAATAACCGCCGGGCTTGTTGCCTGATCTCTGCCCACATTGCTTTTTGGCGTTCGGCATAAGCCTGATGTCCATGGGTCAACTCGGAGTGTGATGATTGCCAGGTGGACCACTGCCTCTGCCGAAAAGTAAAATAGTTGGTCGCCCACTGCATTTCATTTCGAGTAAGAGTTACTTCCTCTTGCCATCGGTTTAGTTGTGCCCTGGCCCGCAGCCAATGGACCCGATAGACTATCTTTGTTGGTCAATCAGGCAAAAAGAGAATGTGGAGACCTTACATTCTGTCAGGTGGTTATCAGTCGGCCCCACCCCTTGGTGTGTTGTCCAAATCCAGGACAGTTGTGTTCGGCTGGAACCGGCAACATTCGGATCAGCAATCGCAGAGCTAACTCGGATGTCATCGGCTCTGAGTTCCCGGTAAAGCAAATTCAAGGTGGCTGACTCCATGTTGAGGCTCAACATGGCACTTCGAGTGCGTTTGTAAATTCGCGATTGCAGAACCAGATTCCGATGGACTGTTTGAATTGACGATCGGGCTCGGGTTCGGTGGACCTTATCATGTGCTGGCCTGAGGATTTTCTTGTATTGAAATGCTTCTTGACCGATTATTGTTCGAATCGCCGCTAGGCAGTCATTGGCATGCCCTTTCCGTAGCTCAGCTCCTTCTCCATGATTCGGTTGAGAAAGGGACGGTGGGGAGATTCCCGAGGGAGGGCCGAAGGAAGTACAATTGAAAATGATTCAGGTCGGACACCGTTCGGGGGTATTTCCGGAGGGTCAATCGGATCCCAATCTTGCTCAAAGTCGGTTTGGTCTAGTTCGATTACTCCAATACAATGGTTGAATGCGTCAGCCCCAAGGTACTTCTGTGCATCTGTGTTAAACTTTGCCATTGATTTCACAAGATCATCACATTGTTTCCCCAGGTATGAGATGTTTTCGGCTGTTGGACGGCTCCCCATCCGACTTACAAATTGAGCTATCTCCAATCTTTGCAAATCAGTCAGCAGGAGGGAAGCAGCATAACTGGAGCTCACTGCTGCTCTTCAAGCTTGAAACCGGCCATCAACCAAGAAGTCTCTCCTGCAACTCCTCGCTCTTGGCATTTCAACAACTCCATCCTCTTCTCGGCCAATGTTGGTGCTGGGCAGAGGTAAGTCTGATAAATATATCAAATGAAATAAATCGACCTTTTGGAATGCGAGGTGCCATTACATCCATCGCAGCTGGCCGGTTGGTGCGCAGCTCTTCGGCCTCTGATATTTCCTTCTCCCATAACTTTAGTTGCACCCCGGTCGGCACCTCTGATAATTCATCGAAGTAGTTCCTACTTTCCAGCTCACTTTTGATGGCCCGGTTATATTTGTTTATGATGGTTCGGGCTATTGTTGTGCTCAGTTCAAAAATAGAAAACATTGAATGAACTCACGGATGGAAACAATTTTCTTCCAGTTGCTATCGTTCATGTGATCATCGAGAACCTCCGATCGGTGGGCCAGAGAGGCTGTTCTCATGCTTGGGGAAATGCTGTTCAAAGTGCTCCAGAGTGTCTCCAGAATTTCTCCATCCACCATCCCTGCCCCTTTAATAAAGCCAGTTGCAAATCGGAAGAAACAAGAATCCTGGTGGCCATGGACATGAAACATGCCGATAGCCTTTTCAAAGTCGATCGGGGGGAGGGAAATATAAGGTTGGCCAGCTGCAAAGCGCTTGCCCATGTGCTTGTAGTATTGACAGATAATGTCATAAATCTCCAACAGCTTGCGAATTCCAACACAGTTAGTGGTTTTCCATGTCTCCGATACTGAATAGTCGATGCACTTCTGTTGTTCGCCCTTGACAAAATTAACACAACTTGATGGACAGTAGCAACCATGGCGAGCACATGCATGCACCGCGATGCCTGTGATGTCTTTGATCCCCGATCCCATGTTCGCATCCAAAATCGCCCGAAAGCCGCTTTCCAATGGTTCACAGGGATCTTTCTAATAGAAATAGTTGTTGGCTGGTTGGCAGGAACAAAAAACAAACTTACTTCTTTGGTGTCCTTTGCCAGTTTGATGTGAGTAGCGTAAGGTGCTCTTGCAGTCATCATCCCCTCTCCATCAGTTAGCCACACATCATCATAGGGCCGTGTCTGTTTGATGTGATCGGCTGTGAAGTTTCCGTCCACGACAAAGCCTCGCATGGTTTGGTGACTTCAAATTTATTAAGGATTCAGCGCAAGGAATGGAAATAGAGCTCTTACGCTGTGTACCGAGTCAGATGGTCGGCCGGAAGGTTGACACCCGGTTGAGGACAAGCGGCACAAAACAGAGCCATTGAGCCCTTTGTTGGTGACACCAAGCAGTGGCCGAACCCAAACCACTTCTGCAGCTTGAGGTTTCTCCATTGCCGTGTCGCCCGCCAAAATTCATTATATCGGTTCGGCACTGATTGGGGAAAAGCCGGATTCGTCAATCTTCTCAGTTTCTGATAGTATTGGTAGGCTGAGGTCTTGCATTCCAAGTTAGACAGGCGGTAGTCATCCAGACAGCGGAAGGTGAAAACTGTCTTGATCTTGTCGTAGCTTGCAGCCAACATCTGCAAATCCAACAGGTGTTCGTCCGGTTTCCTAATTTTCTCGGCTTCCTCTGGTTTTCCATCTTCAGCTGCTTTGTTTGCACATGCACACCAAATAGCTGGGAGGGAAATCAGGCCAGAAGCATCAACAATGAGGAGATGCGGAATGTCCAAGTCGTCGAATGTGGGGGTTGGGGTCCTGAGTGGCACCGGCTCAGTTTGCGAAGCCAGGATGTCTTCCCACTCGGGATCATCTGGATTGTCATCGGCGTTGATTGAGTCGGAGTCGGGAGGGTCAGCATAGTGTGGCTGCTGCGGTTCAGGCCGGATGGGAACAAAATTGTTCTCCGTGGCTAAGTCATCCTCCTGATCCTTTTGTGCCTCATAGATATCGCATGCTTTGAGCAAGTCCCCTTGAGATGGGCAACTCTGCCCCATATGGCCGACACATAGTCGTACCCCCACCTCCCATAAACCGGCATCTTGGAAAAATCGGCCAGTCCATTTCTGTAATCGGTGATAGATAAGCTGCTGATGGGTTGTGCGACAGCACTCCCGACAATACATAGGACGGCTGAGACAACACAGACAGCGCCAATGGGCCGATTTCTGACAGCCGGTGCAAGTTTTCACCTCATTCCCTTCAGTAAGGAGAATCTGCCTGAGGTAAGTAGATCTCTTCGGTAGCCATTGCCGCATATAATCATTCTGGCTCTATCCAGCAATGAGCTGTGTACAGCTTGAATGTAAAATTCAATACCTTGCCGTATGATCCCCGTACTTCCTCCTGAGTCGGCAAGGTGGGATCCAGGTCGATTGAGTTGATATCCAAGTCATTTTGATCTCCATAATGCCTGAATGGCACAGGTGGAGGTTCGGCAAGCGGCTGCTGATCGGGAGCGCTGTGGGTGGAACTGGGCTGATATGACTTGCCAGTGTTGACTGTTCTGCCTCAGCGCTTCTGGTAGGTTCCCTCCTGAAATTCATCTGGAATTCTTTGGCCTTTGCGGGACATTGGAAGTAGGATTAAATTTGTCCTGTGTTGGGCTTATATAGCTGGGTACTGGCTGCCTCATTGCAAACACGTTCTTAGCACGTTGTCAACCACATTTCATCCATACTTGTAGCCCACCAGCACCACCTCAACATCAAGCATTTTCAGGAGTTGGGGAAGCCGATTTAGCCACCGAACCCAACTAATCGGTAACACCAACGAAACAGAAAACGACCAATTCCAACGGACCGAATGGGTCAAAGTTGGTTTGAGGTGTATGTTTATCAACCAAAATCACCTTCAATACATACAAAACAGCTTCCTGGAAGCCACCCATGTATTTCCTCCCCTCGGTCTCTTATCAACAGATGTCAAGACATCTTCTCTTCAATAAAGTGTGCTTCCCAAACACTTTTGGTCAGAAGGATTCAACACAAAATGAGAACTACTTAAATAATTGTGTTTCTGAGCACTCAAGAGAGTTGCACTATGAAAGTGTGTTGGCTCTGGTCACTTTTTCATTCAACAAACTTTTCCCATTTGACTGACACCCACCAGGATCAATGAAATTTAAACTATCAATGTCTGACATCTTTCCCATGCCTATATTTGCATAATGATTGATCACCTTCATGCTCACCATCATGTACATTGTCATTAAGCCCAGTGGATGGCGGGATTAGAATAAAGGTCCATAAAGCTTTGCCTGGAGTTCATAAAATAGCCAAGAGACTTATAATATCCACCCTGTATCACTTGGTCCATTGCAGGGGTGCTATACACACACCAAACATTGCAATGGTGGTTGGGTGGATTAGTGGGTGGTGCAATTTGGAATATTTGCATTCAGAGCGCAAAAGTCTTTCTAACTGCAGGATGTTATGCAGGTTCATAGCCTGCAAGGCCCTTAACAGTTTGGCCAAGTTGCAGCTTTGTTGGGTCTGTATGCGCTGATTGAGGCTGAATTCAAAAGTCTTGTACACAAGGGCCAGGCCGTACACACCCATAATTAGCAAGGTTCTATCCAAACTTGGCCTATTCTGATGCGCCATCATAAGTTGGCGTTGAAATAGTTGAAACCCTTGCCGGATATCACCGTGTTGGTTTAATTTTTTACTGTCCCTGAATTTTGCTTGCTTTTATTCTCTTCCCCCCCAACACTGACGAGTACTGATGGCTCAGATGTCTGCTCCACCCCTCCCCCCTTTCCCCAGCACTAATAAAGCAGCGGCTAACTCCAAAAAAGATCCTCTCCCACCCCTGGAGTTCACCGAAGCAGAGATGCACCTTGTGAGGAAATGGGTAACCTTGTACAACAAGGTTCAAACCACGAAAGACCGACACCACATGTTGATAACCAAGGTACTACCTCGGCTCTTCCTCCTGAATCCGGACATAAGAGACAATGAGTGGAAAGTACGCAAGGCAGTGAGTAGGCCACTTCTATCATTACATCGTCGCTCTGATCCAGTAAATCTCCAGCAAGTGAAACGTTGGTTTCAGAACCAGTCCCGTATATCAAGTGCCACAACTCGTCTCTCTCTGAAACGGAATGTCTCACTTAAACAGGTTGCCTGCAAAATCTACAAGGCAGAAATTGCTGCTATTGTGTCAAAGAGGGCGAATGGAGCAAAAGCCGGCACTCCACAATTTATGGCAAATTTTCAAGGGGCCGTCCAGGAGTTTATGGCTGAACTTGATGAGGAACGCCTTCTAGCTCTGGAGAATGAACGGGCCGACTGGCAGAACAACGGTCAGCCGACCGAAGTTAAAAGAAAGACAGCCGAAAGGATGGGTCACACTTACCTCGAAAAATCGGCTCAGGTGCAATACAAGGAAATGGGCATGAGAAGTATTGTTCTAGAGTTTCATCAGAATAAAGCCGGGATGAAGCTATTTCAAGCGTGAGTCAGACAAATATTTCTCTGCCACACTGATATAACATTGAGTTGGCATGACTACAATGAGAATCTGGGCAAGGTCAAGGTTCAATCCTTTGTGTCCAAATTTCCTGAGGCTCTGGAACAGATTAAACCTTACTGGGTTGAGTACATGAAATATTGTTATCGGGTCGAGTCGGGTGAAGAGGTGGACTTGGTCACACAGAATCGGGCCACGACCGTCTTGATGGAGCTTGATCGGGATGTGAAAGGATTTCCATTGGTCCCTCCCGCACGTGAAGGGGACACTTTAGCACACATGAAGCGGGTTATCCGAAGCTTTGTTACAGCTCATTACCGTGAGTTGACAAGCTTTGTCCTGTTGTGCATTTTCACCTGAAATTCCCCAGGCTTTGCCTCCAGCCGCAAACAGGATCGGGTTCCATGGAAGCAAATTAAAGATCACCCAGCCGATTTCATTGAAGCACAATGCCTCCCTGAAGCTATAGAGGATGGTCTCCCCGTAGTTGAAGATCCCAGCGATATGAAAAAGGAGCAGATCATCTGGCTACTTGAGCATTGGCAACGCCCAGTGCCTGGTAGTGACCTCTTTAGGTTCAGCCATGTCCTGGTCAACAGCAAGACTGGTGTAATGATGTGTGCATTATATGAAGATTCCCTCGGTGCCCTCAGCCTTCCTCAAAATAGCCAAGTCCTCCCAGAATCATCAGGTCCGATCGATGGCGGAACTGGATCCGATTGGGATGCTGAATATAATGGACTTCGGTTTACTCCAAGCCTTGCTGATGATGTGAACATGCATCTGCACCCAAACGACTTCGATATGGAGGACGAGCAAACTCCACCAGGGAGTCCTGACCTTTACCTGGAATTAGCAGCCCCACTCCTGCCGGCCCAAGAGAGTGTTCCGGCATGGGCTTGGACTCCTGTCATTGACCCTCAATTAATTGGACTGCAGTATAGGCCCCCACAAGAGAAAGGTTTACCGCAGGCACCAAAGCCAACTGTGCAAAAGCCATCTAAGAAAAAAGGACAAGGAAAAGGGGCAGCCCGGGCCCAACCTAAACCGAAGATAGCAACCCCAAGCGAGTTGGCACCTCCACCTGCGAGCATTGAGCTCCCAGCCCGACCCCGGCCCCGACCTAAACCAAAACAACTGAGAGTGATGCAGGAACCCACTCCTGCTGGAGCAGTTGCCGATCCAGACATACAGCAGCCGATCGAGGAAGGGGAGGAGGGTCGCCCGAAGCGCATCTCAAAGCGCAAGTTGGACCTCTATGAAATCGCATCATTGAAGAGGGCAGAACAAGATGCGGCGAAGCTACGGGAGAAACAAAAGGGCGAGCAGGCTGGGGCAAAGCGGCAAAAAAAAAAGTGACCCGATTGAAGTTGGTTTAGTCCAAGTTGTGAAGTTCAAAAGGAGTGGCTACCCAATCGGTGCTTTTCTTCGAATATAATAATGCCTTCAAATATAATAAATATTGGGTCCAGTCCAATCGGCAATGTGGGAGACCGACTTAATCGGATGCTTCTTCAATCGGCTAACATTGGATATACCGGGTTATTCGGGTGCTTTGGTCGGTTGCTCCATTCGGCTAGTAAGATAATATTGAATACATAGCCAAAGTTGGTCCATTTCAATTGGCACATTTGGGCTGTCTGTTCAGGCTAACCGATTGCCAACCGGTACACATTTCTGCTAGTTCTGAATCAACGAGAATCTATTGAAGAATGGCAAACATATTTTAAGAATCTATTCAAGGATGCCTGCTTGCCATTCGGGAACTCACGGCTCTCACCCGATTAGTAGCCCGAATGTGTTTGGCTTCGCCGTTTCCGGACATACACCCCGCAGCCCATACACACCTGCTAGCTGTTCAGCCTCCCTCCTATTGCTGTGTTCAGCTGCTGCATCCGTCCGATCAGGTTACATCACCTCTCTTAGACCTCCGGCTCTGAGGCATTCGGGGTGCTAGATCAAGTTGGCTATTGGCCGATCGTGTCGACATCAGTCCTTGGTCTAACCCAACTGATTCAAGTACATTCAGGTGTTAACCAACAACAATGCTACATTCACCGACGACAGTTTTGCCAGCCGCTCCCAGCTGCCGGTTGAAAGTCTGAAGGAATCGGGTGCTTAATTCCGGGGCTACATTCGGGTGGGAACAAACTCCCGATTTCCAGTATTAACAGCTCAATAATTCCTATTTACAGCCCCCAACTGGTCAACCACCTTTCAAGATTACCCTGAACATACTCAAGGGAAACACCAGCATTCCAGGCCTCATCTTCAAGGTATTTAACACGCTCAAGTTCTTCCTTGGCAGCTTGGAGCGCAATTTTATATCCCACATTGTAGGGAATGGACGACTCGGGCTGCACATCACTATGTGCGTTTCTCAGTTCGGCAAGGGTCGGCTACAGAGCAACGGACATCAAGCCCCAAAATGCAAAGCAATGAAACAAAACACACCTTGAAATAGTTGGGATCTATCTTACGTTCATCTCCCAGGCGGCGGAAATCCTGTCCCCGGTCTCTTTTTGGTGCAGCACGAGGAGAAATTGCCAAAGCAGACGATTGGGCCTGCCCCGTGTTCTGCTTTTTGGGTGTGGGGTTGAGGGCCAGCGCCAATGATGTCGACGCTACTTTTTTCTTCTTGGCCGGGGGTTTGCCTTCATTGGGAGATGACCGTGCAAGCACTTTCGGGTACATCTGTTTCCATTTACCTTTCCCTTGAAGTACCTCGTCGAGTGTTGGCATTTCCGCCAGGCCAGTAATGCTGGGAGACTGCACCACCACCTTCTTGGCCGATTTGGTCGAGTCGGGAAACGCGGGTATTCCGACTAAACCAGGGGGACCGGGGAAGACTGGCATCGCGGGCGAATAGTCCTTGGAGAATTCTGGATCAGCCCAATCAAGGTTGGAAATTCCAACTGAATCGGGGTCGGGAAAGGGTGGAATTCCAATCGAATCGGGAGTGGGTAGCATTCCGACTGAATCTGGCTCGGGGAATATTGCTACCGGATCAAGGGATGGCCCTGACAATTCGGGGCAATCAGGGAAAGCGGGGATGTTGTCATTTTCATCATTAAGTTCACCAAAGTTTGGTGAGCTGGGCTGAGACTCGGGAAAGGCTGGCATGGCAGGCGAGTCGGGAGTAAAGTCCGGGAAAGCGGGCACGTCAGGCAAGTCTGGAGAAAAGTCCGGGAAAGCAGGCATGGCAGCCGAGTCGGGAGAAAAGTTGGGGAAAGTTGGAAAGTCGGAGGAAGTAGGCATGGTAGATGGATCAGGGATCATGCACAAGTCGGGGAGAAATTCAGGGAAAGGAGGTACGGACAAAGTGGACATCACAGGCGAATCGGGAAATGCAAGGAGTTGGGAATGCTTCAGGGTCGCTACTACCTGCGAATGTGGGCGAAGGTTGGTGTTTGTTGGTTGGGAAATATCTATTGCTGGATGCTCAGACTCCACCCAATTTTGTTGAGGAGAGAATAAAATATTTAAATCTTACCTCTCGAGTGTTGTGGCACGGCGTAGTACTGGGCGCTCGACTAGTGAGAAGAGTTAAATGGGATGACGGTCTGTGTGAAGAAAGAAGAAAAAAAATGGGTGAACGTGCCTGTTTGACCAGTCACGTGGCCGTGATTTTAACTTTTCGGGCAACTTAAAGTTTATTCAATTGTTCATCTTCAACCACCACAACCCTTCACTACACCAACATCGCTCTCCCATGGCCCCTAAACCCGCCCAACCCAGCAACAAAGCGTCCCAGCCCAAGGCCAATGATGCCCAAACCCACGATGTCCTGGTTTTCACCTGGGCGAAGAGGCTTTACGATGCCATCAAGCACGAGTCGCAGTATGCCAAGGTCCACGACGCGCTCTTCAAGGAGTTTGACCTCCTACGCGATGCGGCTCAAGCCAGGGGAAGCATCAAGCTCACGATGCTCAATTACGTCACCCCCATATATAACCACATCACGTCACAGGGCTACCAGCCCAACATCCACTTCATGCCCCTCAAAACCGCTGTTTTCAACTTTTGCAAACAGAAGCCCGTGGCCAGTTGGAAAGGCCCACCTGACCAATTTAGCCGCTCACCTACCCCAAGTTTGGAGGCTCCCCCAACTTGGCCTTCCCCAACTTGGCCACCCCCAACTCGGCCTCCCACTGTTTC
>Ga0137463_1000720_pt1 | contig 11056 bp, 8 predicted proteins | sample EasRivERMGT800_2_FD_102333 | JGI IMG/M metagenome (GOLD analysis project Ga0137463, IMG submission 102333) | Soil microbial communities from meander-bound floodplain in the East River, Colorado, USA - East River MetaG ERMGT800_2 | ecosystem: Environmental > Terrestrial > Soil > Floodplain ...
CCTGAACGTGCGCTGGTACCTCGGTGATCTCAACCGCCGCACACCGGACACCGACCGCGGGCCGCATGCGACGAAGCAGCTGTTACCGCTGCCGTCCGGCGCGACCGTGGCGGCCCACGACCTGCGCTCGAGCACGCGCACCTACGCACCGTGGTCGGACCCCGAGGCGTGGGCGCGCGGCGTGCCGGCCACGTCGCGGTCGCCGCTGAATACGACGCAGATGCTGAAGAGCTGGAGGCAGAATGCAGGAGAGCTGCGGCGCTGGCTCCTCCCGCTCGTCCTGGGTCTCGCCCTGTGCGTGTTCTGGAGCGACGCCGCCGCCGGGCGCCTTTGGTGGCGGCAAGAGCTCGGCCGGCCGCTCGTCCTGGTGGGAACGGCCTCCGCGCTGACCTTCCTCGCCGTGCACGCGGAACATCGGTTGCTGGCGCCCGCCGCACTCCTGTTTCTGCTTGGTGTGTGGCGCGACCCCGGGGCGACGGCCGCGCGTTCGCGGCCCCGGTTCACGTGGGTCGCGTGGGCAACGACGGCAGGCGTCGCCGCTGAGCTGGCGTTGTACCTCTCCACGTTCAGCGTGAACTCACGCAGGAACGCCGGCATGGAGGAGCAATTCCACAGCTTTTTCGAGACCCAGCGCGCGCTCAACCCGGCGCCCGGCGTGATCATCGTCGGCCCCGCCGACCGCTGGATGGGAATGCTCTGGCGACATCATCTGCACGTGGCGGTACAGCTCGGCGCCGAGGGTGAGCCGCAACTGCGGACGCTTCCCGATGAACAGCGCCGCCAGTGGCTGCGCGGCGCGTTCGGTTCCGGGACGCTTGGCGTTGGAGAGTCCTCGATGGGGACCCCGGGCGACGCCGCGACCATGCGACTGCGGTTCACGACCTGGTGAGGGCAGCGCTGGAGAGATCCGGCGGCATCAGCGCGCGGCGGTTTCCCGCCGGAGCCGTCTACGACGGCGTGATCGCCAGCACCCGGAGCGGACTCCCGCTCCCGTTCACGAGCTTGAGCGGCGCCGCGATCACGATCGCCCCCGTCACGGGGAGCTGGTCGAGGTTGCGGAGGCTCGCGAGACCGAACTTTCCCGCGCCGTGCATGATCGTGTGGTTGGGGAACGGCGGATCGAACGTGCCGGCCTGCCCGGCGTCCGTGCCGACGGTCTCGACACCGACTCCGAGCACATCGCGATCCTTCGCGAGGAGCGTGGAGGTCGTGTGGTGGAAGCCCGGACTGTGAGGACCGTCCGGCCCCACGTTGAGGAACGACTTCGGATCGGTGCGCTTGCTCCACCCCGTGCGCAGCAGCACCCAGGCGCCCGTCGGGATCCGGCCGTGCGCCTTCTCCCACGCGGCGACGTGCTCCGGCATCAGCAGGAAGTCCTGGTCCTTCGCGACGTTGCTCGTGACGTCGAGCACGCACGCCGGCCCTACGAGCTTCCGCGCGGGAATCGTGTCGCACCGGTTGTCCGGCAGGTCCTTCCCCGTGATCCAGTGCACCGGCGCGTCGAAGTGCGTTCCCGTGTGCTCGCCCATCCGGATTGTGTTCCAGTACCACGCCGGCCCCTTGTCGTCGAACTTCGAGATCACTTCCATCGTGACGCCGGGCGACGATCCGAACTGCGGCGGCAAGCCGATCACCGGGGTGTCGGGGCCAAGGGGCTGCGTGAGATCCACGATCTTCAGCTTCCCCGAACTTAGTTCTGCGATCAGGTCCGTGAGCACCGGCATGGTCTATTTCCTGTTCTGGAGAGCCTGGAGGTGGCGCTGGAACTGGTAGCGGTTTTCGAGCAGTGACAGGTCGGTCACGAACGCGGCGGGACCGACCGCCTCGACCTTCGCAACGAGCGTCGTGAGGTCGTTCGCGGCGAGGGCGGCCTGGAACGCGGCGGTGAACTCGTCGAGCGTCTTCACCGTCGCGGTGTGCGGCACGCCCGCGCCCTTCGCGATCGCCGCGATGTCGCTCCCCGTGGACGTCGCCGTCGGGAACCCGCCCACGGAGAGCAGGCTCTCGTTGTCGAACACCACGTGCACGAGGTTGCGCGGCCGGTAGCGCGCGAGCGTGGTGAGGCCGCCGAGGTTCATGAGCACCGAGCCGTCGCCGTCGAGGACGATGACCTTCAGCTCGGGCCGGCTGAGCGCGATCCCGAGCCCCATCGACGATGCGAGCCCCATCGCATGCTGGAGATAGAAGAAGTTCGTCCGGTGGCCGAGCGACTGGAGTTCCGCCGCCACCGCCCCCATGATCGTCACGACGACCCGGCGCTCGGCGCTCAACTCCTCGTAAACCGCTTTCACAGCGTCGAGGCGCTTCACGCGTCCTCCCACATCAGGTCGCGCCCGAGCAGCAGCGCGACGGGCCGGCTCGCCGAGTACGCGAGCGTCTGCGCCTTCGCGACCTTCTTCTTCACGTCCTCCGCCGCGTCGAGCCGGTCGAACGGGATTCTCAGCGCCTCGAGGACGTGCGTCGTGACGAGGCCACCCTCCGTCTGCCACGGATCGCGCTCGCCGAACTCTCCCCGCGCGCTGATCAGCATCAGCAGCGGGATGCGATAGAGCTGCGCGCACGAGACGATCCCGTTCACCGACGCGAGGAACCCGTGGTTCTGCATCAGCATCGCCGACTTCACGCCGGCGAAGTGCGCGCCCGCGGAGATTCCGACACCTTCCTCTTCCTTCGCGAGCCGCACGAGGATCATCTCCGGATCCTCCTCGGCCATCCGTATCAAATGAACGAGCCAGGTCTCCGGCAGTGCCGAGACGACGCGCACGCCGGCGTCCTTGAGGACGTCGTAGATGACTTTCGAGGCGGAGACGGAGACAGGCACGGGGTTATGCCCGGTGCGAGAATTGCCACCGGCGGTACGCTGTATACAAGATCTGCCCGCGGCGGTCGGGCGCGCCCGTGTCGCTTCGGGGTCCCTCTCGCGCGCAGAAACTCTCGTGCGCGCTGCGGCCGGGCGCCCCTGCGCGACACGGGCGCGCCCTCCCTTCAACCCATCGAAGCCGGCCCGACCGCCGGGCGCAGGTCCTCAAAGCAAGGGCAGTCATCACAAGGCGCTAATTGTGCCGAAAACGCTCGTGAGCAGCCACCACACCCCGACGGTGACGATCGCGGCCGGGATCCCGAACCGTATCCAATAGAAGAGCCAGATCGGTACCGGCCGATCCCCTTCACGCGCAAGCTCGGCGAGCGCCGACGAGCGGTTCACGCACCACCCGATCGTGAGCACCGCGAGGAGCGACCCGAGTGTCTGCATACCCGAGCCGAACGTGAGGTCCCAGGGCACGAAGATTGCATTGTTTATCGAAGCCGGGATCGCGAGCACGAAGCACGCCGCAGTGACGAGCCACACGGCCCGCTTGCGGTCCAGCCGCGTGTTGTCCGTGAGCCCCGCCACGAGCACCTCGACCGCGCCGACATCGGAGAGATAGCCGGCACCGAGGAGGCCGGCGAAGAACAGGAACCCGAAGAGCCAGCCCAACGGCATTGCGGCGAACACCTTGGGCAGCGTCGAGAAGATGAGCCCGGGGCCGGACGTCACCTGCAGGCCCAGCGCGAACACCGCCGGAATGATCGCGAACCCCGCGAGCAGCGACGATCCCGTATCGCCGATCACGGTCCAGATCGCGGGGCCGGCGACGCTCTCCTTCGCGCCGAGATACGAGCCGTACACCACCATGAACGTTCCGCCGAGCGAGAGCGAAAACATCATGTGGCCCAGCGCGGCCATCATCACGGCCGGCGTCAGGTCCGCGAACCGGAACTTGAGGATGTACCAGCGCACGCCCTCCATCGCGCCCGGCAGCGTGAGCGAGCGCAGGGTGAGGACGACCAGCACTGTGAACATCACCGGCATGATGATCTTGCTCGCGCGCTCGATGCCGGACCGCACGCCCTTCAGCACGACAACGGCGCACGCCACGAGCACCAATCCGGTGCAGGCGAGCTGCAGCAGGAGCGAGTTCGGGGCGAACCCGTGATCGGGGGGCAGGATGGCCGCCGCGTCGAAAGGGACGCGGAGCCCCGACGCAATCTGCCCGACGGCGTGGTAGAACACCCAGCCGACGACCGCCGAGTAGTAACCGGTTGCGGCGACGACGATGCAGAAGAAGAACCAGCCGACCTGCCGGCCGTACGGCAACCCGCCGGCCGCGAACGCGCCGACCGGCCCGCGGCGGGTGTGCCGGCCGAGCGCGAACTCCGCCATCAGGGCGGGGACGCCGATTGCCACGGAGATGACGGCGTAGAAGAGGACGAACGCCGCGCCGCCGAACTTCCCTACCATATAAGGGTAGCGCCAGACGTTGCCGAGGCCGATCGCGACGCCGATGATCGTCATCAGCGTCCCGAAGCGGGATGCGAACGTTTCCCGCGACTGCGTGGCCGCCGTCACGCGCGCGGTGCCAGCTCGGCGAGAAGGTCGAGCGCGGTGTCCACGTCGGCGAGTGTACTATAGAAGTGCGGTGCGAGGCGGATCACCGGCCCGCGGGCGGAGGGGAGCACGCCCCGCGCGCGCATCGCGGCCTCGACGGCGTGCGCGTCGGGGATGACGAATGCGCTGTTCGCCGTCTTCCTAGCGACGTCGGTGGTGCCGTGGAGCACGAGGCCCCGGGCGCGCCCGCCCTCCGCCATGCGCTGGCCAAGCACCTGGTGCCACGCGCGGATCTTCGCCGGCCCGACCTCGGCGATCATCTCCATTCCCGCGCGCGCGACGTATGCGTTCACGATCGGCGGCGTACCCGTGTCGAACCGCCCCGCGCCGGCCGACCAGTCGAGCTGCTTGGCGTCGAACAGGAACGGATTCTCGCGGCCGAACTAGCCCGTCACCGCCGGGTGCAGCGTCTCGGCCAGCTCGCGCCGCACATAGAGGAACGCGATGCCCGGCACGCCCATCAGGTACTTGAGGTTGCCGGAGGCGAGGAAGTCCACGCCAAGCACCTTCACGTCCACGGGGACGACGCCGAGGGTCTGGTACGCGTCGGCGAAGAGCAGCGCGCCGGCGGCATGCGCGCGCGCGGAGAGTGCCGCGAGGTCCTGCGTGAACCCGTTGAGGTAGAAGCCGTGGCACGCGGAGACGACCGCGACCTCGTCGTTCAGGAGCTTGTCATAGGCCGCCGTCTCGATGACGCCGTCCGTCGCCGGCACCCAGGTGACGCGCGCGCCGCGCTGCTTCTGCGCGAGCCAGACGTGGCCGACGGTGGGGAACTCCATCTCGCTGGCGACGACGGTGCGGCTCCGGCCGCTGAAGTCGATCGCGCTCGCAACCGCGCTCGCGGCCTCGGAGACGGAGCTGAACACCGCGATCTCCTCGGGCGACGCGTTGATGAGCCTTGCGAACGCGCCCTTCGCGAGTCGCACCTCCTCCATCCACGCATCCCAGTCCATCCCCTGCGTGTTCCAGGAGTCGAAGTACCGCTCGCCGGCGGCGCGCGTGAGGTCGGTCTGCGGCGCCTGCGAGCAGTTGTTCATGGGGATGCACGACGCGAGGAGCGGGATGCGCCTGCGCCACGCGTCGAGGTCGTAGTCCGGGTGAGGGAGGCCTGGCATCGGGAGGAACCTAGGACGCGCGGGGTCGGCTCGCCATTCTGGCGTTGCGTCATGCGGAGATCTAAAGAAGAACCACGGATTTCCACGGATGAAATGCCCGATGTGCGCGGATACTGACTTCGTTGTTACTGAGAGTGGCGGTTTAAGACTCGCGCGCGAGAGTAGTTCCCCCAAAGGCTTGATCCGTGGCCATCCGGCTACGATCCGCGTAATCCGTGGTTCTGCTGTAGATCTCCATCTAAAGCGGTGCCCCACTGGCGCACAGGGACAGAGGCGCCCCAGTTTGGCGAATGGCCGAAAGGTTCTCGGAGGAATTCGAACGGGCGACGTACCGCAAAGTGACGCGCCGGCTGATCCCGTTCCTGTTCCTCTGCTACATCCTCAACTACTTCGACCGGGTCAACATCGGGTTCGCCAAGCTCCAGATGCAGCAGGACCTGGCGTTCAGCGACACGGTCTACGGCCTCGGCGCCGGCATCTTCTTCCTCGGCTATTTCATCTTCGAGGTGCCGTCGAACGTGATGATGCAGCGCGTCGGCGCGCGGATCTGGATCGCCCGGATCATGATCTCGTGGGGCCTGGTGGCGGCCGCGACGATGTTCACCAACAGCGCGACGACGCTCTACGTGCTGCGGTTCCTCCTGGGCGCGGCGGAGGCAGGGTTCTTTCCCGCCATCATTCTCTATCTCACGTTCTGGTATACGCGCGCGCACCGCGTGCGGATGACCGCGGCATTCATGACGGCGATCGCTCTGGCCGGCGTCCTCGGCGGACCGGTGAACGGCTGGATCATGCAGGTGATGGGCGGAATCGGGGGCCTGGCGAACTGGCAGTGGCTTTTCCTGCTCGAGGGCGTTCCCTCGGTGTTGGTCGGCGCGCTCGCCCTCGCGCTCCTCGACAACGGCCCCGGCACGGCGAAGTGGCTCAGCGACGACGAGAGGCGCTTGGTGCTCCAGCGACTGGAAGAGGAACAGCGGCTCAAGGAGCGGGAGGGGCACACGAGCAAGACGTTCGGCGACGCCCTCCGCTCGCCGAACGTGTGGCTGCTCTGCGCGGCGTACTTCGCGATCATCATGGGGAACTCGGGCCTCGCGTTCTGGCTCCCACAAATCATCAAGGACACGCTGACTCCCGTGCCCTGGAAGATCGGGCTCATCTCGGCGATTCCCTGGGGCGTGGCCGCGGTCGCGATGGTGGTGAACGGCAACCACTCGGACAGGACGGGCGAGCGCTGCTGGCACACGGCGCTCCCCGCTATCATCGGCGGCGCCGCATTCCTCGTGAGCGGCGTGCCGGGAGTGTCCGGTGTGACGGGTATCATCGCGCTGACGGTGGCCGCCGCGGGCGTGCTGTCATCGCTGTCCGCGTTCTGGTCATTGCCGACCGGCATCCTCTCCGGTACCGCGGCGGCGGTCGGGATCGCGTGGATCAACTCGGTCGGGAACCTGGCGGGCTACGTCAGCCCGTTCCTGATCGGAAAGATCAAGGATGCGACCGGCGACATGACCTGGGCCCTGATGATGCTGGCGATCTCGCTGGTCATCGGCGGGCTCCTCGCGGTCTACATTACCAAGGTCGGCAAGGTGCGCATTGGGAACGTCGCTCCCGTGGCGCGCTGAACCACGTTCCGAGCGCCTGGAGCTTCACGCGAGATGAGTGTCCGTGCCTGGAAGAGCCTGCTGGCGTCCGTGTGCGCGGCATCCGTTCTGGCGCCCTGCAACTCGGAGTACGTGACCGGCGCCACGGGCCCCGGAACGGCGACCACGGCACGCACGCCCTTCCCCACGCTTCCGAACCGGGGAGGTCACGTGCTCTCACCCCTGCGCCTGGTCGTCGTCGTCGCCGCCAACGACAACCTGCGCGATTCCCTGTTCACGTTCGCCGATGCAATTCTCGCAAGCGCGTGGTGGCGGGAAGTCGCTGGCGCCTACGGCGTCGCCTCCGCGGCGGGGGCGCTGAAGGTCACCGGGGCGCCGCTCTTCGGCGTCAACCTCGCGTCGAGCCAGCTCCAGGATTATGTCCGGTCGGCGATCGCGGCGCCGGCCACCCTCGCGCCGAACGGCCGGACCCTGTACCTGCTCTACCTCCCCGGCGGGGTCAGCTTCGCGGGCAACGCCGCGTGTTCGCTCGCGAGCGGATACCACTCGGCGTTCGGCAACGCCGGCGATGCGTGGGCCGTCGTCCAGCGTTGCCAGTCGGTGTATCGGAGCGTACTCGAGGAGCTCACGGTCGTCGGAAGTCACGAAGTGATCGAGGCCACGACCGATCCGCTGGGAGACGCATGGGGCCTGCCGGGCGTGGTGACCGCGTTCGTCGCGGGACACGGACCGTCGAACGGCGCTCCGTCATTGACGCTCCGCGGGACCGACAGCACCAGCGTGGGCGGCAGGGCCTACCCCACGCTCAACGACCGCGGTGTGCTCGCGCTCGGCGTCACGTTCCCGCCGGGTTCGCCTCCGGGCTCCTATGCGACCATCACGGTACAAAGCTTCCGGTTCGACGCCTTCGGCCAGCGGCCGCCACCGGGCGAGGACTACCTGCACGCGTGGGCCGTGGGCGTCTGGGTTCCGTCCGGCGCGACATCCTCCGCTCGATGACCTCACGAAATTCAACACTCCGCCGCCAGGGGCCAGACATGCAGCCACGACTCGTTCCGTGGTTCCTCCGCTGTGTCGCAACAGCCGTGCTCGCGCTGCCTGCGACGGCACAAACGCCGGTGCTGATTCGCGCCGGTGCGATGATCGACGGCAAGGGTGGCGTTCAGCTCAACGTCACGCTCACCGTGGACGGAGGGAAGATCCAACGCATCGCGCCCGCCGCCGCGGGGAAGGTCACGTACGACCTCTCCCGGCTCACCGTGCTCCCGGGGATGGTCGACACGCACGTGCACATCGACTCGCACTTCGGCAAGGATGGCCGCGCGTCGAACACGGGTGAGACACCGAGTGAGCGGGCGCTCGCCGCCGCCGGGAACGCGTACGTGACACTGATGGCGGGGTTCACGACGGTGCAGAGCATCGGGTCGTCGCTCGACCCCGACCTGCGCGCGGCGATCGCGCGGGGTGCGCTGCCGGGCCCGCGGCTGCTCACGTCCATCCAGCCCGTGACCGAGAACAGTGGCACGCCGGAACAGATCCGCGCCTTCGTGAAGGCGCGCGTCGCACAGGGCGCGGACCTCATCAAGCTGTTCGCCTCGAAGAGCATCCGCGAAGGTGGCGACCAGACGATGACGGACGAACAGATCAAGGCCGCGTGCGGCGAGGCCAACGCGGCGGGGAAGCGGAGCTGGGTGCACGCGCACGCCGCGTCCGCCGTGCGCGCGGCGACGCTCGCCGGCTGCTTCACGGTGACGCACGGCAGCCAGGTCACCGACGCGGAGCTCGCGCTGATGGCCGAGCGCGGCACGTTCTTCGAGCCGAACATCGGGCTGGTCACGCAGAACTACCTCGAGAACAAGCCCGCGTACCTGGGCATCGGGAACTACGACGAAGCGGGCTTCAAGTTCATGGAGGACGGAATCCCGCGAAAGCTCGACATGTTCAAGCGCGCGATCCGAACGAAGGGGCTCAAGATCATCATGGGCACCGACGCGACCGCCGGCGCGCACGGCCAGAATGCCCGCGAGGTGATCTATCGCGTGCAGGTCGGCGGGCAGCCGGCGATGGACGCGATCACCTCGGTGACGTCGCTCAATGCCAGCGCGCTGCGGCTGGGCGACCGGATCGGCTCGCTGGCACCGGGAATGGAGGCGGACCTGATCGCGGTGGACGGCGATCCCCTGAAGGACATCACCGCGCTCCGGCGCGTGGTGTTCGTGATGAAGGGCGGGAAGGTCTACAAGAACGCCAGCGACGTCGTCTACGAGAAGGGAATCAGGGAGCTGCAGGCCGCGATGACCGACGGCCGGCTGAAATCGGTGGACCTCGTGGACGCCTACGTCGCGCGCATCTCCGCGTATGACCACGCGGGTCCCGCGCTCAACGCGATGATCCGGCTCAACCCCGCCGCGCGAAAGGAAGCCGCGGCGCTCGACGCCGAGCGAGCGGCGGGGCGCGTGCGCGGCCCGATGCACGGGATCCCCGTCATCCTCAAGGACAACTACGGCACCACGGATCTCCCGACCACGGCGGGTTCGATCGCGCTCGCGGGTTTCGTTCCCTCCGCGGACGCGTTCCAGGTGCGCAAGCTGCGCGAGGCCGGCGCGGTCATCCTCGGCAAGTCCAACATGCACGAGCTGGCGAGCGGGATCACGTCTATCAGCTCCATGGGCGGCCAGACGTGTAATCCGTACGACCCGGACCGGAATCCGGGCGGGTCGAGCGGCGGAAGCGGCGCCGCGGTCGCGGCGAGTTTCGCCGCCATCGCGTGGGGCTCCGACACCTGTGGCTCGATCCGCATCCCGTCGGCGTCGAACAACCTCTTCGGCCTCCGGCCCACGAAGGGGCTGTCGAGCATCGACGGCATCATTCCGCTCTCGCACTCGCAGGACGTCGCCGGGCCGCTCGCGCGCACGGTGACCGACCTCGCGATCGGCCTCGACGCCACCATCGGCCCCGATCCCGCGGACTCGGCGACGCGCCTGCTCGAGGGCAAGCCGCTCCCGCGCTTCGTTGCCGCGCTCGACACCGGCGCGCTCCGCGGCATACGGCTCGGCGTGCTCACCACGTACTTCGGCACGGAGGCCGACGACCAGGAGGGCGCACGCATCGTCCGCGCCGCGATCGACAGGATGAAGGCGCGCGGTGCGGAGGTGGTGGACGTCCCCACGCCGGAGCTCGAGCCGCTCGCGCAGTCGGCCGGCGTCATCGACTACGAGTTCAAGTACGACTTCATAGACTACCTCGCCCGCACGCCCGGCGCGCCCGTGAAGTCCCTCGCGGACATCCTCGAGCAGGGGCTCATCCACACCGCGCTCGAGCCGGGGATCAAGCGGCGCGACGCAAACGGCACGCGCGACAGCGAGGCGTACCGTGCGGCGCTCAAGCGGCGCGGCGACGTGCGGGACTTCGTTGTGAAGATCATGGACGACCGGCGGCTCGACGCGCTCGTCTACCCGACCGTGAAGCGGAAGCCGGCGCCGGTGGGCGAAGTGCAGCGCGGCGGGAACTGCCAGGTGAGCGCGGTGACCGGCCTCCCCGCGCTCAGCATGCCGGCCGGCTTCACCACCGATGGGCTTCCGATCGGCGTCGAGCTGCTCGGCCGGCCACTCTCCGACGCGCGGCTCGTGGCGTTCGCGTACGACTACGAACAGGCGACGCATCCGCGGCGCGCGCCGGAGACCACGCCGCCGCTGGTGAACGGGCGCGCGCCGGTTGCGATCGCGTACGAGGTCAACGCGACCGCGAACGGCGTCACCGCGCGCGCCACGTTCCGCTTCGATCCCACGCGACGCTCGCTCGACTACACGGTGCGCGTCGAGGGCATCGCGCCGGGCAACGTGTTCGGGACCAGCCTCGATCGAGGCACCGTGGAGAAAAAGGGCGCGATGCTCGAGCACCTCTCCGGCCCCGGC
>Ga0137463_1000721_pt1 | contig 11055 bp, 5 predicted proteins | sample EasRivERMGT800_2_FD_102333 | JGI IMG/M metagenome (GOLD analysis project Ga0137463, IMG submission 102333) | Soil microbial communities from meander-bound floodplain in the East River, Colorado, USA - East River MetaG ERMGT800_2 | ecosystem: Environmental > Terrestrial > Soil > Floodplain ...
GGAACAGGGCGTGGCGCTCGCCGATCCGTCGCGCTGCGACGTGCGCGGAAATCTCGCCTGCGGCCGCGACGTGGCGATCGACGTCAACTGCGTCTTCGAGGGCAAGGTGGAGCTCGGCGACCGGGTGTCGGTCGGCGCGAACTGCGTGCTGAGAGACGTGACGGTCGCAGCGGGCACGCGCGTCGAACCTTTTTGCCACCTGGAGGATGCCGACATCGGCGCGGACTGCCGCATCGGTCCCTACGCGCGCATCCGCCCGGGCACGCGCACGCGGCTCGCCGCAAGAGTGCACATCGGCAACTTCGTGGAAGTGAAGGCGAGCAGCATAGGCGCGGGTTCCAAGGCCAATCACCTCTCCTACATCGGGGACAGCGATGTCGGCAGCAACGTCAACGTCGGTGCCGGCACGATCGTGTGCAACTACGACGGGGCGAACAAGCACCGCACCATCATCGAAGACGATGTTTTCATCGGCTCGGACACGCAGCTTGTCGCGCCGGTGCGGGTCGGTCGCGGGGCGACGCTCGGCGCCGGAACCACGCTCACCAAGGACGCTCCCGCGGGCGAGCTGACTCTCTCCCGCGCCAAGCAGGTGTCCATTCCGGGCTGGCAGCGGCCGGTAAAGAAGAAATAGTCGAAAGGCCGATCGTATGTGCGGAATCGTCGGTGCAATCTCAAGACGGGACGTCGTTCCGATCCTGATCGAGGGATTGAAGCGCCTGGAATACCGCGGCTACGACTCGGCGGGAGTCGCGGTGCTCGACGGCAAGGCCGCCGGCGCATCGCGTGCGGTGCTGCGGCGGGTGCGCTCGACCGGCCGCGTGGTGGAGCTGGAAAAGCTCTCCGGCGCGCAGGGCCTGGCCGGCGGTCTCGGCATCGCGCATACGCGCTGGGCGACCCACGGCGTGCCCTCGGAGAAGAACGCCCACCCGCACATATCGGGCGGCGTCTCGGTGGTGCACAACGGCATCATCGAGAACCACGAAGAGATGCGCAAGCGCCTGCGCGCCAAGGGCTACGAGTTCGTCTCCGATACCGATACCGAAGTCATCGCCCACCTGGTGCACTCGAACCTGCAGTCGGGCGCCGCGCTGTTCGATGCCGTGAGAAAGAGCGTGGTCGAGCTGGTCGGCGCCTACGCGATCGCGGTGGTGAGCGAATCCGATCCGACGCGGCTCGTGGTCGCGCGGCACGGGGCGCCGCTGCTGCTCGGCATCGGCGACGGCGAAAATTTCGCCGCCTCCGACACTTCGGCGCTCATCCAGGTCACTCAGCGCGTGATCTACCTCGAGGACGGCGACTGCGCCGAACTCACGCTCGAGGGAGTGCGCGTCAGCGACTCGGGCGGCAAAGCGGTAAGCCGCCCGGTGCATGTTTCGAAGCTCACCGCCGACGCGGTCGAGCTGGGAAACTACCGCCACTACATGCAAAAGGAAATCTTCGAGCAGCCGATGGCGGTCGCGAACACCCTGGAGATGGTGACGGGGGCCCGGTCGGTGTCCCCGCAGCTCTTCGGCGCCGAAGCCGAGCGCGTTTTTCGCGATGTCGATTCGGTGCTGATCCTCGCATGCGGCACGAGCTATCACGCGGGGATGGTCGCGCGCTATTGGCTCGAGGCGCTGGCCGGTGTTCCCTGCAGCGTCGAGATCGCGAGCGAATACCGCTATCGGGAATCCGTGCCGAATCCGAAAGCGCTGGTGGTGACGGTTTCGCAATCCGGTGAGACCGCCGACACGATCGCGGCGCTGCAGCATGCCAAGTCTCTGGGGCACCGCCACGCGCTTTCCATTTGCAACGTGCCGGAATCCGCCCTGATACGTGCGTCCGACCTGCGCTTTCTCACCCGCGCCGGACCGGAGATCGGCGTGGCCTCGACCAAGGCGTTCACCACGCAGCTTGCGGCGCTGGCGCTGCTCACCATGACCCTCGCGAAGCTCCGCGGGCGGCTGCCCGCGGAGCGCGAAGCGGAGCTGTTGCAGTCGCTGCGGCATTTGCCGCGGGCGCTGGAGAGCGTGCTGCACCTGGAGCCGCAAATAAAGATGTGGTCGGAGAAGTTCGCCAATCTGCAACATGCCCTGTTCCTAGGGCGCGGCATCCACTACCCGATCGCGATGGAGGGCGCCCTGAAGTTGAAGGAGATCTCCTACATCCACGCTGAGGCCTACGCCGCGGGAGAGCTCAAGCACGGACCGCTCGCGCTGGTGGACAAGAACATGCCGGTGATCGCCATCGCGCCCAAGGACGCGCTGCTGGAGAAGCTCAAATCCAACCTTCAGGAAGTGCGCGCCCGGGGCGGCGAGCTGCACGTGCTCGCCGACCAGGACACGCGCATGGTCGCGGGCGAGGGCATCCACGTCATCCGCATGCCAGACCATGCCGGTTTTCTGTCGCCGATCCTGCACACCGTCCCGCTGCAGCTGCTCGCCTACCACGCGGCCCTCGAGCGCGGCAACGACGTCGACAAGCCCAGGAATCTCGCCAAGTCCGTGACCGTGGAGTAGGCGGCACCCTAAGCGCGCTACACTGGCATCGTTGGAAGCCGCTGCTTGACGTTAACGTTAACGTCAAGTAGCCTTTCCCTCCCTAGCGCGAGGTCTGGAGACGCCGAAGCGGCCATGACCGATCTGAGTGCCTCCCGGCACACCGAATACAAGGCCAAGCACAAGATCCGTTTCGTGACGGCGGCCTCGCTTTTCGACGGCCACGACGCCGCGATCAACATCATGCGCCGCATACTGCAGGCGAGCGGCGCCGAAGTCATCCATCTCGGCCACAACCGCTCCGTCGACGAAGTCGTTACGGCCGCGCTGCAGGAAGACGTGCAGGGCATCGCGGTCTCCTCTTACCAGGGAGGCCACGTCGAGTACTTCAAGTACATGATCGACCTGCTGCGCAGCCGAGGCGGGGAGGACATCAAGGTGTTCGGCGGCGGCGGCGGCGTGATCGTCGCAGAGGAGATCCGCGAGCTTCAGGCCTACGGCGTCGCGCGCATTTATACGCCCGAGGACGGCCAGAAGATGGGCCTGCAGGGCATGATCAACGACATGCTCGCCCGCTGCGACCAGGACCTGTCGCAGCGCTCGCCGAAGGATCTGGAGGCAATAAAATCCGGTGACCGCAGGGCGCTGGCGAGATTCATCACCGCGCTGGAGCTCGGCGCCGCCGAAAAACTGCGCGGACAAATGTTGAAGCAAGCCGATGCGCTTTTCGTGCCGACGCTCGGCGTTACCGGTACGGGCGGCTCGGGAAAATCCTCGCTCACCGATGAGCTGGTGCGCCGCTTCCGCCTCGACCAAGAAGACCGGCTCGGCATCGCCATTCTCGCGGTGGACCCTTCGCGGCGCAAATCCGGCGGGGCGCTGCTCGGCGACCGCATCCGCATGAACGCGATCGCCGGAGGGCGCGTGTTCATGCGCTCGCTCGCCACGCGCGGCGCTGAAAGCGAAATCTCGAAGAGCCTCCCCGACGTGATCGCGGTCTGCAAGGTCGCCGGGTTCGATCTGGTGCTCGTCGAGACCTCCGGCATCGGCCAGGGCGATGCGGCGATCGTGCCGGTCGCCGACGCCTCGCTCTACGTGATGACACCCGAATACGGCGCGGCGAGCCAGCTCGAGAAAATCGACATGCTCGATTTCGCCGATTTCGTCGCCATCAACAAGTTCGACCGCAAGGGCGGCCAGGACGCGCTGCGGGACGTGAGGAAGCAATACCAGCGCAACCGCAAGCTCTTCGACCGCTCCGCCGAGGACATGCCGGTATACGGCACCATCGCCTCGCGCTTCAACGACGACGGCGTTACCGCGCTCTACCAGGGCATCCTGCCCGCGCTCGTCGAGCACGGTCTGAAAATAAGACCGGGCGCCCTTCCCCCTATCAAGGCGCGCGCCTCCTCCGCGAGAAACGCGATCGTCCCGCCGGCGCGCAGCCGCTACCTTGCCGAGGTCGCAGACACGGTGCGCGGCTACCACGCTCGCGCCGGCGAGCAATCGGGGATAGCGCGCGAGCGGCAGCAGCTGCTTGCGTCGAAATCGATGCTCTCCGCGGCGGGCAAGGATGGCGTTGTGCTGGATCCGCTGATCGAGGAGAAGAACGCCAGGCTCGACGCCCGTTCCCGGCAACTCATCGAGGAGTGGCCGGAGACCAAGAGGACCTACGCGGGCGACGAGCGAGCGGTCAAGGTGCGCGAGCGGGAGATCCACACCCGGCTCAACACGATATCCCTCTCCGGAACCAGGGTACCGAAGGTGGCGCTGCCGGGTTTCGAAGACCATGGCGAGATCCTCAAGTGGCGCCTGCGCGAGAACCTGCCCGGCTCCTTCCCGTTTACCGCAGGCGTATTTTCATTCAAGCGCGAGAACGAGGATCCGACGCGCATGTTCGCGGGCGAAGGCGATCCCTTCCGCACCAACCGCCGCTTCCATCTGCTGTCGAAAGACCTGCCGGCGAAACGCCTGTCGACCGCGTTCGATTCGGTGACGCTCTATGGCTTCGACCCGGACCCGCGTCCGGACATCTACGGCAAGGTCGGAAATTCGGGCGTGTCCATCGCCACGCTCGAAGATATGAAAGTGCTCTACTCGGGCTTCGACTTGTGCGACCCGGCCACCAGCGTCTCGATGACGATCAACGGACCGGCGCCGACGATCCTCGCGATGTTCCTCAACACCGCTATCGATCAGCAGACCGACAAGTTCCGCGAGGGAAAAGGCCGCGAGCCGACCGCCGCCGAGCGCCGGGAGATCGAGGCACGCACGCTTTCAACCGTTCGCGGCACGGTGCAGGCGGACATCCTCAAGGAGGACCAGGGCCAGAACACCTGCATCTTCTCCACCGAGTTCTCCCTCAAGGTGATGGGCGACGTCCAGGAATATTTCATCGAGCACGACGTGCGCAATTTCTACTCGGCCTCGATCTCGGGCTATCACATCGCCGAGGCCGGCGCGAACCCGATCTCGCAGCTCGCCTTTACGCTCGCCAACGGCTTCACATTCGTCGAGGCCTACCTCGCGCGCGGAATGAAGATCGACGATTTCGCGCCGAACCTGTCGTTCTTCTTCAGCTACGGCATGGAGCCCGAGTACGCGGTGCTCGGGCGCGTGGCGCGGCGCATCTGGGCTGTGGCGATGCGGGACAAGTACGGCGCGAACGAGCGCAGCCAGAAGCTCAAGTTCCATTCCCAGACCTCCGGACGTTCGCTGCATGCGCAGGAGATCGCCTTCAACGACATTCGCACCACGCTGCAGGCGCTCATCTCGACTTACGACAACACCAATTCGCTGCACACCAACGCCTACGATGAAGCCATTACCACGCCCACCGAGGAGTCGGTGCGCCGCGCCATGGCGATCCAGCTCGTCATCAACAAGGAATGGGGCCTCGGGAAGAACGAGAACCCCAACCAGGGCAGCTTCGTGATCGATGCCCTGACCGACGTCGTCGAGGAAGCGGTGCTGAAGGAGTTCGAGGCGATCGCCGAGCGCGGCGGCGTGCTCGGCGCGATGGAAACGGGCTATCAGCGCGGGAAGATCCAGGAAGAATCGATGCTGTACGAGCACCGCAAGCACGACGGCTCCTATCCCATCGTCGGCGTCAACACCTTCCGCAGCCCGCACGGAACTCCGGTCCCGCAGAAGCTCGAGCTGATCCGATCGAGCGAGGAGGAGAAGCAATCTCAGCTCAGGCGCCTGGCCGAGTTTCACGAGCGACACAAGGCCGAGTCGGGCCCGATGCTGAAGCGCCTGCAACAGGCGGTGATCGAAGACGAGAACGTCTTCGCCGTGCTGATGGACGCAGTGCGCTGCTGCTCCCTCGGTCAGATCACCTCGGCGCTGTTCGAGGTGGGAGGCCAATACCGCCGCAATATGTAGGGCGGGGGAGGATATCCCTTCAGCCTCGGGTGGAAGAAGCGAAGTAGGCGCTGCTGGGGTTGAGCGACTTCGGCGATTCGCCCTCGATCGAGCTAGCTCAGCATCCGGTTGGACTGGCGCAGGCGGGCGGCAAGCTTGACGCCGAGATTGGTCAGCAGCTTGATGGCGATCGCGGGCATGTCGCGCTCGATGCGCTCGTAGGCCGGCCGGTCGAGGACGTAACAGACCATTGGCCCGTCGGCGTACACCGTGGCCGAGCGCGCCTCGCGATCTAGCAGCGCCATCTCGCCGAACGCCGTGCCGGCGGCGAAGGTCACGAGGCGCTGTTCGCGCCCGAGCTTTTCGTGCCCGCGCGCGGCGATCGCGAGCTTCACGCTCGCGGCGCCGCTCACGATGATGTAGAGATCGTCCTCTGCGGCGCCTTCACGGAACACGATTTCGCCGGCGGCGTACTCGCGCCGCTTGAGCAGCGCGCGGAACTGCTCGCGCTCCTTGGCCGTGAAGCGCGCGAGCAGGGCGTGCTGCTCGAACGGGTATTCGCCGCCGGCCGCTTCGCTGAGCCCCAGGGTCCCGAGCAGATGGTTCTCGGCCCACTCGAGCGCGTGGTCGGCGTCGGCGAACGCGGCGCCCACCGCGGTGACGACTCCCATTCCGCGAAGCACGACGTCAACATGCGGCGCGGCATCGACCGAAGCGAGCAGCAAGTGCGCGCCCTGTGCCTTGAGCCTTTTGTGCGTCTGCAGCAGGGTACGCGCGCCGGTGCTGTCCAGGTCGTTCACGCGCCGGAAATCCAGCACCACATACCGCGCACCGGAGGCCAGCGCAGCATCGATGCGCTCGGCGAGCGATTCGGCCGAGCCGAAGAAGACCGGCCCCTCGAGCTCGAGCAGGACGATGCCACGGCCGTGCGCGTCGAGCAGGGCGGATTCCGCTGCGTCGCGCGTGCGGCGCGACCGCATTTCGTCGCCGTACTGCTCGCGGCGCACGATCGAGCGGCTCATGCGCAAGACGAACAGCACCACCGCCACGCCGACGCCGATCAGCACGGCAATCGCGACGTCGCCGGCGATCGCGGTCACCGCGACCGCGAGGATCACCGTGAGATCGAGCGCGGTCGAGTGCCAGTCCACCGTGTCCCGCGAGAGGACCTTGCGCACGAGTTGCAGCGACCACCGGTCGAAGAGCTGCAGCGCGGTGACGATGAGGATGGCGCCGACCACCACCAGAGGCAGCCTGCCGAGCAGCGGCGCGAGCGCGACCACGACGACGAAAATGATCGCGCTATGGGCGAGAAGCGACAGCGAGGTGCGCGCGCCGGCCTTGTAGCCGGCGGTCGACGCGGTCACGCTGACGCCGCCGCAAATGCCGCCCAGGAGCGGCGTTATCAGGTTCGCGCCGCCGATCAGGCGCAGCACGCGGTTCGCCGCGCTGCGCTGGCCGGTTATTCCTTCCACGATGCGCGAGCAGATAAGCGCGTCGAGTGAGGCCACGACCGCCAGGCTGAAGGCGAAAAGAAGAAGAGTCGGCAGCATGTCGAGCGCCGCTCGGTGATAGGCGAACGCCAGCATGGCGCCGAAGTAATACCCGTCCGGGCCACCCCCGGGGATGGGGCCGATGGTCGGCCCGAGCTTCGCCTCCAGCCCGGCGGCAACGAGCACGTAATACACGAGCGTGCCAAAAAGCAGGCCGAGCAGGGCGGGGGGCACGCGCCGCGACAGGCGGGGGGTAAGCCAGATGACCGCGACGATGGCCGCGCCCAGCGCCAGGTTGAGAAGCTTCGCGTCCGCGAGTCCCGCGTAAAGCGCCGACAGCGGCAACCGGCGCGGCAACCCGAGCATGATGTGCAGCTGCGAATAGAGAATCAGAAGAGCGGCGGCGTTCTGGAAGCCCGCCATGACCGGTGAAGGGATGAACCTCACCAAAGCGCCGAGGCGTGCTGCGCCGAAGACCAACTGGATGAGGCCGGCGAGCGAGAGGGTGGCGAGCAGCGCGCCGGCCAGGTAGTACGGCTCGAGCTGGCCGAGCGGCCCGGCCGGCGGCGTGGCAAAGCCCTGCAGCGCGATCGAGCCGATCATGAACGCGATCAGGCTGCGAGGCGCGAAGATGGTAACGGTGCGCGCCCCCAGCAACAGCGCCACCAGCCCGAGGAAAATTGCGCCATACAGGCCCGCGCGAATGCCGATCGAGTGGAACTGCTCGCCGAAAGGCGCGAAGGCGAGCAGCCCGAAACCGATACTCATGGGGATCGACACCACCGCCGCGACGAGGCCGCCGGTCAGATCCCCCCGAAGATTGCTTTTCCAGCTGCCCGGAAAAGCAGCGAACGCGGAATGGCTGGCGGGAGGCACGATGACCGAATTCTATGCGAAATGACACGCCACCACATGCCCGTGCCCCACGTCCCGCAACTGCGGCTCGGAAGCGGGGTCGGTGCAGACGGCGGGGCGGCCCTTGTCCTTGTACAGCGGACAGCGCGGGGCGAAGCGGCAGCCGCTTGCCGGCTGCTCGAAATCGAACACGCCCCAGTTGCGGCGGCGCTCGCGCTCGGCGGCTACGCCGCTGCGGGCGCGCAGACTCACTTCGGTGTTCTGCTTGTCCGCGAGGGATGACCACAGGACGCCCGTGTAGGGATGCCGCGGCTGGTGCGCGATGTTCTCGGCCAGGCCCATCTCGACGATGCGTCCGAGATACATCACCGCCACTTTCTGGCTCACGAGCTCGACGACCGGCAGGTCATGCGAGATAAACAGGTACGAGAGCCCCAGGTTTTTTTGCAGGTCGCGAAGGAGGTTTACGACCTGCGCCTGGATCGAAATGTCGAGCGCGCTCGTGGGCTCGTCGGCCACGATCAGGCGCGGGCGCACTGCGAGCACGCGCGCGATCCCCACGCGGCGCTTCTCGCCGCCGGAAAGCTCCGACGGAAAATTCGCGAGCTTGCTCTCCTTGAGACTCACCTGCTCGAGCAGCTCGCGGATGCGGCCTGCGATTTCGGCATCGCCCGGGCGCTCGTGCACGGTGAGCGCCTCGCGCAGGATGTCGCGCACGCGCATCTTCGGGTTCAGACCCGCGTCGAGGTCCTGGAAGATCATCTGCATCTCGCGGCGCAGCGGGCGCAGCGCGGCGCGGCTCAAGGTAGTGATATCGCGCCCGTCGAACACGATACGTCCGCTGCTCGGGTCGGTCAGCCGCAGCACCGTGCGTCCGATCGTGGTCTTGCCGCAGCCGGACTCGCCGACGAGGCCGACGGTCTCGTTTTCCCTGAGATAAAAGCTCACGCCGTCCACCGCCGGAATCACGCGCCCCTGGCCGGTCAGCATCGAGATCAGGCCGCGACGCTGGCTGTAGTCCTTGCGCAGATCGGTGACTTCGAGAATGGTGCGGCTCATGCTTTCCCCGCAGCGGGGTAGAGCCAGCAGCGCACCTTGTGCCCGGGCGCGATCTCGGCGAGCGGCGGCTCGATACCGGCGCAGTTTTCGCGGATCGCCTCGGTGACGCGGTTGCAGCGACCGTAGAAGCGGCAACCGCGCGGCACTTCGATGGTATCGAGCACCTCGCCTTCGATCGCCTGCAGATAACTTTTCCGGCGTATCGTTTCTGCGCTCGGGATCGAGGCAAGCAGCGCCGCGGTGTACGGGTGGCGCGCCGTCGCTTCCGGGGCGAGCACCTCCGCCGCCCGACCGGTCTCCACCACCGTGCCGCCGTACATCACCGCGATGCGATCCGAGAGGCGCTGTATGACACTTATGTCGTGGCTGATAAGGAGCGTTGTGATGCCGGTCTCGGTCTTGAGCTGGGCGAGCAGATCCACGATGCGGGACTGGATGGTGGCGTCGAGACCGGTGGTCGGCTCATCCGCTATAAGGAGCGAGGGTTCGGCGGAGAGCGCCATCGCGATCATGGCGCGCTGGCACATGCCGCCGGACAGACCAAAAGGGAAGTTGTCGAAGCGCAACCCCGGTGAGTCTATGCGCACGCGCTCGAGCCAGTGGATTGCGCGTTCCTTGGCTTCGCTTTCGCGTTTGAAGTTCGTGTGCAGGCGGATGGTCTCCACCAGCTGTTTGCCGATCGTGGAGTAAGGGTTCAGCGCCGAGCGCGGGTTCTGGAAAATCATGGCGATCTCCTTGCCGCGCACGCCGGCCATCAACCTCTCGGAGTGCTTGCGCCAGCCGCGCTCGTCCTTCTCCACCGCCATGACGCGCCCATCCTGCTCCGTGAACCGCGCGTAGTTCTCCAGACCGTCGAGCAGGTTGCGCCGCGTACCGTTCGAGTGCAGGTCGATGCGGCCGCTGATCACGCCCGGCCCGGCGGTAACGAGGCCCGCGGCCGAGAGCGCAGTGACGCTCTTGCCGCTGCCGCTCTCGCCCACGATGCCCAGCGTCTCGCCGCGCGCGACGCCAAGGGTCACGCCGTCCACCGAGCGGATGAAAGCGCGCTTGGCGCGCGAGTAGAAGTAGGTCCGCAGGTTCTCGATGGCGAGCAGCGTCCCGGTGTCCATTGCCATCACTTCCTGCGCTTGCCTTCGAGGAGGTTGTTGAGCCCGTCGCCGAGCAACTGCAGTCCGAGGATGGTCGCGAGGATCGCGAGCGCCGGCGCGGTGGAGGGCCAGAAGTTGCCTTGCAGGAAATAATTCGCGCCGGCCTGAACCATGTTTCCCCAAGAAGGCGTGGGCTCCTGCACGCCGAAGCCGAGGTAGGAGAGACTCGTCTCGACCAGGATCGCCTCGGCCATGCCGAGGGTGGCCTGGATCACGAGCAGCGCGCGGCAATTCAACCACAGGATATGCTTGAGAACGACCGTGTGCGCCGGCAATCCCAACGCGTGTGCGGCCTCGATAAAGCTCTTCTGCCGAAGAAATGCGATCTTGCCCGCGATCAGATTGGCGATCACCGGCATCCCGGTGATGCCGACCACGACCATGACGTAATAGATATCGGGTTTGAACGCGGCGATCACGAGCAGGATCAGCACAAGGCGCGGGAACGAGTCGAGCAGGTTGTCGAAGTAGGTGATGATCGTCTCGAACCAGCCGCCCTTGTAGCCCGCCAGGACGCCGAGAATGCTTCCGCCGGCGACGGAAATCGTGATGGCGAGCAGGCCGGGAAGGAAATATGCCTGGATGCCCAGGATCAACCGTGCCTGCAGGTCGCGCCCGAGGAAGTCGGTGCCGAGCAGGTGTCCCGTCGTGAAC
>Ga0137463_1000722_pt1 | contig 11052 bp, 7 predicted proteins | sample EasRivERMGT800_2_FD_102333 | JGI IMG/M metagenome (GOLD analysis project Ga0137463, IMG submission 102333) | Soil microbial communities from meander-bound floodplain in the East River, Colorado, USA - East River MetaG ERMGT800_2 | ecosystem: Environmental > Terrestrial > Soil > Floodplain ...
CAGGTCTACCATATTTCCAGCTTCCTTTGCTGCCTGCGTGCCGCTGTTCATGGCTACTCCAACATCAGCCTGTGCAAGGGCCGGTGCATCATTGGTCCCATCACCCATCATCGCAACAAGCTTTCCACCCTGTTGTTCTTTGCGGATATAATTCATTTTATCTTCAGGTTTGGCCTCGGCAATAAAATCATCCACCCCAGCTGTTTCAGCAATGTATTTTGCGGTTAAAGGATTGTCACCTGTCACCATCACTGTTTTCACTCCCATTTTTCTTAATCTTTCAAAACGTTCCTGTATGCCTGGCTTGATGATGTCCTGCAATTCGATGACTCCTTTTGCTTCATTATTCTGCGATACTACCAATGGCGTTCCTCCATTTTGTGAAATGATTTTTACTCTTTCTTCGGTTTCTTTTGGAATGGTATTTCCCTTTTTTGTTACCATATCCCGAATGGCATCAAATGCTCCTTTGCGGATATGCCTTCCATCGGGTATATCTACGCCACTGCTTCTTGTTTCTGCAGTGAATTTGATGAAGTACATTTCAGCCTTATCAGTGATCGGTTTAACTCCTTTTTGATTTCCTAATTCAACAATTGATTTTCCTTCGGGTGTTTCATCAGCAAGAGAACTCAGTACAACCATCTCAATAAAATCTTTTTCATTTACTCCATTGGCAGGATAAAAATTTGTTGCTTTACGATTACCGATAGTAATAGTTCCTGTTTTATCAAGCAATATTGTATCAAGATCACCAGCAGTTTCTACAGCCTTGCCACTTTTTGTAATTACGTTGGCCCGTAAAGCCCTGTCCATACCTGCAATCCCAATAGCACTCAGCAATCCGCCGATCGTTGTTGGTATCAAACAAACGAATAAAGAAATAAATGCGGAGATAGCGATGGGGGTGCTGGCATAATCACCAAAAGGTTTCAGAGTAACGCAAACAATAATGAACACAAGTGTGAAAGCTGCCAGCAAAATTGTCAATGCAATTTCATTTGGTGTTTTCTGGCGGGTTGCTCCTTCCACAAGAGCAATCATTCTATCAAGAAAAGTTTCGCCAGGTTCTGTTGTCACCTGTACTTTTATCCTGTCTGATAAAACTTTTGTTCCACCTGTTACCGATGATTTATCACCGCCAGATTCACGAATAACAGGGGCTGATTCACCCGTAATGGCCGATTCATCAATGGTGGCAATACCTTCAATAATTTCTCCATCCATGGGGATCACATCACCTGCTTCACATAAAAAAAGGTCGCCTTTGCGCAATTTTGATGATGGAACAATTTTTACTTCGTTGGTAAAAATTTCTCCGACCACTGAAATCCTTTTTGCCGGTGTTTCTTCTCTTGCCTTGCGCAAGCTATCGGCCTGTGCCTTGCCTCTTGCTTCAGCGATGGCTTCAGCAAAATTGGCAAACAGCAAGGTGATAAAAAGAATAGCAGCGATGATTACATTATACACCAAACTTCCCTGCGATGTTTCCCCGGTTGCTATCCAGATACAAACACCAATCATTACCGCTGTCCCGATCTCCACGGTAAACATGACCGGGTTGCGGAACATGATGCGTGGATTCAATTTGATGAATGATTGCCCTATGGCTTCTCTCACCAATGCCGGTTCAAATAATCTTTGTTTTCTTCTGTGTATTGACATAATTTTTTGTTTATCAGCTTTTGTAATTCTGTTCAACTGTTGTTGCGTCGCACTCTTGTGCTATAGTAACTCTATTCAGCTTTTTGTGAATTGTGAATGGTCAATTGTCAATAGTCATCTCATCGGTCAAGACACTCTTCACCATTCACCATTGACAATTCACTATTTAATTCCAAAGAACTCTGCAATGGGTCCCAGTGTTAATGCCGGGAAGAAACTTAATGCAGCTACAATAACAATCACGGCAAATACCATGACGCCAAATGTGCCGGTATCTGTTTTTAATGTACCTGAACTTTCCGGTATATATTTTTTCTTTGCCAGGATGCCTGCAATAGCGACCGGACCAATAATGGGCAGAAATCTTGAAATCAGCATTACAGTACCACAGGCAATATTCCAGAACGGGGTATTATCACCTAAACCCTCAAAACCGCTTCCATTATTGGCAGATGACGAAGTGAATTCATACAACATTTCACTAAAGCCATGATTGCCCGGATTATTCAACCAGCCTGCATATTCAGTTGGATGATGAGCAAAGATGTATGATGCCAGGGCTGTGCCTGCAAGAATAAGCAACGGATGCAGCAACGCAATAATCGAAGCGATCTTCATTTCCTTTGCTTCAATTTTTTTCCCTAAAAATTCAGGTGTTCTGCCTACCATTAATCCCCCTATGAAAACAGCAATGATGATAAAAACATAAAAGTTGAGGTACCCAACACCAACACCACCATAAAAACAGTTAACCATCATCCCCAGCAGGCAACTCATTCCACTAAGCGGCGTCAAACTATCGTGCATTGCATTTACTGAGCCATTTGAGGTAACTGTCGTATTGATCGCCCAATACGCAGAAGCAGCAGGACCAAAACGGACTTCTTTTCCCTCCATGCTGCCAAGTGGTTGTGCAATGCCCATTTTTGCGATCTCATGATTGCCGTGCATCTCATTATATATAGTAGGCAAAAGCAGTAAAAAAAATCCGATGGTCATTACAGCAAAAACCATCCAGGCAAACTTTTTTCGTTTAATGATATAGCCCAATGCAAAAACCAAGGCAATGGAAATAAGAAAAATGGATATATTCTCCACCATGTTGGTGAGATAATTTGGGTTTTCCAGTGGCACGGCAGAGTTAGCGCCAAAGTAACCGCCACCGTTGGTTCCTAATTGTTTAATAGCCACCATACCGGCCACAGGCCCGCGACTCACATTTACCGTATCACCCTGCAGGGAAATAAATTGATCCTTTCCATGAAAAGTCATTGGTGAACCATTCAACAGAAGTACCAGGGCAACAACAATAGATAATGGCAACAGTATTCTTGTGCACGACTTAACCAGATAATTATAAAAATTCCCAAGTTTGTCGGTTGTTCTTTCTTTCATTGCAATAAACACCACCGCACAGGCTGCAATACCTGTACCAGCACTTACAAATTGCCAAAGCTGTAGTGTAAGCTGCCCGAAATAAGAAACTCCGGTTTCACCAGAATAGTGTTGCAGGTTCGTGTTGGATACAAAGCTGACGGCTGTGTTATATGCAAGGTCTGCACTCATCGATGGGTTGCCGTCCGGGTTGAGCGGCAGCCAGCTCATGTTCATCAATACAAACATGGAATATAGAAACCAGACAAGATTAATAGTAAGTAAGGCAACAAGATGCTGTTTCCAGTTCATTTCTTTTTCCGGTTTGATGCCACCAAGCTTGAAAAACATTCTGTCTAAAGGGCCAAATACAGGATCTAACCAGGTTCTCTCACCGGAAAAAACTTTTCCTATATACCTGCCCAATGGAATGGCAAGCAACACGACGATGAGATACATGGCTATAACGCCTAAAATTTCTGTGGTCATAATTTGTGAGTTGTGACCCGATAGCTATCGGGTGGTAAATTGTGAATAGCGGTCTTTGGAGAAAGTTTTAGTTCACCATTGACCATTGCCTATTCACTTTAAAATTTTTCCGGTTTTATCAGTACATAACACAGGTAAATAAAAACCAGGATCGAGACAACGAATAGTAATGTCATAGTTTAAATTTTTTCGAACCAGTCAATGAATTTGAAGAATAGTACAAATCCTGCTATTCCGGCCAAATAAAGAATCAATGTCAGCATAGTTTTTATTTTTAGTTTATCGGAACAAGATTTTGAATTTGGTAATGACCAGGTATATCAGCGCCAGCGCCATTAACCAGGCCAAAACAATGATGATTACCGATCTTATATTTATTTTTCTGTTTTTCATTTAAGCAACAACAATTGCCAATCCACTATACATGTGTGATAATAAATACGCTAATGAGAATAACCGCATAGATAACAGGAATGATAATATGCAATCTTAATTTCTTACCCAATCCCCGCAAAGGGTTTTTAGGCGTTTCAGAGTTTCCAGCGGTTTCCATTATTTTTTCTGTTTGCCGGTATAATGATAATCCCGTACCAGTTTGCGGAGCAAGAGCTTAAAACTCAGGAAGAGCAGTCCAGGAAAAGATTTCAGCTACCCGGTGAGAAAATAAACTGTAATAGGGAAAAGCAAAACCCTTCCAAAATGAAAAATGAATTTCCAAAATGAAAAATTAATCAGGCGAGAGATGGTATTCTTCCAATTTGCGGTATAGAGTTGTTAAACCAATTCCAAGCAATTCAGCAGCCTTAGTTTTATTACCCTTTGTGTATCGAAGAACTTTTTGGATATGTGACCTTTCTATGGAAGTAAGATCAAAGGAAGAAGTCAGGGAATCAGTATGTTGAAATTCTAAAGGAAGATTCGCTGTTTTTAATTCAGAATCATCGGCAAGTATAACAGCTCTTTCTATAACATTTTTCAACTCACGTATATTGCCTTTCCATTCCTGTTGTTGAAGGCGATTAGTAAAATCTTTACTCATCCCTGTAATATGCTTGTTAGTTTTTTCAGCAAAAAATTTAAGAAAATTCCCCGCGAGCAAGGGAATATCTTCTCTTCTCTCTCTTAAAGACGGCAATTGTATGGCAAAAACATTCAGCCGGTAAAAAAGATCCTCCCTGAATTTTCCTTCTTTAATTTCTTCTTTCAGATCGCGATTTGTAGCGGCAATAATGCGAACATTTACTTTTGTTGATTTTGTATCCCCTACTTTAATAAATTCACTTGTTTCTAAAACTCTCAACAATTTTGATTGCAGGTCGATATGTATTTCACCAATCTCATCTAAAAATAAAGTGCCACCGTTTGCTTCCTCAATCAATCCTTTTTTATCTTTTGTGGCGCCGGTAAATGATCCTGCCTTGTGACCAAATATTTCGCTTTCCAACAATTCTTTTGAAAATGCACTGCAATTTAATGCCAGGAATTGTTTACCGGAACACCTGCTATTGTTGTGTATTGCTTGTGCGAACACTTCTTTACCGGTTCCTGTTTCTCCCAATAAAAGGACATTGGCATCGGTGGGAGCCACTTTTTTTGCCAATACTATTACTTCCTGAATAGCAGGTGATTCGCCAATAATATTTTCGAAACCATACCGCTTTTCTATCCGCTGCTCCAGTTGCTGAATGCGTTTCTGCAATTGTACTTTCTCTATGGCCCTGTTGAGCAATGGAATTATTTTATCATTGTCATCGCCCTTTACCAAATAATCGAAAGCCCCGTTTTTTATAGCTTGCACGCCGTCTGCAATATTGCCATAGGCAGTCAATAAAATTATTTCTGTAAAAGGGTTTTTGGCTTTTATTTTTTCAATTAAAGCCACACCGCTCCCGTCGGGCAATTTAACGTCACAAAGCACTGTGTCAATATCATGATCCCCTGCTTTTTTTAACCCTGTTTTGGCATCGCTGGCTTCCAACACTTCAAACCCTTCCGATCGGATGATGCGTGAAAGCAAGGTTCTGAGCTTTTCCTCGTCGTCTATAATCAATACAGTTTTCAACTTTTATTGAAGTAAATTTTAAACTCAAATGTAAGATTAAAACCGTCGTTGGAAAATGGGAGGTCTGTATACTAAAATCTTGAAACATTCCTTATAAGATTCAATCTAACTTATCTGGTAACTGTTTCACTGATTGGGGTAAGGTCCCATATCCCTTGTATTTTTTTCGATCAGGATACTAACAGCCGGAGTTTGTAACTTGAGGTTAGTTGCTTAATTTCAAAAGCATAAACCATCACTATCTTGCCAAGCTTTGTCTGGTATATTATCGGCAGTATCATTCTTCTTACAATTCTTGTTTATTTTTTTCAGGAAAAATTTATTTTCAAACCCGAAAAATTAAAACAGGATTTTCAATTCCGGTATAATATTCCATTCAAAGAATTATTTTTTGATGTAGAACCCGGTGTTCGCATCAATGGTCTTCATTTTTACCGTGACCAGCCCAATGGATTGATCCTTTATCTCCATGGTAATACAAGAAGTATAAAAGGCTGGGCCAGGTATGCCCGTGATTTTTACCGCTATAATTACGATGTGGTACTTGTTGATTATCGTGGTTTTGGTAAAAGCACGGGAAAGCGCAATGAAAAAGAAATGCTGAGTGATATGCAGTTTGTGTATGAGAATTTATTGAAACAGTATCACGAACATCATATAATTGCCTATGGCAGAAGTATGGGCAGCGGCTTTGCTGCAAAAATTGCAGCTGAAAATAAACCCCGTTACCTGATACTGGACTCACCTTATTATAATTTCACAAAGGTGGTTGAACGTTTCCTTCCCATTCTTCCTGTCCGCTATGTACTCCGCTATCATTTGCGGACCGACAAATGGATTCGCCATGTAAACTGTCATACCTATATTATTCACGGTACCGGGGATTGGCTGATACCTATCAGGCATAGCGAAGCCTTACAGAAATTAAATCCTCACAAGATCACTCTTATTCGCATTCATGGAGGCGGTCATAATAATCTGCCAAAATTTGACGAATACCATAATTTTATCAGGGATATTCTCAAGTATTGAATTACCGGTATCTTCTCCGCCAATCAGCCTTTAATTCTTAAAAAATTATTAGTAATACTACGTTGGAAATAATAATGGCCATTAACCTTCGTTTTCGAAACTGTTAAGGATGACTTAATTAATTAATGTTCCCGTTACAAGGGCTTTATTTGTTCGTCTGATACAAAATGATGTTTATGAAAAAAATCTACTTTCTACTCCTTTTTGCATTAACCACCTGGATCGTAAGCTGCAAATCCGCAAGCAAGCTATATGAAAAAGGAAATTACGATGAAGCTGTTGCGGTAGCTGTTAAAAAATTACAGAAAGATCCGAACGATACAAAATTAAGAGCCCTGGTACAAGATGCCTATCATTATGCCGTTATCGATCATGAGAACCGCATCCACCGTTATTTCAATAATGATAATGAATTAAAATGGGAATGGTTGTATAATGAATATGCCGGCTTGCAAAATTTGTACAACTCTATTTTAAAATCCCCCGCAACATTTGAACTGGTCCATCCGACTGATTATTCATCTTACCTGGAGGATTATGGTTCAAAAGCAGCGGATGTGCATTATAACCATGGGGTGAAATGGATGAGCAATAATGACAAACAAAGTTTTAAAAATGCTTATCATGAATTCCAGGCAGCCTCACGTTTTAAACCTGGAGATATAACTATTCAGCAAATGCTTAATCAAGCTTATGATGCTTCATTAACCCGAATAGTGATCGTGCCTGCTAATGATTATGGTTTCAGGTACAGTTCTTATAATTACCAGCTCAGGAATTCTGATAATGATATCATTCATAATCTTCAATACAACCCGGGAAATGAATTTGTAAAATTTTATTCATCATGGGATGCACAGAGATTAAATATTGTTCCTGATGAAATTGTAGAAATGCATTTTACCCAACTGAACCTTGGACGGATCCAGGACAATTACTCAAGCAAGGAAGTTTCGAAAGAAGTTGTGATCAAAGAAACGGTTTACAAACCCGATTCAGTTATAAAAGAATATACCCGGGTAAAAGCAAAGATCACCACTACTAAAAGGATAATCTATTCAGAAGGAATTCTCAACATCAGCGTTCGTGATAACAGTGGCAGATGGTTATGGAATGATAATGTAACCGGCAGCGACAGTTGGACAACTGAGTTCACTACCTATACCGGTGATGAAAGAGCGTTGAGTGATGAGGATAAAAAGTTGCTGAACAGGCAAAAGGAAATTCCTCCTCATGAAGAACAAATAATTAGCTGCATCAAAGAAAGTATTTACAATGAATTTATCTCCCGGATAAGAAATTACTATAGCCGGTATTAAATATGCACCCTGGCAAGCCGCCACCCTTCTCTTTGGAAAAGAGAAGGGTTTTATATTTGTAATCTATGAGCGGAAAAAAAATCTGGAAATGGGTCAGAATCATTTTCGTTATTTATATACTTGGAGGAGTTGTTTTATATTTTTTCCAGGATGCCATACTTTTTCATCCCGTTCAATTAAAAAGAGAACAGGAGTATGATTTTCCCCAACCACATAAAGAGATCAATATTCCTGTGAATACAGAATCAAACCTCAATATCATTCAATTCCAGAGTTCAGATACAATCACAAAGGGAGTAGTGCTCTATTTTCATGGCAATAGAAAAAACATTTCATGGTATGCAAAATATACTCCGTATTTCACAAAGAATGGATACGAAGTATGGCTTATAGATTATCCGGGCTTTGGAAAAAGCACAGGCAAATTCACCGAACAAACGTTGTATGATTGGGCTTTACAGTTGTATAAACTTGCAAATGCGCATTTTTCAGCAGACAGCATTATTATTTATGGTAAAAGTATGGGCACAGGCATTGCAGCACAATTAGCTTCAAAAACAGATTGCAAGCGGTTGATATTGGAAACTCCTTATTACGATTTTCCTTCTGTAATCAGGCATTATCTTCCTTTTTATCCCATTGACCGGATGCTGCATTATAAAATTCCGACTTTTTATTATTTGCAAAATGTAAAAGCTCCTGTAACAATTTTTCATGGAACAGATGATGGTGTGATTACTTACGGCAATTCGGAAAGATTAAAGCCATTCATGAAAAAAGAAGACGAGTTAATAACAATAAAAAATGGAAGCCATAACGATCTTTACAGGTTTAAAAAAACAGTTCAGAAACTGGATTCGTTGCTTTCTTTATGATTAAACTGATTCCGAAAACCGAAGCAGGTAGCCATTGCAATCAAGAATGGCAAACTCTCTGATACCATAATCGTATGTCTGAATTTCTTTTATAATCTTATGACCTCTTTTTCTTATTTCATCATAAATACCATTCAACAGTTTCTACCACATCTTTTACAGGAAGATGGGGAGATAATTTCCAGAATTTTTTCTCTGCCATAATTTATTCTTCCAGGATTATTTTACTCTTTCCCACTTTTAGCTTATAGCCTACGCCAATTTTCAAGGCATAATTTTCTTTTTCATGACTTACAGGAAATCCAAAACATACAGGATAATCATATTCTTTGACCACATCATGAATAATTTCGCAGGCAGTTTGTCCGAAAGGCCGCTCAGTGTCTTTATTATCAGTAAAACCTCCAACGATCAGGCCTGCAAGTTTTGAGAGCTTGCCACTACGTTTTAACTGATACATCATCCGGTCAATATTGTAAAGATATTCGCCTACATCTTCTAAAAATAAAACCCGGCCTTTTGTTTTAATGTCCGAATCGGTTCCAGTCAAATGGGCAAGCAACGAAAGGTTACCACCGATTAATTCACCAATGGCTTCACCTTTTTTATTGAATTCATGCGGCTCACAGGAATACTTCAATTTTTTTCCTTCCAGTGCATTTCTTAATGACTGCACAAACCTGTTGATATATCCGGCATCATTAAAAGCAGCGGCCATAGGTGCATGAATAGATGCAATGTAATAGTTTGAGTAAAGATGTGAATGCAAAACAGTGACATCGCTGTACCCAATGATCCATTTTGGTTTCTTTTTGAATTTTTTAAAGTCAATTTTATCAATAATGCGGCTCAGGCCATAGCCTCCTCTTGCACAAAGAATGGCTTTTACATCATCATCATCCAGCATTTGTTGAAAATCGCTCAACCGTTCTTCATCTGTTCCGGAAAAATAATTGAATTGATTGCCCAGTGTTTTTCCAATCCTGGTTTGAAAGCCCCATTCTTCATTTAATACACGGATACATTCAGAAGCTTTTTCAACCGGCATATACCCCGAGGGACAAACAATGCCGATTGTATCGCCTTTTTCCAAATATGGAGGAGTTTTGATCATTGAAAAATATAATTTTCTTAAAGTTATCGGAAATCTATCATTTTGGTGTTGAAGTGAATTGAAGGTATTTTTGCAAACTTAATTTGCTCAGGTTCATGCATAGTTTTCTGCGAAAAAAAATATGAAAGATTTTAAACGATATTTAATTACAGCCGCACTACCCTATGCAAATGGCGGGGTGCACATTGGGCACATGGCGGGGGTGTACATACCTGCTGATATTTATGTGCGTTACCTGCGCACACAAAAAAGAGATGTAAAATTTGTTTGTGGCAGTGATGAACACGGCGTGCCCATTACTATTCGCGCATTGAAAGAAGGTGTCAGTCCCCAGGAGATCGTAGATAAGTACCATGCACTGATCAAAGAAAGCTTTGAGCAAATGGGAATTTCATTTGATATCTACTCGAGAACATCGAATAAAATTCATCATGAAACGGCTGCAGCTTTCTTTTTAAAAATGTACAATGATGGTTTGTTTGAAGAAAAAGAAACGGAGCAATATTATGATGAGAAAGCAAAAACATTTTTAGCCGACAGGTATATTACCGGCACATGTCCTGTTTGTGGCAATCCCAATGCTTATGGTGATCAATGTGAAAGATGTGGAAGCTCTTTATCCCCGGAACAACTGATCAATCCACGAAGTGTATTAAGTGATGCTGTGCCGGCAAAAAAGAAAACGAAGCATTGGTATTTTCCTCTTCAAAATTATGAATCATGGTTAAAGGAATGGATTCTTGAAGGACATAAGGAATGGAAAAACAATGTGTATGGCCAGTGCAAAAGCTGGCTGGATAACGGTTTGCAGAGCCGTGCGATGACAAGAGATAGCAACTGGGGGGTAAAGGTTCCCCTGCCGGATGCTGAAGGAAAAGTTTTATATGTATGGTTTGATGCGCCGATTGGTTATATAAGCGCTACAAAAGAATTAACCGATCAATGGGCGGATTACTGGTGCAGGGAAGATACCAGGCTGATCCATTTTATTGGTAAGGATAATATAGTTTTTCATTGCATTATTTTTCCCGCGATGCTGAAAGCACACGGCGGTTATGTGTTACAGGATAATGTACCTGCAAATGAATTTTTGAATATCGAAGGAGACAAGGTTTCTACCAG
>Ga0137463_1000723_pt1 | contig 11049 bp, 9 predicted proteins | sample EasRivERMGT800_2_FD_102333 | JGI IMG/M metagenome (GOLD analysis project Ga0137463, IMG submission 102333) | Soil microbial communities from meander-bound floodplain in the East River, Colorado, USA - East River MetaG ERMGT800_2 | ecosystem: Environmental > Terrestrial > Soil > Floodplain ...
AGTATGAAAAAAGACAACTATATTTCCCTCGATGAAAACGATGATGGTATCGACAGGGCCGGCTTTCTTAAATGCATGGCCTGGGCAGGAACGGGCCTGTTCTGTATGATGAGCGGCGGAGTGCTGAAAACTTACGGGATGAGCCATTTCATTGATAAAGGTTCCGGCTTGTTAAAAAAAGGACTTACCATTCCCAAAGGTGATTTCAGCTTTGTGCAGATCAGTGATAGTCATATCGGGTTCAGCAAACCCGCCAATCCTGATGTACTGGGCACATTGCAGGCAGCAATTGCAAAAATAAATGCGATGCCTATCGCGCCGTCGTTCATTTTACACACCGGTGACCTTTCTCATCTTGCCCAGGCGGATGAATTTGATACCCTTGACCAGGCACTCAAAAGTGTAAAAAGTGAAAAAATATTTTATGTACCGGGTGAACATGATGTATTAAACGATAATGGCAAAGGATATTTGCAGCGCTTCGGAAAAGAAACAGTAGGCGATGGCTGGTACAGTTTTGATTCAAAAGGTGTGCACTTCATTGGACTTGTGAATGTAGTAAACACAGCAGAGGGCGGACTTGGCGTGTTAGGCAATGAACAACTGGAATGGCTGGAAAAAGATGTAAAAAATCTCTCTTCCAGTACACCTATCGTTGTCTTTGCGCATATCCCGCTCTGGGAAGTGTACCCGCAATGGGGATGGGGAACCAGGGACAGTGCCCAGGCGCTTTCCTACCTCAAACGTTTTGGATCTGTGTCTGTGCTCAACGGTCACATTCACCAGACACTGCAAAAGGTTGAGGGCAATATCACATTTCATACAGCGTCCTCAACCGCATTTCCGCAACCACAGCCTGGTATGGCCCCGGCTCCCGGCCCAATGAAAGTGCCCGCAGAACAACTTCGCAGCTTGCTGGGACTGACGAGTGTGAATTATGTGGAGCACAATCACACGCTGGCTATAACAGATACCCCATTAAGTGATGTAAAAGAAAAAACAGCCGACCATCAATAACATGATTAAAAAAATCTTATAGCTCCGCTTTATAAATCTATGAATATGCCAGTCGGAAAAAAATATTTTGTGGTAGCACTCCTGGGAGTTGTTGTAACTGTTGCCATCGCGGCCACGACCCCCCCGGAAGGTGAATTTAAAAACCTGAAAGTGCTACCAAAAAATATAAGCTCAAAAACCTTGTCCAAAATCATGGTGGATGATTTTGAAGATGGACTTGGGGTGTCCTGCGGATTTTGTCATGTCGAACAAAAAGATTCACACAGACTGGATTACGCAAGTGATGAAAAACCAGAAAAACAGATTGCCCGTATTATGATGCGAATGACAACGGGCATCAATAAAAAATATTTTAAACTCACACATTACCAGATAGGAGACTCAGTCCTTGCAATAACCTGTGTCACCTGTCATAATGGGCAACCACGTCCGGGAGAATCAGATGCACAATAAAAATGTTCCTGTAGGTTAAAGGCCTCACAATTCCACAGTGATCAGGTTATTGGCCGCCCCAAGTTTTTGCAGGATAGTTTGAACATTTTTTACCATGGCATCAGGGCCGCAGATGTAAAACTGTTGGTTAAAATCGCTGATCTTTTCTTTTAAATATTCTTCATCAATTTTATGATGATCATATCCTGCTACCTTTTCCTGTGTTAAAGTATTTATGAAATTATCGCCAAGCATAGCAGTAAATTCATCTTTCAAAATGATATCCTTTTGTGTTTTGTTTGAAAAGATGAGTTTATTATTGCCCAGGTTGTTATCTTTTTGCAGTTGCCTGAAAATAGCGATAAACGGTGTAACGCCGGCTCCCCCGGCAATAAAGGTTCCTTCGCTTGTATAATGAATAGCGCCCCAGACATCATGTAATAGCAGTTCATCACCTGCTTTCAGCTGACCGAGTTGATTGGTCACCCCATCATGATCCGTATAGATTTTAATCGTAAACTCAAGATGATCCCATTCATTAAGACTGGTAAATGTAAATGGTCTTCGTTCATTGTTCCATTGAGTTTTGTTGACGGCTATTTCAGTAGCCTGTCCCGGAATAAATTGGTACCCCGGCGGCTTTTCCAGTTTAAAATGTTTTACATTATGGGTTACCGGTTCAATGGAAATTATTTTTGCGATGTGCTCTTCCATATATTGAGTTTTGATTAATAGAAAGTAATTTTTAAACAACCCACAATAATAATTGTTTAAAATTTACCATTTATAAAATTAGTTTGCCCGGAATTGTTTAATGACGTAACTTTTGAGTATAAAATTTACGGCTATGAAAAGATTAGTTGTTGTACTCATTTTACTCGCTTGTGTAGCAGCTGTCGCTTTTGCCAGTCTGCGCACTACTAAACAAAAAGCCGCTACTAAAACGGAAAAAAAAGAAATCAAGAAAAAGAGAGAATGCAGTCACACCTGCATGTTCTCGTAATGAACCTGGGCCCCGAAGTTTCGGGGCTTTTCTTTTAATACCCGAACTCTCAGCCGTTTTCAGTTATGGGCTACGAACGGTATGATTTACCCCACCAGGAAGCATGATTAAAGTCTTATGGCGCCTGAATAGTTTTAACTTTTATCTTTGCCCCCTCAAAAAGCTGCAATCGATGAACCTTGAGTTCCGGGTATTTATCCCGAAAGCTGTAGTTTAAAGCCCGAAACGATCAATAAACTATAAATAAACACATGTCAAAAAAAATTTCAGAATTATTAGGTGATAAAGCCGATTATTTACTGAACCATCAATCAAAAACAATTTCAAAAGATAAGTTGCATTTGCCGGGGCCCGATTTTGTTGACCGCATATGGATTGGCAGCGATCGCAATCCGCAGGTTTTACGCAACCTGCAACTGATGTACAGCACAGGCAGATTAGCGAACACAGGTTATTTGTCCATACTGCCTGTTGACCAGGGCATTGAGCACAGCGCCGGTGCATCATTTGCAAAAAATCCTGTTTACTTTGATCCTGAGAATATTATTAAGCTGGCTATTGAAGGCCAATGCAATGCCGTAGCTACTACTTTTGGCGGGCTTGGTTTTCTGTCAAGAAAATATGCACATAAAATTCCCTTCATTGTAAAAATTAATCACAACGAGTTCCTCACTTATCCAAATAAATTTGACCAGATCATGTTTGCTTCTGTAAAAGCAAGCTGGAATTTGGGAGCGGCTGCTGTTGGCGCCACCATTTATTTTGGAAGTGATGAATCAACAAGGCAATTGCAGGAAGTGAGCAAGGCTTTTGAAATGGCGCATGAACTGGGAATGGCTACCATTCTTTGGTGTTACCTGCGCAATCCTGCATTTAAAACAAAAGAAAAAGATTACCATGTGTCGGCTGACCTTACGGGACAGGCCAATCATCTTGGTGTTACGATTGAAGCGGATATCATAAAACAAAAATTGCCGGAGAACAATGGCGGTTATCTTGCGCTCAATACCAAGGAATCTGCCTATGGCAAAATTGATAAACGCATTTACGATGAGCTCACTTCTGATCATCCGATTGATCTCTGCCGCTACCAGGTTGCCAATTGCTATATGGGCCGTGCCGGATTGATCAACTCTGGTGGAGCTTCTTCCGGGGCCAGCGATCTTGCTGAAGCTGTTACCACTGCCGTAATTAACAAACGTGCCGGCGGCATGGGTCTCATTTCAGGCCGCAAAGCTTTTCAACGACCGATGAAAGAAGGTGTTGAAATTATGAATGCCATCCAGGATGTGTATTTGGATAAGGATGTTACGATAGCGTAAAATGAGTAAATTTGATAAATAATATTTTATGGAAGTGATCACTATATTAAAAGACGAGACCCATAACAGAAGGCTTATGCAGATTGACCTTGATGAATTGGCTAAAGATGAGGAGCTGCTTGAAGATATTTATGATATTATTGCAATTGAGGTGCGCAAGAATGAAGAAACAATTTCCTGGGAGGAAGTAAAGAATCAATTGAAGGATGAAGGCAAACTTTGAGACATGTATTCCATCCGCTTCAAAAAATCTGCACAGAAAGAATTGTCGCAGATTTCCACTCCATATAATTTAAAAATTGTTCAGGCTATTGATGCTTTGTCAGAAGATCCGCGACCGCCTGGAGTCAAGAAGTTGAAAGGTGAAGAAAATGCCTGGCGAATCAGGGTTGCAGATTACCGGATCATTTATACCATCGAAGACATCATACAAATAGTAGAGATACAGCGCATCCGGCACAGAAAGGATGTATATAGACCTTAATTACAGAGGAGAAATTTTTTGTAGCCAGCCGTGACGGCGTGACACCGATTGAATTAATAGACGGTGACAGGTTAGTAGAATTATTTGAGAAACATCACCTAGGACTTAAACCTGTAATAGTATTCGAAATCGACTATGAATTTTTCAAAGGGTTTAACTAAAATTCTTACGCCTTTGGTGTTGCGCCCAGGCTTGCGGCGCAAGCTGTCCAACAAATAAATTTACTGTGTCCCCGCTTTAAATATCTCACGCAACATTTCATATAACTCCGGATGGCTTGATTTTAATAAATCTGGCCGCTCAAAAAAATATTCAGAGATGACAGCAAAAAATTCTGCCTGGTTAGTTGCGCCGTACATATCGATATCTGATCCGTAGTTTTTCATTTGCTGAATGGTCGTATTCATTATGTTCACCCAGCGAGGGATATATTGCCGTTCTAAAATTATTTCCGGAATACCATCCATCGTTCCATCCATTTTGTCAATCAAATGCGCAAATTCGTGAATAGCTGTATTCCGCTTATCTGAGTTATTAATAAACCCCTGCCGCAGTTGCCATTTGGAAATGATCATCACATTCTGCATGGCACCCGTGCCAACCATACCAGAAATAGAACGATTCAATCCATCCTGGTCAAAATCTTCATTAAATGTTCCGGGATACACTAAAACCTCATGCAGGTTTACATATTGCCAATCGGAAAAAGCATAAACGGGAATAATAGCACCGGCAGCAATAAATACGCGGTCAATGTCTTCCACTATTGCATTTGCACCGGTTATTTGCACGGAAGCAAGAAAAAGCCGGACCCTTTCTTCAAATTTTTCCTTCCCTTCCTTATCAAGTTGCTGGTAAAACTTTACATAATCATTCAGCAGGATCTTATAATTTTCCGGCAATGGAATGGTTTCTCCTGTTCTTCTTATTCTGAATACAAACAGAATTATTACAACTATCAATACTAAAACAATAAAGATCTGTAACACAGTGATCATAAGAGCATGAAGATAAACAGGCCCCGTTTTATTTCAATATAATTCCACCCAGTGGAGGCAAATTCAAAATAAGTTTGTAAAGTTTTTGTTCTTCATCCACTAATTCAGATCGTATCTGGGGATTGTATACATCACCACTGCCCCAGTATTTTTTATTGTCACTGTTAAAAATTTCTTTCGAAAACTCTTTATCACTTACATACACTTCCCAATCATTTCTCACAACGGGTGTAAGGTTTAAAATGATCAACAGGTCATCTTCCTTATTCTTTCCTTTCCTTCGATAAGATACAATAGTTTCTGTACGATGATTAAGATCTACCCATTCAAATCCATTAATGCTGAACTGATTCTCATACAACGCAGGCTCATTTTGTAACAGATTATTGAGCCCGGTAACGCAATCTTTTAATTTATGATGAGCATCATATTGCAGTAAATGCCAGTCAAGCTCGGATTTGTAATTCCATTCTGTATTTTGTCCAAACTCACAACCCATAAATAAAAGCTTCGCTCCCGGGTGTGTCCACATATAAGTGTACATAAGGCGCAGGTTGGCAAACTTCTGCCATTCATCACCGGGCATTTTATATAACATGGGGCTTTTGCCATGCACCACTTCATCATGACTAAATGGAAGCATGAAATTTTCATCATAGAAATACATCATGCTGAAAGAAAATTTATCCTGGTGAAATTGGCGGAAGAAAGAATCCATTTTAAAATAATCCAGTGTATCATGCATCCAGCCCATCATCCATTTCATACCAAAACCCAAACCATCCTGCCAGGTTGGTCTTGAAACACCCGGCCAATCGGTTGCTTCTTCGGCAATGGTTTGCGTATCCGGGAAATCTCTGAAAATAGTTTCATTCAAATCTTTGATAAAAGCCATCGCTTCAAGGTTTCCTTCACCGCCGTATTCATTTGGTTCCCACTGGCCATGTTTTCGACTATAATTTAATTTCAGCATGGATGAAACTGCGTCTACCCGGATGCCATCAATATGAAACATATCAAACCAATACCTGGCGCTGCTGATTAGAAAAGATTTTACCTCGCCCCTTTTGTAATTAAAAACATAACTGTTCCAGTCGGGGTGAAATCCTTTGCGCATATCAGCATACTCATACGTATGCGTGCCATCAAACATAAACAAACCATGTGCATCATAGGGAAAATGTGAAGGAACCCAGTCCAGTATCACGCCAATATCCTGCTGGTGAAAAGCATCTATCAATCGCATCAGTCCCTGTGGATCGCCGAACCTTGATGTGGCAGCAAAAAAACCAGTGCATTGATATCCCCAGCTTCCATCAAAAGGATGTTCCATAACCGGCATGAACTCCACATGTGTAAAACCCATTTCTTTTACATAGGGAACTAATCGTTCCCGTATCTGCTCATAATCATTATACAACTCTTCGTTGTTTCTGTCCGGCCGCATCCAGCTGGCCAAATGCACTTCATACACACTCCACGGAGCCTCCAGGGAATTATTCTTTTTTCTTTTACCCATCCAGTCTCCGTCCTTCCATTCATAATACATATCCCAGGTTATAGAAGCTGTCAGCGGCCTTTTCTCCCAAAAATTTGCAAACGGATCACCTTTGTCCTGGGCTTTATTTCCATAGCCAACTATATAATATTTATAAGATTCGCCCAAACCAAGTTTAGGAATAAAACCTTCCCAGATGCCACTCTTGTCCCAACGTGGATATAATTCATGTTGATGATTTTTCCAGTCATTAAAATTGCCGATGACGGAAACAGAAGTTGCATTTGGCGCCCACACACAGAAATACGTACCCCATACATTATTTACCTGGATAGAGTGTGAACCCATTTTTTCATAGAGGCGGTAATTTGTTCCCGCCTGGTAGTTGGTTACATCTTCATCAGTAAGCAATGAATAATTCCATACCGGCTTGCCTGTATCAACAAAATGTTCTTCCTCGTAAGGTTTTTGCCGCTCATCTTTTTTTTCTTCGTCCTTTACGATTTCGTTCGTAGGTTGTTCCGGATTTTGACTTAATTGATCATTAGTTATGGAATTTTTTTTGAGGTGCGCCATACTTAGTTCTTAAAGTTGTTTAACCTAAAATTAAGAGAACAGATTTTTGATTTTAATAAATCCATAAGAAATTACACCTTTATGTAAATAACCGCACAAGCGTTATTTACCAAACCAACCATTAACCATGAGAAAATTCATCGCAGTCCTTGCTTTTATCTTGACAACTGTCACTGCTTCATATTCTCAAACAGCTTCTATTAAAGGTACGTTGACGGATACAGTTGAAAAGAAAAATCTTTCCAATGCCGTCGTTACCCTGCTGAGAAAATCAGACTCGGTACTAATTAAATTTACAAGAACCAACTCAAAGGGTGAATTTGTAATATCCCATGCTCCTGACAGTGCTTGTGTAATTATGATCACTTATCCAAAGTATGCAGACTTTGCTGACGAAGTTGTTCTTAAACCAACTGAAACATCTGACCTTGGAACCATTGCCTTAACAGAAAAAGCTGTTTTACTTAAAGAAGTTATTGTTCATTCAGTAGGAGCCATTCGCATTAGGGGAGATACGACAGAATTTGTAGCTGACAGTTTTAAAGTAAAAGAAGGCGCCACGGTTGAAGATCTTTTAAAAAGATTGCCAGGCCTGTCTGTTAACAGCAAAGGGGAAATCACGGCACAAGGAAAAAAAGTAGACAAGGTATTGGTAGATGGAGAAGAGTTTTTTGGTAATGATCCTACCATTGCCACACAAAACATCGGAGCTAAGGCTGTAGATAAAATTCAGGTATTTGATACAAAAACTGAACAGGATCAGCTAAAAGGTATTGGGGCTTCGGGTGATGGCAATAAAACAATTAATATAAAATTAAAAGAAAGCGCTAAAAAGGGATACTTCGGGAAATTGGAGGGCGGAACTGATTTTGACAAATTGCTGAATGGAAAATTGATGTACAATAAATTTAAGGGCACTCAAAAGCTTTCTTTATACGGTACAAAAAGCAATATCAGTACGGGAAGCCTGGGATGGGAAGACAGGAATAAACTGGGAATAGAAAACGATTACGAGTACGATGAGATCAGCGGTTTTTATTACAGCTTTGGTGATGGAGAAAATGAGTTTAATGACTGGACCCTGAAAGGAATACCGAATGCCTACACCGTAGGCACTCTCTATGGAAATAAATGGAATGAAGAAAGAAATAAGCTGAATCTTTCTTATCTATACAACCGGCTTGGAACTAAAAATACTACAAAGACCATCTCTCAAACCTTATTAGAAGACACAACATATTTTAATAACTCAGTTTCTAAGAGCAGAGGTCTCACACAACAACATGCCATAAATGGAAAATACGAATGGAAAATAGATTCACTTGCCTCGATAAAATATACAGTGGCCGGAATATATAAAAAGAAAGATACGTATACTGATAATTACAGTGAAGCATTGAATGAGCAGCAGGAATTTGTGAATACCAATAGCAGGACAAATGATCTGAGTTCAACAAAAAAACAACTGGATAATGTGGTTACTTACAAACAATTATTCCGGAAAAAGGACAGGCTGTTAATTACCACATTGCGGCTGGGATTGATAAATGATGAGCAAACCGGGAAACTTTTATCAACGACCAATTTTTATAAAAACGGCAATATTGATTCAATTGATGTTATAGACCAGCTAAAATTAAATTCAGGCAACTCCACAACAATCGGGACTAAGGTAACTTATAATGAACCATTGAACAAACTATGGAACCTTGTAACGGAATATAGCCTGAATAATAATCATTCCATCTCTCACCGCAACAGTTTTGAAAAGGATATAAATAATAAGTATACTGATCTGAATCCTGTGTTCAGCAATAATTTTGATCTTACCGCTTTATTAAACAGTGGAACTATTACAGCAAGATATGTTGATAAAAAATTGCGTGCAGCGTTTGGCATTGGTCTTTCCACCATTCAACTCAATCTGAATAATCCGGATGAAAAGAAAAAGACCAAATACAATTTCACGGGTTTTACACCGCAGGCACAGTTTGGGTATAGATTCAAACCGCAAACGGGAGTTTCATTTTCTTACAGGGGTAATACCGTGCAACCCTCCCTCAGCCAGCTTCAGCCGCTTGTTAATAATAATGATCCGCTCAGTATTTATGTGGGCAATCCCGGGTTGAAGGTTGGTTTTAATCATAGCTTAAATTTTTCTTTTAATGATTATAAGGTGTTGAAAGGGCGGTATATGTTCGGAAATTTTTCTATTAATTTAAAGGAGAATGCTATTGCCAATTTCAGTTCTGTAGATTCATTTGGAAAAACAACCTATATGCCGGTGAATGTGAAGGGTAATAATGACTGGAATTTCTGGAGTGTGTGGAATTCGGGCCAGGGAGATAAAAAACTGATTCATGAAATACAACCCTATGCGAACGGAGGCCGTACCAGGAATTTCCTTAATGGAAAAGAGAATATCAATACTTATGCTAATTTTTCTCTCACCTACAGGTTGCGTTATTCTGTTCCTGATAAATATAATTTCAGTGCGGGGCCAAAAGCTGCCAGGAATATTTCGAAGTCGTCGCTAAGACCAACCGCTAAAAATAACTACTGGAGCTATGGCGCCCAGGCCGATGGGTATGTAATGCTGCCTGGAAAGCTGGAACTTAACTCTGATATTGACATCAATCTTCAGCAAAAAACAAATACATTCACCAATAATATCAATATTATTGTATGGAATGCAGAGCTGGGCAAAAAATTCAGAAAGGACAAATCATTAAAGATTGCGCTTGTAGCACACGATATTTTAAATCAGAATATCGGATTCAACAGAACGATTAATAGCAATTTCGTCAGTGAAGAACGCTATGATAAGCTGAGCCGTTATTTCTTATTAACCGCCTCCTGGACTTTTAATAAAATGCCTGGCAAAAATTAAAAAAATGAAATGAGCCATAAAATTTTCGAGCTATTATCACCAAACAGCGATGAATCCCGCCTTTGGCGGGACCATGTGACCAAAGCAGAATAAAAATTATCACATGAAAAAGCAAATTATTTTTTTTAGTCTCTTGTTGTCAAGTTTCATTGCAAAAGCACAACAACTATTTTTAGAAAAAGTCAGTGTTGAGTATGCAAAAACAGTAGCAGTGTGGCCGCTGATGAAAGAAATAGAGCCGGAATGGTTTGAGAGGTCAAAAGATCGAATGCCAAAAGAAACAATCAGCTATTTTAATTTTACCAGTGACGGTAACAAATCTCTGTATAAACGCACTAAAGAACCAGATGTCCCCAAAGGAATGTGGTTTCGTCCATTTGCGGATGAAAATATAATATACAATGATTACGTTGCCGGTACCACTACTTCACAAAAACCAGTCTTTGAAGAAACTTATCTTATACAGGACAGCCTGTTAAAAATAAAATGGAAAATAACTGCCGATACCAGGAATATTGCCGGCTTTGAATGCCGCAAAGCTGTTGGCATTTTGTTTGACACAGTTTCCGTATTTGCATTTTATACAGATGAAATAGTAATAAGCGGAGGCCCCGAAGGTATTAATGGATTACCCGGTATGATATTGGGTGTTGGTATTCCAAGATTGCATACTACCTGGTTTGCTACCAAAGTAAGCATATTAAATGATGGCGATATAAAATCAATAGCTCCTGCTGTCAAAGGCAAAAAAACAACCCGTAATGCAATGATGGGTTCATTGAATAAAGCTTTGAAAGAATGGGAATCGTATGGCCAGAAGTTGATATTG
>Ga0137463_1000724_pt1 | contig 11045 bp, 10 predicted proteins | sample EasRivERMGT800_2_FD_102333 | JGI IMG/M metagenome (GOLD analysis project Ga0137463, IMG submission 102333) | Soil microbial communities from meander-bound floodplain in the East River, Colorado, USA - East River MetaG ERMGT800_2 | ecosystem: Environmental > Terrestrial > Soil > Floodplain ...
CTTCGTAGGATAGACGAGCGCGCCGCCGATGAGATTGCAGTTGGCCATCATGCCGTAGGGGCTGAAGTGGTGCTCGTTGCACCCGACCCAGTCGAAACCGCAGCTTTCCGCGTGGCTCATGCTCTCGACATAGGTCCGGTAGAGCGCGCTCGCCTTCGCCGGATCGAAATAGCGGTTGGGGAACGGCCAGTCGTGCGACTCCAGCTCCAGATGCGTGTAGGGCATCAGGTGGAAGAAGGAAAATTTCCATGCGACCTCCCGTGGCCGCTCCCGCGCAGCGCGGCGGCCCGAAGCTGTATACCGCATTTCGGGCGGAATGTCAGCGCGTTGCCGCCAGCGCCCAAGCGCCGACACCTCCACCGGAGACTAGGAGCCCTTGGGCGAACCGGGGTCCTTTCGGGACTCGAGGAGCGCCCGGTACCGCTCCTCGACCTCTCGCGCCTGCTGCTCCGCTTTGAGGCGCTCGGTGACGTCGTTGATCACGCCGAGCCGCGCCGGCCTGCCGTCGAACGTCAAATTGAAGGAGACGATTTCGACGTTGATCTGCTCCCCGTTCTTCTTGCGGTGCCGCGCCACGCGTTGCATGTAGGAACGGCTCGGGTCCTGAAAGTCCTTGAGCAGCTGGGCGATGTCCTCCGGCGGGCGGAGCTGCTCCGCGGTCATGGACAGAAACTCTTCCCTCGAATAGCCGTAATGATCGACGGCTCCCTGGTTGACGGCGAGGAAACGCAGGGTCTTGTTTTCCACGACCCACATCGGACGGGGATGGATATCGAACAGCATCCGGTAGCGCTGTTCGCTGTCTTCCAGGTCTTTCTGCGCGCGCGCCTTGTCCGTGATGTCCTTGCCGATGCCGTGGTACCCCTTGAATTTGCCCTGCGCGTCGAAAATCGGCTCGCCGGTCACGCTCAGATAGCGCATTTCGCCGGCGTTGTCCTGAGTCACGTATACAAAGTCGCTGAACGGCTCGTGGCGCTCGAGCATTTCGCGGTGCTGCCGCCAGGCTTTTTCCGGGAGCGACCCGGGATTCTGAAGCTCCCAACGCGCCTTGCCGATGAAAGCTTCCGGGTCGATACCTCGTTTTTCCACTCCGGACAGCTCGACGAACCGGAAATTCTCGTCCTGCACCCAATACCAGTCCGAGCTCAGCTCCACCATTCGGCGAAAGCGGGATTCGCTCGCCCTGAGCGCATCCTGGGCCAACTTGAGCTCGGTGATGTCGTGAACCACCGCGACGAAGCATTGCGGCGGACCCGAGCGCTCGCGCACGGACGTTCCCGCTATCTGGACCCAGAGGGCCGAACCGTCTTTGCGCAGATAGCGTCTTTCGTGGATGCGCGAGCCGGGCCCGGCGACGAGCTCCATCTGGATCTCCTGTGTGGACTCCAGATCGTCGACGTGGGTGATGTCCCGCACGGTTTTTTGGAGCAGCTCCTGCTCGCCGTAGCCGAGCATTCGGCACAGCGCGTCGTTCGCGCGCAGGAAGCGGCCTTCGGGCGATATGACGGCGATTCCGACCGCGGTCTGCGCGAGGAGCGAGCCGAACAGGGCCTCGCCGTCTGGAACGGCGGGCTCTGCCTGCCGACGCGTATCCGATTTCATGAGGCCTCGGGTCCCCTCCGATACCGAGCAAGGGGGAGTGTGACACCGATCCGAACCCGCATGTATGAACTATGTTACGAAACCGCACCTGCCGCGGCGCCGCCGGGGCTTCTCATCCGCCCCGGAACCCGCCGATAATGGGAAACGCGTTCCGCCAAAGGGAACCCCATGAAGCCGCTCTCGCGCCTGTTCGCCGCAACCCTGGCGGCGATGCTGTTCGGCGCGCACGCCTTCGCGCAGAGCTATCCCGCAAGGCCGGTGCGGATGGTCGTCCCGTTCGCCGCCGGCGGAGCCGTAGACACCGTCGCGCGGGCGCTCGGGCAAAAGCTCGTGGAAACATGGAAGCAGCCGATGCTCGTGGACAACCGCCCCGGCGCGGGCGGGAACATCGCCGCCGACCACGTCGCCAAGGCTGTGGGCGACGGCTACACCTTGCTCATCACGACGCATGGCTTCGCGATCAGCCCCGGTCTCTACAGAAAACTTCCGTTCGACGCGGCGAGAGATTTCGCTCCGGTGACGCAGCTCACCTCCTCCTTCGTGGTGCTCGTGACCAGCCCGCAAATTCCGGCCGCATCGGTCAAGGAGCTGATCGCGCTCGCGAAGTCCAGGCCCGGCGCGATCAACTACGGCTCCACCGGCATAGGAGCGCCGCCGCACCTGCTAGGCGAGCTTCTGAAGAGCATGACCGGCACCGACATGCTGCATGTCCCCTACAAGGGCGACGCGCCGCTCAGCCAGGCGCTTCTTGCGGGGGAAGTGCAGCTCGCGTTCATGCCGCTCGCCGGCGTTTTGCCTCACATCAGGTCCGGCCGGCTGCGAGCCCTGGGAGTGAGCGGCACGGCGCGCTCGGCAACGCTGCCGGAGGTGCCGACCCTGACGGAGGCGGGCGTTCCATTCGAGTTCACGGGCTGGCTCGGCGTGTTTGCGCCCGCGGGCTCGCCGCGCGATATCGTGACCCGGATCCAGCGCGACATTGCCCAGGCGATCCTTGCACAGGACATGCACGAGCGCTGGTCCGCCTGGGGATACGAGCCGGTCGGAAGCACACCCGAGCAATTCGCTGGAAAATTCGCGGCAGACCTCACGAGGTACGCCAAAGTGATTCGCGATTCGGGCATTCCCTTGCAGGATTGAATCGCGACCGGGGCCGGCGCTCCTCGAGGTCATTGTCCGAGCGTTTCGTTCAGCACCCGGGCAAGCCGAACACCCGCCTTTCTGATCTGGGTCTCGATCACGGGCGCCGCCTTCGCGTAGTAGGTCCCGTCGAGCGCGACCACGTCCACGATCTTGTTCGGGCAGGAAGCCGCCACCGGAAGGAGCGCATAGACGGTGTCTCCCGCGATCCGGTGGCTCTCGTCGACCCAATCGCCAATCGAACCCCTTTCCCACGCGCTTCTGTCCCTCGCGGCGACCGGCGCCGAAACGATGGCGCTCTCGCCGCCACGATCGGCGACCAGCCTGCGCACCATGTGGACGTCCCAGACGGCATGCAGGTTGAGAGCGCCGTAAGGCGGGTTGTCGCGCTCCCCGAAGAAGGACACCTGCACCCGGTTTCCGCCGCGGTCGCCGCGGTTGGCCGCGTGCAGCGGTTGGTGGATGTCACCGACGATGTGCACGACCCACTTGAGGGCCTCGTTGCGCTGCCCGGGCCTCGCCCGCTCGTTGCCGAGGATTTCGATTTGACGGGCGAGTTGCGCGGAGGCGCATCGCCCGTTGCGGCAGTACTTCGCGTACTCCGCGGCCCCGCAGAGCGGCACGTCGTCGTAATGCCAGGAACCGCGCCGCTTGCCCCAGTCCGTATCCTTGATTTCATCGGCCCAGTTCGCGACTTCGCCCAGGGTGTGCCGGCCGGAGCGCTGATTGTCAGCCGTTCGGTCGGCCTCAAGCAGCCTCGCGATCTGCGCCCGCGTTGCCACAGTGAGAAACCGCTCGGCGATTTCGCCGACCATGCGGTGGCCTTCCGGACCCCACGCAAGAGCGCCCGGCGACAGTGAAAGCGCGAGCAGCCCGCAGAGAACCCGCGAGTTCAGCAAGAGATTGTGATGCCCGTCACTGCGGCTGGAAGCCGATGTCGCGCGTGAGCTTGCCGTACTTGGCGTAATCGCTGCGGATGATCTCGCCGAAGTACTCCGGTGATTCGGCGACGACGAGCAGTCCGGCGGTCACGAGCTTGTCGCTCACGTCGGGCAGTTTCATTGCGCGATTGATCTCTTCATTCAGCTTAAGAACGATCGCCCGCGGCGTTCCCGCCGGTGCGACGTAACCGAACCAGCCGCCCGACTCGTAGCCGGGAACCGTCTCGGCCGCAGCCGGCGTGTCGGGCCAGAGCGGGACGCGCGTTTTGTTCGTGATCGCGAGCAGCCGCAAGCGGCCCGAGCGGACATGCGGCGCAAGGCCGGTGATACCGTCGATTGCCGCCTGGACCTGCCCTCCGATCACGTCCGTCGCGATCGCTGCGGAACCCTTGTACGGGATGTGCGTGAAGCTGAACCCTCCCATAAGGCGCAGATGCTCGAAGGCGAGGTGAGGAAAACCACCCTCGCCGTTCGTGGCCACCGTCAGCTTGCCGGGATTGGCCTTGGCCCAGGCGATCATTTCCGCGACCGACTTGAACGGCACCTCGGGATTGGCGACGATGCCGAGGTAGTTCGTCGTGGAAACCGCGATCGGCACGAAGTCCTTCAGCGGATCGTAGGAGATGTTCTTGCTCGTATGCGGCAGGACCGTCAGATTGCCGCCCTGCCCCGCGGCGATGGTGTAACCGTCCGGCGGCGCCTTGGCGACGAAATCCAGGCCCAGCATTCCGCTCGCCCCGGGGCGGTTCTCGGCGACGATCGGCTGGCCCAGGCGCTCGCTCATCTTCGGCCCGATCAGGCGCGTCATGATGTCCATGGTATTGCCGGGCGGAAAGGGTATGACGATCTTGATCGGCTTGGTCGGATAGGGCTGCGCCATCACAGCCGTGGCCGACGCGACAAGCACCATCGCGAACACGCGTAACAAGGGATGTTTCATGACATTCCTCCTCGGCGACAGCAATTTTACGGCTTTGTGGATTCCAGATGCAGCGTTCGCGACAGCCACGAGGAGACGATTTCCCCTACCGTCGCTTCGCGCCCGTTGTAGAAGTGGTCGCAGTCCGGGACGATCTCCACGGTGCATGGGCCTCCAGCGCGGGCCTTGAAGTCTTCGGCGGGGTAGTTCTCGCGCGATTCCTTGTCGCCGCGGACGTAGAGCGTGGGGCATTTGATCATCGGGGCGAACGCGAGGGCGTCGGGAGTTTCCGTCAGACGATCGAGATAGCTCTCCGCGCTGATCGCGTACCACCAGCCGGGCATCAGCATCAGCTCGCGGGCGCGGCCCGACGCGACGAGCTCCCTGGCACGCGCGGTGAATTCCTCGACGCGGTCCTGCGCCATCAGGCCGGCCTTGCTGGTGCGCTCCATGATGTTCTTGCCGCCGAGATGCGCCGAGAGTAGCACGAGCGCCGGCGTCTGCGGATGATCGGCGACGTGGCGCACGGCGAGCATGCCTCCGTTGCTGTGGCCGATGACTACCGGATGCGGAAATCCGCGCTCGGCCATCCAGCGCGCGGCATTCCGGTTGTCCTCGATTCCCTCGCGCGCGATCTGAAACGCGCCTCCCTCGGGAACGCGGCTGTTTCGCGTGCTGAGGATGTCGTGCCCGCGGCGATTGAACGCGAGGCACGCGAGGCCGAGCTCGACCAGCACCGGAGGCAGGAAGCGCAGCACACCGACGTAGAAATTCATGGTGTTGCCGTGAAACAGCAGCGCCGCGCCCGCCGCCCCGCCCTCGGGTTCGTAGTACAGGCCGTCGAGCGGGATCGTGTCGGTGGGGATGGAAACGAGCTCGGCGCGCACGCGATTACTTCGGAGGGATCACCGGCAGCAGCAGGCTCGCCTGCCGTCCCCGACCGAAATGCAGCGTGACTTTTCCGCCGAAGATCGCAAGCGGCCGGTCGGTCGGATCGTCGTGGATGAAGGGCCCGCAGCCGCGCATCGGGTTTTTCATATTGGAGAGGGACGCCGCTTCACCGCCGTGCTCGTAGTCTTTTCCGCGGATCGTGAGGGCGATGCGATACCCCGCTGGCACGACGATGCAGGTCGGCCAGATCTCGATATCGAGCTCGACCACTTCGCTGGGCTTCAACGGCTGCTTCTCGTCGTGCGGGTGGAAGGGGCGGTAAGGGAGCGAGCGCAGGGAATCGAGCTTTCTTTGCGACGCGCGCAGCCAGCCCTGCCCCACTGGCGTTTTCGGATCGAGCGCACCCTGGAACAGGACTTCCTTTCCCTTCGGGTCGAACACTCGCAGCGCCGCGAAGACGTCGGCATCGGTCGTCGAGGAGGAAATGAAGAGCTTCAGCGCCGAAGGCCCGGTGATCTCGGTTTCGCGCTCGAGCGGCGGTGTGGAGAAGGTCAGGCCTTCGCCCATCGCGTCATAGGCGATGGCCCGTTCGCCGGCAAACGGCGCAGCAGACAGCCTCATTTCCTTCGGATCGAGATGGAAATGCGTCCACTTCGTGCGCGCGAGCGGCCACTCGTTCTCGTGCCGCAGGACGAATTTTTCTCCGGGGTGCCTGACCTGCAGTTGCACGCGCGGCTGCTTGTCCCAGCCGTTGGCCATGCCTTTCAGGAAATGATCGAAGAAGCGTTTCTGCAGTTTGACTCCGTAGTCAGTATAGAACGGTGCCCAGTGCGAGCCGCCGTGCACTTCCAGCCATTTCTGCCGGGATGCCGCGCCCGCAAAACCCTCGAAGTTGCCGCGCGTGTGCAACCCCTGCCCGCCCCAGTTCGCCGCCGAGAGCAGCGGCACGGTCACCTTGGAAAGATCGGGGCTGCGCTCGGCGTAGTACGGACCCCAGAGCTCGCGCGTCAGGAACGCCTGCCACATGTCCTCGCGGTTCTTCTCCAGCTTTTCCGGCGACAGCGTTTCGGGACCGCAGACCAGCTCGCCCGTGACGCGGCTTTTCGCGCCGCGCTCGCCCTGGCCGTGCTGCACCGTCTTCACCTGCATGTCCTGCCAGTTCTTGCGAAAGCTGCAGATGATGCCGCCATGGCGTGCGCTCTCGCGATAGGCGTCGTTCCAGCCCTCCCACACGCAGATCGCCGCGAGGTGCGGCGGCTGCGACGCGGCCGCGCGCCACTGGTTGCTCGCGTAGTAGGAAATGCCGTTCATGCCGACTTTTCCGCTCGACCAGGCTTGCGCCGCCGCCCACTCGATGCACAGGTGGATGTCGCGGGTCTCGCGCGTGTTGTTGTGGCACAGGTAACCCGGCGAGCGTCCGGCGCCGCGCGAATCGACGCGCACGCAGGCGTAGCCGTCCGGCACCCACTTTTCCGGATCGACCACCTCCCAGTTGGCGTACCGGTTGGTGCTGCCCGCGACCGCGTCCGGATAGTCGCGCTCCATGATTTCCCAGGCGGTCTTGTACCCTTCCTGGAACGCGAGCCCCTTGCCGTAGGGGCCGTATGAAAGGATCACGGGATGGCGGTCTTCCGCCGCAGGGCGGAAGACGTCGGCGCGAAGCACCAGGCCGTCGTCCATCTCGACCGGAACGTCCCAATCGATTTTCATGTCGTCGCGGAGTGACGCGCGCGCGGAAATCACCGCGCGATCCGGGTATTGGCGAGCTCCAGCCGGTCTGCGAGGTTGCGCGCCAGCGCGCGCGTGAGATAGAGCTGCGCTCCGAGGCTCATCTTGCTGAATGCGTTCGGTCTGAACTTGGCGAGCAGAAGCTCCGTCACGGAATTCACCGTCGCGTTGCGCGGCACCTCACCGCCGCGGATGTAGGCCATCTCGCCGAAGCACTCGCCCTCGTTGATCATGTTGAGCAGACGCCCCTGACGGGTCACCTTGGCCTGCCCCATACCGATGAAATAGAAGCTCTTCCCTTTTTCGTTTTCGCTCACGATCGTGAGATTGGGTGCCACCCGCGCCCAAACGCCGGCTCGCGCAAGCTCCCAGAATTCCGTATCGGAGAGGGCCGCGAGCATCTCGACTTTTCTCAGCGCGACGTATTTCTCGCTGTCCGGAATGACGCCGGGCGGAAGAGTCTGCTGGACGACTTTGGAGAGCTCCAGGGCGAACTCGGCCCAGCTCGGGTAGCGGCGCTCGGGCTTCTTTGCCATCGACCGCAGGACCACGGGGTCCACGGACTTCGGCAGCCCCGGCCGCACGCTGCTCGGCGGGATCGGATCCTGGCTCTGGATTTTCTGCACCAGCGCCTCGATGGTCTCCGCGGTGAACGGCTTCTTGCCGGTGAGGAGCTCATAGAGCGACACGCCGAGCGAGTACATGTCGCTGTGAAAGGTGAGCTCCTTGCCCGCGATCTGCTCTGGGGACATGTAGTACGGCGAACCCATGGCCGCCGTCTGAACGACCTGGCTTTTACGCAGGTAAGCTGCGCCGAAATCCGAGATCTTCACCTCGGTGCCTTCGGCCAGCATGAGGTTCGACGGCTTGATGTCGCTGTGGACGATGCCTTCCTTGGCGGCGTATTCGAGCGCCCCGCAGCACTTGAACGCGATCTGCAAGACATCGGCGACCGGGAGAAGCTTGCCCGCGGCGACATGCCTGGAAAGGTCGCCCCCCTTGACGTATTCCATCGCGACGTAGCCGGAGTCTTGCTGCACCACTGCGTCGAGGATCGCCACGATATGCGGATGCCGCAGCTTCCCGGCGAGCGAAGCCTCGTTCTGGAACTGTGAGCGGTATACCGTGCCGAATTCGGGATCCCGGAATACTTCGGGCTCGATCGTCTTGAGCGCGACTTCACCCCCGGTGAAGGTATCCTTGGCGAGGTACACCATTCCGGTCGCGCCCTTGCCGAGCGCCCTTTGAACGTCGTACTTGCCGACCTGAAGACTCAGGTCCATCTGAACGGCAGGTTCCGACACACGCTCTCCCTGTCTGCACCGCGGGATCGAATTATGGCGATGATTGTGTCATATCCCGGCGAAAAACGGGCGCAGGTGGCTTTGATAGAAAGAGCACCGACCCCCGAGGGTGCAGCTCGAGGGAGAGGGGAGAAGGTCGGGCGCCGCCGGAACGGGCGGCAGGAAATATCTATTTGTCCGCCAGGTCCTCGGCGTTGGGCCAGACGTAGACCTTCAGGCGCCTATCCAGAGCCCCGCTGGGCGCGATCCGGTCCAAGTCGAACGAGGAATACATTCCGTCGAAGTCCCAGGCGAACTCCTGTCCGTTCGCCACGAATTTCACGATCTCGCCGCGCTCGACCGTGATCCATCGGGTCTTGGGATCGATTGAGATGGTGCGCTGCGCGGCCGACGCTTGCGCGGGCTTGCCGAGCATGTCGGCCTCGGTCACGCTGGCGGTGACGGCAAAGCTCGCGGCGGAAAGGGTCAATGCTGCGACAACCGGAACAAACAGTCTCATGGCGTTTTCCTTTTCAGTAAGATGCGCTCACGCCCGGCGAATCCGAAAGAAATTCGCCCCGGGCACGCATCCACTATAAAATCCCATTCCGAACGCACACCTGACCGACCTATTACATTTTTGTCATTTTCAGGTCCGTGCGTCGCACCGGTTCGATCCGGAAGAGGCGAGACGATGAAATCTGTGCTGAACCCGGCGCGGACCCGCACCGCGGCGGCCTTGCTTGTCATGCTGCTCGCAACGGCCGCCTTTGCGCAATACCCGAGCCGGCCGATTCGTCTGCTGGTGCCCAATCCTCCCGGCGGGGCCACCGATACGATTGCCCGCGTGGTTGCCCCCCGGCTCGCGGAGGTGCTCGGGCAGCCGGTGGTCGTCGAGAACCGCCCGGGCTCCAACGGCAACCTCTCGAGCGAACTCGCCGCAAGAGCCGCGCCCGACGGATACACGCTGCTTCTCGGGCAGGACAGCCAGATCGTCATCAGCCCGCACCTGTACGCGAACCTGCCGGTCGATACGCTGAAGGATCTCGCGCCCGTCGCCACGCTGGTTACGACCCAGATGGTGCTCACGGCCAACCCGGCGCTGCCGGCAAAAAACCTGCAGGAATTTCTCGATTACGCTCGACGTGCCAAGCCGCCGCTTGCCTATGCCTCGATCGGAAACGGCAGCCAGCATCATCTCACCATGGAAATGCTCAAGGCGCGCGCCGGCATCGAGCTCGTTCACGTGCCGTACAAGGGCGGCGGCCCGGCAACCATCGCCCTGCTCGCGGGAGAAGTACCGGTCATGTTCGGCGGGAATTCCGTGACGGCACTCATCAAGGCGGGAAAGCTGCGCGGGCTCGCCGTCGCCGGTAAAAATCGCTCCGCGACGTTTCCGGAGCTTCCCACTCTGAGCGAGATCTTTCCGGGTTTCGAGGTTACCGCGTGGATCGGGATCTTCACGGCCGCGGGAGTACCGGCGCCCGTGCTCTCGAAGCTGCACGGCGAAATCAACCGGCTGCTCTCAAGCGCCGACGTGCGCGACAAGGTGCGCAGCGTCGGCGGGCTCGAGCCCTTCATTTCCACACCCGAGGAATTCGCCGCGCTCATCCGCGCGGAGTACGCCAAGTACGGCGAGATCGTGAAGGCGGTCGGCGTGAAGATCGACTAGAAGCGCAGGGCAGCCCGGTCTCGAGCGCCCGGGATTCCCGGTCCGCGCTTAGTGCGCGGCTTTCCAGCTCGTCGATTTGCCGGCTGATTTGACCGTCCCCTCGATCGTGCCTCCGTTCACGCGACCGCGGTATTCGGCGCCCGCAGCCATGAAACTGATTTGATCACCGCGCAACCTGCCCCTGGAAATCGGCGCGGAGACGTTTCCGGATTTGAGCGTTCCGGAGACCTTCTGGTATTCCTGCTTGAGCGCCAGCTCGCCCTGCGCCGTTTTCCAGCGTCCCTCGACGCGGGCGGGCACGATCCACAGATAGGCGGTGCAATAGGTGTCGCAACCGAGCTCGACGGTCTCCTCGGGCTCCCAGTCTCCCATCCTGAAGGTGTTTGAAACGATGCGGGTTCCCGGCTTCAGGGTGAGGATCGTCGGGCGGAGCTTGAGGTTCAGGTCCGTCAACAGGAACAGGGTGATCACGGTGGCGTGAGACAGATCGGTGCGGAAAATGTCGGCTTCAATGAAGCTCGCCTTGTCGCTCACCCCGGCCTTGGCGGCGTTGCGCTTGGACAATGCGACCATGTCCGGGTTGAATTCAACGCCCAGCGCGCGCACGCCCCGCTTGGCCGCCGTAACCACCGTCCGCCCGTCGCCCGAGCCGAGATCCATCAGGTAATCCTGGGGCGTGACTTTCGCCATGTCCAGCATCTTGTCGACCAGCTCCTGCGGCGAGGGGACCCACACGACGTCCTTGCCCGACTGGCCGACTTCCGGTGTGAATTCGGCGCTGGGCGCCTGGGCAAAGGCGCAGACCGCGATCGCGGAGAAAATCAGGATTCACAGGCATCGGCTCGCGTAACGCGCTACAGACATATTTCTTC
>Ga0137463_1000725_pt1 | contig 11041 bp, 11 predicted proteins | sample EasRivERMGT800_2_FD_102333 | JGI IMG/M metagenome (GOLD analysis project Ga0137463, IMG submission 102333) | Soil microbial communities from meander-bound floodplain in the East River, Colorado, USA - East River MetaG ERMGT800_2 | ecosystem: Environmental > Terrestrial > Soil > Floodplain ...
CCGGAGAAGTTCTACCAGTGGGGCAGCATGGAGGGCGGCTCGACCCGCGGCTACTTCGCCGTGCGCATCAAGTCCGACATCGTCTACGAGCGCGAGTACGAAGGCGCGCGCACCCGGGAGAAGTACTGCGTGCAGCCGGGGCGTTACTGCGGCCTGGTGTTCCTCACCGACATTGAAACCGGCGCGCCGCTCGCCATCATCAACGACGGCCATCTCCAGCACCTGCGCGTCGCCGCCGACAGCGCCATCGGCACCGGCATCATGGCGCGCGAGGACTGCCGCAGCCTGGGCCTGCTCGGCTCTGGAGGGATGGCGGTCGCCCACGTCGAAGCACTTCTCGAGGTCAGGCCGATCGAGCGCATCAAGGTATACAGCCCGACGCGCGAGCACCGCGAGCGCTTCGCCGCCGAAGTCGCGGCGCGCCACGGTGTCGCGTGCGAAGCCTGCGACACGCCGCAGGAGGCCTGCGCCGGTGCCGACATCCTCGCCGCCTGCACCGACTCGGCGGTTCCGGTGATCCGCGGAGAGTGGCTCGAGCCCGGCATGCACGTCGTTTCCATAGGCGGGCGCCCGGACGACGCGGCGCGCGCGCGTTTCGATCGCACGCTGCGCCTGGGGACGGCGCCGGCGCCGGTCGGCCGGCCGGAGCTCGCCACGGCCGATGAATACCTGGGCTACGTCGCGCGCCCGCAGGACCCGCGCTGGGGCACAAACCTCATGAGCCGGCGCGCGCCCCAGGTGACCGGCCGCGGCGACGACGTGAACTTCGGTGACGTGGTCGCGGGCCGGGAACGCGGGCGTCTTGCGCGCGAGCAAATTACCTACTCGGAGCGCGGCAATATCCAGGGCGCGCAGTTTTTCGCGGTGGCTGCCGTAGCGTACGAGGCAGCGCGGCGCGAAGGGCTGGGACGCGACCTGCCCACCGACTGGTTCCTGCAGGACATACGCAACTGAGGGCAACGCCATGAAGACACGAGCGCTCGCTGCATTGGCAACACTCGCACTGCTCGGCGGCGGAGAAGTCCGCGCGCAGAACCCCCTGTTCGGCTACGCGGGGGCCGATCGCATGGAAAGGATAATCGCGGCGGCGAAGAAGGAGGGCAGCGTCACGCTGTACACGACTTTCGCCGAGAAAGACCAGCCGGCGCTGATCAAGCCTTTCGAAGCGAAGTACGGCGTGAAGGTGAACGTGTGGCGGGCCGGGACCGACAAGGTGCTGCAGCGCACGCTCACCGAGGCCGCGGGGCGCAAATACGACGTCGACCTGATCCACTTCGGTTCGCCCGAAATGGAGGCGCTGTCACGCGAGAAGATCCTCCAGGCGGTGAGCTCGCCGGTGCACAAGGACCTGCAGCCGGGCTCGGTGCCCGCGCATCGCGAGTGGGCGGCGACGCTGCTCTCGGTGTGGGTGCAGGTCTACAACACCCAGATCGTCAAGAAACAGGACCTGCCGAAAACTTACCAGGATCTGCTCGATCCCCGCTGGAAGGGCAAGCTCGGCATCGAGGCGAAGAACCAGGACTGGTTCGCCTCGGTGGTGGATGTCATGGGCGGCGGCGAGAAGGGCCTGAAATTTTTCCGCGACCTGGTGGCGAAGAACGGCATCTCGGTGCGCGTCGGGCACACGCTGCTCAACAACATGGTGATTGCCGGGGAGGTGCCGCTCGCCCTCACCGTCTACAACTACATGCCCGAGCAGTCGAAGAAGAAGGGCGCGCCGATCGACTGGTTCGCGCTCGAGCCGGCGGTGGCGCGGTCGAATGCCATCGGCATCGCGCGCCGCGCCCCGCATCCGGGCGCTGCGCTGCTTTTCTACGAGTACATGCTGGGCGAAGGCCAGCACGCCCTGGTCGGCATGGACTACGTCCCGACCAACGTCAAGGTGTCTTCGCCGCTCAGCAACATCAGGATCGTGCAAACCGATCCGGTAAGGTCGCTCGACGAATCCGAGAAGTGGACGAAGATTTTCGAGGATACCGTTCTGAAGCGCGCCGGAAATTGATAGCATTGCTGCGATGGAAATCAGGGCTTCGATAGAGGGAACACGATGAGCATCGCCGTCGCCGCACCCGAAGCCGCCCGCGGTTCGTACCGCGAGATGTGGCTCATCACGCTCGGCCACTCGCTCACGCACTGGTATCCGGCGACCTTCTACCTCCTGCTGCCGGTGATCGGCAAGGAGCTCGGCCTCTCCTACAGCGAGATCGGCCTCATCATGACCTGCCAGTACATCGCCGGCGCGGTGGCGAACATCCCCGGCGGCGTGCTCGTCGACACGGTGGGCAGGAAGGGCGTGCTCATGGCGGTGTCGCTCTTCTGGGTCGGGTTCCCGTACCTGCTGATGGGATTCACGCACAGCTACCTGATGCTGCTCGGCTGCGTCGCGCTGGTGGGCTTCGGCAACAGCCTGTGGCATCCGACGGCGATCCCGACGCTGGCGCGCCGCTTTCCGGAGAGGAAGGGCCTGGTGCTGTCGCTGCACGGCATGGGCGGAAACGTCGGCGATGCCCTCGCGCCGATGGTCGTGGGCGCGCTGCTCACCGCGTTCTCCTGGCGCCAGGTGATGATGATGAATGTCGTGCCCGGTATCGTGATCGCGCTCCTTCTGTTCGTCTTTCTGGGCACGTTGCAGCTCGGCGGCCACAAGCGGGCGGGCGCGGCCGCGGCCGAGGGCAAGACGCAATCGCTGCGCGAGTATTTCAGCGGCGTGCCGGCGCTCTTCCGCAACCGCGGCCTTGTCCTGCTTTCGATGAGCTCAGCGTTCCGCTCGATGACGCAGAACGCCCTGCTCACCTTCCTCCCGGTGTTTCTCGCCTACGAGCTCGGCTATTCGCCCATCTGGGTGGGCGCGTGCATGTTTGCGCTGCAGGCGGCGGGCTTCGCCGCGGCGCCCGTGGCCGGGCATCTCTCCGACCGTCTCGGACGCAAGAGCGTGATGATGACCAGCATGGGCATGACCGCCGTGGTGCTCGTGTTCATGGCGCTCGCCGGCAAGTCGCCCGCGTTCGTGTTCTTCGTCGCGGTGCTCGGCTTCTTTCTCTACGCGATCCGCCCGGTGATGCAGGCCTGGCTGCTCGAGACCACGCCGAAGAACATGGGGGGCACCAGCATCGGGGTCCTCTTCGGTGCTCAGGCGCTCGGCTCCTCGATCTCGCCGCTGCTCGGCGGCATCATCGCGGACCAGTACGGTCTCACCGCCACCTTCCATTTCCTCGCCGGCACCATCGTTGCGGCGAATGTCTTCATCTTCTTCATGCCGAAGGGCGAGGCCGCCAAGGCGTGAAGGCAGCGTGAAGCCAGTCGCGAACACGCTGGACGCTGCGGCGAAGTGGCTCTCCAGCACCTCGAACCGCACGTTCGTTGCCTGGCCGGCAGTGCTGGTTCTCGCTGAAGCCGTGCTGCAGGACGGCGTGCCGTACATCGATCCCTGGGGGCTGCCGCTGCTCGCCTGGGGTTATCTTCAATATCGCCTGGTCGGGAATTACCGTCTGCGCGAAGGCGGCGGCGGCCCTGGAATTTTTCCGCCGCCGCGGCGTCTGGTCATCGCCGGACCGTATCGCTACTGCCGCAACCCGATGTACCTCGGTCACCTGGTTTTCCTCGCCGGCCTGGCATTGGCCCTGCGTTCCTGGCCGGCGCTTGTGGTCCTCGCGTTCCACGCCGCGTGGTTTCAGCGACGCGTGCGCGCCGACGAAGCGCGGCTTGTGCAACAGTTCGGCGAACCCTACCGCGAGTACCTCGCAGGCGTGAAGCGCTGGATTCCCGGCGTGTTATGAAGCGCCGGGGCTACGTAACGAGCGGGGGCGCTCCAGCGACCGAGGTTTCGGCTTTTCCAAATTCCTCCCAGTGATTACGCCGCTTCGAGTTCCCGTGGTGCGTGCTTTACCTTCGGCGACCCGGCCTTGCGCGCCTGCCAAAGGTCGAACGCGGCCTGTTGCGCGACCCACAAGTCGGCGCGACCGCCACGCGCCACCCCGAGCCAGCCTTCAAGTCGCAGCGCCATCGCGGGCGAAATCGCCGCGCGCTCATTCAGCACGCGCGACAGGGCGGCGCGAGTCACACCCAATTGCAACGCGGCCTCGGTCACGGAAAGGCCCAGTGCAGGCAGCACGTCCTCACGCAGGGTAGCGCCGGGGTGCGGCGGATTATGAATACGGCTCATGGTCTTCATCCTTTCAGTGATAGTCGACGTAGTCCACCAGCACGGCATCGGTACCCTCGAACTTGAAGGTGACACGCCAGTTGCCGTTCACGGTGATTGCGTAGCGTCCCGACGGCTTGCCCTGCAACGGGTGCAAGCCCCAGCCCGGCACGTCCATGTCGTCGGGGCTCTTGGCGTCGTCCAGGCGGGTCAGTTGCCGCGCAAGTCGCGCGGCGTGATGCGGTTGAATGCCGGCCTTGCTCCCTCGCTCGAAAAATGTCCGCAGACCCTTGTGCAAGAACTGCCTGATCATCAGCGGATTGTATAGCGTAGCGTTACGAGTTTCAAGTTGCACCCGCGCCCAAACTCCGCGCGGCATCCACCAGGAGCCGGCCGATGCCGCCTACGTGACGCGGTCACCGCGCGCGACCGCAGGATCCGAGGTCTTAACCGCGAGCACCCCGCCGGCGAGGAGGAACGCGGCGTTCGCCCAGAACACCGGCGCCAGCCCGAACACGCTGCCGACGCCGCCGAACACCAGTGGTATGGCGATCTGCGTGATCTTGTTCACCGTGAGGCGCATGCCGAGCGCTTCGCCGGAGCGCCCGGGCGGGGCGTGGTGGTAGGTGAGCATGATGGTGAGGGGCTGCGCCGAGCCCAGGCCCAGGCCGAGCAGGAACGCCGTCGCGACAAGCATCGGCGTGCCGGAAAGGAACGGGAACAGCGCGTAGGTCGCGGTCGCCACGAACAGCGACCCGGTGAGCACGCCGGTTTCGGTGAAGCGCCGCGCCAGATCCTGCATCAGCAGGCGCACCACGAAGGCGGCGGCGGCGTAGCTGGAGAGCACCAGTCCTATCTGCGTCGCCGACAGGCCGATCGACTGCCCGTACACCGGCATGTAGAAGGAGAAAAGCTCGATCCCGGTCAGCGTCACCCCGCTCATGATCAGCGTGCGCCGCAGCGGCGCTTCCCTGAGCAGGTCGAGCGCGCGCTGTCCGGGGGGCTGCTCCTTCCGTTCGCCGCGCGGTGGCAGCATGCCGCGGAAAACGAGCGCCAGCAACACAACCAGCAGCGATATCGCCGCGAGCAGGACGAAGGTCGCGCGGAAACCGTACGTATCGATCGAGAACCCGGCGAGCGAGGGGCCGATGAAGGTCGCGACCGACGCGCCCAGCGCAAACGTGCTGAAATTGCGCGCCCGGTCCGCGACAGCGCCGATCGATCCGACCGCGTTGTGGATGGACACGTGGAAGAAGATCTGCCCGAGGCCCATCAGCGCCGGGCAGAGGACGAGCACGAGCAAGCCGCCGTGCAGGGCCGGCAGCAGCAGGCCGGCGCTCATGCCGATCGAGCCCAGGAGAATCGGCGTGCGCACGCCGAAGCGGTCGGAGATCCTGCCCGCGTAGACCGCGAGGAGCAGCGGGAACACCGCGTACAACGCGGCGAGAATGCCGACGGTGAAGGAATTCGCGCCGAGCCCGAGCGCCGAGAGCGACACCGCCACCTTGCTGCCGCGATGCCCGATGCCGGAGAGCACCGACAGCAGCACAACGAAATAAACCGATCCTGCGCCGCGCTTGTCCATCATGCGCGAAGTCTAGCAGGGGCGCGCATGCGCTAGACTTCGGCGATGGCCATCGGACGAAACGATCCCTGTCCCTGCGGCAGCGGCAGGAAATACAAGAAGTGCTGCGGCGCGGTGATCGCGCTGCAGCCGGTGGCGGGCGTCGCAGAGACGGCCTCCCGGCAGTGCGGCAGCTGCACCGCCTGCTGCGACGGCTGGGTCAAGGGCACGATAGAGGGCCACGACATGTACCCGGGCCAGGCGTGCCACTTTCGTGGCGAAGGCTGCTGCACGATTTACGAGCGGCGGCCGGCCGAGCCCTGCCGCAACTTCGTGTGCGGCTGGCTGCAGGCGGACAGCCCGTTTCCGGAGGAATTCCGCCCCGACAAGCTGGGCGTGATGGCCATTCCGGTGCTCTGGCGCGGGCGAACCGCCTATATCATGCGCTCGACCGGGCGCGATCCAGACGAATCCCTGCTCGAGTGGACGCGCGCCATGAGCGTGCGCACCGGGCGCCCGTTCTTCTACGAACAGCGCGGCGAGTGGTTCGGATTCGGCCCGCGCGAGTTCCAGGCGGAGATGCTGGCGAAGCTCGAGCGCGACGAACGACTGTGGTAGCTTGACAAATCGCCGGGTGCTTTCATAATCGCCGGCTCAGGCCTCCGGAGAGGGCCTTCAGGGCGGGGTCCGATCCGCCGCAGCGAATTCCGCAAACAACGAGGAGGAAATCATGACTGGTACACGTTTTTCGACGCTTGGGCGCGCGCTTTGCGCCTTGGGGCTCGCGCTCGGCCTAGCCGGCGCGGCGCTCGCGCAGCAGCCGCTCAAGATCGGCTTCGGCATGAGTCTCACCGGCCCGCTCGCCGGCAACGGCAAGGCGGCGCTGATCGCGATGGAAATCTGGCGCGACGACGTCAACGCCAAGGGCGGCATCCTCGGGCGCAAGGTCGAGTTCGTCTACTACGACGACCAGACCAGCCCCGCCACGGTCCCCGGCATCTACACCAAGCTGCTGGATGTCGACAAGGTCGACCTGGTGGTGTCTGGGTACGGCACCAACGTCATCGCCCCGGCGATGCCGATCATGATGCAGCGAAATATCACTTTCATGACGCTGTTCGGCCTGAACGTCAATTCCAAGTTCAGCTACGACCGCTACTTCCAGATCATGCCGGCGGGACCGAACCCGGCGGTCGGCTGGTCGCAGGGGTTCTTCGATGCGGCGATGAGCATGAACCCGAAGCCTAAGACCGTCGCGCTGGTGGGCGCCGACGCCGAGTACCCGGCGATGGCGCTGGAAGGCGCGCGCGAGCACGCCAAGAAAACCGGCCTCAAGATCGTCTACGACAAGACCTATCCGCCGAACACGGTGGATTATTCCCCGATCGTGCGCGCGATCCAGGCGACCAATCCCGAAATCGTCTTCGTCGCCTCGTATCCGCCGGATTCCGCGGGCATGGTGCGCTCGGCGAACGAAGTGGGCCTGAAGACGCGCATGTTCGGCGGCGGCCTGGTCGGGCCGCAGTTCGCCGCGCTGAAGACGCAGCTCGGGCCACTCTTGAACGGCGTCGTGAACTATGAGTTCTATGCGCCCGATCTCGGCAGCAAGTTCCCGTTCCTCGAGAAGTTCCTCGGCAAATACCAGGCGCGGGCGGTTGTCGAAAAAGTGGATCCGCTCGGCTTCTATCTGCCGCCTTATGCGTACGCGATGATGCAGGTGCTCGATCAGGCGATCACCGCGACCAAGGGCCTCGACCAGGCGAAGCTCGCCGAGTACATCCACAAGTCCGAGTTCGATACCTTTGTCGGCAAGGTGCGCTTCGCGAAGAACGGCGAGTGGGCGGCCTCCCGGGTGATGATGACCCAGTACCACGGCATCACCGGCAACGACGTCGAGCAGTTCAAGAAGCCCGGGCGCCTCACCGTCCTGAGTCCCAAGGAATACAAGACCGGGGACCTCAAGGCTCCGTACCACGAAAACAAGAAGTAGCGATTAGCCACGATAGCGACTAACCACTAGAGGCGCCGGCGGGTTTCCCGCCGGCGCCCTTTTTCGCGCATGGAAGTCTCCGGAGCGCTGCTCGCCAACGCCATCATCGCCGGGCTGCTGCTGGGCGGCTTCTACGCCGCCGTCAGCGTCGGCATCTCGATCTCTTTCGGGATGCTCGACGTCGTCAACATCGCGCACCCGGCGTTCATCATCCTGGGCTCGTACATCGCCTACATCGTCAACGACCAATTCGGCTTTGACCCGATCGTTGTTTCGATAGTGGTGTCCCCGCTGTTCTTTCTCCTGGGGATGGTTCTGTACCGGATTTATTACCTGTGTTTCGAACGCCGCGGGCAGGAGTCGCTGCGCGGTCTCGCGTTCTTCTTCGGCATTCTCTTCATCACCGAGGTCGCGCTCGTCCTGATCTTCGGCGTGGACTACCGGATGGTGAACACCCGCTACGGCGACGTGACCTGGCGCATGGGCGCGATCGATTTCCCGATGCGCCTGGTCGTGCCCTTCCTCGTGTCGATGGTCATGGTCATCGGCATTCAGCTGTTTCTCACGCACACCTTCTTCGGCCGCGCGGTCCTCGCGGTCGCGCAGGACCAGCTCGCGCTGCGCCTGATGGGCGTCAACCCGGTCCGCGTGAAGGAGCTCGCCTTTGCCATCTCGATCGCGACCGCCAGCGTCGCCGGCGCCTTTCTCATCGTCATCCAGCCGGTGCAGCCGGCGATCGGGCGCGAATACATCGGCCTGGTCTTCGCCGTGTGCGTGCTGGGCGGCATGGGCTCGATCTGGGGCACGCTGCTCGGCGCGTTCGTGCTCGGGCTCGCCGAGACCTTCACGTCCACCTTCTTCGGCCCGTCGTGGGCGCCTGCGGTTTCATTCGGCCTGTTGCTCGCGACGCTGGCGTTCCGGCCTTCCGGGCTTCTGGGAAGATGAGGCTCCGATGAGCAACAAGGTCTTTGCGGTTGTGACCCTCGCGATCGCGGTCGCGCTCGCCGCCATCACGCAGCTCATCTCGAACGAGTATTTCTTTACCGCCGCGTACACGGTGCTGCTCTTCGTGATCCTCGCCACGGCGTGGAACATCCTCGGCGGCTACACCGGCTACGTAAACTTCGGCTCGGCGGCGTTCTTCGGGATCGGTGCCTACACCACGGTCTTCTTCTACAACGCGTTCAAGGCGCCGCTGCCGGTGGTGATCGTCGCCGGAACCCTGGTGGCCGGCGTCGCGGGGCTGGGCCTGGGCTATCTCACGCTGCGCCTGCGCGGCGTGTTCTTCGCCATCGCGTCGCTGGCGCTCGCCGTGGTGCTCTACATCTTCATCGTCAACTGGGATTACGTCGGCGGCGCGCGCGGTGCCTACGTGCTGCAGCCCAAAGACATTCCCTTCGGCCTGCCGCGCTACATCCACCTGATCTACGCGGTGCAGCTGGTGATGGCGGCGTTCGCGCTGGTGGTTGCGCGCAGTATCGAGAAATCGACCATGGGCCGGGGCCTGGCCGCGATCCGCGACGACGAGCTCGCCGCCGAATGCTCGGGCGTGCCGACGCTCAAGCTCAAGATTTTCTCGACCATGGTGAGTTGCGCGCTGATGGGCATGGCAGGAACCACCTTCCCCTTTTACCTTTCCTACATCGAGCCGAGTTCGGCGTTCAGCCTCTCGTACGCCGTCAACAGTATCGCCATGCCGCTCATCGGCGGCATGATGAGCTGGATGGGGCCGCTGATCGGCGCGATCCTGCTCGGCACGGTGCAGCAGCTGGTGCAGGTGACGGTGTCCTCCGCCTGGAACCTGCTTATCGTCGGCGTGCTGCTGGTGCTCTTCGTCACCCTCGCCCCCAACGGCATCATGGGCTGGGTCGACGCCTGGCGGCGCCGCAAGGGACGATGATGGACGAAGCGCTGCTCGACGTTCGCGGAGTTACCAAGCGCTTCGGCGGCTTCACGGCGCTCGATGGCGTCGATTTCATGGTTCGACCCGGCGAACGCGTCGGCCTCATCGGGCCGAACGGCTCGGGCAAGAGCACGCTGGTCAATTGCATCGCCGGAACGCTGAGAAACGAAGAGGGCAGCATCCGCTTCGAGGGACAGGACATCTGCGGATACGCCGCCCACAAGCGCATCCGCATGGGCCTCGCGCGCAGCTTCCAGATCCCCAAGCCCTTCGCCAGCATGACGGTGCTCGACAACCTGTGCGTGCCGCTCCTCTTCGCCGCGCGCAAGCACGAGAAGCTCGCGAGCAGCCAGGTCACCGAAGAAGCCCGGCGGATCCTCGGGCAGGTAGGGCTCGCCGACAAGGCGCTGGCGAAGTCGGGCGGCCTCACGCAGGTGGACATGCGCAAGCTCGAGCTCGCGCGGGCGATGGCGGCGAAGCCGAAGCTCCTTATTTCCGACGAGGCGATGGCCGGACTCTCCGCCTCCGAGGTGGACGACATCCTCGCGCTCCTGTCCGGGCTCAAGGAGCAGGGTGTCGCCGTCATCATGATCGAGCACGTCATGCGCGCGGTGATGAAATTCTCCGAGCGCATCGCGGTGCTGGTGGCCGGGCGCAAGATCGCCGACGGCGACCCGCAGTCGGTCGTCGGCAACCCGGAAGTCGTAAAGGCCTACCTTGGAGAATAGCCTCCGCGTCGAAGGCCTTTGCGCGGGCTACGGCGCGGTGCAGGTGCTCGACCGCATTTCGCTGAAGGTGAACGACGGCGAGACCGTGACCTTGCTCGGCACCAACGGCAACGGCAAGAGCACGCTGATGAAGTCCATCATGGGCATCGTGCCGCCGAGCGCAGGCGTCATCAGCGCGACGATCGACGGGGTCGAGCACGATCTCGCCGGCCGCGCGACCGAGGAAATCGTCGACCTCGGCATCTCGCTGGTGCCCGAGGGGCGGCGCCTGTTCCCGCGCCTCAGCGTCGAGGAGAACCTGCTGCTCGGCGCGTACCGCCGCACCGCGCGCGCCGCGATGGCGAAGAACCTGGAATTCTGCTTCGAGACCTTCCCGCGCCTTGCCGAGCGCCGCCGCCAGCTCGCCGGCAGCATGAGCGGAGGCGAGCAGCAGATGCTGACTCTCGCCCGCGCCCTCATGACCGCGCCCAGGATCCTGCTCATCGACGAGCCCTCGGTCGGGCTCGCGCCCATCCTCGTCATCCACACCATCGACAAGATCCGGGAACTCAAGGAGAGTTACCGGCTCACAGTGTTGATGGCCGAGCAGAACTTCAACCAGGCGATCCGCATCGCCGACCGCGGCTACGTCATCGTGCACGGCCGCATCGAGTACGAGGGCGCTTCGCGCGAGGAGCTCGCCAACAACGAGCTGATCCACAAGCTCTACATGGGA
>Ga0137463_1000727_pt1 | contig 11028 bp, 13 predicted proteins | sample EasRivERMGT800_2_FD_102333 | JGI IMG/M metagenome (GOLD analysis project Ga0137463, IMG submission 102333) | Soil microbial communities from meander-bound floodplain in the East River, Colorado, USA - East River MetaG ERMGT800_2 | ecosystem: Environmental > Terrestrial > Soil > Floodplain ...
CGACCCTCTCCAGGTGGAGCCGACACGTGGCGCGCAATGAGGGAAATTCGATTCTCACCGTTGGCCTAACCCTGAAAAACTCGGGATGGCGTTCAGCAACCTCGGCCCATGTCTTTGCCGAGCGCGCTGGCCCCTGAAGCTCGCTAGCGAGCCCGTTCTCGCTCCGGTGTGAGTGCTCGTCAAGGGCAAGGACTTGGATTAACGCTAGCACGTCCGCAAGACGACCCGCAATAACGTATGAGGACATCAGGCTCTCCCTACGGCGCCACATGTTTGTGCCTCCGTCACGCTATACCATACTGACTCGGCGCAACATTTTTCGAAGCTTTTCGACTGGTATCGCCTCATTTGGATCCATGTGTACGAGCATGTGGCAATTGGCACATAGCACGGCCAGATCACTCAGCCGCGTGAGTCGTGGGGAATCCGCCGCGGCGAGCTGTTTGCGATGGTGAACTTGCAGCACACGTACACCTTTCCCAGCGAGTACGCGCCCAAAGTTGACGCAGCAAGCTTCGCAAATGCCGCGAGAATCTTGCAGCGCGAGATCTCTTAACTCTCGGCTACGACCACGCACATACGATGTAGTTTCGGTACGTAACCCCTCGATGGCGCGTGGCTCGGCTACTGGTCGCGGAGGCACACCGCGGCTGAGAAAGCGGGACCAAGCGCGTTCCAGAGCGGCAGCAATCGGTGCGGGAATCTGAACCCCCGATACGCGAGGAGACCAGTTCATACTTCGCAGCACTCCTTGGTCAAGCACCGAACGATCTAGGATCGCCTCCCGTGAAGGGTTCAGGAGCGTCTCGAACTTGACGTCAATGTACAGGCCCTTCACTCCGGCTTTACGCCTTTGGTCCTGCCAATGTCTGTCCGGATACACCGCGGTTGTCGCGTAGCCAGACGCGACTATCCCACGCGGCTCGCGCCCGACCCGGGAAAGAAAAACCCGGTCACCGCGCCGAATGCTCTTGTTCCGACCCGTGCTCCAATCACCGTACCAATAGCGCCTACTTCTTTCGAAGCTGTCGCCCAGATCGTCCCACCAATGCCACTGCTCCGGGTTCCAAACGAGAAGAAATGTTGCCATGCCGGTTACGTCGCGTGCGGTCTACGGTCTGCCTTCAGCAGCGCGCCGCTCTTTGGCGCGACCGCTGCAAGGCGCTGTTGGGCTGCGAGCGATCACAAGAGTCCTGCGTGATGCAGAAATTCCTCGACTACAACACGGCATCCTACTTGCGCCGCGTCAACGTCCCCTTTCTGCGCCGTAAAGTAGCGCCCGTGAGCAGACATGTGTCCCAAATCACGCAAACCTGGCAATGCCTTCTTTGCATTTCTGGAAAGATTAAGTGACGGCTCAGCCAATGCCTTTGATATGAGAGCCGAGAGATGGAGTGGATTCACAGAGAGTGTTCCATACCCATCAATTCCGCCGTCTCCTGTGCTCCCAGTGACTACCACTTGAGTAAAACCAGCCTCGCGCAACAATCTCTGGCATAGGCGTTCGAAACCCGTGGCCGGCAGTTTCAACAACAAATCGAGTACGGCGTTTCGGTAATCAGTTGAAGTAGCGCCAGTGCCCTCGGCCACCACCTCTTCGGTCGGTTCAGCCTTGTCCGCCTTGGCGCGGCGCTGTTCTTGAAAGATCTTCACCCACTTCAGAAAGATCTGTCGCGCCTGCTCAAGAGTGAGCGTTGTAGATCGACCACGCTCCGTGAGGCTCCAGACTCCGCGTTTCGACGAATCCACGAGCCCCTCGCGGACCAGATAAAAGCGTGCCCATGCTACCTGGTTCCGGTATCGCGACTCTCCAGATGGCAGCAACTCGTTCTGGACTTCGTCAGGGATTTTGAGGTCTTCGGCAATTCGTTCGACAACTTCATCGGGTGTGCCCGAGCCCCCGAGACCACGTAGCGCGTCCAGCAGCGGCCCAAAGTAGCGAACGAACTGCGCACCTTCGATCTTGTTTAACTTTGACATCTGTGCGAGGTCTCGTTTCCGTGGGCTATAGTGAACTTCCGAAATGCGGCCTATTATGGCACCGCATAAAACCACTTGCCGAAAGTCAATGCGTTGCGCGTTTTCCTGCCGTCTATCTCGCAGCAGGCTGAGAAGTATCGAAATAGTCTGCAAATCTTCAGACTGAGTGTCCGCTCCTCGCTCAGAATTGGAAATTCAGGCTAAGACACTCCTAGCAATTGAAACTCAGCGGTAGATATCCTTCCGATCGCCGATGGCGAGCACGAGTATCGTGCGAACCTTGTCCCGGATCTCGCACACCAGGCGATAGTCGCCCACGCGATATTTCCAGTACCCCTTGAGCGGGCCGACGTAAGCTTCACCCAACCGGCGCGGGTCGCCGTCGGAATTCAATCGGCCTTCGATGAACTTCTGGATGCGCTTCTGGTGTTGCCGGTCGAGCTTGCCGAAGGCCTTGTCGGCCGCCGGCGAGAACTCAACCCGCCAAGTCATGCCGACGCTTGACCGTGGCCCAAGGAATGGGTTTCCCGCCGCGCCGTTGGGCCGCGCGCACCGCGCGCGCATCGGAGCGCTCTTCCAGGTACGCCTCCACGGCACGCTGCAGCAGCGTCGTCTTCGGCCTGCCTGTGCGGCGAGCTTCGCGCGTAAGCGCAGCGTCTATCTCGGGAGGCAGCTTCAGGTCCATTTCGCGTTAGTTCAAAGAGGCGTGGCTTTACCCGAGGCGTGATCGCGGAGCGCTTTTTCGGCTAGCGCATCCAGCTTGCCGGCGGCGACGTCGCGTTCGAACTGGCGGTCCCACATCGCCCAGTCGAACTCGATAAACCACGCGCGAAACTGAGACAGTTCGTCCTCGGAAAGGGACTGGACTTGCTTCTCGATGTGCTCGATTTTGCTCACGGCGACGATAGTCTAGCACCGCGGGCTGAACCTCTCTAGCCGCTCCGCGCCTCCCATATCGCTCTCCACACCCGATCGTCCGTCGCCGGCATATCGAATTCCGCCCGAGAAATCGGAAGGGTACGCCAGCGAGCCCTGCTGACCTGGCAGGGATCGGGAAGCTGCTTCGCCGGCAGCAGCGTTCGGCAGCAAGTTTGATCTTCGTGTCGCTTCCGTCCTAAACTGCCCATTCGCAGGAAAAGTGGGAGAAGACAACATGCGAACCCGGTTGCTTGCTTCGATCCTGTCGGCCGTTGCGCTGTCCATCGCCTTCGTCGGGCCGGCGGCGGCGCAGAGCTATCCCGCCAGACCCATACGCGTGATCGTGCCGGTCGCGGCCGGCAGCGGCCTGGACGTGGTCGCGCGAGTCGCGACCGAAAAGATGTCGCAGAACATGGGCGCCACCCTATACATCGAGAACATGCCGGGCGCCAACAGCAACGTCGGCGCGGCCGCCGCGGCCCGGGCTGCGCCCGACGGCTATACGCTCCTCATAGCCACCGAAGCCCTGCCTTTGTCGAGGCTGACCTACAGCAAGCTGACCTACGACCTCATGCGCGACCTCGAGCTGTTCGGGACCCTTGCGAAGGGCGTGTTCATCCTGTGCGTGAATCCGTCGGTGCCGGCGCAGACGGTGGAAGAGTTCGTGCAACTCGCGCGCGCCAAGCCGGGCAGCATCGCGTACGGGACCTCCGGCTCGGGCAGTCCGCATCACGTCGTCATGGAAATGTTCGCGCAGGCAAACGGCCTGAACATGCTGCACGTCCCGTACAAGGGCTCCGGCGATACCGTCACGGCCTTGCTCGGCGGAACGCTGCAGGCCGCGATGGGCCTGCCTTCGTCCTTTGCGCCGCACGTGAGGTCGGGAAAGTTTCGGGCGCTTGCGGTCTCCTCGGCGAAACGCCTGCCTGCGTTTCCCGAGATTCCGACCCTGATGGAACGCGCGGTCAACGGCGTGGAGTACGAGTCCTGGTACGGTTTGTTCGCCCCCGCCGGGACGCCGAGGCCCGTGATCGAGCGCCTGCACGCCGAGCTCGGCAAGGTCGTTCGCGACAAGGCCTACGTCGAGGAGAGACTCGGCAAGATCGGATTGGAAGCGTTCGACTCTCCCACGCCGGCCGCCGCGTCGGCGTTCCTTCTCAGCTTCTCGGACAGAATCGCTCCAGTCGTGAATAAGGCGGGGATCAAGGTCGACTGACGGCTTGCTCGCGGCGTACGCCGGGGCGCTGCCCGGCGACGGCCATACCATCGCGCAAACGTTTGTCTGCCAGCGGCATGCAACAGGGCGAGCCGGCCAACAATTGCCCGACTCCTCCCTCCCGCCTACAAATCCGGACCTCGGCCTCGACTGGTGTGCCAGAGGGCAAGAACTTGAAGGGCATCACCGGCTACGCGGTAGTAGAGGTAGTACCGGATTCGGGAGAGCGTGACGCGCCGCACTCCTGATAACGTCGCTCGGCGCGCTCTCGTGCCCAAGGCGGGTTGCACGCAAAGCAGACCGAGAATGCGGTCGAGGTCTTCGAGGATTGCCCCCGGAGCAGAGGGCCTATTCCTTGCCCACCACGCCTCTGCAGTCGCGATCTGCGCCCGAGCGTCGTCGGTAATCTCGATTCGCAGCGGGGTACTCACCCGGAGCGGCGCAGTTGCTCCCGCAGTTCTTCCCAGGAGACGACTTGACCGCGATCGGCCTGGGCGATCGCGGCGAGCAGCGCGCGCTCCTCTTCAGGCGATACGTCGAAGGCTTCGTCGTCTTCCTTCGCGACAACGGTGACAACGGACCCCTCGGCCAGAGGTTCGCCCTCCAGCACGACCTTGCCCCCTACGACTTTTCCGGTAGCGACTTTCATGGGCCGAATCCTACGCCTCCCGCGATCTTCTAGCCACCCCGCGCCTTCCGTATCGCCCGCCACACCCGATCCCCCGTCGCCGGCATGTCGAGCTCCTTCACGCCGAGCGGCGCGAGGGCGTCCATGATGGCGTTCATGACCGCCGGTAAGGCGCCGACGGTGCCCGCCTCCCCCGCCCCTTTCACTCCGAGCGGATTCAGTTTCGTCGGCACGGGGTTGCTGCCGACTTCCATCGCACACACGTCGTCGGCTCGCGGCATGCAGTAGTCCATGAACGAGCCGGTCAGCAACTGCCCCGACTCCGGGTCGTACTCGATGCGCTCGAAGAGCACCTGCGACAGGCCTTGCACGACGCCGCCGTGGATCTGGCCTTTCAGGGTGAGCGGGTTGATCACGGTGCCGACGTCGTCGACGACCGTGTAGCGAACCACGGCTACGACGCCCGTGTCCGGGTCGATCTCGACCTCGCACAGGTGGCAGCCGTTCGGGAAGGTGTGGTTCTCGGGCGAGAAGGTGCCGCTCTCGCAGAACCCGGGCTCCAAGCCTTTCGGCAGCTTGTCGGGCTCGTACGCGGCCTTGGCGACTTCCTTGAGGGTGACGACGCGGTCGGTGCCGGCGACCTTGAATTTTCCGGCCTCGAACTCGACGTCGGGCTCGGCGGCCTCCATCAGGTGCGCGGCGATCCTCTTCCCCTTGGCGATGATCTTGTCCGACGCGATGACGAGCGCCGTGCCTGCGATCGCCATCGAACGCGAGCCCATGGTGCCGACGCCGTAAGCGACTTTCTCGGTGTCGCCGTCGACGTAGGCGACGTCCCTGGGGTCGAGACCCAGCCGCTCGTTCACGATCTGGCGGAAGCTCGTCTCGTGGCCCTGCCCCTGGTTCTTGCTTCCCATCGCGAGCGTTGCCGAGCCGCTCGGGTGGAAGCGGATCTCCGCGTACTCGAGGCCCGGCGAGGAGGCGCGCTCGATCGCGTTGATCACGCCGATGCCGCGCAGCTTGCCGCGCGCCTTCGATTCTTCCTTGCGCTTCGCGAATCCTGCGTAGTCCGCGAGCTCGAGCGCCTTGTCCATTCCGCTCGCGAAATCGCCGCAGTCGTAGGTGAAGGCGAGCGGCGTCTTCCACGGCATCGCGCCCGGCGGGATCAGGTTCTTCCTTCTAAGCTCCAGGCGATCGAGCTTGAGCTCGCGCGCCGCGTCGTCGATGATCCGCTCGATCAGGTAGATCGCCTCGGGCCGCCCCGCCCCGCGGTAGGGCGCGGTCGAGTTGGTGTTCGACATCACCCCGGTGATGCGCACGTGCGCCGCCGGGATCGTGTATACGCCCACGACCGCGCTCACGCTCTGGAAGGTCGAGAGCAGGTTGCGGTCCGAGGACACGTACGCGCCCAGGCCCGCGAGCGTGCTCACGCGCAAGCCCACGAACTTGCCGTTCGCATCGAGCGCAAGCTCGATCTCGCTCACGTTGTCGCGCGCGTGCTCGTCGGCGAGCAGCGCTTCGCTCCTCTCGCACACCCACTTCACCGGCCGGCGCAGCTTCTTCGCCGCCCACAGGACGAGACGATGCTCGGGGTACTGCGGCCCCTTGGCGCCGAACGCGCCGCCGATGTCGCCGGCAATGATGTGGAGCTTGTTCTCGGGGATGCGGAACACCGTCGCGGCGAGGAGCGCTCGCATGCGGTGCGGATACTGGACGTCCGTATACAGCGTGTACTTGTCCTCGGCGGGCTCCCAGCTCGCCACCGCCCCGCGCGTCTCCATGTACTGGGCGTGCACGCGCGTGATCACGTAGCGGCGCTTCACCGTACGCGCGGCGGCCGCGAACGCGGCATCGGTCGCGGCGCGGTTGCCGAGCTCGAAGACATTCGAGATGTTGTCCGGGCATTCGTCCCAGACGCGCGAGGCCTCCGGCCTCGCCGCCTCGGCGGTCGAGGTCACCGCGGGCAAGGCCTCGTACTCGATATCGACCCGCTCGGCGGCGTCCTTCGCCTGGCCGAGCGTCGCGGCGATCACGATCGCCACCGGATCGCCGATGGTGCGCACGCGGTCGCGCGCGAGCACCGGGTGCGCGCGCCAGAACATCGGCGAGCCGTCGGGACGCGAGCGCTTGAGCGTCGGCGACGGCCCGCCGAAGCCCTCGCGCGCGAAATCCTCGCCGGTGAACACGGCGGCGACGCCGGCCGCGGCGGCCGCAGGCGTAGTGTCGATCCTGACGATGCGCGCGTGCGCGTGCGGCGAGCGCACCAGCACCGCATGGAGCTGCCCCGGAAGGTTGACGTCGTGGACGAAGCGCCCCTCGCCGCGCAAGAGGCGCGGATCCTCGAAGCGCGCGACCGCCTGGCCTATGCCGAATTCACCCACTCGCGCTCCTCCCTACTCGAAGAGCGCCTCGGGCACGTAGACATGACCTTCGAAAATGCGCCGCGCCGTGCGCACGAACGAGGCGCGCTCGACGACCGGCGCGGCCCCCGAGCAGTCGGTCACGAGGTCCACGTCGATGCGCCCGGAAGGATGCTCGATGCCGAGCACCCCGCCCGAGAAACCGCGCGGTTCGACGTAACGGTTCGCCACCGTACCGGGCAGCACCGCCGCCGTGGCGACGGCGAGCGCGCCGGTCACCGCGTGCGTCTTGTGGCAGGCGTGAGGCGTAAAGTAGCGGGAAGTGATGTTCCCTCCCCGGGTCGGACGCGAGACCAGCGCCGGCTTGGGAACGACCAGCCGCGATACGTCGCCCATCCCCATGCGTCTCCCCGCCTCCTGGCGGATCGCTTCGATGCGCTGCATCAGGGCGCGGTCGGCATCGAGCTCCTGCGGCGTTTCACGCCCGGTCTTGCCGACGGCTTCGGCCGCCATGATCACCAGGGGCATCGCCATGTCGATACAGGTCGCCTCGACACCCTGGATCGAGTCGAGCGCATTTCCTGTCGGAAGGAGCTTCCCGGTCACGGCCCCGAGCGCGTCGAGAAAGGTGAGCTTGATGGGAGCCGCGGGGTCTGTTACGCCATCGATGTGCGTCTCGCCCGCGTACTGGACCTCTCCTCCCGGAGTCTGGACCACGGATTCGACCAGGGTCTGGGTGTTCACGTTGAAGATGCGCACGGTGGTCGTCGGACTTTCCGCACGGACGAGGCCGGTTTCGATCGCGAAGGGACCGACGCCGGCGAGCATGTTGCCGCAGTTGGGCTTGGTGTCGACGAACGCCTCGGTCACCGAAACCTGCGCGAACAGGTAGTCCACGTCGGCGTCGGCGTGCTGCGAACGGCTTACGATAGCCACCTTGCTCGTGAGCGTATTGGAACCTCCGATGCCGTCGACCTGCAGCGCATGCGGGGAGCCCATGACGCTCAGCAGGACGGCGTCGCGCCGCCCGGGGTCCGCAGGCAGGTCGGAGGCGAGGAAATAGGGGCCACGCGAGGTGCCGCCGCGCATGAGCACACAAGGTATCCTGCGCTGCATGTTCAGGTGTTTGTCAGCTTGTCCGCCGCACGCTGGACCGGTGCGGAGCGCCCGGTCTTCGATTCCCGCCAGGAATAAGGGCAAGCATGGCGACGTTTACAGAGTCGGACTGGAACTGTCGGTCGAAACCGTGATCCTACCTCATCGGGTCAATATCATGCCAAAGACCACCCTTAGCCTTCTTCTCTTCGCGCTCGCGGCACCTCTTGCCGGATGCGCAAATTTCGCCGCCGTCTCGAGCGGGATGCCCGCGCAGCAGGTCCAGGCGAAGCTGGGCACACCCGAAATGGTCAGGAAGAACGCCGACGGCTCGGAGGTCTGGGAATATCCGGGGGGCCCGCTCGGAAGGCAAACCTTCATGGTGACCCTGGGGTCCGACCGCGCGGTGCGGGAAGTCCGCCAGGTGCTGAGCGACGAGTATTTTTCGAGGGTGCGCGCGGGCATGTCCCGCGACGAAGTGCGGCGGCTGCTCGGCAAGCCCGGGGAGATCATGGTTTTCAGCGCCCGCGACGAGGAGGTCTGGTCCTGGCGCTACCTGGAGCAGAATCCCATGTTCTTCAACGTGCTCTTCGACCGCTCAGCGGGCACGGTCAGGACCACCCAGCGGCTCGAGGAAATCCTCTTGATCGACATGAACTGCTGAAGCGACCGGGAGAGGTATGAATGCCCGCGCAGTCCTTGTGCTGCTCCCCGCCCTGTTCGCGGCGGGCTGCGCAAGCTATTCCGCCATCAGTCCGGGCGCTTCCGCCCAGCAGGTCGAGAGCTTGGTGGGTGCGCCGGCAAGCGTGTGGAAGAACCCGGACGGCTCCGAGGTCTGGGAATATCCGCTGGGGCCGCTCGGGGTCGAAACCTACATGGTGACGCTGGGGTCCGACCGCACCGTGCGGGAAGTTCGCCAGGTGTTGAGCGAAGAAACCATTTCCAAGCTGCACGTCGGAATGCCCCGCGACGAAGTGCGCCGGCTGCTCGGCAGGCCGCGGGACATCGGCTTTTCCGGCTTGAGCGATGAAGAAATATGGTCCTGGCGCTATCGCGACTGGGGAGTCCGTAACATGGAGCTCTACGTCCAGTTCGACAGGCCTACCGGCGCGCTCAAGAAGATTACGCGGTTCCAGATCGATACGAGCGACGGCAAGCGCCAATAAGTCCTAAAGCGTTTCGCTTCATGATCGAAGCACTTCATCGCGCCGCCCTGCTCGCCCTCGCCTTCCTGGCGACCGGGTGCGTGAATTTTTCCGCCCTGTCCCCGGGAGATTCCGCTCAGGAGGTCGAATCGCGCGTCGGCGCGCCCGGCACCGTGTGGGAAAACGCCGACGGCTCCGCGGTCTGGGAATACCCGCAGGGCTTTTACGCAGTGCAGACTTTCATGGTCGCTTTCGGCCCGGACCACGCCGTGCGCGAGGTCCACCAAGTGCTCAACGAGGCCTATTTCTCCAGGATCCAGCCGGGAATGTCCCGCGAGGATGTTCGCCGCCTGATCGGAAAACCGAGGGAGATCTGGTACTTCGCGCCCCGCGACGAGGAGACCTGGACCTGGCGCTATTACGATATCAACTACAGGTTCTTCAACGTCCTCTTCGATCGCTCCAGCGGCACGGTCAGGACCACCCTGCGACTGGATGAAATCCTCTTCCTGGACGGCGGGCGCGGCAGACGCTGAGCCGAGTCAGCGTTTCTCCTGCTCGTATTCCTTCATCGCCTCGCGGGCGAGTCGGAACGCCTCGACCCCCGCGGGCATTCCGCAGTACACCGCCACCTGAAGGAGGACCTCGCGAATCTCCTCGCGCGTGCAGCCGTTGGTGAGCGCGCCCTTCACGTGGGTCTTGAATTCGTTCGGGCGGTTCAGAGCGGAGAGCATGCCGAGGTTGACCAGGCTGCGGAGCTTCCGCGGCAGCTGCGGCCGCGCCCACAGCCATCCCCAGCAAGACTGGGTCACCAGTTCCTGCATCGGCATGCCGAAATCATCGACCGTCTTGAGCGCTCGCTCCACGTACTCGGCGCCGAGCACTTCCTTGCGCACGGCGAGTCCCTTGTCCCACAGTTCTTTCGACATTGCTCTTTCCTTTCGGGTTGTTTGCGCGGAACGGATCAGGCCATCGTATGGTTCAACTCGCCGATCGCCTCGATCCACAGCTTCACGCTGTCCCCGGGCTTCAGGAACCGGCCCCGTCCCATGCCCACGCCCGCCGGCGTTCCGGTGAGCACGAGATCTCCCGGGTAGAGCGTCACGCGCGAAGACAGCATCGCGATCTGCTCGGCGGTATCGAAGATCAGCTTGCTCGTGTGGGAGTCCTGCATCAGCTCGCCGTTCACCCAGAGCTTGATTCCGAGCTGATGGGGATCGCGGATGTCGCCGGCGGGAACGATCCACGGTCCGAGCGGGCAGGAGCCGTCGAAGCACTTCTGGCTGACCCAGTCGTAATGGAAAGGCGAAGTCGGCGGGTTCTTGTCGCGCTTCATCGCGTCGCGCGCCGAGAGATCGTTCGCGATGGTGTAGCCGGCGACGCAGCCCAGGGCCTTCTCCACCGGTACGTTTTTCGACGTCCTGCCGATTACCGCTGCCAGCTCGACCTCCCAGTCCACCTTCTGCGAGTACGCCGGGAGCTTCACTTTCGAGCCGGGCCCGACCACCGAGCTCCTCGAGGTCTTGACGAAGTGCCAGGGCTTCTCGCCCAGGTCCTTCATCGTCGGTCCCGGCTCCTTGCCCTGCGCGCGCGCCATCTCGGCCATGTGGTCGGTGTAGTTCGCTCCCGCGCAGTAGATATTGCCCGGATACAGCACCGGCGCGAGCAGCTTCGCGCGCTTGAGCG
>Ga0137463_1000728_pt1 | contig 11021 bp, 12 predicted proteins | sample EasRivERMGT800_2_FD_102333 | JGI IMG/M metagenome (GOLD analysis project Ga0137463, IMG submission 102333) | Soil microbial communities from meander-bound floodplain in the East River, Colorado, USA - East River MetaG ERMGT800_2 | ecosystem: Environmental > Terrestrial > Soil > Floodplain ...
CCACGTGCAAAGCGAGCGGCACGACTCGATCGGGCGTGTAGCCGCGCGCGAAAAGCGAGGATAGCCAGCGGTCGGCGGGCGGGCAGCTGTCGCAGCCCTCCGATGTGTACAGCTCGACCAGCGCGGTGGTGTGCGGCCCGCTGTAGGTCGAGCACGCCGGATCGGCGGCGTGCGCGGCGAAGGCGAAGGCGAAGGCGAGCGCAGCAAGAAGGTATTTCGATTTCATGCTTTCTTCCGTCGTTGGGAAGGTTCCTTCCTTACACGGGCGCATGGTACACGCAACTGCGGCCGGGGACCATTTGCGGCGCCGGCCTTAGGCCTATAATCGCCGCCGGCCCGCCCATGGATTCTTCCGTAAGCCGCGTCTACGCGCCGTTCTTTTCCAGCGCGTTCAGCTGGAACTTCGCACTCGGCATGACGCAATTGCTGATCCCGCTCTACGCGCGGGAACTGGGCTACTCCGGTGTCGCGATCGGCAGCCTGATCGCACTCCCCGTCATCGTGCAGATGATCTTCAACCTCATCGGCGGAGCGTGGACCGACCGCATCGGCGGCATGAACATTTCCCTGGTCGCGTTCGCGGCCACCGCCGCGGCCGGAATCATGTTCGCCGCATCGTCGAGTTTCGCGGGCCTCTTCGCCGCGCAGATCGTGATGATCGTGGCACGCGCCGTCTATTGGCCGGCGAGCTGGACGCTGGTGAGCCAGCTTCCCGGCGAGCGCGGCAGCTTGATGGGGACGCTGAACGCAATCACGAGCTTCGGCCAGATCGCCGGCACCGTCGGCGCCGGGATGATCATCGCGGGCTGGGGCTTCGGCGCGGGCTTCTCGACCGTGGCGGCGATGGGCGTGGTGTCTTTTGCCTTGGGCCTCACGTTCCGCTACGCGCCCCCGGCCCGGGAGAAGGCCCCGCCCGCGGTGCTTGCGACCTACCGAATGCTGCTCGGCCGGCGCTCGATCTATTACGGCATCATGTGCGCCTACATCTCGGCGCTGCCATTTTCGTTGAGCGTCTCGTTTTATCCGATCCTGCTCATCGAGCAGGGGTTCGGCTCGGAAGCGGCAGGCTGGCTCGTCGGAATGCGCGCCCTGGGCGCGATTGCGGCCGGCGTCGTGCTCGCGCGCTTCGTGAAGCACGCGGACGATTCCTCGGTGCCGCTCGCCTCGGCCCTGGCCGTCGCAGCCTCGGTGGGCCTGGTCGCCCTTTTCACGAACCCGGCGATCATCGCCTTCTTCCTCTTCGGCGTGGGACTCGGCTCGGGCGTGATGACGATCTATTTCCAGATCCTCGTGAGCACCTTGTCCTCCGGCGATACTCGCGGATCGGCGATGGCGCTCGCCGGGATGGGGTGGAGCCTCTCGCACATTTCGACTCCTCTTGTCATGGGCGCTCTGAAGGACCTGTACGGCATTCAGGCCGCCTTCTACGCCCTGGGCGCCTTCGCGTTTCTGTTCTCGTTCGCCCTTCCTGCGGTCCACCGCTGGTCGCTCGCCGGCGGAAGGCCGGGTTGAACGCGGGCGCCCGAGGCGTTCTTTCCCGGCTCCCGAAGTCCGGTAGACTGCGCTCTTCGGCCTCCGTGGAGCCCGACCGTGAACACATTCTACAAGTGGATGGGAATCGTCCTCGCCGCAGGCATCGCGCTCATGGTGATCGAGGTTCACTTCGCGAAGAAGAAAAAGGAAGGCTTCACCCCGACCGACAGGAAGCGCGTCGTCGGCATCTTCTGGCTCACGATTTTCTTTTGTCTGCTGGTGGCCGGAATCATCTGGCTGTCGGACTGAGCGGATGAGGGTGCCTCTGGGGGTGCTCGATCAGTCCCCCGTCATCAGCGGACACAGTCCCGCTAGAGCGATCGCCGAAACCGTCTCGCTCGCCCGGCTCGCCGAAGACCTGGGCTACCGCCGCTACTGGCTCGCCGAACACCACGCCATTGCGGCGCTCGCCGATCCCAGTCCCGAGATTCTCGTCTCCCGCGTGGCCTCCGTCACCTCGCGCATCCGCGTCGGAACGGGCGGCGTGCTCCTGCCCTACTACAGCCCGCTGAAAATCGCCGAGCAGTTCCGCATGCTGGAGGCTCTCTTTCCCGGGCGCATCGATCTCGGCATCGGCCGCGCGCCGGGCGGGGACCCGCGCACGGCGCTCGCGCTCATGGACGGCGAATACCAGGGAGCGGAGCGCATGCCGCAGCAGGTGCAGGATCTGATCGGTTTTCTCGACGGGATGCTGCCCGCGGGTCATCCGTACGTCAAGGTCAAGGCCCAACCCGCTGGAGACACTTCCCCCGAAATATGGCTGCTCGGGTCCTCGGATTACAGCGGCGCACTCGCCGCTCAGCTCGGCCTGCGCTTCGCGTTCGCGCATTTCATCAGCGCGTTCGGAGGCGAAGCGGTGGCGCGCGCCTACCGCGATCAGTACCGGCCCTCGGAGCGCGAGCCGGAGTCCCGGTCGCTCGTATGCGCCTTCGTGATCTGCGCGGAGACCCGGGAGAAGGCCGAGCGCCTCGCCGCGAGCGTCGATCTTCGGCGCCTGCACATGGCAAAAGGGATCGATGCGCCCGTGCCGACGCTCGAGGAAGCCCGAGCCTACCGCGCCTCACCGCAGGAGCGCGCCTACATCGAGCAGCAGCGCGCGCGCCTGGTGCACGGCGACCCGGGAGAAGTGCGGGAAAAACTGCTGGAGCTGAAGGAAAAGTTCGCCGCCGACGAGCTGATGGTGATCACCATCACCGGCGACTACGAGAGCCGGCGGACTTCGTACCGGCTCGTGGCGGAGGCGTTCGCCTAGCCTTTTCTCCGGACGCGTGCCGCTTCGGCCACTCGGTCCGATTGCGGCCGGCTTGCTTCGCCGCGTAGAGCGCGACATCGGCCTGGGCAAGCAGCTTCTGGGAATCCGCTGACCGCTCCAACTCGACCAGCCCGAGCGAAACGGTCACCTGGGGCAGCGGGCGTCCCTCGTAGTCGAACGCCGCTCCAGCGATCGCCTCGCGCAGCCGCTCGGCGGCGCTGATGGCACCCGGCAGCGAAGTCTGAGGGAAGATCAGCGCGAACTCCTCGCCGCCGACGCGCGCCGCGAAGTCGCTGGGCCTCAGGTTGCCGCGCACCAGCCGTCCCACCTGCAGCAGCACGGCGTCCCCGGCGGCATGCCCGAAGCTGTCGTTGACGCGCTTGAAATGATCGATATCCATCATCGCGATGCACAGCGGCTCTGACGCGTGCAGGTGGCGCTGGACGATGCGAGGCAGGGTCTGGTCGAGCCAGCGCCGGTTGCGGAAGCCGGTGAGGGCGTCGCTGAGAGCCGCCTGCTCGAACTGCCGGCGCAGGGCGATGTTCGCCTCCACGGCCTCGTTGTTCGAGCGCAATCGTTTTGCCAGACGGACCAGCAAGCCGACCGAAAACTCGTGCGAGGACTCGGCAAGCCACCAGAAAGTCTCTTCGTCCAGAACCAGGAGCTGCGTCGGCTCCTCCGCGGCGACCGTGGCGGTTGCTGCGCTGCCCGCGAGCAGCGACAGCTCGCCGACGGTCTCGCCCCGGCCGATGCGCGCGAGCGGCGGGCTGCCGCCGTCCAACTCCACGCGCAGCAGGCCCGAGACTACGAGGTAGACGCTCAGGTTCGGCTCGCCCCGCCGGAGCAGCTGTTTTCCCGCTTCGAGCTGCTGCAGCCGGGCACGCGGCACCAGCGCGTCGAGGATCTCGTCTCCGATTCCCTGGAGCGCCTGGAGCTCGCGGAGCACGGCGACACTCACGCCTGACGCCTGATCGCGGGCGGACTCCCTGCGCGCGACAGGCGGCCCAGGCTGCGGCGGTTTGTGTGCGGAGCTCACGTGAATGTCCCAGCTGGCGTGACCCCGGAAACACGGATGGAACCGGAGCAGGTCCGCTTCTGAGGCTCCTTACGAGGATAAAGAGAAGCGAAGCAGAAGTCGAGGGTCGCTAGAAGAGGTGCACCGCGGTCGGCCAGAAGAAGCCGATCAGGCTGAACGCGACACCGACCCCGCCCAGTGCGTAGGCGATCCAGAGCAGCGCCGCGACGCCGGTGATGATCTGGGCCGAGGCGAGCACGATCGCGATCTGCACGACGGCCGAGGCGATCTCGTAGTGGTGGTAGGCCGCCATCGCGCGGTCGCGCTTTGCCTCCCCCTCCTTCGCGCGCGCCATGAGCTCCTTGCGGCCTTCATTGGTTTCGGGCTCGGACTGGTAGCGCTCGGCGGTCTTCTTCCAGGAATCGACCTGCTTCTTCACCGCCTCGGGCGCCTTCTGCCCGAACTGCGCCTCCATCTCCTCGGCGGCGGTGCGGACGGTCGTCTGGCGGATGGTCTTTGCCTGGAAAAAGGCCCACAGGTTCGAGGCCTCGATATGGTTGGTAAGCGCGTTCGTCTGCGCCGCCTTGCCGAGCGTCTCGGAAAACGCGAGCACCAGCGCGAGGACCGCGATAAAGAGGGCGACCTTCTTGTTGGCGGGATCGACGTGGGCGTGGGCTCCGGACATTTCTGTTCTCCCCTTTCGTGAGACCGGCGAATTCTAGCTCAGTCCGCCTCGGGCGCGGAACCCGGCCACCGCAGGCACCTGCCCCGATTCAGCGATCCGCTAGAAGCGGATCAGCACGCTCGCGGAGATCAAGCTCACGCTGACGCGGCCGGTGTCGCTGCTGTCACCCACTTCGCCATAATCCTCGTACTCGACCCGCGCCGCGATGCTGCGCGTGAAGTCGTATTGACCGCCGATGCCGAAATATAGATTGGTCTTGCTGGTCGAAGCGCCCGATCCCACGGTGAATCCCGCGTCGGCAAGAGCCGTACCGACCGCGCCCGTCGCGGTGGCGAGAGAAATCTTCGCGGTCGAGCCGAATAGACCTACGCGACCGAATAGGGACAAGTCGTTGGACAGGGGCAGTGTTCCGACGCCGCTCAAGGTGAACCCCGACACCTTGTAGTCGAAGCCTGCGGTTCCGGCTCCGGCGCCGTTGTAGTTGTATTTGAACTTGCCGAGATTCGTATAGCCCACCTCCGCCGCCCAGTTCCTGTCGAATCGAATTCCGGCAAACAACTTCATTCCGGTATCCGTTTTGGTCTGGGATTCCGCAACCTGAGGAAGGCCCAGGCTGAAATCGCTGGAATTGAAACTGGCGTCCGAGCCGCCCAGCCCTCCGCCGACATACCCGCCCTGGGATTGGGCCCGGACATCGACCGCGATCAGCGACGCCGGGATCAGGAATAGGAGCAAATGGATCGTCTTGTGCATTTTTTTTCCTTTACATGGAAAATGGGCCGACAGTGATGCGTGCGCAGGTCGGCCTCGCGCGTTGCTAGCGCCGCACGCCCGGCGTCTCGATCGGCAGCCCCTGCGCGCGCCACGCGAGGAACAGTTCGAGGTCGAGGTATTCCTGCGAGCCGTAGGGCAGCATCTCGGCGCGTATTCCGGAGAGGCAGGCCCGCAACCGGCGCTCGAGCGAACCCATCGTCTGCCACTCCATGCGATAGGCCGGGTAGGCGTTGGGATGGCCCTGGCTGATGGTCTCGGAGAGCAGGCGCTTGCCCCAGTTCTCGTCGTGACAGTGCGCGCACGATAGGTTCATCTGTCCGCGGCGCCGATGGTACCCGGCGCGCCCGGATTCGAAATGCGCGCGCGCCGCGCCTTCGATGCTCGAAGCGATCGGCAGGCCGAGCGACTGGCGCGCGACGTAAGCGGTGAGTGCGAGCAGCTCCTCGGACTCGTAACGCAAGGGCCCGGCTCCCATGCGCTCGGTGCGGCACTGGTTGATGCGGCTCTCGACATTGAAGAGTTTTCCGCTCGCCTTGTCGATGCGCGGGTAATGCGCCGCGACCCCGCGCATGCTCGTGTCCTTGTGGCAGCTTGCGCAGGCGAGAGTCCTTTTTCCGGCCGGCTCGCTCCAGAGCTTCTCCCCGCGCTCGACCCACAGCATGCCGGGATTGGCGAAATCATCGTTCTGCAGGGCACGCAGATCGGGGCCGAGAAATGCGGAGCCGGACTTGAGCTCGCCCGCAGGTATCGCGCGTTCCTGCGCGAGCGCCGTGCCCGCGGCGAGCGCCGCCGCGACGAGAGCGAACCGCGCGCGGGCGCGCCTCATCCCTTGACTACGATGGACTGGCGCTCCGAGCCTTGCAGGCCTTCGTCGTCGATCCAGGTGAATTCGAAATCGCCGCTCGCTTCGGCGACGGTGTAGAACTGCACGTAAGGATTGGCGGAGATGCCCGAGGACAGGTCGGCGCGGAATACTTCCACTCCGTTGTAGCGGCAGGACAAGACGTTGATGACGTTGCGCTTGATGAGGTGCCCGACGTCGTCGTGGCGATAGCCGGTCTCCATCGGGTGCTGGATGAGGATGCGGATTTCGATGATCTCGCCGCGCTTCGCCTCCCGGGGGACCTGGATTTTCGCGGCCATGGACGAATCAGCTTTCGTCCAGGCAGGCCGAGAGCGTGACCACGACGGACGCCGTGTCGTACCAGAACGAGCCGTCGGAGAGCTTCGCCACCGCGGTGACGCGCTGGCTGCCCGCGAGCCGCACGCGCGAGTTGATCTCGGCCTTGCCGGCGCGCGGGCCGAGATAGAAGTTCGCCATGTTGCGCACGGGATTCCGTTCCGAATACAGGTGGATGCTCTTCACGTGGTCGGCCTCCGTCATGGGGCTGTCCACGGTGATGCGGATGGGAACGGAATTCCCGTTGTCGGCGAGCTGCGGCAGGACGAGCGTCACCTTGCCCTTCTTCACCGGAGCACCGTTGGTGACCCCTCCGACGAGCGGGTCGAGGGGGTCGACCTGCGCGAGCGCCGTGCCGGGAAGCGCGAGGCTGCCGGCGAGACCGGCGAGGAAATCGCGGCGCTTCATTGCGGCACCTTCAAGCTCGCGAGCCAGGCGACCACGTCTTCGACCTGCTGCGCGGAGAGCAGGGGCTTGCCGCGGTACGCGGCCGCGACCTGCGCGAGGCCTTCAGTCCTGTAGTAGGCGGGCATGGGCGTATTCGGATTCACGCGCGTGGAATCGGCGACGCGGAGCCTCAGCTGAGCGGGGGAGAGCCGCGCGCCGGCGCCCGCGAGCGTGGGCGCGATATTCCCGTAGTTCTTCTCGCCGGGCACTGCATGGCACAGGGTACAGGCTCCTGCATCGCGGTTCACCGCTATGCTTCGACCGCGCGCCGGGTCGCCGGGTTCTCGCGTGAGCGGCCGGGGAATTGCGTCTCCGACCGCCTCGAAGTGCACTGGGTTCTGCCCAATTGCAGGCGCAGGGACCAGAGAAACGATCAGCGATGCGAGCACCGCCGCCGTCCTTCGTCGTCCCCGCGAAAGCGGGGACCCAGTGGTTTTCGCACGCTGGATTCCCGCTTTCGCGGGAATGACAGTGCCACCGGTAAGCCCTCTGCTCAGTTCCGCACCCGCCTCAAGCCAGCGTCAGCCCGTGGTTCTTCAAGGGCAGCGAGCGCATGCGCTTGCCGGTAGCGGCGAAGATCGCGTTGCACACGGCCGGCGCGATCGAAGCCTGGCCGGGCTCGCCCACCCCGCCCCAGAACCCGCCAGAGGGCGCGAGCACGACCTCGACCTTGGGCATTTCCCGCAGCCGCATCATCCGGTAGTCGTGGAAATTCGACTGCTCCACGCGTCCCTCCTTGAGGGTGATCTCGCCCCAGAACATCGCGGTCAGCATGAACACGGCGCTGCCCTGCATTTGCGCCTGGATGTTGTCCGGGTTCACCGCATAGCCCGGGTCGATGCCGAGCACCAGACGCCGGATGTTCACCTCGCCGTTCTTGTCGACCGAGAGCTCGGCCACCACGGAGGTGTAGCTGCCGTAGGCTTCGGTCTGTGCGATGCCGCGGAACACGCCGGCCGGAAGCGGCTGACCCCAACCTGCGGCTTTCGCCGTGGCTTCGAGGATGCCGAGATCCTTCGGCGATTTCTGAAGCAGCGCGCGACGGTATTCGAAAGGATCCTTGCCGGCCGCCGCCGCCAGCTCGTCCATGAAGGACTCGCGAACGAACGGATTCTGCGAATGCCCGACGGTGCGCCAGAAACCGACCGGCACGTGCGCGTTGCGCTGCGCGTACTCGATCCTGACGTTCGGGATGGCGTGCGGCAGGTCGTGAAGCGAGGCGACCGCCTGCGGATCGATGCCCTCCGCCGGCGCGAGCGGCGGCTTGAGCGGTAAATGCAGCAGCGTCGAGATGATCGACGTGGACGCCACGCGCGAGTACCAAGCCACCGGATTTCCGGAGGCGTCCAGTCCGGCTTTCATGCGGATCAGGCTCGCGGGCCGGTAGAGGTCGTGCTGCGTGTCCTCCTCGCGCGTCCAGAGCATCTTCACCGGCGTGCCTTCCATCGCCTTGGCGATCATGACGCCCTGACGCACGAAGTCCTGGCCGCCGCCGCGACGGCCGAAGCCGCCGCCCAGCTGCACGCGGTGCACTTCGACATTCTCGAGCGGCACGCCCGCAGTCGCCGCCGCAACGGCGAGCGAAGCCTCGGCGTTCTGGGTGGAGGTCCAGATGTCCACCTTGCCGTCCTTGATGAGCGCGGTGCAGCCCATCGGTTCCATTGTGGAGTGCGCGAGATAAGGCGTGTAGTACTCGGCTTCGAGCTTTTTCGCCGCCGAGGCGAATGCCTGGTCGAAATCGCCGTCCTTGCGCGAGACCGCGATGTCCGTCTGGGCATCGAGCCCTCCGCGGTAGAACTCCATGATGCTCGCGCTCGAGATATTGCCGCTGGAGCCCGCGTCCCACTCGATGTTGACGTCCCGAAGCGCCTCTTTCGCGCGCCACCAGTTGTCGGCGACCACGGCGACGAAAGTCCCGAGCGGCACCACCTTGACGATGCCGCGCCGGCCCTGCACTTTCGCCGCATCGACCGATTTGACCTTCCCGCCGAACACCGGGCACTGCGCGATCGCGGCGTACATCATTCCGGGCAGCTGCGCGTCGATGCCGTAGCGCTGCCTGCCCATCACCGTGTCGGGAATGTCGACGCGCTTGACGGACTTGCCGATCAGCTTCCAGTCCTTGGGGTCTTTCAGTTTCACGTCCTTCGGCGGCTCGAGCCTGGAGGCGGCGTCGGCCACTTTTCCGAAGCTCACCCTGCGCTTGCTCGGACCGTGGGTGATGAAGCTGTTGGATGCCGAGCATTCCGACATCGGCACGCCCCACTGCTGCGCCGCCGCGGCGATGAGCATTTCGCGCGCAGTCGCTCCGGCCTTACGCAGGTATTCCTGAGAGGTGCGGATGGTCCGGCTGCCCACCGACGCCATGTCGCCCCAGGCGCGCTTGCGCTTCACGTTCGCGTTGGCCGAGGCGTATTCGATCTTCACCCTTCTCCAGTCGCATTCCAGCTCCTCGGCGACCAGCATCGGGGCGGAGGTCATGCTGCCCTGCCCCATCTCGGAGCGGGCGTAGCGGATGATGATCGCATCGTCCGGGCGGATCACGACCCAGGCGTTGATCTCCGCGGCTCCATCGGCCTTCTGCGCGAGCGCGCCGGGGAAACTGAACCCGACGGTCAGGCCGCCGCCGATCGCGGCGGATTGCTTCAGGAACTTCCTGCGCGCAGGTTCGAATTTGTGAGCAAATGTCCTGGTCATGGTCGCCCCCTATGCCTTAGCCGACTTCGTGGATTTCGCCGCGGCGTGGATTGCCGTGCGAATGCGCGCATAGGTTCCGCAGCGGCAGATGTTGGTCATCGCCGCGTCGATGTCCTTGTCGCTCGGGTCGCGATTCTTGCCGAGCAGGGCGACTGCCGCCATGATCTGCCCCGACTGGCAGTAGCCGCACTGCGGCACTTCGTGATCGATCCACGCCCTTTGCACCGGGTGCAGCTGGCCGCGCTGCGCGAGCCCTTCGATGGTGAGCACTTTCTGGCCGGCGGCCGCGGACACGGGCACCGAGCAGGAGCGCACCGGCTCGCCGTTCAGGTGCACGGTGCAGGCGCCGCACTGGGCGATGCCGCAGCCGAACTTGGGGCCTTTCACGTCGAGCACGTCCCGCAACACCCACAACAGGGGCATCTCCGGCTCGACGTCGACGCTGTGTTTCTTGCCGTTGACGGTGAGTTCGATCATGGAATCTCCTTTGTTTGCATATCCATCGGCATTTGTCGGGCGTTTTCGTGGACTCGCAAGCCGCGCGTAGTCTACCGCATCACGCGAGGCGCAGTCCCTGGTTCTTGAGCGGCAGCGAGCGGATTCTCTTGCCGGTCGCGGCGAAAATCGCATTGCACAACGCGGGCGCAAGCGGCGCGAGCGGCGTCTCGCCCATCCCGCCCCAGAACCCGCCGCTCGGGACGAGCACCGCTTCGATCCGCTTCGGCATCTCGGCGATGCGCATGATGCGGTAGTCGTGGAAATTGGACTGCTCGACGCGGCCCTCCCTCAAGGTGATTTCGCCCCAGAGGACGGAGGTGAGCCCGTAGGCGACGCAGCTTTGCACCTGCGCTTCCGCCGAATCCGGATTCACCACGTAGCCCGGATCCACCGCCACCACCACGCGCTGGATGTCCAGTTCGCCGCCCTCGCTCACCGCGACTTCGAACACCGCCGCGGCGTAGCTGCCGTGCGAATCCTGCACCGCGATGCCGCGGTGCACGCCGGCGGGAAGCGGCGAACCCCAACCCGAGGCCCGGGCCGCGGCGTCGAGCACGCCCAGATCCTTGGGTCTTTTCTGCAGCAGGGCGCGGCGGAATTCGTAGGGGTCCTTGTCCGCGGCGTGCGCCATTTCATCCACGAAGCTCTCGCGCATAAACGGGTTCTGCGAGTGGAACACCGTGCGCATGAAGCCCACCGGCACGTGGCTGTTCCGCATCGCGAACTCGATCTTGAGGTTCGGCACCTCGTAGGGCATATCGACGATGCCGCCGAGCGCGTGCCGGTCCACGCCTTCCTTGATCTCCTGCGGCCGCACCCCGGCCATGATGGAATGGCTGGCGTCGCGGACGCGCCAGGCGGTGAGCTTGCCGCCTGAGTCGAGCGCCGCCTTGAAGCGCATCAGCGTCATCGGGCGGTAGAAATCGTGCTGCATGTCCTC
>Ga0137463_1000729_pt1 | contig 11009 bp, 11 predicted proteins | sample EasRivERMGT800_2_FD_102333 | JGI IMG/M metagenome (GOLD analysis project Ga0137463, IMG submission 102333) | Soil microbial communities from meander-bound floodplain in the East River, Colorado, USA - East River MetaG ERMGT800_2 | ecosystem: Environmental > Terrestrial > Soil > Floodplain ...
AGGAGATGCCTTGAACAAGCCCCGCGAATTCGACGCCGCGCTGCTCGAGGAGATGCGGGCGCTACTCGGCTATTGTGTCACGACCTCGCGGGGCGTGCGCGAGCATCACGGCAAGGATGAGTCGTACTTTCCGTACGCGCCGCCCGATGCGGTGGTATTTCCAGAATCCACGGAGGAAGTGCGCGACATCGTCGATCTCTGCCGGCGCCACAAGACGCCGATGATCCCGTTCGGAGTCGGCACCTCGCTCGAGGGACACGTGCTCGCCATCCACGGCGGGGTGTGCATCGATCTTTCGCGCATGAACAAGGTGCTCGCCGTGCACGAGGCCGACTTGGACGCGGTGGTCCAGGCGGGCGTGACGCGGAAGCAATTGAACGAGCACATCCGGCACACGGGTCTTTTCTTCCCCGTCGATCCTGGAGCGGACGCGACGCTGGGCGGCATGGCCGCGACGCGTGCATCGGGCACGAACGCCGTGCGCTACGGCACCATGCGCGAGAACGTGCTCGCGCTGACGGTGGTGCTCGCCGACGGCCGCGTCATCACCACCTCGCGCCGCTCACGCAAGTCGGCCGCGGGCTACGACCTGACGCGCCTGTTCGTGGGGTCGGAGGGAACGCTCGGAATCATCACCGAGCTCACCGTGCGCCTCTACGCCGTCCCCGAGGCGATGTCCGCGGCGACGTGCTCCTTTCCCGACATGGCCGGCGCGGTCAACACGGTGATCCACACCCTGCAAGCCGGGATTCCGATCGCGCGCAGCGAAGCCTTGTGCGCGACGACGATGAAGGCGATCAACGCCTACTCGAAAACGAGCTATCGCGAGCAGCCGACGCTGTTCCTCGAATTCCACGGCACTCAGGCAAGCGTCGAAGAGCAGGCTAAGCTCGTAGAGGATATCGCCCGCGAGAACGGCGGCATGGGCTTCGAATGGACCACGAAACCCGAAGACCGCAACCGGCTCTGGACGGCGCGCCATCAGGCCTATTTCGCCTGCCTCCAGCTGCGGCCCGGCTCGCGCGCCGTTTCGACCGACGTGTGCGTTCCGATTTCGAGACTCACGGAGTGCATCGTCGAGACTTCGAAAGACATCTCCCGCGCTTCGATGCCGATACCGCTTTTCGGCCACGTCGGAGACGGCAACTTCCACTGCGAAATTCTGATCCGGCCCGGCAACGAGGCCGAGCTCGAAGAAGCGAAAGCATTCAACGAGCGCGTCGTGGACCGCGCGCTTGCCATGGAGGGCACCTGCACCGGCGAGCACGGCATCGGCTTCGGCAAGATGCGGTCCCTGCGGAAGGAGCTGGGAGAGGCGGTCGATCTCATGGCGAGTTTGAAGCGCGCCATCGACCCGGAAAACCTCATGAATCCCGGAAAGGTCGTGGCCCTTTCGGACTAGAGCTTCAGAAAGTTTTCCCGGTAATACTTCAACTCCTCGATCGACTCGTAGATGTCCGCGAGCGCCTCGTGCTTGCCTTGCTTGACGAGGCCTTTCGCGAGTTCGGGCTTCCAGCGCCGCGCCAACTCCTTCAACGTGCTGACATCCAGGTTGCGATAGTGAAAATAGGCCTCGAGGCGCGGCATGTAGCGCGCGAGGAAGCGCCGGTCCTGGCAAATCGAGTTGCCGCACATCGGCGAAGTCTTGCCGGAAACGTGTTGCGCGAGGAACGCGAGCAGTTGCTCCTCCGCCGCAGCTTCGGTCAGCACCGAGGCCTTCACCTTGTCGATCAGTCCGGTGCGCGCGTGAGTGCTCTTGTTCCAGTCGTCCATGGCATCGAGGACCGCGTCGGGCTGGCGCACGACCAGGACCGGCGCCTCGGACAGTGCGTTCAGCCGCGAATCGGTCACGACGACGGCGATTTCGATGATGCGGTCCTTGTCGGGATCGAGGCCGGTCATTTCCATGTCCAACCAGACGAGGTTGTTCTGGTCCTGCGCCATGCCGCTTTTCCGTGGCCCCCTGTGTAGAATGGCATTGTCGCACAACCGTCTTCGTTCAATGCATTGGTTCACCGCTGTTTTTCTCGCCGCGCTCGCGCTCACCACGGTGGTACGCCTGTGGCTTTCGCGGCGGCACATCCGGCACGTCTTTGCAAACCGCACCGCCGTTCCGGCAGAGTTTGAGGGACGCATCGTGCTCGCCGCGCACCAGAAGGCGGCGGACTACACCATCGCCAAGGCGCGGCTTGGTCAGCTGGAAACACTCGTTGCAGCGGCGCTGCTGCTTGCATTCACTCTCGGCGGCGGCCTACAGGCCCTCTCGGAAGGGTGGGAACGAGTATTCGAAGCGGGTGGCTACGCGCACGGCATCGCGCTGATTGCTTCGGTCGCGCTTATTTCCGGCGTGGTCGATCTTCCCTTCGCCTTGTATCGCACCTTCGTGATCGAAGCACGCTTCGGTTTCAATCGCATGAGCCCGGCCTTGTTCATCGCCGATCTGGCCAAGCTTGCCGCACTCGGCGCGCTCCTCGGGATCCCTCTCGCCTTCGTCGTGCTGTGGCTCATTGCGAAGATGGGGGAGCACTGGTGGCTCACTGTGTGGCTCACCTGGGTGGCCTTCAGCCTGCTCGTCGCCATGATCTACCCCACGCTCATCGCACCTCTTTTCAACAAGTTCTCGCCGCTCGAGGACGCGGATTTGCGCGGCCGAATCGAGTCCCTGCTCGCCCGATGCGGATTTCGCGTTCGAAGCCTCTTCGTAACGGATAGCTCGAAGCGCTCGAGCCACGGCAACGCCTATTTCACCGGCTTCGGCGCGACCAAGCGCATCGTGCTCTTCGACACGCTGATTTCGCGCCTCTCCGCACCGGAAATCGAGGCGATCCTCGCCCACGAACTCGGGCATTTCTCACTTCGTCATGTGTGGAAGCGCATGGGCCTCGCCTTCGGCGTGAGTCTCGCGCTCTTGTGGGTGCTGGGATGGCTGATCGGGCGGGAGTGGTTCTACGCGTCGCTGGGCGTGCGCTCGCAGAGCACTGCGGTGGCGCTCGTGCTGTTCTTCATGGTCGTGCCGGTATTCACCTTTCTGCTGCAGCCGCTCGCGAGTTTGTATTCGCGCCTCCACGAATTCGAGGCCGACGCCTACGCGGCGCGACACGCCGATGCCCGCGACCTTGCGCGCGCCCTGGTCAGGCTCTACGAAGACAATGCGGCGACGCTCACCTCGGACCCTTTGCACTCGGCTTTTTACGATTCCCACCCGCCGGCGGTGTTGCGCATCGCGCGGCTGCAAACCCAGCAGGCCTAGGAGGCGGAACATGTCGACGCTCGCCGGAAAGAAGTGCAGACCCCTGCCCGCCGGGACACCGGCCCTGACGCGCGCGCGGATCGATGCGCTGCTCACGGAGGTGCCCGGCTGGACGTACGACGGCAAAGTCATCACGAAGAGCTGGTCGTTCAAGAACTATTACGAGACCCTTGCGTTCGTAAACGCAGTCGCCTGGCTCGTGCATCGCGAGGACCACCACCCGGACATGAGCGTCGGCTACAATCGCTGCCGGGTGGAATTCAGCACGCATTCGATAGGCGGGGTCTCCGAGAACGATTTCATCTGCGCGGCAAAGATCGAAGCGCTCGGGTCGATTTGAGCTGCGCCGGGGAAGCGATTGAAGGCGATTTTTTCCTCGCTCAATCTGGTCGAGGTGCACCATCTCAAGAACCTGCTTCAGTCGGCGGGCATACGCTGCCGCATCAGGAACGAAGACCTGGTACGCCTTGCCGGCGAGGTGCCCTTTCCCGAGTGCACCTTGCAGCTCGTGCCCGAGCGCGAAGAGGATTATCCGGCTGCGGAGAAGCTGCTCGCCGAATTTCTCCGACCGCAGTTGCGGCCGGTCAAGCCTTGGCGCTGTCCAGGCTGCGGCGAAACGATCGAAGGGCAGTTCACAGCCTGTTGGAAGTGCGGCGGTAACCGCTAAGCACCGTCACGTCGCTAGGTCGATGCGCCGGCAAGCGCGACCAGCAGCAATAAGAGCAGCCACACCACCAGAGCGCGCCAAACCAAGCCGACCGTGCTGTCCAGGTGACCGGTATCGGCCGGATCGCCCAAGCCCAGCTCCGGCCGTTCGACGACTGCTCCTCCCGCGAGGATGGGCATCCCGAGCCTCACCCCGAGCGCCCCCGCTCCGCTCGCAAGGACGATTCCGAGCGCGGGATCCGGCCAGGTTGCGGCCTGCGTGCGCCAGCAAAACACGGCATCCTCGAAGTCGCCCACCACGGCGAAGGCGGCAGCGGTAAAACGCACCGGCAGCCAGTCGAGTGCGGCGAACGCGCGGCGCGCAAAACGGCTGAAGCGCTCCAGCTCCGGCGAAGCCTTTTCGCCCCAGCGGTCGTTGAGGAACATCGACAGTCGATACAAAATCGCCCCCGTCGGCCCCGGCAGGAGCACGAACCAGAAAACCACCCCGAACACGTAGCGGTGCGATGCGACCAGAGCCTCTTCGATGGCCAGGCGCGTAATCGCCTCGCGGTCCAGATCGGCGCAGCTCGCCTGGCGCCAAGCCGAGAGGATGTCGCGCGCCTTGTCGAGATCGTTCTCCTTGAGCGCGAGATGAATGTCGGTGAAATAGTGGCTGCGCTGACGAAATCCCATCGTGAGATAGAGCGCCGCGACGTTGAGCAGGAGCGCAAGGAGGGGGCTTGCGCCGTACGCGGCCGTGTAGACGAGCCAGGCTCCGAGCACTGCAGGCAGTACCGCAATCACCCAGGCGATGGCGCCTTGCCGAGCTTCCCCGGCATTGAAAAGCCCCTCGAGGAATGTCGCATAACGCGCCAAGAGTGCGTACAAATAGCGGCGGTCGGCAAGCGGACGCCACTGCTCGAGGAGGAGCGCCGCAACGAGGGAGAGGAGGCTCATGGCTTCGATTCGTGATGACCCGGACAATCAGCCTTTCAGGAAGGAATGCAGGTTCATGAGCATGCCGGCCGTGGCTCCCCAGATGTAGTACTGTCGATACGGCATGGCGTAGTAGTGGCGCTCGCGGCCTTCGTGTACGACGCTGTTGCGCTGGTGGTTCGAAGGATCGAGCAGGAACTCCAGGGGCACTTCGAACACCTCGGCCACCTCGAAACCATCGGGCCGCAGCTCGAGCGGCGGGGTCAAGAGGCCCACCACCGGGGTTACCCGGTAGCCGGTCACGGTAACATACTGGTGCTGTTCTCCGAGAACTTCCACTCGCGCGGCCGCAAGACCGATTTCCTCTGCGGCCTCCCTCAGGGCAGTCTCCGCGGCGCACGCGTCTCCGGGCTCGCAGCGGCCGCCGGGAAAACTGATCTGTCCGGCATGATCGTTGAGGTGCGCGGTACGCCGCGTAAACAGAACCGTCAGCCCGCTCTCGCGCTTTACTACGGGCACGAGCACCGCAGCGGGCCGGATTTCCTGATGACCGCGCCATAGGTGGCCATCTCCAGAGGTCACCGGCTCGATCGTTCGAGACTCCGCAAAGCGCGAGCGCAACCAGAGTTCGTCAGGAGCGGAAACGGGTGAATTCATTTGACGAGACGCGAATTTCCGGCCCCTATTCTACGCGGCAGCGGTGCCGCGATCACGACGGGAGCCGGAATTGCATTCGACCTCGGCCGGCGCTATCCTATCGGCGGCCGGAATAGATCTGCCGGCAGCGGCGTTTACGTTTGCAACGCGGGCAACCGGAAGGCGTGGGTGCCAGCGGATCTAAGACCTTTTCAAGGAGAACCCATGAAGATTCGTTTTGCAGCATTGTTCGGCGCGCTCATGCTCGCCAGCGCCTCCGCGTTGGCCTTCCACTGCCCCGCGGACATGAAGAAGATCGACGCGGCATTGGGAAAGAACCCGAAGCTGTCGGCGCAGCAGATGGCCGACGTCAAGAAATTCCGCGCCGACGGTGAAGCGTTCCACAAGGTGGGCAAGCACCAGGAATCCGTCGACACGCTGGCCAAGGCGATGAAGATCCTGGGTATTTGACCTACGTTCCGGAAATGCGAAAACGCCGCGGCAAGCCGCGGCGTTTTCGTCTGTGCTCCCCGAGTCAGCCCGTGAACGAAGGCGTGCGCTTGAAGCGTTGCGTAGCCTCGACCAGCGCGCCGAGAATCCCCGGTTCCCAAGCGGAATGCCCGGCGTCAGGCACGATCCGGTACTCGGCTTGCGGCCAGGCCCGATGCAGCTCGTGCGCGGACACGAACGGGCAAACCATGTCATAGCGCCCTTGCACGATCACCCCGGGGATATCGCGCATCCGGTGGGCGTTCTCGAGCAGGCAGTTTTCGGGGAGAAAAATGTCGTTCACGAAATAATGCGCTTCGATCCGCGCAAGACCCAGCGCAACGACATCCCCGGCAAAATACGCGACGGTCTCGGAACTGGGAAGCAGAGTCGAGCAGGATCCCTCGTAGACGCTCCAGGCGCGCGCGGCCGGCATGTGGACCGCGGGATCGGGGTCGATCAATCGACGGTGATAATTGCGCAGCAAATCGCCGCGCTCCTCCGGAGGGAGGAAGCCCGAGAATTTCTCCCAGGGCTCCGGAAAGACCCCGCGCAGGCCGTAGAGAAACCACTCGATCTCGCTTCTGCGGCACAGGAAGATTCCGCGCAGAATCAGCGCGAGGCAGCGCTCCGGGTGCGCCTGCGCGTAGGCGATCGCCAGGGTGCTGCCCCATGAGCCCCCGAACACGACCCAGCGTTCCACGCGCAGATGCATGCGCAAAGTCTCCAGATCGGCAACCAGATGCGGGGTGGTGTTGTCGCGCACTTCCCCGAGAGGGGGTGAGCGCCCGGCGCCGCGCTGGTCGTAGACGATGATGCGATAGGCGCCGGGGTCGAAAAATCGCCGATGTTTCGGCGTGCTCCCCGCACCGGGGCCCCCATGCAGGAAAACAGCGGGGATCCCGTCCGGATCGCCGCTCTCCTCCCAGTACATCGAGTGCACGGCATCGAGCCGCAGCATGCCGCTTGCGCGCGGCTCGATTTCGGGGAAAAGACCCGGGACCGCCAAACTCGCAACCTCGCCCATCCGAGGTCCGCTACGCGATCAGGATCGTCGATCCGGTCGTCTTGCGCGCTTCGAGATCGCGCTGCGCCTGGGCCGCGTCCTTGAGCGCATAACGGTGGTTCACTTCGATCTTCACTTTCCCCGAGAGGACGACATCGAACAGATCCTTGGCGGTAGCGACCAAGTCGTCGCGCTTCGAGGTATGAGTAACCAGAGTCGGGCGCGTGATGTAGAGCGAACCCTTTTGCGCGAGCACACCCAACTCGAAAGCCGGCACCGCCCCAGAGGAGTTGCCGAAGCTCACCATGAGCCCGCGCGGCTGCAGGCAGTCGAGCGATCCCGTGAAAGTATCTTTTCCAACCGAGTCGTATACGACGGGCACGCCTTTGCCGCCGGTGAGCGCCTTGACGCGTTCTACGAAATTCTCCTTGCGGTAGTTGATGCAGTGGTCGGCGCCGTGCGCCTTGGCAAGGGCGCATTTTTCCTCCGAACCGGCAGTGCCGATCACCGTGGCGCCGAGCGCCTTCAGCCACTGGCAAGCGATCAATCCGACCCCGCCCGCAGTGGCGTGGAACAGGACGGTTTCGCCCGACTGAACCTTGTAGGTGCGCCTCAGCAGATACTGGGCGGTCATGCCTTTCAACATCATCGCCGCTGCGGTTTCGAAGGAAATACCCTCCGGCAGGACGACCAGGCGGTCGACCGGCATGGTGCGCACCTCGGAATAGGCGCCGGGAGCGCCGCCAGCATAAGCAACGCGATCGCCCGCTTTGACCTGCGTGACTCCTGTCCCTACGGCCTCCACCACGCCGGCCCCTTCGTTGCCCATCCCCGACGGCAGGGGGATCTTGTACAGCCCGGAGCGCTGGTAGACATCGAGAAAATTGAGTCCGCAGGCCTTGTGGCGCACGCGCGCCTCGCCCGGGCCGGGTTCGCCGACCTGGACGTCTTCCCATTTCAGAACTTCGGGCCCGCCTTGTTGGTGGATTCGAATCGCTTTAGGCATTGCTTCTCCTCAGTCAACGATGTTCGCCAGGGATCTCGTGCGCCCATCGGGCGCAGGGACTATTTTTTCGAAGGATCTTCGCGGCCGGCCCGCTGTTGCGGGACCTTGGACCGTGCCTCGGGCGTGGCGGCGACCGGGTGATCGCCGGCCGGTTCTGAAGGGTCCTGAGGCACGCTTCCTGCAGCGTTCTGCATCGCAGCAAGGCCGGCTTTCTGCATTTCCAGACCTTGAATGGTCATGCGCAGGACGTTGAGGTTCATGTTGAGCCAGTTCTCCACCGATTTCAGCTCCGCAATACGCCTTTCGACCTCACCCGGGAGGAGCGTCGGGGCCATCACCCCCGCCAGCGGCAAGCCCATCGGACCCCAAAGGCTTTTCAGGAATTCGAACGGATCGGGAGGCTGGTCCATGAGCGTGGGGCCGCGGTGAGAGCAGCCTCAAGTTTATTGTCGCGGACCCAAAAACTCCAGCACTTCGGCGCGGCGGGCCATGGTGTCCTGATAGCCCAGATCGATCAGCGCCTGGCAGTACCCCTTCTCGAAGAGCAGATAGCTCGCGAGGTTCGATCCGTTGCGGTTCATCGCACCGATGCCTCTCAGGAGGAAGCGTATAGTCCATGGCAGCTCGTTCACGTGGCGGACCACCATGCGCTCGATGGGCTGGCTGGGCGAGATCACGAGCACCTTGATCTGGCGCAGCGGCAAGCCCGCTTCCCGAAGCTTCTCGGGAGGGATGAGACTGATGGTGCGGTTTATTCTCTGCACGAGCTCGATATCGACGTTGAGGCTGTCCAGAAAAATACTGTTCAGGGCGTGGCCGGCGATCTGCGCCACCGAAGGATAAAGATTTCCGCGCACCCGAGGGGGCTCGGAGTGCGCGTCCTGCCGGCCGGTGCTCACCACCAGCACCCGGTCGGCACCCAGGTGCAGCGCCGGGCTGATCGGCGCGATCTGGCGCATCGAGCCGTCGCCGAAATATTCGCGGTTGATCTTCACCGCGGGGAATATGAAGGGCAGCGCCGCCGAAGCCATCAGATGCTCGACCCGGATCGGCATGGCGGCGCCGACGCGCTGGGTGCGCTCCCACGCTTCGGTGTCGGGCCCGCCCTGGTAGAAGGAGACGCTCTGTCCGGAAGAGTACCCCGAGCAGGTGATCGAGACCGCGTACAGGCAGCCGTTGTCGATGTTCTCCTGGATGCGACCGAAGTCGAGGCTGCGCGACACCATATCGGCGAGAGGGCTGTTGTCGAGCAGCGAAACCGGGCTGGTGCGCGACACCAGCGTCAACGCGGCGAGCCAGCGCGCCCCCACGCGGGCGATCCCGACCGGATCGGAACGGTAAACGTGGTGAACGTGAAAGTGCTCCCAAACCTCCAGGAGCTGCCCGACCGCAGCGTCGAAGTTGTCGGCGAACACCGCGAGCGTCGCGGCGTTGATCGCACCCGCCGAGGTGCCGCACAAAATGGAAAACGGATTCTTCTCAGGCAGCGGCAGCAGCTCCCTCACCGCTTTCAATACGCCGACCTGATAGGCCGCCCGGGCTCCGCCTCCGGTCAGGACGAGTCCTGCCTTGGACTTGATGGGTTCGGGATTCGCCATAGGGGGGCTTGTTCGGAAGTCGGCGGCGACAGGATGGGGTTTTCAGCTCCGGCGTGTCCGAGACTGCATTTCGTCGCCGAAGGCGTTGACATCCACCACGGTGAGCGCGGTCATGTTTACGATGCGCCTGACAGTCGCCGAAGAAGTGAGGATATGCACCGGTCGCGCCGCGCCGAGCAGGATCGGCCCGATTGTGATGCCGTCGCCCGCGGCGGTCTTCAGCAGATTGAAAGCGATATTGGCGGCGTCCAGAGTCGGCATGATCAGGAGATTCGCCTCCTCTTTTAGGCGTGAGCGCGGGAAATTCGCAAGCCTCAGCTCGGCGTTGAGGGCCGCGTCGCCGTGCATTTCGCCTTCGATTTCGAGTTCCGGAGCGAGCGAACGGATCAGCTCCAGCGCCGTGCGCATCTTCTGCGCCGACGGTGCATCGCTCGTGCCGAAGCTCGAGTGCGAGAGCAGGGCCGCCCTGGGGACCACGCCGAAGCGGCGGATCGCCTCTGCGGCGAGCGCCGTCATTTCCGCGAGCTGCTCGGCGGTAGGGTCGAGATTGACGTAGGTGTCGCAGATGAAAACCGTGCGCTTGGGCAGCATGAGGGCGTTCATCGCATAGAAATGCTTCGCACCCGGCCGCAAACCGATGACCTGGTCGATGTGCTGCAGGTGCAATCCGTACGTGCCGAAGGTACCGCAGATCATTCCGTCGGCCTCCCCACGATGCATCATCATCGCGCCGATCAGCGTATGGCGGCGGCGCATTTCCATCTGCGCGTATTGCTGCGAAACTCCGCGCCTCTCGCTGAGGCGGTGGTACTCCGTCCAATAATCGCGGTAGCGGGGGTCGGATTCCGGGTTGACAAGCTCGAAATCCGTCCCCGGCCGGATGCGCAGGCCGTAGCGCTCGATGCGCCGCTCGACGACGGCCGGTCTTCCCACCAGAACCAGCCTGGCAAGGCCCTCATCCACCACCACCTGCGCCGCACGCAGCATGCGCTCGTCCTCGGCCTCGGCAAATACGATCCGACGCCGCGGACCCTCCTTCGCCGCGTTGAAGATCGGCTTCATGATGAGGCCCGAGTGATAGACGAACTGCAAGAGCTGGTTGTTGTAGGCGTCGAAATCCACGATCGGGCGCGTGGCGACGCCGGAGTCCATGGCCGCCCTCGCCACTGCCGGCGCGATTTTTACGATCAGGCGCGGGTCGAACGGCTTGGGGATCAGGTATTCGGGTCCGAATTTCAGAGCCTGCTCGCCGTAAGCGGCGGCCACGATCTCCGATTGCTCCGCCATCGCAAGATCGGCAATGGCGTGGACCGCGGCGAGCTTCATGGGCTCGTTGATGGCGGTCGCTCCAACGTCGAGCGCGCCGCGAAAGATGAACGGAAAGCACAGGACGTTGTTCACCTGGTTCGGAAAATCCGACCGCCCCGTCGCCATGACCGC
>Ga0137463_1000730_pt1 | contig 10993 bp, 7 predicted proteins | sample EasRivERMGT800_2_FD_102333 | JGI IMG/M metagenome (GOLD analysis project Ga0137463, IMG submission 102333) | Soil microbial communities from meander-bound floodplain in the East River, Colorado, USA - East River MetaG ERMGT800_2 | ecosystem: Environmental > Terrestrial > Soil > Floodplain ...
CATGAGTATCTATTGCAGTAATGGTTTGGGTTACAGTTGCCGAATGATTACCACAAGCGTCTGTTGCATCCCAGGTGCGTGTAAAGACTCTTGAGCAGGAATTACCTGTTGTAGTATTGCTCAGCAGGTTCACGGTTGCTCCGCTGCATGCATCCGATGCTGTCGGTGGTGTGAACGTTGGTGTTGCGGTACATTCTATTGTTGCATTGGCTCCTGCTGCACTGATTGTTGGTGCTTGTGTATCTCTTACTGTAATAGTTTGTGATACGGTATTGCTGTGATTGCCGTTTGCATCGGTTGCATCCCATGTCCTTGTTCTTGTAAAATTGTTGGCACAACTTCCTGCAGTAGTTACATCAGAAAGTAAGTTGACTGTTGTTGCACCACATCCGCCCGATACTGTTGGTGCTGTGAAGGTAGGTGTTGCTGTACATTCTATCGTTGTATTGGCTCCCTGGCCACCAATAGTTGGCGCTGTACATGCAGCATTTATGGTAACAGTAGGCTGAGTTCCTGTTAAAACACCACCAGATGTATAATTATTATTTTTATATGCGACAGTAGTCCATTCTTTCGACCCAATAGTCGTAGCCATTGCTGTAAATGTAATTACTATAGTTCCACCTGGATCAATATCATTTGCTGCACTTCCTGAGGATTTAAAGCCAATAGTACCGGCAGGAGGCGTTCCATCAACAACCCAAGTACGAGAAGTCGGCCCTGGATCGGAAGCTGAGACTGATATGGATGTTGGAGTTCCTGCTCCAGAAGGAATAACCACATTTACCGAACCAACATTTTGCCCAGAGCTTACCAAATTTGTAACAGTTAAAGTGTAAGTGACCGGTGACCCAACCGTTGCAGTCACTGGACTTATTGTTGCTGTATAATCAGGGGTTGCACCATCAGTAAATGTTGTCTCCGCATGTCTTGCCGGTAATGCCGGGTCTTGTCCATCTGCAGTTAATTTCAAAGTTGCACCCAATTCATCCTCGGCGAGAGGAACAATCCATGTAGAAGAAATGTTACCACCTGCATCTGTAGTTATATACCAGGGCTGGTGGGCAGCACTTGTATCATTATCGCCATTCACATCAGTATGCAATACCTGTAGCTTCACTGTTTCACCGGGCTGGAAACCGGTACCGGAAATTGTTACCGTTGATCCGGGCGGGTAGTCCAGTGCATCAGTGGTTACCGTTGCCTGCGAAAATGCAGCACTCACAAAAAACAATCCCGCAATCGTCAATGCAATTGCAAATAATTTTGATTTTAATTTTTTCATAAAGCATTCAAGGTTTGAAGTTCGGGGTTCGAAGTTTGAAGTGGTATATAAAATCGCGCCTTCGCTATCCAACTTCGTCAAAACTTCGTTGGACAAAGAGCTTCGGCGTATAAATGAAAATGATCCTGCAGTAAATGCAGGATCATTTTTATGATTTAGATTATTATCAGTAGTTGTTCCTTCGATAGGAGAACAACCAGCTGTTGCGGCGTAGTTTTCATGGGCGGCACGTGCGGATTTAAAAACAGGCCAGTCTTTCAGCAGCGTAAAATTTATTCTCATCATGGTTCGGTTTGGCGAAACAATAATTTATCATCCTGATGTCTCAGAAGAATTGGACGTACCGATAACTATCGGATACAAATAGATCTTTCGGCGGATAGGAGCAAAAAGCTAAATACTCAGTTAACTGAGAATTCAAATGTTGGTCTGAACGTTGTTGGGCTGGTAGTTTTAGAAGGAATGTGGATGACGGATGGTGCTCAATAGGCTAAGGTTAATAAAACGAGACTACGAAAGTACACGTCATTTTTCGATTTGACAACGTATTTTTACGAGATTGACATTAAAATCACATTAGAGAAGAACAACAAGTGAATTGTCAAAAAAGGTATCAGGATTAAATTATTTCCCATGTAGATTGCAAAACCTTCCTATGCATTTAAAAGAAACTGTCGGATATAAAGTAATTAGTGATTGGCTTTCCTCAAAAGGTCTTCAGCCTTTTCAATTCCAGGAAGAAACCTGGCAGCATATCATCAATGGCCAAAGTAGTTTGGTAAATGCACCTACCGGATGCGGTAAAACTTTTTCTGTTTTCCTTGGTGCCCTCATTGATTTCATCAATCATCATCCTGGTGAGTTTAAAAAAAAATCAAAGCAAGGTTTGCAATTATTATGGATCACTCCACTCCGTGCACTGGCAAAAGATATTGGCCGCGCGATGGAAGAAGTGATTGAAGAACTCGGAATGAACTGGAAAATAGGAATCAGGAATGGCGATACAGAAATCAACGAACGGCAAAAACAAACAAGGCAAATGCCCGAAGTGTTGATCATTACTCCGGAGAGTTTGCATTTGCTGCTTGCACAAAAAGGCTACCCTGAATTTTTTAAAACATTAAAAATAATTGCCGTTGATGAATGGCATGAGTTGCTGGGAAGTAAGCGGGGAGTGCAGGTGGAGTTGGCGATTAGCAGGATTGTCGGGAGTCGGGTGGGGGCAGTCGATAGTCGGGAGTGGATAGTCGATAGTCAGGAAAAAACCCCACAACTAACAACTCACCGCTCACGACTTTGCATTTGGGGCATCTCTGCAACTATCGGAAACCTTGATGAAGCAAAGGCTGTATTGATGGCCTCCCTTTCCGCTTGCGGAGAGGAGAAGGAGAACAGAAAAACAGGAGTGATCGTTCACGCAGAAATGCAAAAGCAAATTGAGATCGAATCCATTTTTCCTGATGAGATTGAAAAATTTCCCTGGGCTGGTCATCTTGGAATTAAGCTGATTGATAAAGTAATTCCTATCATTAATAACAGCAGAACCACGCTCATCTTCATCAATACAAGAGGCATGAGTGAAATCTGGTACCAGTCTTTACTGAATCGTGCACCTGAATTAGCGGGTGCTATTGCGCTGCACCATGGAAGCATTGAGCATGAATTAAGGATTTGGGTAGAAGAAGCCTTGCATAGTGGAAAATTGAAAGCTGTAGTCTGTACTGCAAGTCTTGACCTTGGTGTTGATTTTCGTCCTGTAGAAACGGTGATACAGGTAGGTTCGCCAAAAGGAGTAGCCAGGTTTTTACAAAGAGCCGGAAGAAGTGGACACGGTCCCGGTGATATAAGCAGGATTTATTTTTTACCAACTCATTCATTGGAATTAGTAGAGGCAGCGGCGCTGAAAAATGCTGTAAAAGAAAATTTTATTGAAAGCCGCGAGCCCATGCTATTGTGTTTTGATGTGTTAATTCAATACCTCTGCACCCTGGCCATATCAGAAGGGTTCAGGCCCGATGAAATTCTTGATGAAGTAAGATCAACTTATTGCTTTCGTGAAATGACAAAAGAGGAATGGCAGAATATTCTTGCTCATATCACTATTGGCGGAACGGCCCTTCAGCAATATGATGAATTTAAAAAAATAGAAATAGAAGATGGCATTTATAAAATAAAAAACCGCAGGATAGCCATGCGCCACCGCCTGCAAATCGGCACTATTGTAAGTGAAGCGATGCTGAGAGTAAAATTTATAAGCGGCGGTTATATTGGTATGATCGAAGAATGGTTTGTGTCAAGATTAGATCCCGGCGAAGTCTTTACACTGGCGGGACGCAAACTTGAATTTATTATGATCAAGGATATGACCGCTCTCGTGAGAAAATCAAATGCTAAAAAATCAATAGTACCCAGTTGGCAGGGAGGAAGAATGCCGTTGAGCGCGAATCTGGGAAAGAAATTGAGGGAAACATTAAACAGCGCGAGTCATGATCCCGATAGCTATCGGGAGTCAGTTGTGAGTACGGGCATTTCTCACGTCCCACATCCCGGGTCTCACGAAAAAGATAGTGAGCTGCAAATATTGAAGCCTCTTTTTGAATTGCAGCAGCGGCTTTCCCATGTTCCCAGGGCCAATGAATTGCTGATTGAGCAAATAGAAACCGATGATGGATTTCATTTGTTTGTGTATCCTTTTGAGGGCCGCCTGGTGCATGAAGCCATGGCAGCAATTCTTGCCTATCGTATCAGTCGAATCATATCCATCACTTTTTCTTTTGCCATGAATGATTATGGTTTTGAATTGTTGAGCGATAAACCTATTCCTGTAGACGATAGTAATGTGTATGAATTATTCTCTACCGAAAATTTATTCCAGGATATTCAGCGAAGCGTAAATGCCACTGAAATGGCAAAAAGAAAATTCCGGGATATTGCTGTGATCGGTGGCCTGGTTTTCCAGGGGTATCCCGGTGAACAAAAAAAAGCAAGACACCTGCAATCCTCCGCCTCGCTGCTGTTTAACGTTTTTACTGAATACGAGCCCGGCAATTTGCTGTTACGACAATCATACAATGACGTATTTGCCCAGCAAATGGAAGAAGTGAGGTTGCGTGATATGCTTCACCGGATTCAGCAATCAAAAATCATTATTACGTTTCCGGAACAACTTACGCCGTTTTGTTTTCCTATAAAGGTTGATAGCATGCGGGAAGATCTTTCTTCAGAAAAATTAGAAGAAAGGGTGAGAAGGATGCAAATGCAATTGGAAGGATAAATAATAACGAATAATGAATAATTAATAATGAATAGAACATAGATTTGATAAACTGTATTAAATCTTCTTCTGCTCATTTAAATTTGCAAGCTTATAATGTCATATGCAGAATCCGCTTCCACATATCATTAACGGAAATCATTTCTGGCTTAGTTCACAACGCTGTATTTTTTGGGAGGAAGAGGAAACGCTCATTGTTTGTGACTTGCATATTGGTAAAACCGGACATTTCCGCAAATCGGGCATTCCTGTGTCACAGCGTATATACACCGAAGATCTGCAGCGCCTGCTTTCATCCATTCTTTTTTTTAAAGCAGGAAAGCTCATTATTGTCGGTGATCTTTCGCACAGCCGTTCAAACAAAGAGCTTGATCTTTTCCAGAGATGGAGGCATGATTTTTCTTCATTAAAAATTCACCTTGTAAAAGGTAATCACGATATTCTCAGCGAATCATGGTACAAAGAATGTGAGATTATAGTTCATCATGATAAATTATGCATTAATGATTTTTGTTTTTGTCATGATGCTTGCCTGGCGGAACAGAAAAAAAGAAGATATATTTTCAGCGGGCATATTCACCCCGGGGTAAAAATCAAGGGCCTTGCAAAACAATCACTCAGCTTTCCCTGCTTTTATTTTACCGATAAATATTGTGTACTGCCTGCATTCAGCAAGTTCACAGGTCTTGCTTTAGTCAGACCCACTGATGGGGAAGCTGTATTTGCAATTGTAGAAAATGATCTTATTAAACTGCGATGAATTATTTTTTTCTTAGCTGGTTATAATCAAGAAAATAAATAAACTTCACTGTAAATTCGTTTGCATGCCTGAGATTAAATGAGCGGGTAAGATTTCTGAAATAAGTCTTATTGGTTCCGGCATCTAAATATTCATCATCACCCAGCCAGTCTTTATAGCTCAGGATGATGCGGCTGCCAAGTCTGAAATCCCAGGTGAAGAAAGCATCTATGTTAAAATAATTCACGTTTTCATCCGGTGTTGTAAAAGAAGTTGTGAGGGCAGAATCACCAGTGGGAGTAACATTTGCGAATTTCTTGTAGGGAACCCTGCTCCAGTAATGCCTTGTTCTCATGGTAACATTCATGCGTGACGTAAAATTGTATGTAGCGGAAAGAATGCTTTCGATTTCTGTGAAATCAACAAAACCTATAACAGGTTCACCACTGGGTTCCTTGCCTGCAAGTACGATATAATTTTTTTCTGCCTCATGTCTTGATGATATTTCTATACTTAGCTTATTGCTGAAGCGGTAGCGAAAGCCTGCCTGCAACCTGTGATAATTTTTATCAGGAACATTAAATTTTGCAATTAAAAAATCATAATCAAAAAACAAGCGTTTCCGGCTGTCGGTACTTCCCTCAACCTCTGCGAATGAGTATGCAGGTCTTTTCACAAACCTTGCCGGGGTATTGAGTACAAAATAATCATGCTGATCTGCCGGATAGGACGTAAGGGTCAGCGTCACATCCCAAAAATTTTTAAAATACCAAAACGCTTTTGCGTAAATATTCAGATCTGAGAATGCATTTGGATTGTAAAGCCTGGCATACCGGAAACCCAATTTGTAATTATAATTCAGGAAATTTTTGACAGGCGAATATTGGTAATAACCTATTTCTCCTGAATAGGAAATTTCATTTGCATACGCAAGATATCCTAAGTCATTAGGATCGTATTTATCAGATTTAATGACGTTCTGTAAATAATATTGAAATTTTCCGCTTACTTTTCCCGCCCGCAGGGTTGTATTAAATCCATCATAAGAATTGCTTCCGAAAATTTTACTGTAGCGGCCGGTAGTTTTTACATTAAACCTGTTGTTATTGTCGTAAAAATTAAAATCAAGACCAGTAACATTTGCATCCCTGTTTTCTGTGCCTTCGCGAATAACATTTGTATTTGTAAAGGTTAAATATGATCTGCCTTTCAATGCCTGGTCAAGAACAACAATATTATAATTGGCAAGAGGTTCAGTTGGCCATTTGGTTTCTTTTCCGGTTGTTTTATCTCTTGTTATAGCATGCATCGGAGCAGTAACTGCATTGAAAATTCCAATGCCTAATTTATTTTCTGTTCGCCCGGAGAATTTTATGGCATTATATAATTGGGTAACGGTGGGATTTTTTACAATTTCGACCGCAGGATTTGCTTCCGCCATTTGCACTACCGATCTGTATCCTTTTGGTGTGTTGCCCACTCTTCGTGAATAAAACAAGCCTGCTTTATTAAATATTTCCGTTCCTTCTGTAAAAAAGGGCCGGTGTTCGTCAAACTTAACTTCAAAGGGTGAAATATTATTGATCACGTTATCCGAAATAACTTCCCCAAAATCAGGGATCAGGGTCGCATCAAGGGTAAAACTTTCATTGACGCCATATTTTACATCCATCCCTCCATTACGCAACCATTCTGTGTGATCACCATTTTTATCAGGTGTTACACGAATGCCACCTGTGAGGTAAGGCGAAAAACTAAGACGCAGGGGAGGGAGAATATTTTTTAAATTTTTGTATTCACCAAACTGGTTTACAAAACCATTTACATTGGGATCAACAGGACTCCAGAATGAAGTTTCATTATTGCGTCTTGTAAATCTCAGAAACTGTAATCCCCAATCCTGTATATTTTTTTTTGCAAAGCGGAGCGAGATATACGGGATCTTCATCTCTAATGTCCATCCATCTGCCTGTATTTTTACTTTACTATCCCAAACTGCATCCCAGGTCTTGTCTCCATAATTGGAAAAATCCCCGCCAAGGTTGGGTCCGAGTCTTGCATCCGTTTGCACATTCGTGGATGTAACAAGAAATTGAAACCCGTTTTGTTTATCATGGTATGTATCAAAAAAAACAGAAAAATAATCCACGTCTGTTTGCTGCTCTTCATCTCTTGCCGTTAATTGTTTATGAATTAACGCAGGATCGTCATACAAATAAGCGGCGATATAAATAGCAGAATTATCGTACAGGATTTTAACGGTAGTCTTTACTGCCGAGGGAGAACCATAATTAGGAAAATTTTGAATAAAATTGGTTACTGTGGGAGCTTTTTCCCATACCCCATCATTCAACTCACCATCAATTTTTGGCGCCTGGTCCGTCTTAATAGCTTCTAAAGATTTTTGTTGTGAAAAAACAAAAGAACAAGACAGTAATAAGGGTATAAAGATTAAGTATTTCAGCAGCTTCAGTTTAGGTTAACAGCAAATATAGCGCAATTATATATTGACAGTAATGCTGAAAATACGCTGCCTGAACCAGGTTTTTAGCCTTTAAATTCCTTTCAATTCATTCTTTTTTTTAATATGGAAACCTGCTGGTGAAGGGAACTGACTACATTAGCCAAATGATCAACATCCCAGCGTTGCTGCTGGGTAGCTTTGGCAATAATATATTGTGCCTGCCAGAGTTCTAAAATATCTTCAGAATTTATAGTATAGGGTTTATACGCCGGGTTATCACTTACCAATGTAAGTTTATTCTTTGTGCGGTTTCCTTTGAGTATTCTTTTGTAAACGATTCCTTCATTCCTTGACACTACGACGTATGTCATATTATTTTTTGCCTCTTCAAGATTATCTATCTTTTCGCCTACAATTACTGAACCGCTGGGTGTTGGCATCATGGAATCGCCTACAATTTCAAAAGCACGATAATTACCTCCTGAAAGTATTGGCAATGTAAAAGTGTTTAATTCATCAATGAATTCCGGATCGGCATAGCCAGCAAGATAACCAGCAGCCGCTTTAATAGGAACAAAAGGAATATCAGGTCTTCCACCTGCCAGTTTCATAGCGCGACGTTTAGCAATATAATTTCCTTTGTTATCACTAAGGTCTTTACGCAAAATCTCATCGAGTGTAAGCTTAAATATATCACATACTACTTCCAGCACATCAATTCTAGGTTCGGCTCTCTCTTCTTCATAAGCTCCTAAAAGTGACCGTTTGATACGAAGTTTTTGGGCAAATTCTTCCTGTGTCCATCCGCGCAATTTGCGCAGGTATTTTAAATTCTGATTGGCAATTGACATACCGGCTAATTTATTTAGCTGCAAAATACTAAATTTTGCTAAATATCAAATAAATCCTTATTTAGAATGACCGTTGATCGATGGGCAATGATCAATGGCCCATGACTGGTGGCAGATAAACAAGACCCTGGCTCTTAGACTTTGATTTTGACACATCCGAAAATTATCAGCACTTTTGCCAACACTCATTATGGCTAAAACCAAAAAGAAATCCCCAGCTATAAAGCACAAACAAAACTCTTCAGGGATCAAGAAGGACCAGCCCATTATCCTGATTACGAATGATGATGGAATTACAGCACCGGGCCTTCATAATCTTGTTGAGGCGGTAAAGGATCTTGGTAAGATTGTAGTGGTGGCTCCGGATAAACCCCAATCGGGAATGGGACACGCGATCACTATCGGAACACCATTGCGTTTACATAAAGTAAGCGCATTTGAAAATATAGAGTCCTGGCAATGCTCAGGCACGCCGGTTGATTGTGTAAAACTGGCTGTAGATAAAGTTCTCCATCGTAAACCTGATCTTTGCCTTAGCGGAATTAATCATGGCGCAAATCACAGCATCAATGTAATTTATTCGGGAACTATGTCTGCAGCGGTTGAGGCAGCCATTGAAAGTATTCCATCGGTAGGGTTTTCCCTTCTCGACTATAATATTGAAGCCGACTTCAGCGGCTCCCGGAAATATGTCCGCATTATAGTTGAAAAGCTACTGCACAAAAAACAGGATAAGCACATGGTACTGAATGTAAATATTCCTGCCGTGCCTGCAGAGTTAATAAAAGGAATCAAAATCTGCAGGCAGGCTTATGCCAAATATGAAGAAGATTTTATTGAACGAAATGATCCCAATGGCAGAAGATATTACTGGCTAACCGGTGAGTTTGTTAACTTCGACAAGGGGAAAGATACCGATGTCTGGGCATTGGCAAATCATTACGTAAGTATAGTACCTGTACAATTTGATCTGACCAATTACGTTTTAAAAACCAAACTTGAAAAACTGTGGCCATAATGATTCTTAAAAAAGACAACCTTAAATTTGGGCTGCTGCTTGGCTTACTGGGTCCCATTATCGGGCTTGTGGTTGTTTATCTCGTCAGCTACCGCGCTTTCACCTTTGGTGAATTTTTTAATTTTTTTATCACCGATAACAAAAGAATTACTTCTATTGGTGCCTTGTCCCTGCTGGCCAATGCCGTGCTCTTCACTATTTATATCAATACTCACCGCGATAATACCGCTAAAGGAATTTTTCTTACTACTGTTATCTATGGTATCGGCATTCTTGTGATCAAGATCCTGAATCCCTGAAAGAATAACCATGTAAGGGCCTTTACATCCCGGTAGCTTCGGTTATTCATTACCCAGTAATACATCAGCTTAAAAACTATTAGGTATCTAGTATCCAGTATCCAGTATCTGGTATCTGGTATCTATCATCTATAAAACTTTCATCTGCCTGTAACCTGTTTCAAAAATTCCTCGTCAAATGAGACGGAATACAAAACCATTTTGTAATATTTGTTACTAAATCATCAAAACATGAGACAGTTTTTTATTATAACTATAGCTTCCTTATTGCTATTTTCTTCCTGCCGTGAAATATTTGCCAAAAGGATTCGTGGAAACGGAAATATAACTACGCAAAGCCGTACAGCCGGTCAGTTTACCAGCATTGATGTTAGCGGGAACATTGACGTATATGCGAAGCAAGACTCTTCTTCATCAATAAAAGTGGAAGCAGATGAAAACCTTCAGCAATATATTGAGACTATTGATGAGGGTGATGTTCTTCGTATTAAAACAGAAGAAGGTTATAACATTAGGTCAAGCAGGCCCATCAAAGTATATGTTTCATCGGCTGTATTCAAAAAATTTGAAGCTTCGGGTGCTTGTGATATTTTCAGTGAAGGCAAAATCACCAGCTCTTCCGATATAGACTTTGACCTTAGCGGAAGCTGCGACATAACGATGGATGTAAATGCTCCAAAGATATCAACGTATATGTCCGGTGCAGGAACTATAAAACTAAAAGGTGAAACAAAAGATTTCAAGGTGCATGGCTCTGGCAGTACAGATATTAAATGCTCAGACCTGCTGGCAGAAAACGTAGACCTTGATATTTCAGGCGCAGGTGATGCTGAAGTATATGCCAGTGCAAAACTCACAGGAAATATAAGCGGTGCAGCAAGTGTGCGGTATAAAGGAGCAGCCCAAACAGATATTCATACCAGCGGGGCCACTTCCGTAAAAAAAATTGATTGATTAAATTAAATTTTTATAAGGGTAAACCCTGCTTTACCGCAATATAAAATTTCTCCGGTTTGTCCTGCTATTGCCAATGCAAATGTCAGCAACGGGTTCCCGTCAGTTC
>Ga0137463_1000731_pt1 | contig 10988 bp, 8 predicted proteins | sample EasRivERMGT800_2_FD_102333 | JGI IMG/M metagenome (GOLD analysis project Ga0137463, IMG submission 102333) | Soil microbial communities from meander-bound floodplain in the East River, Colorado, USA - East River MetaG ERMGT800_2 | ecosystem: Environmental > Terrestrial > Soil > Floodplain ...
TCATGCAGATGGCGGCATTCAAGGGGGCCGGTGTTTCTGATCCCACGCCGGATACCACGCCGCCGACCGTCGCAATAATGGCGCCTTCGCCCAACGCAACCGTGACGAGCACGATTGCCGTCTCTGCTTCTGCAACGGACAACGTGGCTGTCGCAGGTGTCCAGTTCTTCCTTGACGGAGCACCCATAGGCTCCGAGGTTCTCGATCCGCCGTATTCGACTCTCTGGGATACTACGACGAGCGCGGCGGGAAGCCACAACCTCAGCGCCACCGCCCGCGATATCGCCGGCAACGTCACCACCAGCGCCCCAGTTGCCGTGACGGTGCGCGCGACCACTGCAGCGGACATAGGCCAGTGGCCAGCCCCGGCCACTTGGCCGCTCGTCGCAATCCACGCGACTTTGCTCCCCACCGGGGACGTGCTCGCATGGGACGGGCCCGCTCAGCATGGAGCGGCCTTCGTTTGGCGTCCTTCGACCAACACCTTCACGAGCAAGAACCCGCCGGACAACATCTTCTGCGCCGGCCACTGCTTGCTGCCCGACGGCCGGCTTCTCGTCGTGGGAGGCCACATCCAGAATTTCGTCGGAATCCCCGATGCGAACATCTTCGATCCGGCAACGTCGAGGTGGACTCAGGTCATGTCCATGGTATATGGCCGTTGGTATCCCACCGCGATTGCGCTCCCCGATCGTCGCGTTCTCGTCGTAGCGGGGGACGACGGATGTCCGGATTGCGTCGCAGCCATACCGGAGATCTACGATCCGGCGCTCAACGCCTGGTCGCAGCTCTCGGGCGCTTCAAACGCGCTTCCCGAATATCCGCACCTCTTCGTTCTTCCGGACGGGCGGGTCCTGGCAACGGGATCCTTCGAAGCGGCCATCCCGACACAGGTTCTCGACATCAACACGCAAACCTGGACCGTCGTGGACCCGATCGTGGTGGACGGGCATAGCTCGGTTATGTACAGCCTGAACAAATTCATGAAGTCCGGAACCTCGGCGACTTCCGATCCTCCTTTCAACCCGTCCGCCGCCACAACGTACGTTCTTGACATGAACCAGGCGCAACCGGCTTGGCGTGCGACGGCGCCCATGGCGTTCCCGAGAAGCTACCATAACCTGACCATGCTTCCCGACGGGACCGTTTTGGCGACGGGTGGTGAGAGAACTACTGATCCCTTCGATCAGACGCAGGCGGTGTTCCCCGCCGAGCTTTGGTCGCCGAGCACCGAGACCTGGACGACGCTCGCGCCTTTGAGCGTCCCGCGGTTCTACCACTCGATTGCGCTTCTGCTGCCCGATGGCCGCGTCCTGGTTGCCGGCGGCGGCCGCTTCGGCGGCACGGCGGTGGACGACAAGCTCAGCGCCGAGATCTTTTCGCCGCCCTATCTGTTCCGAGGGAGCCGGCCGGCCATCACGTCGGCGCCGAGTTCGGTTGCCTACAATTCGGCTTTCTCGGTCAGCACGCCGGACTCGGCGCGTATAGCCAGCGTCTCCCTGTTGCCGCTTGGATCCGTGACGCACCACTTCAATGCCAATCAGCGGTATTTGAGCTTGCCGTTCCAGGTTATCGCGGACGGGCTCAGCATTCAGGCTCCCGCCAATGCGAATGTCGCGCCTCCGGGTTACTACATGCTGTTCCTTGTCGATACCAACGGCGTCCCGTCGGTGGCGGCGATCTTGAAAGCTCAGTGAGGAATGCTCCGGCGCATCGGGCTCGCTTTACTGTTCTTCCTTTGCTCATCGCCGGCCTCCGCGCACGATGCGTTTATTCTCGACGCCCGCCGGGCGACCCCGGGCCCCCGTCTTGAACTGATCGAGCTACCCGCGATCGGGGTTCCAGCGGGGAAAAGGTATCGGCTGCATGTGGAGCCCGGATTGCCGCGAGGGGTCGTTTTCGGCGTTTTCACGAAGCCCTTCGACCACGGGTTTCACGAAGCCGAGCCCGGATTCCAGCTGGACCAGTCCGGAGAGTTGGTGTCGAGCGAAGCCGGCTCCAAGCGCCGGCTGGATGACATGACGTTCGGACCCGGACCTTATCCCCCGGGAGCGGCTTGGGAGGTGGCGCTCGTCTCAGCGGATCGTGCCGTGAGAATATTCGCGAAAACGATTCCGTATCCGATTACCGCTCACGACGGCGCCTGCGAGGTCTCATTGGAGCTCGCGTCCCACCTTGGCGATCGATTCGTCGCGTCCGGCAGGGGCTTCCCTCCGGGAGAAGATGTTCTGACCCAATTGCGGTACTCCGGCCGACTCATCCAGAGGCAAAGCCGAATCTCTCCCGAGGGTCTCTTGGCGCCGGACCTCATCTCACACCGGGCTGTCGGCGCCGACCGTGGGGCCCGCTATGCGGTCAAGGCCCGCTCTTGTGAAGTCTTGATCGACTACGATTGGGGCGAACCCGCGCTCAACCGACGGTAGCGGGCTGCGAAAGTGGAATTTCGAAGGATGACCCGATGCGCCGTGGTTACAGCCGCCAGACGCAAAGTCCGGCCGCGGCTAGCGCCTTGCTGTCGAACTGAGACTTGACATCGACGAAGCAGCCGCCTCCCGTAATCTTGCCCGCGAGTTTCTCCTCGCCCATGTTCCGGAATTGGCGATGGGCGACAGCCACCACCATCGCCTCGGCCTTTGGCAACTCGTCCCAGGATACGAGCTCCAGTCCGTACTCATCGCGCGCCGCTTCTGGATCGGGTATCGGGTCGTGCACGAACACTTTGACACCATAGCTTTTCAGTTCGTTGATCACATCGATGACATGGGAGTTGCGCAGGTCGGGAACGTCTTCCTTGAATGTCAATCCAAGAATGTTGACCTTGGCCTCCTTCACGGGATTGCCGTTGCGGATCATCTGCTTGATGGTTTGCTCGGCAATGAACTTCCCCATGTTGTCGTTGATGCGACGGCCGGCGAGGATTACTTCTGGATGGTAGCCGAGCATCTCGGCCTTGTAGGTCAGGTAATAGGGGTCAACCCCGATGCAGTGACCGCCGACTAGGCCGGGTCTGAATGGCAGAAAGTTCCATTTCGTCCCGGCCGCCTGGAGAACCTCGAGGGTATCGATGCCGATGCGGTTGAAGATGATCGCCAGCTCATTGACTAGCGCGATATTCAGGTCTCGCTGGGTGTTCTCGATGACTTTCGCCGCTTCGGCAACCTTGATGCTGGATGCGCGGTAGACTCCGGCGGACACGACGGCGCCATAGAGATTGGCGACCCGCTCGAGTGTTTCCGGTGTATCGCCAGAAACGACTTTTACGATTGTGTCGAGGGTGTGCTCCTTGTCGCCGGGGTTGATGCGCTCGGGCGAGTAGCCGACGTTAAAGTCTGTCAGCCATTTCATCCCGGAATTCCTCTCCAGCACCGGGATGCAGACTTCTTCAGTAGCACCGGGGTAGACGGTGGATTCGTACACAACGATCGCGCCGTTTTTCATGTGTTTGCCGACCGCGGTGCTCGCACTCACCAGCGGTCCAAAGTCCGGCCGGCGCACCGCGTCTACAGGAGTGGGAACGGCAACCACGAGGATATCGGCGGCGGCAAGTTGCGCTGGATCGGTCGTGAAGGTGAGCCGGGCTGCGGCACGAAATTCCTCGCCGGAGACCTCGCCCGTCGGATCGACGTGCCGGCGGTAGCTCTCCACTTTCTCGGCGCTGAGGTCGAATCCGATGGTCTGAAATTTCTTGCCGAACGCCACCGCCAAGGGCAAGCCAACGTAACCGAGTCCGACGACGGCGACTGTACTCATATGTCCTTGTCCCTTTTGCTTTGGATGGGATGCAATTCTCGCCGAAATCCTCGCCCTTGAGGGCTCGATAAAGCTGGCCTCCTTTTTGGCCTACGTGCCGCGCTTGACTTGGCCGCCCCGGCAGCATCATGATATTGTCATAACGTCACGCCAGATTCCAGACGCGACCGACCGCTTCGTTTTCTTTCCTATGAGCTGGATGACTTGGGTGGCGGTATTGCTTGCGTGGCCTTTGATCGGCATGGGGGTAGCTTACCTGTTCGGCTGTTTCATCAGCGGAGGGGAAGCTCCAGACGACACTAGCGATCCGATCTCTCCGTAGTGAGTTATAGACGTCGCAACAAGCGCGCGAAGACCTCCTTGCGTGTGCGCGAGACACCTCACGCAAGTTGACGACGCGAAGCCGCCGGCGGGCATCGGGCGCACTGAATCGTCCCGATTTTCTCGCGCGTGCCCGGTCTGCCGCGAACGCGCTCGGGCCCCTAGGGCTTTACGGCGGCTCCGCGCTCGCGAGGCGACGTTTCCGCGCTGCCTTCGAAGGGCAGTTGCTGAAAATCCGATGGCCGCGCCGCCCTTGAGTGGCGTCGCACTTGACCCCGCTTGCCCAACGACTTCATGATTGCGCAATACGCCGTTTCCGAGCGCCCCGCGGGTTTGATCCGGCGGCCGAACGCGCCCCGATTCCGGTAATTCCGTTGAATCACTTGGTAACCTATGCGGGTTCTGCCAAGAAGTAGATAACTAACGCCCATTTCCTATCACCCAAAATCTGAACGCGCGCAAGCTGCCATGAAAGTACTGGTAACGGGTGGGGCCGGCTACATCGGATCCCACGCCTGCGTCGAGCTGATGCAGGCGGGGCACGATGTCGTCATTTTCGACAACTTCAGCAACAGCTACGAAGCGGCGATCGCGCGCATTGCGCGAATCGTCGGCAGAACTCCCGAATTCACCAAAGCGGATGTTCGCGACTCGGGCGCCTTGCGAGAGGTGTTCGCCCGGCACCGATTCGATGCTGTGATCCACTTCGCCGGCCTCAAGGCGGTCGGGGAATCCGTGGAAAAGCCGATCGAGTACTACGACAACAACGTCCAAGGCGCCTTGGTGCTGTGCCGGGTGATGGCTCAAGCCGGGGTCGGGATGCTGGTGTTCTCCTCCTCCGCCAGCGTCTATGGGAACGCAGCGTCGGTGCCGATACGCGAGGATGCGCCGCTCGGGCCGACCAACCCCTACGGCCACTCGAAGCTGATGGTCGAGCGGATCCTCCAGGACCTTCAGGCCTCGGCCCGCGGTGCCTGGCGCATCGCCCTGCTGCGCTACTTCAATCCCGTAGGCGCCCACCCGAGCGGGCTGATCGGCGAGGACCCGCAGGGCATCCCGAACAACCTCATGCCCAATATCGCTCAAGTTGCCGTTGGCATTCGCCAAAAAATTCGCGTGTTTGGCGGCGACTATCCGACGCGCGACGGTACCGGGGTACGAGACTACATACACGTTGTGGACCTCGCGCGGGGTCACCTCGCAGCGCTGGGGACCATGCAACGCGAACGACGCGGAATGACCGTTAACCTCGGTACCGGGCGGGGAGTCTCGGTGCTGGAGATGGTCCGCGCCTTCGAGCGAGCGAGTGGCCGGGCGGTACCGTTCGAGCACGTCGCCCGCCGAGCGGGCGATGTCGCCGAATGCTACGCGGACCCGTCACTCGCGGAAAAAATACTCGGCTGGAAGGCGACATACACTCTCGAGGACATGTGCCACGATACGTGGCGCTGGCAAAGCATGAACCCACACGGCTACCGGGAAGAAATTCGAAAATGAAAATTCTCGTTACGGGGGCCGCCGGATTCATCGGCTCGACGCTGGCGCATCAACTGCTCGATCGCGGCGACGAGGTTGTGGGCATCGACAATCTGAACAATTACTACGACGTCCGGCTCAAGCAGGCGCGCCTGGAGCGCCTGCTCGGGCGTGACGGGTTTCTCTTTCAGAAGCTCGACATCGTCGAGCGCAAGCCGATGAGCGAGCTTTTCGCCGCCGGTAAATTCAGCGCGGTCGTGCATCTGGCCGCGCAGGCCGGAGTGCGTTACTCGATCGAGAACCCCTCGGCCTATGTCGATGCCAACCTGGTGGGCTTCATGCATGTGCTCGAAGGCTGCCGGCACACCCAGGTCGGGCACCTCGTGTTCGCGTCCAGCAGCTCCGTCTACGGCGCGAACACCCGGTTGCCGTTTTCCGAGCACGACAATGTCGACCACCCGGTCTCGCTGTACGCGGCGACCAAGAAGGCGAACGAATTGATGGCGCACAGCTACGCTCACCTTTACCGGCTGCCGTGCACGGGACTGCGGTTCTTCACCGTCTATGGCCCCTGGGGCCGCCCGGACATGGCGCTGTTCAAGTTCACCGAGGGAATCCTCGCCGGACGCCCGATACCGGTGTTCAACCGCGGCGAAATGGTGCGCGATTTCACCTACGTCGACGACATCGTCGAGGGGGTCATCCGAGTCATGGAAAAACCCGCGGCTCCCGCGGCCGGCTGGAGCGGTGATCGCCCGGATCCCGCGACGAGCTATGCTCCCTGGCGTATCTTCAACATCGGCAACAGCCAGCCGGTCAAGCTGATGCGCTATATCGAGGTGCTCGAGCAGTGTCTGGGCAGAAAGGCGAAGCTCGATCTTCTTCCGATGCAGCCTGGAGACGTGCCGGCGACCTTTGCCGATGTGGGCGAGCTGCACAAATCGGTCGGCTACAAGCCGCAGACTCCGATCGAAGTCGGCGTCAGGCGATTTGCGGAGTGGTATCAAGACTTTTATCGGAAATCTGCGTAAATTCGGACGATGCGGGTCTGCAACAGCACGGCGGCACTGTTCCACGACGACGCTCAGCAGCGCGCTCTGTCTGCGTGCTTCGGGCTCTCGATCGCGCTGCATGCGTTGCTGCTGCTCGCGTTTCCGGGCCTGCGGCCAAGCCCGCATCCGGACGGACCCCAATCCTTGACGGCCAGCTTTGCGCCCAGGGCGGAGCCGGCCGAAGCGCCTTCGGCCCGTGCGCCGCGGGAGCCCCCCGAACGGCCGCGGGAAGTGCGACCCGTGATGCCGATCTCGGAACCTGCCTCTCCGGTTGTTCCGCAAGTTGCCGAGCCGGCGTTCGCACCGTCGCCGAGCGCCGCGCAGGCGCCGCGATCAGAGGCGTCGCGTGTCGCCGAATCACCCCCAACCGAAGTCGCCGCAGAACCCTTGAGCGAGGGATTCGATACGGGTCCGCTCGACGCGTATCGGCTCGCTCTGATCGATGCGGCAAAGCGTTACAAGCGCTATCCGGTACAGGCGGTGGAGAGAGGCTGGCAGGGCCGAGTCGAAATTCGCGTGATCATCGGCGCCGACGGAACGATCAGGGGGACGCTCGTCAAGACTTCGAGCAACTACCGGATCCTGGATGACCAGGCGCTCGACATGGTGAAAAGAGGCAAGTCCTTGACCCGGATTCCGCCCGCGCTGCGCGGGCGGGAATTTACCGTGGACGTCCCCGTGATTTTCGAGCTGCAGACCGGCTGAAACGCGCCAGAGCAGGCAACCGGAGGGAAGGCGGCCGGTTACTCAGGAACGGAAATACGCCGCGCCCCGTCGAAACGCCTGACCCAGTACGCTCCGCGCATGTTTTCCACGCGCACCGCCTTGCCCGGCCGGGGTGCGTGGATGAAGCGATTGTCGCCAAGAAAAATCCCCACGTGAGAGTAGGGCCGGCGCTCGGTGTTGTAGAACACCAGGTCGCCGGCTTCGAGCTGCGACAGGGTCACGTGTCTGCCCATCCGGCTTTGCGCCAGGGCATTGTGCGGCAGCTCGATGCCGAAGGCTTCCTTGTATACGTGCGCGACCAAGCCGCTGCAGTCAAAGCCATTCTCGCGCGAATCTCCGCCCCGTCGATACGGCACTCCCGCATTGGCGAGCGCCTGAAAGACCATCTCCGGGTTGCGCGCAGGAGGGGGGGCGGCACAAGCCGAGAGTATCAAAATGCCGAAAAACAGGTAGTTGCAGCGCATAATCAAAGTACCTTAGACCATAGGGAGCCCGCTGTAAAGAAAGGCGAGCTTTGAGGCTGGTCCGAAGTCACGCCCGAATCAAGGCTTCAACGTTATAGTGCCTTGAGTCATCACATCGCAGGGTCAAGCTTGAAGAAATCGACTAGCCCCGGGGGCGGAATCCGGGAACGGCTCGATGCGGTCTTCGACCGGCACGGGCCGCTTGCAGCAAAAATCCCGGAATACCGCGTGCGATCGCAACAGCTGGAAATGGCGAATCGCGTGGCCGGGGCGATCCGAGACAACGCCGTGCTGGTCTGCGAGGCGGGCACCGGCACCGGAAAGACCTTTGCTTATCTCGTCCCCGCGCTGCTCTCGGCCGGCAAGGTCATCCTGTCGACGGGCACCAAGACGCTCCAGGATCAGCTCTACCATCGCGACCTTCCGACGGTGCGCGCGGCTCTCAATGTACCGGTGACCACGGCGCTGCTGAAAGGCCGCGCCAACTACGTGTGCCATTACCACCTGGAGCGCAATCTGGGGGATGGCGGGCTGCCCAGCCGCGAGGTCCTCGGGGACTTGCAGCGCATTGTGAGCTTCGCGCGCGCCACTCGCACGGGCGACAAGAGCGAATTTGCCGACGTGCCGGAGGAGGCCCCCGCCTGGGGCCTTGCCACCTCGACCCGGGAGAACTGCCTGGGGCAGTCATGCCCGCGATTTCGCGACTGTTTCGTGATGGCGGCGCGGCGCGAGGCGCTCGCCGCGGACCTCGTCGTCGTCAATCATCACTTGTTCTTCGCCGACGTGATGCTCAAGGACGAAGGGATGGCGGAGCTTTTGCCTGCCTGCAATACCGTGATCTTCGACGAAGCGCATCAGCTCCCGGAAACCGCCACGCTCTTCTTCGGCGAGACTCTGTCCACGGGACAACTCATCGAGCTCGCGCGGGACATTCGCGCCGAAGCGCTCTCCGCCGCGAAGGACATGCCCGATCCGCCGCGCCTCGCCGCCGCGCTGGACAAGGCGGCCCGGGATCTGCGCCTCGTGCTGCACGGTGAAGGCGCTCGCTTCACCGCAGAATCGGTCAGGCGAAAGCGCGGATTTTCCGATGCGCTGGCCGCGCTCGATTCCGCGCTACGCCCGGTATGCGCCGTGCTCGAAGCGCTCTCGGAACGCAGCGAGGGTCTTGCGCGCTGCTCCGAGCGCGCGCGAACGGCGCAGGCTTTGCTCGAACGCTGGCGCGACGACACCCGCGCCGATCTGGTCCGCTGGGTCGAGGTGCTCAGTCACTCGCTGCGTCTGAATGCCACGCCCCTTTCAATCGCGGGGATTTTCCGCAAGCAGCTCGACGGTCACCCGCGCGGATGGATTTTCGCCTCTGCGACGCTCGCGGTCGCAGGCGATTTCAGCCACTACTGCGGCGAGATGGGCCTGGACGACGCACTCACCGCGTGCTGGGACAGCCCTTTCGACTACGCGTCACAGGCTCTGCTCTACGTCCCGAAGAAGCTCCCGGATCCGAACAGCGACGAGCATACGCGCGCGGTCGTCGCAGCCTCGCTGCCGGTGATCCGTGCGGGCGGCGGACGCGCCTTCCTCTTGTTCACGACCCTGCGCGCCATGCGGCTCGCCCACGAGGTGTTACGCGAAGAATTCCGGCGGCATGCGCTGGGATTTCCCCTGATGCTTCAAGGCGAGGGCTCCCGCAGCGAGCTGCTCGAGCGTTTCCGTCGGCTGGGTAATGCGGTCCTGCTCGGGAGCGCCAGTTTCTGGGAAGGCGTCGACGTGCGCGGGGACGCATTGTCGCTGGTGGTCATCGACAAGCTGCCGTTTGCGCCGCCCGACGATCCGGTGCTTGCAGCGCGGCTCGAGTCGCTCGAGCGCGAAGGCGGCAATCCCTTCCTCGACTACCAATTGCCTCAGGCGATCATTTCCCTGAAGCAGGGGGCCGGGAGGCTGATCCGCGACGAAGCCGACCGGGGCGTGCTCGTCATCTGCGATCCAAGGCTGTTTTCGAAGCCGTACGGCCGGCGAATCCTCGCGGGCCTCCCGCCGATGAAGCTCGTGCGCGAGCTCGACAAAGTTCTCTCGTTTGTCGCCGCCGATCGGAAGCCGCTCCGGCCTGCAGGTGCGGGGGACGGCGGCCGATCCGAAGTCAGCGGCCGAGCTGGCTGAGCACGCTTTTCAACCGCGCGCTGTCGGGAAAATTTTTCCTCAGGATCCGCTCGGCGTCGTTGCGCAGCTCGGACATGCCGAGCACGTCGTACGCCTGGATCATGATGAGGAGCGCCTCTTCCTGGGCCGGCGCCTGAGGGTAGTATCTCAGCGCGTATTGCGCGCGGTTGGACGCCGCGACGTAAGCGCCCCGCTTCATGTAGTAGCGGGCGACGTGAACCTCGTGAGAGGCGAGCGCGTTGACCAGGTATTTCATGCGCGCCAGCGCGTCGGGCGTGTACTTGCTGTCGGGGAAGCGCTGCACCAGGTCCTTGAACGCGTCGAACGATTCCCGCGCGGCCTTGGGATCACGCTCGGTTCGATCCTGGCGGGATATCTTGCCGAGCAATCCCAGGTCTTCGTTGAAGTAAACCAGACCCTTCAGGTAGTACGCGTAGTCGACATTGGGGTGGTTGGGGTGCAACTTCATGAACCGCTCCGTTGCAGCGACCGCGGATGCCTGCTCGCTCTGTTTGTAGTAGGCGTAGGCGATCTCGAGCTGACCTTGCTGGGAGTAGCGCCCGTAGGGAAAGCGTGACTCGAGCGTTTCGTAGCGCTTGATCGCGAGGTCGTATTGGCCGCCATCCAGCGCCTCCTTCGCCTCGCGGTAGAGTTTCTCGGCCGAATATCCGGTGGTGGGGTCGTGCTTGTCGATGAAGGAACAGGCCGCCAACAAAAGAGCGAATAAAGCTACACTACGTTTCATGGCGGAACTCGCGGATGAGACGGCGGATTATACCGTGGCGAGGGTCACGCGACGCGTTCCCAACACGCTTGCCGGTTTGCGCTTGGACAAGGCCCTCGCTCGGATGTTTCCGGAGCATTCGCGCAACCGCCTGCAGAGGTGGCTGAAAGAGGGGCACGTCAGCCTCGATTCACACGCCGCCAAACCCAAGCAGAAGATTTGGGGCGGTGAGCGCGTCGAAATCCGGTCGCAGCCGGCTCCGGCGGACACGGCGTTTCGCGCCGAATCCATCGCGCTCGACGTCGTCTACGAGGACGACGA
>Ga0137463_1000732_pt1 | contig 10980 bp, 9 predicted proteins | sample EasRivERMGT800_2_FD_102333 | JGI IMG/M metagenome (GOLD analysis project Ga0137463, IMG submission 102333) | Soil microbial communities from meander-bound floodplain in the East River, Colorado, USA - East River MetaG ERMGT800_2 | ecosystem: Environmental > Terrestrial > Soil > Floodplain ...
CCTGAGGAGCTGCTGGGAACGGTTATCTGGCCGATCCCGGCCTGACCCGAGCATGCAGCCCACGAGCCGGACCGGTCCCGGCTCTGCTCCCGGCGCAGCTCGCCGATGTCGACTGCGGAGAAATATTTCCTCGGGCGCGAGCGGGATGGCCTGTGCCGATTTGCATCGGATCCCACCTATCCGGTTAGGAAGGCCGTCGATCGCCTCCCGGAGCGCCTCCAGGAGCCCCTGTGGCACGTCGGCGAGCCGGGCGTCAAACGCAAGCAGCTCGAGCCGCTGCCGGAGCGGCCAGCCACGGTAGTCCTCTCTTCCCAAGTCTTCGAGCTCTCGGCCACCTTCCTGATCAATGCCCGACCTTACTCCCGGCAACCGAGTCTCAGCTCTCGGGCTGGAACCCCGCGGGCCGTGCCTACCATCAGCCCGCCTCGAGGTTCCTTCAACCCTCCCTCAATTATCTGTGGGGTTATGAGCGTAGACCTCCCGAGCGGTTCACCCAGGCTGGCTCAGGTCCTGGTTTCCCTAGCGGCCGGCGATCTCAGACGAGCAGAGTGATCTCACAGGCAAACAGCGATGAGAGCAACGGGGGCATGGCGAAAGCTGGCGCGGGACTCGACTGCCGTGCTGTCCCTGGCCATCTTTGGATAGACAATCCGGTCGATTCTCGCCGGAGGTTTCCGATCAGTGCTCAGCGTGGCGGTAGGCGTGACATCTACGAACCACTGTGTTCCGCAGTGGTTCGTTTGCGCCCTAAGGCGCCGAACGCGTTACCCGCACGGAGTTCGACGTGAATCAGGCCCTCGCAATGAAGCTCGCCGACATTGGTGCGGACTACCAAAAGGTCGTCGGTTATCCATTCGACCACTTCTATTGCCCGATTCTTTTCCGCGATGAACGCACCCCGCTCTGCCGCGCCCATATCATCAATGCTGCGTTCCGAAGTTCCGACCGTGGGTGGACAGTTCAGCGCGAGGACGTGGACGGCTTCTACGGCGCTTTCATAGAGAGTGAATTCCTCGCTGTTCAGGAGCGTGGGAAGCACAACGGCTTGGATGTGTTGACGGACAAAACCTTAGCGCGTCGCTTGCAGCCGAAGCTCGTCCGGGATGGCGTAGAAGTGGGACACTACTTCCCGAAAGGGCCGGTACCAGCCGAGTTCTCCGAGGCGACGATAAACCGGGAAGGGAAGCCAACGGTTCGTCTCGCCCTGAAGCTTCACCCTAGCGAGATGGCTACCGGACTTCAGGGGGACTGGCAGGTCGAAATTGACAGGGACATTCGCGTTGCGGCACTCGGCTCTCTACTCAAGGCGGCGCATCTCACACTGTTTGATATGCTCGGATACCAGTACGGTCTCTCTGCGGGAGGTTACTTTATTGGGCATGACATCCTAGGGGAGTTCTTCCGGGCCAATAAGGGTAGGGCAAAATCAACGATTCTGGAGAACGCCGAACGACACTTCCGCGAATTTGTCAACCTAGTGCGTCCAGTGGTCTCTGCCCCGCCAGCCTGGAAAGGCACCTCGAGCGACGGCCTGCTTTACCTTTGTACCGGCACTCCCGGCCCATGGGCTTTGCTCACCCTGATCAAGACCGAAGACCAGATGCATGCTGTCATTGTGCCGGTTCTCGAGAGTGCTGAGGGCGCAGCTCGGTTCGCGTCATTTCTCAAAGATCCGCCGCCCCGCTTCGAGGTTAGGCTCACGAAGTTTGTCAAAGATTGTTGGGAGGTCTCGAAAGTATCAAATACATTCGTCTGGCCCCCCGCCAACTTCGTCTGAGGACATCATGAGCGGAGGTGCGTCTTCCCACCGGCGCGCTCCGATAAAGTTACGGACCACCCTCTTCGTGGCTAGCCCCTGTTGGGCCACCTGTGCGTACGCACATCGAATCCTGTTGACACCTCCCCCTGATGGTTCCTGGCTTGTCAGACGCGCCATTTGGAACTCCGACCTCGCCGGTCAGGCAATTTGAGGGCGGGCCATAGCCTGATCCTGCCCAGGAGGCTCGCATGTCCAAGACGACTCTCGCAGCCACAGTGTTCGTCGCTGTCGTCGGTGTCGCACAGCCGGGCCCCACGAAGGCACAGAGTCCCAACTTCACGGACACTCTCCTCGACCAGGTGCGGGCCGCTGCGCGCGCAGTTCCTGGGGATCTTCCGCGCTCTCTCCGGTATCTAAAATTCGCGGGGTTCAAGACACCTCTCAGCGGAGCTGTCGAGGGCACCGAGGCTGACACTGTTGAGGGCGCCTACACCGTCTTTCAAGTTCGCTACGCCAGCCGTTGGATTATGGTAGACGCCGGTGTGGACCGCGAGGTGGAGACCGATACGACTGTGACGATTTATCAGGATCGTTATCAGCGGGTGCAGTATGCACTCCGAGGCGCGAATTTGATCGCGGTGACCCACGAACATCACGACCACGTCGCCGGAGTCATTCATACGCAGGCGCGTGACAGCATCGCCCCAAAGACAATTCTTACCCGCGCTCAAGTGCAGACGCTGCTCCAGCCGGTTCCTGAAAGGATTCCCATTGGCTCCTCACCTCTGATTCACTTAACCAAACGTGATGCGGGCAGATACCTCATTATTGACTACGAGCAGTTCTATCCGATTGCCCCCGGAATAGTTCTCATTAAGGCACCCGGCCACACTCCTGGATCTCAGATGGTGTATGTACTCCTCGGCTCCGGTCAGGAACTGCTCTTGGTGGGAGATATCGCGTGGTTCATGGCTGGCATCGAACGTCGCCTGCAAAAGCCTCGCGCAGCGAGCCGCGAGATGGGAGAGGACCGATCCGCTCTTCAGGTCCAGCTGAATTGGCTCTCTGGGCTTACCAAGAGACAACACATCGTGCTGGTGACTTGTCATGATGATGCCTGGCTCAGGTCTCTCGTACGTAAGGGAATACTGAAGGACGACCTTGATCTCAGCGCGCGCTAGGCTAATCGACGCCGAGGCTCATCCCGTTTCGACCTGCTCGAGGCATACCTAGGGCGGCATCCGGTGCTCTGGGTTTACTGCCTCATGTGCCGGGAAGTACAAGAAGGTCCATACCGGGTCAGGTCGGTCCCATTCGGGTAGTGCCGAGATCGGCGCGGCGGGCGCCGGCCGCCCGCCAGCCGAGGTACACCGGCACGCCAAGCAACAGGTAGCCGAGGCTCGCGGCCGTCCGCCCGGGGTGTCGGAGCAGCGCGTTCACGAGTAGCGCAAGGAAGGCCACGAGCGGCAGGAGCGGCACCACGGGGTAGCCCGGCGTGCGGTACGGCCGCGCGAGCTGCGGGGCGCGCCGGCGCAGGACCAGTACGCCCGCCACGGCAAGCGCGTAGAACGGGAGCACGCCGAGGATCATGGTCTGAGCGAGTTCTGCGAAGGTCTGCGATGCCACCGCGATGAGCGCAAGCATCGTGATGCTGGCAGTGGCCACGTGCGGTGTGCGATACCGGGGGTGCACGGCGGCGGCAACGCGGAAGAACAGTCCGTCCTGCGCCATCGCGTAGAAGACGCGCGGCCCAGCCATCACCGCGGCGTTGAGGGAGCCGAAGGTGGATAGCATGACCAATGCGGCGACGAGCGAGGCCCCGGCCACACCAGTGACTTCACGGATGGCGTCGGCGGCCACCAGTGGGGAACCCACAATAACGTCGAACGGTAGCGCGTAGAAGTATGCCAGGTTGACCGCCAGGTAGACTGCCGTGACAAGCGCGGTACCACCCACGAACGCACGCGGCAGCGTGCGATCAGGGTCGCGGACCTCGCCGGCGAGCGTGCCGAGCGTCGCCCAGCCGTTGTAGGCATAGAGCGCGGCCATGAGCGCGGTCCCGAAGCCAGTCCAAGCCGTGGGGGCGAGCCGCGGCGAGTTCGCGAGCGCGCCCACCTGGCGTTGACCGAGCGCGAAGACCACAGCCGTCACCCCGAGCAGCGCGATGACCTTCGCCGCGGCCGAAGCGTTCTGGATGGCTGCGCCGAGTCGCACGGAACGGCAGTTCGCAGCGGCCACCACGAGAATCAACAGGGCAGCCACGACGCGAGTCCCCCACTCCGACAGCGGGACAAAGTTCCCGGAGTACGCGGCGAAGACGAGCGCGATCGCTGCCCAACTCGTGGACCAGACCACGAGCCAGGCCCAGCCGCTCAGGAACGCGGGGAGCGGACCGTAGATCTCGCGGACGTAAACGTAGGTGCCCCCAGGGCGTGGGAACAGCGTGGCCAGCTCGGCGTATGAGAGCGCGCCACAAAGCGCGATGATCCCGCCCAACACCCAGGCGAGCATCGCCGCACCGACCCCACCTGACTCTGCGGCGACGACGCTCGGCAGGCGGAAGATGCCGCCCCCGATGATGATGTTGACGACGATACTCGTCGCGCTCCATACGCCGAGGAGGCGAGGGAGACCGCCCTTCGTCAGAGTGGGCATTGGCGCGGCGACAAGGAGCTGCGGCTGCGCAGCTACTGGTGCGGGCGCCGCAAGGGCATGCGGCGGGTGCTGAGCGGCCATGGTGCCCTCCTCAGGGCGGGGCGTGGGAGTGGTCATGACTGCTCCGGTTAGAGCACCATGCGAATCGCGGAAGCTGAGAGGCAAGCTGCGGGCGGAGGGTGACCGCCGTCTCACCTCAACGGCAGACCGCCGAGCTACTCGCGCGATCCTCAATAAGGACACCGCCCCCGAGCAAGCAGGACGCAACCCCCTTCCACTTCATCCTAGCATGTTCCTAGTCGTCCCAGCGCAGTGTCGCCACCATCCCGAAGTGGTCCGACGGCCACAGGCCGCTGGGGGTCCGGTTCGCGGGATCCGTCCCCACGATCGTAGCGTTCTCTACCGACCACCGCCCGCGCGTAAGGATGTAGTCGATGCGCTGCGTGGGAAGCGGGGCCGGGTTGCGAAGATCTGGCGCATGACCGTAGGTGAGCCCCGGATCGGCCGGGTTGGCGGCATCCCAGGCGTCGGCGAACCCGGCGGCGAGCGCGTTGGCGTACGAGGGCGTGGTGGACCCGTCGTGGCGCGAATTGAGGTCGCCGACGAGAACCGTCGGGGTCGGCCGCTTCGCGAGTGCGTTGAGCAGTTCGTTCATTTGGGCGACTTGAATCGCGCTCGTGACCGCCAGGCAGTCGCCGTCGAGATGCGTGCTGACGAAGCGCAACTCCTGGCCGCTGATCTTGGCGTTCACGGCGACCCACCCGTGGTAGAGCGGAATGCCGCCGGGCACGCCCGTCAAAGGCAGCACGCACGTGGCGGCGAACCGGTGCGACTCCGCCGCCGTGATCATCACGTCGCTGCGGGCGAGGATGACGTCGCGATCGGTCACGCGCGCATCGAAGGTGAAGCTGGGCAGCTCGAGGTCGAAGTTCTGGATGACGGCGACGGCCGTGTACTTCCGACCCCGGTCGGCGAGCGCCTTCAGCAAGAGGGCGAGATAGTCGTACCGCGCCTGGGTTGCGGGCGTGGGTGTGGATGTGAGGTTGTCGCCCGGCTGCTGGAAGCGTATGAGCGCGGCCTCCTGAACGCCGACCAGGGCGGGATCGTGGGCGGCGATCTCGTTCGCGAGCGCTTCCGCGCGCTCGGGGAAGTTGGTCGCGTCGATATCAGCCAGGGCGAGGCGGACGCCCTCCGGGATCGACACACTGCCGCTGAGGAGCGGCCCGTAGGTCGTCCCCACGTAGAGGTTCCGGGTCATGACGGTGACCAGCTTGCCGTCGTCGCTCTGCTGTAGGTCGCTCGGCCGAGTGGGCGGTGTCGGTCCTGGGGCATCCTGACAGCCGACGAAGAGAAGGGCGGCGAGCAGACCGAAAAGGCTGTATGGCGAGCGTCGGCGAGCGCCCGCTGGGGTTGGCAAATGCATGTGTGTCTTCCTGATGAGGCTTGAGGACTGTGGAGACGGCCGCAGACTTGCCGCTCGGAGAGGTGGCTCGGAGCACGCCCGATGGCACTGGGGCCGTGCCGTACCTATCGTAGGCTCGAATAGTCGGGCGCTCTGCTGCGGGTGCTGTGAGTTGTCATTAGACAGCTGGGTGCTGCGCCGCTGCTGGTCCAGCTGCTGTCGCCCGGTCGGGGTGATCGCGACCAGGATGAGGCGATTCAGGGTGCGTGGCAACACGGTGTATTCCTCCGAGTGCGCGTTGGCCGTGATGGCGATGCGTTCTGCTACTTGGGGAGTTCGGGCTCGGAACCGGTTCGCTTCGTCACGAGCACGATCCCGTTCCCGAACCCGGGTCCGTACTTCTTCGCGGCCTCCCAGGCACTCACGTATTCGATCCGGGCCACCTCGCCGGTCGGGATGGCTCGCAGCACCTCGACGCCGCCAACGAGGGTGTGCTCTACGGCGACCAGTGGTGTGCGAGCCATGAAGTACAGGACGGAGCCGGGCCCCCTGGTACGGAGCAATTCAGGGCGGAGGCGACGGATCGCGGCGTAGGTATTAGCGCCCCGGCTACGGCTGAGCTCAGGGGCGGTGATCACGTTCGCGTCGCGGGCTGTGGCGCCAACGTGAGCGCAGGCGACGAGCAGCGGGAGCGGGGAGAGGGCTCCCACGAGCCGAGGAAGAGTGAGCCACATGGTGACCTCCGAACAGGCAAGAGGGTTGGGGGTGTCTGCCGCCTTGTACTGGTAGAGGCGCGAGCCCCGCTCCAAACCCGACATCGCTGGCCAGGGCCGTTGCGGAGCCCCTCCCCCGGGCCCATTTTGGGTTTAGCTATCCCTCAACTCCACCAACCAGCCCGAGCGGCGGAGCCGCGCTCCGGGACCCGGTCAATGGCAGCCTACGAACGGGCGGGCGACAGCGATCGCCAGTCGATCACCGACCTCCTCGTCCAAGTCCGTCATGGCAGTCCCGACGCGATGGACCGGCTCTTCCCGCTGGTCTATGGGGAACTGCGGCGGATCGCCCACCGGCAGCTGCAAGGCGAGCGGCCGGGCCACACCCTCGGCACCACCGGGCTGGTGCACGAGACCTACCTCAAGCTGGTGGATCAGACCCGGGTCGAATGGCGGGACCGGGGGCACTTCTTCGCAGTAGCTGCACGGGCGATGCGCCGGATCCTGGTGGACTACGCCCGCCGCTACCGGGCGCAGCGGCGCGGCGGCGGGATGCGCCGGGTCTCGCTGCCCGAGGGGGTCGCTGTCGAGGAGCAGGCCGAGATGCTGCTGGCCGTCCACGAGGCGCTCGAGCGGCTCGCGACGCTGAACGAGCGGCTGAGCCAAGTCGTGGAATGTCGCTACTTCTGGGGCCTCACCGAGGAGGAGACCGCGGTGGCGCTGGGCGTGACAGCCCGGACGGTGGAACGGGACTGGGTGAAGGCGAAGGGGTGGTTGTACCAGGAACTCCACGGCTGACAGGGCGGTCAGCGGGGACGGAGTGGCTGATGACCCTACCGACACCTGAGCGCTGGGCTGAAATCGAGCGGCTCCTCGACGCCGCGCTCGAGCTCGCGCCCGAAGACCGCCGCCAGCGGCTCGGCCGCATGTGCGCGGGTGACCTGGCGCTTCGGGCCGAGGTCGAGCGGCTGCTCGGCGCCTGCGAGGCCGCGGGCTCGTTCTTGGAGGAACCGGCGCCGGCGGTGGCCGGGCCGGTGGTCGCGAGCGTCGCCGCGGGTGAGGCGCTGAGGGCCGGAGCCCGGCTCGACACCTACGAGATTGTGCGCGAGGTCGGCCGCGGGGGCATGGCCACCGTCTATCTGGCCCACGACCACAAGCACCACCGGCGGGTGGCCGTGAAGGTCCTCCATCCCGAGCTCGCAGCCGCTCTCGGCCCGGAGCGGTTTTTGCGCGAGATCCAGATCGCTGCGAGTCTAGCCCACCCCCATATCCTCCCGCTCCACGACTCCGGGCAAGCTGGCGGTCTGCTCTACTACGTCATGCCGTACGTCGAAGGCGAGTCGCTCCGGGCCCGCCTGGAGCGGGAGGGGCAACTCCCGCTGAATGACGCGGTCCAAGTCGCCCAGCAGGTGCTCGCGGCGCTCGGCTATGCCCACGCCCACGGGGTCCTCCACCGCGACATCAAGCCCGAGAACATCCTGCTCGAAGGTGATCAAGCGGTGGTGGCCGACTTCGGCATTGCCCGCGCGGTCAGCGAGGCCGGAGGGGACAGGCTGACCCACACGGGCATGACGGTCGGGACGCCGGCCTACATGAGTCCCGAGCAGGCGAGCGCCGAGGCCAGGCTCGACGGCCGGAGCGATCTCTACAGCCTGGGCTGCGTGCTCTACGAGATGCTCGCCGGCGAGCCCCCGTTCACCGGACCGAGCGCGCAGGCGGTGATCGCCCGCCAGTGCGCGGAGCCGCCTCGCTCGCTGCGCGTCGTCCGGCCCGACCTGCCGGTGGCCGTCCAGCGGGCGGTGGAGAGGGCTCTGGCCAAGGCGCCGGCCGGCCGGTTTGCCACTGCCGCGGAATTTGCGGAAGCGCTCACCAGGTCCCCGGCGGACATGAGCAGCGACGGTACGCCGCTGAAGAGCCCGACCGTGACGCTACCACCCGCTATCCCGCAGGCCCGACGGGTTCGTTTCGCGCTGGTCGCCGCGGCACTGGCGGCGCTCGCGGCAGGGTCCTTCCTATTCGGGAATCGGCGGACGGCGGTGCCTGCAACCAGCAACACGCCCTCAGCGTCTGCCGTGACCCGTCTCGCGGTTCTCCCATTCGAGAATCTCGGCGATTCGGCGGACGCCTACTTCGCCGACGGCGTCGCCGATGCTGTACGTGGGAAGCTCACCGCGCTCAAGGGGCTCAAGGTGATCGCGCGGACCAGCTCGATGGCGTACCGCGCGAGTGACAAGCCGCCGGAGGAGGTGGCGCGCGAGCTGGGCGTACGCTACCTGCTCACCGGCACGGTGCGCTGGGCCAAGGCCAAGAACGGTACCAGCCGGGTGCAGGTGAGCCCGGAGCTGGTCGAGGTCGGCGACGCTGGCGCGCCGGCCAGCAAATGGCAGCAGCCGTTTGACGCTGCGCTCACCGACGTCTTCCAGGTGCAGGCCGACATCGCGGGCCGGGTCGCCGAGGCGCTCGACCTTACTCTCGGTGCGGCACAGCGCCAAACCCTCACAGCGAAGCCCACGGCGAGCCTGCCGGCGTACGACGCCTACCTGAAGGGCGAGGCAGCGGCAGCGCAGTTCACCCGAATCGATGGGCCGAGTTTGCAGCGCGCCATCGACCTCTATGAGCGGGCTGTCGCGCTCGATTCTCACTTCGTCGATGCCTGGACTCAGCTGGCCCGCGCCAACGCGCTCTATTACTGGTGGGTAATCCCTAACCCTATTGCGGGCTCGGCGGCGAAGCAGGCAGCGAGCCGCGCCGAAGCGCTGGCCCCTGGCAGCGCGGCCGCCGCGCTAGCCCGGGGCTCTTATCTCGCCCTCGTCGAAAGGGATGCTGCTCAGGCGCTCGCCACATTCCGCACGGGACTCCAGGCAGAGCCCCGCAACGTGGAGCTTCTCGTAGGGCTGGCGACACAGGAGCGAGAGGTCGGCCACCTCGACAGCGCGCTCGCACTGCTCCGGACTGCCGCGCTGCTCGATCCACGATCCTTGACAGTGGTCCAGAATCAGGCGCAGACACTTCTCTTTCGCCGTCGCTACCCGGAAGCCCTCGCGGCCAACAACCGTGCGCTGGCGCTCGCGCCGCAGGACCTGCGGAGCATCGCACTTGCTTGCACCATCAATATTGCGCAAGGCGATCTTGCCGGAGCAAAGGCGGTAGTGCGTGCCGCCGCGTCGAAAGTTGAACCTGTCGAGCTGGTAAGCTATCTCGCGACCTACTGCGAGCTCTGGGCGCTCGACAGTGCTCAGCAAGACCTGGTGCTCCGATTGCGACCAAGCCAGTTCGGTAACGACCGGGGGTGGTGGGGCCTCGTGCGGACTAGGATCTACTATCTCCGTGGCGACCGCGCCAAGGCGAGTATTTACGCAGACTCTGCTCGCATTGCTCTCGAGGAGCAGCTTCTGGCCGTGCCGCAAGACGGCTACCGCCACTGCCTGCTCGGCCTCAGCCTGGCTTTTATGGGACGAAGGATGGAGGCGATCCGCGAAGGGCACCGGGCCGCGGCGCTGGAACCGCTCCGGGGGAGGCTGATAGAGGGTCCCTATGTCCGTCATGCATTCGCCGAGATCTACCTGCTACTCGGCGAGCCCGAGAAGGCCCTTGACCAGCTCGAACCCGTGCTCAAAGTGCCCTACTGGCTCTCGCCTGGCTGGCTGCGAATTGATCCTATCTTCGCGCCTCTCCGAGGCAACCCGCGCTTCGAGCGGCTGCTGCAGGCGAAGGAATGAGTTGTTTATCCCGCGCCGATGCCTGCCGCCTCGGTTGCTGCTGATGCTACTCGCTTACCCAGCTGCCCTTCCGTGATTTGCGCGAAGCCGGCCACTTGTTGTCGCCCCACACCCGCCCCGATTCCTTTATTCCAAGTCCAGCCGCCGACTTATCAAGGATACTCTCGTGGTATCCGAGTCGAAGCGTTTCAGAAGCGCGACAGCGATGGGGGATTGACGCTTTACGTGCAACGCGAGTCGCCGGGGAAGGACCTGGAGACCAACTGGCTCCCTGCCCCGAACGTTCCCTTCTTCACCGTGTTGCGTTTGTACTGGCCCAAGCCCGAGACGGTCGAGGGCAAGTGGACCGCGCCGTCGATGGCAAAGGCGAACTGACGACCGGTCGCAGAAGCCCTCAATGCCGGTGCGCCGTCCTGGGGACGCCGCTGATGAGCTCCGTCGAGCAGCTGAGCCTACCTGACTCGGCAAGTCGTGAGAACCTCCGTCGCCTTTTCCGCGCAACGGATCGGGTGACGGCGCGCTATCCGAGCGATCCGGAGGCCTGGGTCGCGCTCGGCGAGGCGCGCTTTCACAACGGACAGGGCTTGGGGGTCAGCGACGAAATGACACTTGCGGCCTTCGAGCGGGCGATCACGCTGGACTCCTCCTACGCCCCCGCCTACATCCATCCAGTCGAGATGGCCCTGCGGCTCAACGATCAGGGGAGGGCTCGGCGCTACGTTGCGCGGTACC